>Ga0307380_10006061_pt1 | contig 15942 bp, 8 predicted proteins | sample UN3MG_FD_202239 | JGI IMG/M metagenome (GOLD analysis project Ga0307380, IMG submission 202239) | Soil microbial communities from Risofladan, Vaasa, Finland - UN-3 | ecosystem: Environmental > Terrestrial > Soil > Coastal area > Acid sulfate soil | place: Finland: Risofladan, Vaasa | collected...
TATCAAAATAATATGGAAATACGAGTGTCGGAGCTCACTTGTTTGTTCGGCAATCCAGGCAGGGTCGATTTCCATAAGGTTTAATACCAACTCTCCAAAGTCAAAGACTAATACTGCCGTATAGGCGACGTCTGAATTTTCTGTCCGCCCATTTTTCGTTTGAGGTAATTCAAAGCTCATACCTTTGCGCTTCAATCGCGAGGCGGATTTTTTGACCTCCTCGATGAGCTTATTTTCATTTAGCTGGAATCCCTGCAGAAAGTGCCTGTCTTCGATTTGTACGTTTCTGAGCAGAAACACCTGTTTGGCAAATATGGATTCCACGGCGCCGGCGCCGCCGGTCACTATCGTCTCAAAACCTCCTACCCTGACCTGCACTGTATCACTTTGACCTCTCTGCTCAGACGACTGCTGGTCAGCATATCTATCGAACGTTTGAGCCATTTCTTCAGCTTGTGTTAGGCGTGTCTGTTCCCGCCCAGTCCCTGTCTCTTGCGATTGTGTTAAATCCATTCGCTCATTCTGCTGCCGTGTACGGGAAGCTGCTACTCGCTGCTGCAATAACTCCTGGTTTGCAGCAGTATTGTCTATAAATACCTGACGCTGCTGCTCGATAACCTGAGTTTTTTGTCCCTGTGCCCGCAGACTCTCGATGGGAAAAGCCTTTCTCTGCCCGCTTTTTAATCCTCCATCCTTTGTGCCCTTACCTTCCTGAATATTGCCTTTAGCCAACTGAGTTTCTTCAGGGGCTTGCGACACAATTTTTTGCGAAGCATTAACTTCCTTATTGATGGCTATTTTGAATGAACCGGGTGTCACACCGTTGAGGACAGGAAGTAAATTTCTTGTTATGTTAATACGGTTAAACCCTACCTGAGCATATAATTTTTTATTCTCCTCGGATGGTCCCTCTCTTTGCAGTATGTCATCATTTGGCGTGATGATGCTGCCGTTTGACTCGATTTGAAAGTTGCCATAGGCGAACTCGTTGTCCAGCCGGCCCGCCAGCGGAGAACGCATTAGAGTCACCTGCCGCTCTTGACTAATCGCAACGTTGTCCGGAACATAATAATAATTATAATCAGTATAAGGGCGGTCCTGCTCTGTCTGTATGAACTCATCAAGTTTGCGGTTGACATCCTGCCTGATTTGCTCTGCCACTTCGGCAAATTCGCCCAGGCGCGCACCTTCCAGGCCCTCTGCCCATTTTTCAACAGCGTGGTATCCCAGCACGGACAGACCACACAGGGCGGAAACAATAATCACCGATAATATAATAAGTCGCCTGTACATTTTTTAAGTTGTCCTGCTACAGTTAATTTAATTTTCATATTTATAGCCGGCGCCGCGAACCGTTTTAATAATCTGCGGCTCGGCTGAGTTCTTCTCGATTTTGCCGCGCAGTTTGGCGATGTGCATATCCGTGGTTCGGGTACCTAAATCACTCATAGTCTCTTCCCAAACCTCTTTGTAGAGCTCTTCTCTGCTGACGACCCGGTTCGGATTGGCTGCAAAATACTGAATGATGGCCGCCTCGCGTTTTGTAATTTCCTTTTCCTGAGCTTTGCGTGTTACTTTCAGCGCTGCAATATCAACATCCAAGTCCGCAAACTTAAAAGTCTGCCCGACAGCTCGGGCCGGGTCCGTCCGCCGAAGCACCGCATTGATTCGAGCCAGAAGTTCCTCGAGCGCAAACGGCTTGGTGATATAGTCATCTGCCCCGAGATTCAGACCGGTCACCTTTTCTTTTTCCTGACCCTTGGCCGTCAGCATAATCACGGGTGTTTGCATCCCTTCTCGACGCCATCTTGTACACAACTGTTCGCCGCTGATTTTCGGCAGCATCAGGTCAAGCAAAATCAAATCAAACTGTTTTTCAGCCACAACCCGCTGTGCTTCGAGACCATCGACGGCCTCGGTGACATCAAAACCGTGAAACTCCAAAAAATCCCTCAGGGCCGAGCGGATTTTCTGCTCATCTTCAACTACTAATATATGCGCTTTTGGTTCCATACGTCACCTACTATATATTATAGACCAAATCGTAACTTGAGGTTTGTAAATACTTTGTAAAAAACCTCACGTCCTATTTTACATCCATTTTACTCAACTCTCAACCGGCATTATCGTATTATTAATTTAGTTCGAGAACTAATGTAAAACCTTTTTTGGGAGGAATTGAATATGACGTAACACTAATCGGTCAAAGGTATTTATTAAAGAACAATTGCCGACTTTTCAACACGAAAGGATATCTTAAAATGAACAGAACAAAACTAACAGCGACAATTTTAGTAAGTGTTTTTGTTTTTTGCATTCTCGCAGAAAGCCTGTCTGTAGGCAACGGCGGGCCGTTTGTCATCAAGTATCCAAATGGTGACCCCGCAGTAAAAGATGGCGACAGAGAGTTGCGTAAAACCGCAGCCTGGGCACTGGAGCAGGTCAAGCCAGCAACACAGCCTCAACTGGAACAACGTGTCTGGGAACAGATCGTCGCTATGGCATCTGAGACAGACCTTATAGTTGTGGCTATCAAGGAGCAGCACATTGACAACCGCTTTGAGATCAAACAAATCTTAAAGGGAAGCGGGCATGTCACCTTCGAGCAGCTTGAAAAAATAAACGGAATGGACATACCCCCAGCCGATGAGACTAAGCAATGGATTATGTTTCTCCGTGTAGAGCGAGAACATGGACGCAGGTTGTATCCCCTTATCCCGACCGGATGGTTTGTGCCCTATAGCAAGGGTTTGGCCCAAAAGATAGTTGAAGCTATTCCGTTGCCCATCAGATGGGGCCCAGCCGAGGGTGGGCTGAGAATGGGACTTCGTGTGCGAAAATCTCATGTTGCTTTGGGTGAAGATATTCCTGTTGAAATACATATTCAAAATATCAGCCAGAAAAACATCACTTTATATCAGCATCTTATGCCGGTGTATGGATACCATCCGTACACGAGTTTCGAAGTTGTCACTCCGGATGAGAAACGCTGGAAACTGGCCGAGCCGGTCGGTTCAATGAGTGAATACGATTTCACTCCAGCTTTGGAACTTTCACCGGGCGAGACCTACATACACCTGGTGCGTTTGAATAAATGGGCCGTGGAACGTGAGCCGCTCAAACCCGGAGAAGAGTTTAATCTATTTATCCCAGGCACTTACAAAATCACCTGCACCTACTCTGTAGAACCAAAACCTGATTACATACACCCTTGGAACCCACCCAAGAATGCCTGGTCCGGCACGCTTACCAGCAGCCCGGTTGAACTCCGGGTCATTGCAGCTAAGGGCGTAATTGCCGCCACACAACCTCTGTCTGGAAGTGTCGTGACAGAGACGATTAAGTACCTTCAGATTGATGGCAGAAAGAGGGAGGTGAACTGGATGCTGCATGTTATCACATCGGACGAACCTTCCTCAAAAATGTATCACAAATCAAAATGGCTGCTACGGCGAGGAGACCAGGCAAATGAAGAGCATATCGCTTTAATCATTGCTGGGATGGGCACGGTATACGACATCAAAGCTTCACCAAGTGGTCACTACTTGGCGATACTTTCCATTGGCGAAGGAGCTCAGATGCTGGAGGTGGTTGACCTGCCTTTGCTCTTGATGGAGAAAAAGTACAAGGTCCTGCGAACAATCGACCCGTTTCCAGGAGGTGTGGCGATAGAACGCTGGGATGGTGACAAGTTGGTCATAACCAGCGGTGCTCTCCTTACGTACATTGGCGAGGACGGTCGCGTTCCACATCCCAGCCTGGGATGGATGTCGCCTCAGAAGTATGCACTCTCCGTAGAGAGCGGGGGAATAGAAGCCTTGTCCGAAGGGGCAAAGAACCCCGTCGAATACTTCATCAGGAAGCTTTCGAGCAGCCATCCTTGGGAGCGTCAGGACGCTGCCATGGCGTTGAAAGAACTCAAAGCCAAGTCCGCGATTGGCGCACTGAAAAAGGCCGTTGCCGTGGAAAGTTATCCGGGAGGGCGGGCATTTATGCAGGAAATTGTTGATGAGTTGGAAAAACTGCCCAAAGGGGGCGAAAAGCCTGCAGCGGTACTTCGGTGGGTAGATGATGAGACTGGACAAATGCTGTTTACCGTCAGAGATATTGTCAGATTCGACTGGGAGCAACAAATCTTTGAGCTTTCCCGGCGACGGGCGATGGACTTGCTGGCGAACCAATATGGTCTGTCTCGACCGTTTAGAGTATATGATAGCTCCGGAGTCATCTATCGCGGGACGTTTGTGAGTTCGTTGGCCTCAATGACATTTGACGGGCCTGTCATCGTGGTCGGCAGTATTATAAAGAATATACAGCCGCCACTATATAGAATCGATGGGGGTTATCCTCAAGGACCGGAGCGAGATGAAATCCGCTTCTCAGAACGTATGAAAATGGCTTTAGCAGATGCTGGCGTGTTTTGTGAGATCGACCTAACCAAGCCGCCCGCCCCATTTACAAGTATCATGTCGGAATGGGCTGGAGAGAAAGAACGGCCAAGGGTGCTGGTGGAACTATTCCCTGAAACGTTTCAGATAGGGGAGATGACCAGAATACACGTGCACTTTGTTGGAGGAAAACACCTTAGCGAAGATGCCCATGCCATCGAAGTTAATGCCACGGTCAAGGCCAATAATGGCGAATTCGAGTACACGGTGCAAAGGATTTTCCCTATTGGTCGAGACGGGTGGAAGAAGGCGTACGTTTTGGAGTCAATGCCGTGGGGGCCGGTTCTTGCCTCACCGGATGCGTACGCCAAACCCGGCCCAGCCGAAGTCAGTGTGCAGGTTTCTACAAAGAGAACAATATATACAAAAACGGGCTCCTACTCAGATCTTATCAATACCATAAAGACCAAACCCATTGAGGTTACCATCCTGCCACAGGACCGTGACGTGCAGCCGACAGAGAGACCTTCTGCGAGTGTCGTGCCTGATTTGCAACGTGAGCGGGACATACTATTAGCTGAAGCAGATGCAGCAATACGCGACGGTATAGTAGAACTGGCGGAGAAGTTTCCACAACTCAAGAGGGCGAAGTCATGGGGCTTGATTTCTGTGCGTAGTGAGCCTGGACGTATCGGCATATATTTCTACCGCACCGACCCTGGCAGCAAACCCGGCGTACGCAAAAGGGAGGACTACATCGTGACGGTTGACATCCGCCCAATACCGTCAGACGTGCAGGAATTCCAACTGGGTATGGACCCTATCTATCCGAATCTGGGCCTTGTGGGGTTGGTCGGCGCCGGCGCTGGCGACGCCGAACTTGATGCAGCGCTCAACAAACTTATCGACAAAGCCCTTGCTCCCTTGAGGCGTCTGGCGGCGCCGAAGGCTCAATTTGGGAGCTTATTACGTAACAGAGAAGAGATAAGTCTAACAATTTAATGTGGAAATCGTAATTTTTTTGAAAGGAGCACAAAATGGAAAAGAAAACACAAGCCCTCGTATTAGTGGTTGTGGTAATCGCTCTGGCGACCACAGCGGCCTTTGCGGATGCGCAAACAGTAAGCGGCGCAATCTCAAAGGTAACGGTTTACCGCGGCCAGGCCCTGGTGACACGCACTCTCGATGTTGATTTGCCGGCAGGCACTTCTGAACTGATCGTCACAGGCCTGCCGGCCAAAATCGTTCCCGAAAGTCTCTACGCACAAACCTCCGGCAATATCAAAGTCTTGAGCGTCCGCTATCGGGAAAAGGCAGTTGAGGAGGATACCCGCGAGGAAGTAAAACAACTTGATGCTGAGATTGAAGAAGTAAACAATCAACTTCGGCACATTGGATGGGACTTTAAACAGCGCCGTAATCAATGGGAAATGTTCGAGAAACTTAAAGACTTTACCGTCACCGCTGCAAAAGCTGACTTGAGTCGTGGACTGTTAACCTTTGAGCCTCTGGAAAAGCTTACCGAATATATCGAGAAGAAAGGCCTTGAATATCACAGGCACAATATTGAATACGAAGATAAAGACGCACAATTGAAAAAGAAGCGTGAACTGCTGGAACGCAAACGTAAAGAGCTCAATGCCGGTCGTTCCCGAACGGAGCGTGAAGCGGCGCTGTTTGTCAGTGCTGAGAACAAGAAGAAAGCCACCATCGAATTAAGCTATCTGGTAAACGGAGCTAATTGGACTCCACAATACAACCTGCGGGCCAATCCTAAACAATCAAACGTCCTGATTGAATACAACGCGGTCATCAACCAGACCAGCGGTGAAAATTGGGGTGGTGTTGCCTTGAGCCTTTCTACTGCTGAGCCGACTATGGTCTCCGCACCGCCGGTTCTCGAACCAATGCTCGTGGGCCTTTCTGCTCCTGCACAGACCCAACAGGCCGAACAACAGCTCTTTGTGCAGATTGAGAATCTTCGAAAGCAGCTAAAATCTCGCAAAGCCAATATCAAAATGGGTATAGCCGCCAATGCAGACCTTAATGAACTGGCAATATCCAACCAGGGCTTTGTCCTTCAGGCCACTGGTCAGCAGGTAAAAGAGTTCCAAAAGCAGTTAGCTGTTGTCGCTCGTAAAGAGGGTGTCAGCGTAACATATAATCTGCCCGGCAAGCTCAGTCTGCCCAGCCGAAGCGACCAGCAGCTCGTAACCATAGCAACGGTTCTGGCCAAAGCCGATTTCACGCTCATTGCCACCCCATTACTTACCGACTATGTCTATCTGCAAGCGGGGCTGCTCAACAACAGCGACACGATTCTCTTACCCGGACAGGCCAGTGTGTTCCGCAACGGCGAATTCGTCGGCAATAGCAAATTGCCGCTGGTTACTATCGGCGAAAAGTTGACGGCCGGCTTCGGTATAGATTCTCAAGTCCAGGTAGCACACGAGCTTGAAGACAAAAAGAGCCGTGTTCAGGGCGGAAATCGCATAGATACATACCACTACCGTATAGCTCTGAGCAATTACAAAAATACCGGGATAGAATTGCAATTGCTCGACCGGCTGCCGTACACGGAGGATACTTCCGTCAAAATAGAACTTGTGAAAACTGAGCCCGAGTTAAGCAAAGACAGCGAATACCTGCGTACCGCCCGCAAAAAGGGCATTTTGCGCTGGGACCTGAATCTGCCGCCGAATACCGTCGACGAAGATGCAACTATTGTAAAATACAGCTTCACAATGGAATACGACAAGAACATGCAAATTCAGCCTCGTCGCAAATAAGTCAGCATCGGGGCAAGTGCTTTGGCCCCCCAACGCACTATTTTGCGTTTGGGGGGCCAGGGCCGGCTGCGGCTTCTGCCATACTCCAGGTTTCCGACATTCATATTAGATACACCTTTCCTGCCCCTTACTCTCCGGGAGTCTCCATCGACACGACATTCTCTGCCCAGCTTTTTTTGAAAAAAGATTGTGAACGTGCGACTTTTGGTGTAAACTACAACAGTATTTTTCAGGATTTTGTCTGAAAAGGGTTCGAAATTTTGACACTTTTGGCATTTTGATACAGAGGTTCATTATGAAAGTAAATTTTAATAGAGAAGCACTTTCCGAGGTTTTAGGTCTGCTTGTCTCCGTGGTGCCAAGCCGAACACCCAAGCCGATACTGCGCTGTGTCCAAATCACGACCGGTGAGAAAGAGGTCCGGATTTGCGCTACGGACCTCGAGATTGGCATCAACTGCCTGGTCCATGAGGTGCAGATTGAAGAGGCCGGCGAGGTGGTTGTCCCTGCGGACCGGCTGGCTGCTATTGTCCGCGAAAGTGTTGACGAGGTGCTGTCAATGCAGGCTTCCGAAGGGACCTGCGAGATACGAGGAGCCGACAGCCACTTTACGATTTATGGTCAGGAGCCGGGCCAGTACCCCACCGTCCCAGGCTTCGAAGGGCAGGCTAATATGGAGATTGCTTTGAGCAATCTTCAGGCCGGTTGCGACCAGTGTCTGTTTGCCACAGCCAGGGAAAGCAGTCGCTATGCGATTAATGGTGTGCTGTGGGAGATTAAGGGCAAAAAGCTTCTGTTAGTTGCCACCGACGGCAGGAGACTGGCACGCTGCAGAGTTAACCTGGCTTCAGCCCCGGATGAGAAGATGGCGGCAACAAAGATAATAGTACCTGCAAAGACGATGGCACTGTTAGATAAAATCGGTTCCCACGACAAGGACAAAGTTGCAGTTAAACTTGTCGACAACCAGATACTGTTGAGCTGTGCAGATGTGGTGATAAGTTCGAATCTTGTCGAGGGTAATTTCCCGAAGTATGAAGATATAATCCCGACCGATAACGATAAGAAGCTGAAACTATCAACCGAAGCGGTATTGAGCGCGGTTCGCCGCTCGGCACTGCTGACGAGTGAGGAGTCCAGAGGGATAAAACTGTCGATAGGAAAGGAAACCATGGTATTTTCCGGCAGGGCGCCGGAGACCGGCGATGCACAAATCGAGATGCCGGTCGATTACAAAGGCGAGCCGGTTGAGATTGGCTTTAATCCGCTGTTTTTGATAGATGTCATGAGGGTCATCAAAACTCCGGAATTTGAATTGGAGTTGGGACAAGCCGATAGACCCGGCCTGATAAAAAGTGGAGCAGATTTTCTCTATGTCTTGATGCCAATCAACCTGGGGTAATCCCGCTCTAATTAAGCACAGGCTCACACCTAATTTGTGTGGGTCACAGCTTTGTATTTTTCGTTTTAAGTCTTCGTTTCTATGATGAATGAGCAAGAACAACTACAGCGGACAATGAAGTGGCGAGCTAAACGGCACATGGACGGAGCAGTCAAGTTAGGTGAGTGCGCCCGCGAGCTTATGAAGAACCGGATTTCTCCGCAGCAGGCCAGGTTTGGCTCGGTAGCGGATGTCTGGAGTCAACTGCTGCCGACCGAACTCCGCCGGCACTGCAAAATCGCAGACATTTCTTACGGCCAACTGAAAGTGTTAGTGGATTCGCCGTCGTATATGTATGAGCTGCAATTATGCAGTTCAGATCTGGTCGGTGAGCTGCAGCAACAATGTCCGCGGGCTCACATAAAAGAAATTAAGTTTGTCGTCGCCCCCGGTCAATTGGTGCGGGATTAGTACATTTGGAAATTCGAAAGTAGATGGGTAAGAGTGAAGATTATTTTGTTTCTCAACTTCACTTTGTCCGATATATCCAATAAGAGACATGAAAGACCACGGATACGATGCAAGTAATATAAAGATACTCGGGGGTATAGAGGCGGTTCGCAAACGTCCGGATATGTATATCGGCGACCGTGGCAGCGGAGGCCTGCACCATTTGGTCTCTGAGGTACTGGACAACTCCATCGATGAAGCATTGGCCGGATTCTGCGAGAAGGTAACCGTGCACATCCACGCCGATGGCAGTTGCACAGTCGAGGATAACGGTAGAGGCATACCGGTCGAAAAGCATAAAGAGGCCAAGAAAAGTGCGTTGGAGGTTGTGCTCACGACCCTGCACGCCGGCGGAAAGTTTGACAGTGACAGCTACAAAGTCGCCGGCGGCCTGCACGGCGTGGGCGTCAGTGTTACCAATGCCCTCAGCGAATGGCTCGAAGCTGATGTCTATAGAAACAGCAAGCACTATCATTTCGAGTGCGTTCGAGGGGTACCGAAGGGGCCGGTAAAGGAAATCGGCCGAATCGACAAACGCGGCACAAGAATATCCTTCAAGCCGGACGAGCAGATTTTCGGCGATACAGAGTTCGAATACGATACACTTTTGAAACGAATACGTGAGATGGCCTATTTGAATGCCGGCCTGCAGATTACATTCAGAGATGATAGGACCAGGAAAAAAGAGATATTCAAGTTTGAGGATGGCATTAAGGCCTTCGTCAAGCACCTTAACGAGGGCAAAGAAACACTTCACCCGAATGTCATATATTTAGCCAGGGAAGACACAGAAGCGAAGCTAAGCTGCGAAGTAGCTATGCAGTACAACGATGGCTATACTGAAAATGTGCTGGTCTTCGCCAACAACATCCGCAATATCGACGGCGGCACACACCTTTCGGGTTTTAAGACGGCCCTGACCCGCACAATGAATTATTACGCCAAGAACAATAACCTGCTAAAGAACGGCCAGGCGCCAGCCGGTGACGACCTGCGGGAGGGACTAACCGCCGTTGTGGCGGTAAAACTTGCCGACCCTCACTTTGAGGCCCAGACGAAGGTACGGCTGACCAATCCGGAAGTGGGCGGTTTCGTAGAGACCACCGTTAATGAACAGCTTGGCCACTTTTTGGAAGAGCATCCCTCCGAGTCAAAGCGCATTTTGAACAAGGCCATCCAGGCCGCCGCGGCAAGAGAAGCCGCCCGAAAGGCGCGTGAGCTGACCAGGCGAAAAGGTGCGCTGAGTACGTCCAACCTGCCCGGCAAATTGTGGGACTGTGCAAGCAAGGAAAAGGCAACGACCGAAATCTTTATTGTGGAAGGTGACTCGGCAGGCGGCTCGGCAAAGGCCGGCAGAGACAGAAACATCCAGGCAATCCTGCCGCTGAAAGGAAAAATCCTCAATGTTGAAAAGGCCCGCCTGGAAAAAATGCTCGCACACGATGAAATCCGGACCATTATAAGCGCTCTGGGGACCGGCATCGGCACCGATGAGTTCGATTTAGATAGGTGCAGATACGGCAAAATAATATTGATGACGGACGCCGACATCGATGGCGCCCATATTCGAACGCTGCTGCTGACGTTTTTCTTCAGGCAAATGCAGCAATTGTTCCTGTCTGATATGATTTATATTGCCCAGCCGCCTCTGTATGAAATTAGGGTCAAGGGCAAAAAGAAATCCGAATATATCCTCAGCGAAAATCAAATGCACAAGCGGATGATTGCGCGCGGCCTGGAAGGCACAGAGCTCGCCATTAAAGATGGTAACAAAGGTAAGAAGGACAAAAAGTCCGCCTCTACACGGGCGAGCTTACCGGCGCGGGAACTGGGGGACAAGGATCTCTCGGCGCTTGTAAAGCTCCTCGCCGAGGCCGAACGCATCATAGCAGTTTTGAAAAGACGCGGAATCAACTTTGCTGATTTCATGCAGACCTATTATGATGGCAAGCAGCTTCCACGCTTTCGCATCTGTGCTGAAGGCCGGGAGGAGATTTACTACGAAATTGGCGAATACGAAAAGCGGGTCGGTGAGCTCAAAGAGCGTGTCAAGGATACGGCTTTGGTCGAGGAAGAAGAACTAATTGTTGCCGAGGAGCTTCACGAGGTAGCGCGGATTAATCAGATAAACGAAACGCTCAAAAGTGAGTTCAGGCTGAACTTAAAAGATTTTCTCTTAAAAACCACAAGGAGCGTCTCCGGCGAAGCGCTTCCGACCAAGTTCCAGCTCATCAATGGCCCGGACACATACGACGTCGCCTCGCTCGGCGATATCTGCGCGAGCGTAAGACAAATTGGCGGCAAAGGAATTGAGATAAAACGCTTCAAGGGGCTGGGTGAGATGAACGCCGAGCAGTTGTGGGAGACGACTATGAATCCGCAGACAAGGACTTTGCTGAAAGTGGCGCTCGACGACGCGGGCGAGGCTGACAGACTCTTTAGTATATTGATGGGCAACGATGTCCAGGCCCGCCGGACCTTCATCCGCGACCACGCCCTCGAAGTCCAAAATCTCGACGTTTAATCTCGTGGTGCGTGTTGGGGGATGCGCAATACATATAAAGCCCTGCGTATCCCCGTATAAAATGGAGCGAGATGATAAGGCATATTGTCACAAAATCAAAGTAGGGGGCCGTTCGCGAACCGCCCCTACCCAATTGCCAGCCTTTGATTCCGTTATTGGAATCCAAAATATACTTTTTGGGAAAAGGATTACGCGATGGGCACCAGGTACCGCAACCATCAATCTCGCTCTGCCAGGCGGGGCAATCACAATTGGGTAGTCACCCGCCGGGTTTTTTTGAAGGCATCTGTGGCTTCTCTCACCGGCCTGGCCGTCGCACCGCTTTCCTGTACTCTGCAGACCACACTCGGCCGGAGGCGAGGCACCGCACGATTTGGCATAGTTACCGACAGCCACTACGCCGACGCCGATACTATCGGCTCACGATACTACCGACACTCGCTTGATAAGCTAACCGAGTGCGTGGAATTGATGAACACGCAAAAAGTTGATTTTCTCATCGAACTCGGAGATTTCAAGGACCAGAACAATCCTCCCGTCGAACAAAGAACCATTAAGAACCTCCGGGCCGTCGAGAAAGTATTCCAAAAGTTCAACGGCCCAACATACCACGTCCTCGGCAATCACGATGAAGACAGTATCTCAAAAGAACAATTTCTAACTAATATAGAAAACACTCACATAGACCCGGCAAAAAGCCATTATTCGTTCGATTTCAACGGCGTGCACTTTGTAATTCTCGATGCCAACTACAGTGCCGACGGCACTGGCTACGACCACGGCAACTTTGATTGGACCGACGCGAACATCCCGCCCGCGGAGCTAAACTGGCTCGAGCAGAATCTTGCTGCAACACGTGGATCCGCTATTGTCTTCATTCATCAACTTCTTGACGGCTCCGGCTCGGTGTATGTCAAAAATGCCGCGGACATCCGGCAGACTCTTGAGCAGTCGGGCAAGGTCTCGGCCGTCTTCCAGGGCCATCATCACTCTGGAAGCTACAGTCGGATAGAGGGAATTCACTACTACACATTAAAGGCAATGGTGGAAGGTCCCGGCGAAGAAAACAATTCTTACGCTATCGTCGAAGTCCGGCCTGACCAAAGCATCACCATCACCGGCTACCGCAAGGCCATCAGCAAACAGCTAAACGCAGCAGCCGTTCCGGTTTGACCAAAGATTCAAAAGGCGCCTATCTGAGCGCACCTCGTAATGCAAATATTATGCCGCTTATCGCATCTACTTTTTACGAGATTTTTCAAGTGCTTTGAGAATGCTCGCAGAGACATGTTTAGCCAAGTAGTTGGAACCGTCGGCGGTGAAGTGGACGTTGCCATTTGGCAGTTGTATCCGGCTTAGTTTCGGCACGGCGTGAGCATAAAGGTCGTTAATCACCACGCCGTTTTCTTTCATAATTTTCTCAGCGACTTTATTGTATCTTATTTCGTCGCCCTTGATACGGCCGGGCTCGCCATCGGGTACAGGAGTCGTGCTGGCCCAGATAAGCTTTGCATTAGCGGCCTCGAGTATCTTAACAATCTTGCGCAGATTCTGTTGATATTCTGCGAATGTCAAATCCAACGAGCCATTCACTTTGTCCTTACGGCCGGGAGTTTTTGCATTGCGACTTCTGTAGCAAAGGTCGTGCAGTCCCCAGTTGAAGTGTATTACATCCCATTTGCCGTCACCGAGCCATTTGTTGATGTTTTCCAGGCCTATACCGGTATGTCTGGCGTTAGTTGGAACCCGATGGACATTGGCCTTGTCAGTAAGCAGCTTGCGCACGGGAAGTGTATAACCAATCGATATAGAATCGCCAATCAACAAGACCCGCGGCAGATTTGGATTGTCCTCGATAGGCGCAAAAACGGGATTTACACGCCTTTGTTTCTTGGCGGACTGCTTTGGTTTGGATACGTCTTTCAAATAACCTAAGGAAGTAAGAAACTTATCAGCGGCCTGAAGAGTCTGCTTAAATGAGTTGTTATCTTTGTCCCTTCCATAGTTAAAAAAGCCGTGCCCTTTACCTTCGAATGGCACAAGCCGGCAGACATTGCCGGACTCCTTCATAGCTGCGCTGAAGCACTCAACGCTTTCAAAAGGAACAGTTCGGTCCGCAGTTCCGTGAAAAATAATACACGGAGGAACACCTTTTTTAACGTGCTGCAAGGGGGACAGTTCCTCGATACGATTCCCAAACCTTTTGCCTGAACGCCTTTTTTGTAACAACCCTACCAAGTCCACAACCGGATTGAACAGCACTAACGCATTCGGTTTAGAACTTATATTGTGGTCTTCATGTTCTTCATCGAGTCCCTCAATCACGCCTGTACATGCGGCCACATGTCCGCCCGCTGACCCACCGCCTGCGACTATTTTGTTCGGATTGACGCCAAGCCGGGCCGCGTTAGCCCTTACCCAGCGGATAGCAGACTTACCATCGGTAACACACTCGAATGGTGTCGTCCCGTGCCTGTTTTTGACGCGATATTCAGCAGAAATCGCTACCATTCCCCGTGAGGCAAAATGTTCGCACTGGTGGTAAAACTGCTTCGGAGTTCCGCCGACCCAACCGCCACCGAAAAAGAACACTATCGCCGGCGACAATTCTTTTACATCCCGCTCGGGCGGCTCAAATATATGCAGTTTCAATTCGACCTCACCGATGGTTTTGTACACCACCAGTACCGGCCTTACAGCATCTTCTTTGGGTTTGCTCTGACGTTCTGCTGCTGTCACTGAAAGCACAGTGGTAACTATGCAAGCTAACAATATCACAATGGTCTTTTTCACTTTGTTAACTCTTTCAAAATAAATTATGTACTAATCCCACGGCAGCTTTTCCGTCTCACCACTTACGGCATGTGCAGGCCGTGGGTGTTCCGGGCCGAAGACGTACATATCCTCTTGTTTCTCAATAACGACGAAACTTTCATCAATCGAGCCGTCCGGGTTCGTGACCTTATCGAGCGAAAGTCCCAGATGCCTGGCAAGGAACTTATAGGCACCGAGACGCTTTGAAAGCCCATAATCGTGCCCTTCTTCTGGAAGATGAACGTTCTCTGTCTTGTCCTCTGCACCGAAAAGTTTATAAACATTGCGAATATAAGGAAACTCAACGTCCGGCGTGTTCTTCGTCCAGTCCTTGCCATCGGAGATTAGCAACTGTGGACGAGGGGCTGCAAGAGCGGCGATATCCGTATTGTTCGTCTCGTGAGTTGCACTCTTGTGAATTGGCATTCCGCTTTCGCAGTTGCATCCGCCGAAGAAATGGGCTGAGACCATTACAGTGGGAACCGAAACTGCTATACGGTCATCCACCGCAGTTAAAAGAAAGGATTGTGTCCCCCCACCAGAAGCACCAGTCACCGCGATGCGCTTCGAGTCGACGTCTTTTAGCGAGACAAGAAAATCCACGGCCCGGATGCTGTTCCAGGTCTGCAATTTAAGCACTTTCGACCGGCTGTGCTTCCATCCGGCCTCTTTCCAGTCGCCCCATCCGACCATATCGTAGGCAAAAACGACAGCACCCATACGGGCCAAAGTTGCACAACGTTTCTGCATATCGGGCCGAAAACGTCCGTAGTCATCGCTGCTTCCCCAATGTCCATGGGGACACAGAACGGCTGCAAAAGGCCCCTTACCATTTAACGGACGATATAAACTGCCCGTGACAAAAACGCCCGGAAGGCTCTCAAACGCTGCATTCTCAACACTATAGCCATCGTATTTGCGTTTGCTGTGAATGATTGGATTCAGCGGGCACTTCTTTGGCATCGGTAGAAGTTCCATTCCACGAAGAATACCCTCGCGAATGCGTTTAGCCCGTTCTTTCCATTCAGCCAAGCTGGAATAGCTTCGGGCAAACCTGGCAAGCTGCTTTTTGGCGTCATCCTCGCTATGATAATTGCCCTGACAAAGCTGAGGTTCCCTGCCCCACTCTGCCAACGGCTTTACCTGAAGTGTCTTAACAACATTACCATCACTCCATACCGGCGAGAGCAGAATTGCCATTTTTACATCGCCTTTGGCTTCAGGCAATCGGACCATAAGTCGTCTTATACCTTTATTAGCTTTCTCAGGCGGCTTTTGCTCGGCGGACTCTACTTCAAATTTCGCACCGGCGGGAGACAATATCCGAGCAATCAACTCTTTACCTTTGAGAGTAAGTGTCGCGCTGCCGCCTTTTCTGACAGTGATTTCAGCGTCGGTCGTCATTGCCCAGGCAACTTCACAGGGCTTTTGAATCTCAAATTCATCCTGCACAAGGACGGCCCGGCGGTCTTTCACTATCGAAATTCCGCGTGTAGTTTTTTTTGAAAACTTTTTGTAGGCGCTTGTCAAATCAAT
>Ga0307380_10006062_pt1 | contig 15940 bp, 13 predicted proteins | sample UN3MG_FD_202239 | JGI IMG/M metagenome (GOLD analysis project Ga0307380, IMG submission 202239) | Soil microbial communities from Risofladan, Vaasa, Finland - UN-3 | ecosystem: Environmental > Terrestrial > Soil > Coastal area > Acid sulfate soil | place: Finland: Risofladan, Vaasa | collected...
TGGATCTGTTCCATCGCTCTATGGTGGGACAGCGCGCACAGGAGTAGTCGCGACCTGGGTGTGACCGATGATTACTCCTACTCCGAATCAATGATCGCCTGGCACGGCTACTGGGTCAGAACCTTCAAGGACAATCTGGGCCTGATCCTCGAAGCCCCGAATCCCTAGTCGAAATGCGGTATTGGGGTGATGGGGTGCTGGGACAATGGGATCCGACCATCAGCCATTCCGCTTCTCGGATATGTGAGTCTTCGACTGCGGATCCACAAGTGGCCCGAGAGCCTGGTCGGTGAGGCTGTCGAACCAGTGGTGGAAGGTCTGGCCGTTGTAGGTGATCTTGGCTCTGCCGGTCGGCCAGTCTCTCTTGCGTTCGGCCTCCTGTAAATCAGGGGGAAGCATCCCCATGGATTCGAGATAAGCTTCCATCGTCTGGTATCTCCTGACCAAGACAGTCCGGCCGTCTTCCGAGACGTAGATATCATCGAGATGGCTTGATTCCGGTTTCTCTCCCCACTGACATATGCGTACTAGCCGCATGCACGAATGCTCAGTCCCTCCTATAGTCACCGAGGCATATCCTGAGAAGTGCCGAAGCTCGTCTGCCGGCCCCTCCATCGTGCTGTCATCCGCCAGCTTGACTTCCTCAGAAGGCGTCAGGCGAACTGGTGGCGGGCATAAGTAAATCCAGTCATTAAGCAGGGCGGAATCAGGCGTTGGGGATCTTCCAACATGGAAATAATGCGCCCAATCCCAGATGATCTTGAAAGAGCCATCGAGGTAATCGCCTCCACTCTCTCGCACCTCGAAGCACCAAACGCCCCGCGCTTTCACTCGCCTTGCTGTATTCAAGAGAGTGGCTTCGAGGAAGCTTCCATCATCGGCATCATATTCAGCATAGAACGCCTCGGCGCCTACCTGCGGGAGCACAAAGTGGTGGTCGCATTCCTGGAATATCGGTTCAAAACCGAGGCTCTTGCCATGAGAGATATCTATCGGGGGTTCGCTGCGGGGCAGAGTGGATAGCAAACGGACGATCTCCCTCTGACGGCTCTTGGTCAATCTCCGCTCGCGCGGCATATGTGGGTATCGTTGGGGCATAGGGCCTCCTCCCTCATCAACCATCAACCATTCCGTCGGCGATCGCCATGAAGAACTTCTCAGCGTACTCGCCATACTTCTCGCCGGCTGTCTTGCGGATCTGAACGATCACCAGGTCCTTATCCAGGTCAACCCTCAGGATGCAGGCCGATGCCGAGGCGTGGCCGATGGTGCGCTGGCCGAAGATCAGGTCTTTCGGGTCTATCGAACCCGGCGGCGCGCCGGGCTTTTGCTCCGGCATCCAGGTAAGGCCAATCCCCCATTCCACCTTGACCGCCGGGTAATACTTGCTCAGGTCCTCGGGAAGGAGCTTCTCGAAGGTTTCCTCCGAGATGAACTGCTTGTCCCCGTATCTCCCATGGTTCGCGAGCCACTGACCCAGGGTCCCTAGTTCACGGGCGGTCAGGTGGGTGCCGAATGCAAGGTCGTCGAGCCGCACATCGTTGATTCCCAGGGGACGGAACAGGTGGTCGTGGAAGAGGCGGACGATGCTCTTGCCGGTCATATACTCCATCGCTTTGCCCGCGAGGTCGTAGCCCATGCCGTTGTACAAGTGCACCTGCCCGGGATGAAGAGCTTCCAGGCCGTTGAGCACGATGTTGTCCAGCCAGGGATCGTGGATGCCGCCCCACTCGCCATGCCCCTCCAGGCCGCTCGTGTGGGTGAACAGATGGCGGTATGTCAGCATGTGCTCGCCCTTCGTCGGGAAGCCTGGGACGACCCTTCCGATGGGGTTGTCGAGTTTAACATAGCCCTGTTCGAGGAACTGGCCGAAGAGCATACCCGTGACGGCTTTGGTGATTGACGCTACGTCGGTCCGGTAGTCGAGGCCGACCTGCCCGAACGCTTCGTGGGTGACGATGACGCCGTTTCGGGCGACGAGGACGGTGAACGGCTCGCCGGAATCTTCTGCCCACTTGCGGCAGACGGCGTCGATCTTCTCCTTGGCGTCTGGATTCATCCCGGCTTCGGCGGGAGTGCCCTCATGCAGAACGAGTGCGGGCTTGTCCAGCTTCTTCGGAGGGGCGAGCGGGCGTACCTTGTCCGTGAGGCCTAAGAGCTTCAGCTTCAGGGCGAGATGGAAGTCATCGTTCACGACCTGAGACGACTCGGTATGTGTAGCGGAGTGGCCCAACGGCTTGGCCTCGCACAACCCCGCGAGTTCAATGGCGCCTTGTTCTGTGCAAAACAGCGCGTCGCGGTACAGGCCGGCCGCCCGTTCACCCACAAGCTGCCGACGTTCCTGCCATGCCTGGGAATCCATCGGCTTGCCCAGATATGGCACGTCCAGACTCCAGTTCTGCCAAATATCCAAGTCCGGGGGCGCGATGTAGAAAGTCATCGCGCGGCGGACGGGCGTGCCGTCCTTCATCTTGCCCTCGACGTATGCCGCATAGCGTCCAGGCTTCTCCAGCCCTTTGACCTCGTTCAGATCGCTGTCGTACCAATGTATTGTAAGCGGGAGATCACCGACGAGTTCCCGCACCTCATCTGCATCCCGCCAGATGATCCTCGGATTAGCCCCCGGCCAGAACACATACTGCGGCCAGGTCAAGTCCGTCACGGTGAGCGACTGCTGCTGGAACTTGCGCTTGCTTTCCTCCAACTCGATCTGTGCCTCGATCTTCTGCCCCTGTTCCTTGCCGTAGACTTCGAGGATGAGCGCCCAGTCGCCGACGCCGTTCTCAACCTTGGCCAGGATGGAGTTCACGCCCTTGCGGAGCTTCGCCTTGAAGCGGTCCCGGCGGGCGACGCACGACCTTGCCACGAGGTTGTCGTGTATGAGCTTGCCGTTCAGCCACACCTTCACGCCGTCGTCGGAGCCGAGGAAGAAGAGCGCCTCCTGATCGGAAGGCGACTCAAGCTTGGTGTAGGCATAAGCCAGCTTGCGGTCGGCATCGGTATAGTGAGCGCGGAAATCAAGCAGCGTGCCATCGAGCCTCACCGACTCGGCCTTGATGTCGCCGATGGCGGTCTCAGGCCCAATCTTCGCCTTCGCCTCACCGCCGATGGACGTCAGATAGTCGATATCGAACGCCCCGCGATCCTTCGCTCCCTCCGCACGCTCGGGGTTCGGGAACGGCCCGATGACCGTCCACTGCCGGACGTATCCCTCGGGTTTAGGCGGCGCTGCTCTAGTTATTATGCACAAACTCCAAAGGGCCAGAATGCAGAAGGTGGTGGTCCTGATTTGCATCGGCGTTTCCTTTCCAACTATTCGAGCTATGTCCTACTTTGCCAACACTCTTGCCTGCCGAAGTAATGCGATAGTCCGGATCGTCTCATGCTCCTCCAATCACTGACTTGATCCTCTTTCCACCGAGTCCTCGGTCTCGTTCGAGTTACCCGGATGGACAGCGGATATCGGCATAGCAGAAACCGGTCTTGCACCGCGTTTCCTGCTCCTCTATCCATTTTTCGAGGCCAATCTCTTTCTGGCGCTTCCCGTCGGCAAGGAGTATCGGGTAAGTCTTCGCCAGGCTGTCGAGCCGCTCGCAGGGATACTCCGCGCGCGAGGAGCAGACCTCGACCTTCTTCCCGGCGGCGCACTTGCGGACCTCGCATCCGGGGTCGCCGCACTTGCCTCCGCGGCAGCCCGTGAAATCCTTGGGTATGTCCGCCAGCTTCCTTAGCTCCTTGAGGAGTGCCTTCTGATCATCATTGCCCCAGAACTCCATGCCGTCTTTGACCAAAGTCTCCAGTAGAGCGGAAGCCTGCTTTGGTGTGCGGGCGAGATTGGAGCACAGTCCGCAGTATAGTCCGCAGTAGGTCACGCGTGTCAGGTCCATCTTCTTTGCCTCCTTCGCTGTGGAACTGGATTGCTCAAATGGCAGTGCGCCGAGCGCACCGGCGGCCAGTCCCGTCTTTAGGAAATCACGCCTGTTCGTTCTCATTCATCCTCCAAATCAGATGATCGTCCGGATTGCCTGGATAGCCTTTTCTTCTATTTCCATCGCCTGCAGAAGAAGCTCCTGCTCACGCCGCCTCACCTCAGGCGTCCAATCGGCCCGGATTTCCCGCGTCCACGGCCGAAAAGGCCCTGGAAGTCTACAGTCCGTTCTCAAGTAAAGCTGGCGGCTCGCCGGCATCCTATCCTCCGGAGCGCCGATGCCCCCAACCAGCATTCTCATACCGTCCTCTATGCTTTGCCGTAGGCTTTTTTCAAGACAAGGCCAACCACCATCTCAAGATCCTTGTGGTACTTCGGTATCCCTATGGCAAGCGCTTTTAGAAACAGCAGTCTCTCGAGCGAGACAACCAGGAAATCGAATTCTTCTATTGCATTTGATCTCAGGTATTCGTAGTCGAACCTGCAAATCTGATTCCATATTTCATAACCAAACTCGCAAATGCCAATGTCGCCGCACAGGTCTTTGGCATTATGAGGATACTTCGAAAGCAAAGCACAATGGTCTTCTTCGTGGACCACCAAGTCGATGTCAGCTCCTGCCTTTCGCAGGCCATAATACTCCATTGCTTTTCCACCGATCAACAGCGGTTTGTGAAGGAAGGCATATTGCAGCACTTCCAGTCCCAATTCCATCTAGTTTGCTTCCCCTCGCTGAAACTACTTGCGGTTCTGCGTAATCTAGGAGATTACATATCCATCTTCATTAGTCTTGAGCAGACCCTTAGAGGAATCAAGGAGCACAAGATGATTTCCCCAGGGATCTCGAACGACAACGCATTTACCAATCCGAATATCAAACGGTCCGGCAACGATGACACCACCTGCGGCTTGAAAACGCTCAGCGGCTTCAACCGCTGATTCCACTTTGATATCCGTTTCGCTCCGAGGATCGTCCTGACGTAGTACCAGCTCGGTAACGCCGTCACCAAAAGCCAGTCCGGCCTGCGTCTCGGTCCGCCAGACGAGCTTGTGCCCCAGCTTGTCTCGATAGAATTCGAGTGCTGCTTCCAAGTCATCAACCGGAAGAATGATGCAATCTACACAATTAAACAACGCATCAGCCATAAGCCCTAATCTCTTTCATTTTACCGCAGTGCTGCAGCCACATTCCTCCTATAAAGGAGTAACCACCTCCATGTTTCTTCAACGCAGTGTGGAACTCACCGTGTCGCCGTGTCTTTCCCGTACCACCGTCGCCTATCTCCGCCACACGCAACGATAATTGAACCTTCTATTCGGCGCCGAGTCGCCATTGATGCAAAGAGAGATAGGATCGGTGAGATCGGCAGGATTATCGCACCAGTGGAAATCGAATGAGAAGGCATTGCCTTCAAGCATGCCTGATCTCACTGATGGCGTTTCCCTCTATCTCCATCGCCTGGAGGAGACGCGCCTGCTCGTGCTGCCTCATCTCTGGAGTCCAATCGGACTGAGACTTCTCGGTCCACGGCCCGAGAAAGACTTCCTTGCGCTCGAACGAGGAACCATGGAGCAGGTCTATCTCTTCCTGATACAGTGCGATCGCTCTCGTCAGGGCCTCCTGGAAGTCGCCTGAGACATCGTCCAGATGACTGCTCAAGAACATCACCGCCGCCATGCGGGAGTCTATCACATTGCCCAGACACCACCAGCTCACAAAAAAGAGAAGTTCGCGCTCCTTCTCCGTCCACTCGTCGTATCGGCCTACGTCTTCCGCCCACTGCTCGAATGCCCGGAAGCCATACAGGTATTGCCCCTTGCCCATGTAGTCATACACCCCTTCGGGCCGGTCCCAATTCCCAATGGCAATTCGGAGACTGTGCATCAGCATGTCCTTCGGCTGCAGAGGCTTGTCAAATCCCTCGAACAGAACCAGGAATCCGGGCAGGTCATCGAGTGATTGCTTGACGGTCTCCGGGCTGCCGTACGTCTGCATTAGCACGGCACGACCGCCGTCCTCGTAGCCCTTAATGACCGCAATGTTCCACGTCTTGTCATACGCCAGCACAGGATTCCCGGCATTGATGGACTTTACAACATCTTGTGCGAACCTGCCCATCTTCGGCTCTTTGTCATTCAAATGAGCCTCCATCCTGAATTGCCAGCCGGTCGCCTGCCTAAACCACCCGTCTTCCTCAGGGAACTCACCTACGCAGCTCGACGGACACCACCTCATATAGTCCGCGGGTCCTTGATACCACCTCGTCCGAAACGCCAATCCAGTGACCCCCATAATCGTCGGGTAATCGAATGGATGATCTGTCAACGTCAGCGCTGCCTCCAGCGCCCCGCAGTACGTGCATGCCTTTCGCTGACCCCATGCCAGTTTGGGGATGTTCTCCAATACCCAGCTTGTGAACTTCTCGTCCGGTGCATTCTCGTGCAGATAATCGCCAACCATCGCCATCATGCTCTCCTTCAGCCGGTTTCTGGAGGTGTGCAGGCGGCTCTTCACCGTGGACACAGGCACATCCAGGAATCCGGCGATGTCATTGTGAGAGTATCCGTTGATGTAGAAGAGAGTCGTCACCACACGCTCATTCTCCGGCAGTGAACCGATGGCATTCATGACGCGCTCTCGCATGTCCCTTGCCTCAATCACTTGAGCCGGTTCCTCGGGCGCAGGGACATCAATCGCATCTTCCAGCGGAACAGTCGAAAGGCGCTTTCCACGAGTGAGCCTGGTGCATTGTGTGAAGACTATTCGGCGAAACCAGCTTGCGAACGCCTGAGGCTCTCGCAGACTGCCAAGCTCCCGGTACGCCTGTATGAAAGCCTCCTGGGCGGCATCCTCGGCAAGGTCGAAATCACCAAGGATCGAGTAAGCATACCCGCAAGCCATGTCCTGAAAGCGCTGGACCATCTGCCCGTATGCCTCCAGGCTTCCTTGCTGCGCGCTGTTGATTGTGGATTCCAGCTCTTCCATGACCCTATTCTATCAAATCGGACTCTCATACAAAAGAGCCAGGTTTGGAGGAAAAGGTTTCAGGCGTAGTTCAGAACCTCCGAATCCCTTCTGCAACTTGCGAAGTGATCAACAGGTCCTTAATGCCGCCGGAGTCATGGGCACTCTTCAGGATAGGTAAGACATCGCCGGCAACGTCAAGGGCGAGGTCAATGTCCTCGGCCCGATGCGAATAGTTGATGAAGTTCAGGCCGCCTCGACGAAGAAGGATTCCTCGCTTCGCCATTTCCTGGAGAAGCAGAGTCATGAGGTCCTGATTGACCTCCGCCTCACAGCCGAACGAGTACGAACTCATCGCCGGATGTCCCCGGAATTCCAGCGCCAGGCCGATCTCCTTCGCGATCCCGTTCATCCCCATCATGAATCGCTCGCCTTGAGTGCGGATGTGGCCGATGACGTCCTGGGTCCGATACTCATTCAGGCACGCCACGACCGCCGCCAGCGAGAGAGCCTCCCCGCCGTAGGTCGAGGAGATCACCAGCTCGGCCGCAACTCTCATGACCTCCCGCTTCCCGGCAACTGCCGCGATCGGAAGGCCGTTCGATATCCCCTTGGCGAAGACGGCGATGTCCGGCATGACGCCATAAAGCTCCTGAGCGCCTCCAAGGGCAACTCGGAAACCGGAGACGATCTCATCGTACACCAGCAAGGTATGGTGCTTATCCGCCAGTTCTCTCGCCCAGCGGAGAAAGCCGCCCGTATCGGAATTTTGGTAAGATACCGGCTCCAGGCAGATGCAGGCGATCTGGCCCTTATGCTGATTCAGGACCGCCTCCAGGCAGTTGTCGCCCTCGAACGCCCCAAATGCGAAGCCGGTGATGGATTTCTTTAGCGACTTGGGCACGCCCACAGCATCGTTCACCGCCGCCCAGGTATCCAGCCAGCCGTGATAGCCCGAGGTGACGACCAAATCCTTGCCGGTGTACCCGCGCGCGATCCGGGCAGCGGCGGAAGTGGCTTCAGCGCCGGTCTTCAGAAACCTGACCATCTCAGCGCAAGGGACGGCCTCGATGACCGCCTTGGCCGCCTCGATCTCCAGCGGGTGCATCATTGAGAAGATCGTGCCCTTGGCAAGCTGACGGCGGACCGCCTCATCCACCGCCGGATAGCAATAGCCAAGGGTGATCGGCCCCAGTGCGCCGATGAGATCGAGGTACTTATTCCCGTCCACGTCCCAGACATGGCAGCCCTCGCCACGTTCGAGGTAGATCGGCATCGCCCCCAAGGCGAAGCTCGTCGGCCGCTTGCTCATCGTTTGGCTCGCGCCCGGGATGATGGTGATTGCTTCTTCGTAAAGCTGCTTTGACTTCGTCAGGTTGAGGTTTTCCATGCCAACGATGATACACGCCTGGCGCTTGAGTTTCAAGGGGTGTCACGGCCCGATGTTCGCACCGACCCAAACTGTGGCTGCCTGCTTGGTCAAGTTCATCACTGGCACAGAAGCATTCACCATGCTCCTGGTATTCTTGGGCTCTGCAAAAGGCTGGTCGCGAAGGCTCGCGTTCGTGTGGACAACTGCGACACCCTTTGCGTTCACGATTGCCACATAGGCCAGCGGCTTCTCTTTCACCAGATCTTCGGCGAAACTCTGAAGGTCTCCCCAGTTTCCGGCGATGATCTGCTTGCTTCCGAACACGGAGATCGCATGAGCGGTATCCTGTGCCAATTCGGTCGTGCGATCCCTGATCTGCCGTCCGCACTCGATGGATTTCCAGCCCCACATCGCGCCAAAGGCCAGGATGATTATCACGAAGAATATCAACCACCCGACTACCGCTCGGCCATGTACGGCGGAACGTCCGTTCATCATCTTTGTCATTTCCCTCACCTCTGTCTGATTGTTCCCCAAAGGGCCTCGGATTCCTACCCAACGTCCTTTGTTGCCTTCGCTAACTCTATACTGCGGATATACCTGATCCCCGGAATCTGCGCCAGCGCCACGGTCAGCAGTATGCCCACAACCGTGATCAGGTAGGTCTGCGGGAAAATCACCGTCTGCATACTGAACGATTCGCTCTGGTATGCTTGTACGAACCTGTTCGCCAGCCACCACCCGAACGGCAGCCCTATCACAAGCCCCACGGCGTATGCCAGCATGTTCTCGACCCAGACCATCCTCGCGGCGGCCGCGACGCTCAGCCCCAGCGTGCGAAGTGTGGCGATCTCCCTCGTGCGCTCGATAACATTCATCAGGGTTGAGTTGAAAATGATAACACCCGCGAGAGCGATTGAGAATGCGAGCATTATGTTGAAGAACGTCCTGGACTGGCGCAGGAGGTTCTCAATCTCCTCGACTACGTCCCTAGTTACCTCGACCGAGGCAATGCCGTCCAGATCGTACAGCCGCCGCTCCACTCCGGTTACGTATTCGGGGTTGACCTTCATCGCAACGGCGTTCACTGCATTAGGAGGGAGTTCCAGAGCGCTGCCGTACCAATCTCTCACCTGACCGATCGAGGCATAGGTCGTCGCTCCCACCGGTTGATATGTTACGCTGCTGATGCGCACCAGCCTATCGAGCCGGGTCTCCATGAGCGCCCGACTTGGGGAAAGAACTCTCTGGCGAAAAGTCGGCCTCACAAGCTCCTGCCTGAGGCGGTCCGCCGGCATAAGCGGCTGCCGGGTAGACGCGAGCGGCACTTCGGGGATGACCTGTTTCGGCAGAGTGAGGCGTACCGTTCCGCCCTCCCATAGATGCAGCTTCCTGGCGGTCGTTCCCGCGACCATCAGGCCAGTCGGCTTCACAGGCACATTCTCGCCCTCCGGCGTGCTGAGAGTCAGCAGCCGGCTGTTCGGCTGCACGCCATATATCAAAACGGTCTGGCTCTCGTTACCTTTAACCAGCTTCGCGGGCACCGCCAGCACAGTCTCCATGATGGTCACGCCTGGCCATCGCTCGATGCGCTCCGTCGCGAACCCGTTTTGCGGCGTCAGGTAGGAGGCCATGATGTCATAGTGGATGCTGTACTTGAAGTAGAAGTCTATCGCCGCTATGGTAGAATCCAGCAGACCGGCGGAGACGAGAAGGAGCGTTGCGCCCGATGCAATCCCCGCCACCGTGGAGATCGTTCGCCTCGGATTCCTTAGGAAGTTTCTCAGCGGCAGGCGGGTGAGCAGTGGGTATCGGCGAAGGAAGTGGAGATACTTCTCAACCGCGTGACCTCTTCCGATTTCAGGTATCTCAACTCCTATTGCTTCTGCGGGATTGAGCCTGGCGGCCGCACGGGCTGGGAATAGCCCGGAGAAGCCGGTAACAATCGCCGTAAGGGCGAATCCTCCCAAGATGACGCTCCACCTCGGCGAGACGTCGTAATATGGCACCTGGACAAAGCTAGTGTAGTACCTGGTGATCACAATCCCAAGGTAGTGGCCGATCCCAACGCCCAGAAATCCGCCGAGAGCGCCTACAATCAGAGAGTAATATGCAAAGTGCTGGCCAACCACCCGCCTCGAAAAGCCCACCGCCCTCAGGAATCCGATCTGACTGCGCTGGGCGTGGACCATTCGGCTGAGCATATTGTAGACGCTCAGGCTGGATATCGTGAGGAAGAGCACCGGGAAGAACAGTGCGAGCGACTGCAAGCCTCGGAGGTCCTGATTTAGCAGGTCCACGCTAGCCTGATCCTCCTGAGGTATCGCCTCTTCCGCGCCATAAGGCCCGAGAATCCGCTCGGCCAATCGTATGGCGGTCCGTCTCTTCGCCGCCGACGACACAGTGAAGCCAATATTATTGAACGAGCCCGCCGTCCCGAACAGCTCGTCAACCATAGATTTCCGCATCCACATGACGCCGAACGTCCGGGGAGTCGGGAACGGGTTCTCGGGCCCTTGCACGACGTAGATGTACTCGGGACTTTGGACGATCCCCACGACGCGAAACCGTATCTTGTCGCCTTCTTCAACTATTCTGAGGAAATCGCCCGGCTCGTAGCCATGGAATTCGGCAAAGCTCGCCTCCAGGAGGATCTCCCTGACGGCCGCTTGACCGGGATACGACCCCGAAACGAGCTTGAGCTGGTTTACCTGCGGCTGACCGGTATCCGGTATGCTGATAATCCGCCCGACCACTTTGCGGCTTGCGGATTCCGGCTGATCAACCTCCACCTGCTCGACAGTTCTTCCCTCCACGCTTTGCACGCCCGGGATCGTCCTGAGGGAGAAGATCACTTCCTTCGGCGCGCTTTGGACCGGGATGGTGAAATCTGCGAGGTTGAGCCGGCGATAGGAGTAGGCATACGAACTCTCCAGATTCAGATACAGTTCGTACGATGCGGTGAAAAGGGCTATTCCCACCAGCAGGAGGAAGACGATTCCGCCGAACATGAGCGGCGAGGAGGTGATGTCACGGAGGAGTTTGAGATTGAGCTTTGACCCTACCATTTCAATTCACTCGGACTCTGCGGAGTCGGGTTTGTCTCAACGGCGGTGATTTCGCCGCTCCGCATGCGGATCACTCGGTCGGCGATGGAGGCAAGGGCGCTGTTGTGCGTGACTATCAGGGCAGTGATGCCCCCGCTTCTTGCCAGATCGGTGAAAACGGCAAGTACCCTGATGCCGGTCTCGAAATCAAGGTTGCCGGTCAGTTCATCGGCAAGCAGAAGTCTTGGGCGCTTTACCAGCGCTCTGGCGATTGCCACGCGCTGCTGTTCGCCGCCGGACAATTCGCTGGGGAAGTGGTCGCCGCGATCACCGAGACCCACCGACTCCAGAACCTGCTGCGAGTCCAGCGGATTATCCATCAGCTCGGCCACCAACTGTACGTTCTCCAGCGCCGTCAGAGTGGGCACGAGGTTGAAGAACTGGAATACGAACCCGACGCTGTACCTGCGGTAATCCGTGAGGGCGTCATCATCCATTTGCGAGAGGTCTTCACCTTGAAAGAATACATGCCCCTCGCTTGGCATGTCTATCCCGCCTATCAGGTTCAGGAGCGTAGTCTTCCCTGATCCGCTGGGGCCCAGCACCATCAGGAGTTCGCCCCGTTGGACAGAGAACGTTGTGGGCTTCAGAGCGGGGACGATCACCTCGCCCATCCGGTAGGACCTCCCTGCGCCGTCGAGTCGGAGCAGCGTGTTGTCCGATGTATCGTTCATGGGCTTCTTACTTGACGACCCTGACCCGTTCTCCGTCTTTCAGTTGACCGACATTGGTGACAGCCACTTCATCGCCCTTTCTTATTCCGGAGATCACCTGGGTTTCCGTGAAGTTGGCCTGCCCGATCTCCACGTTCCGCAGCCGAGCCCTTCCCTCCCGGATGACATAGACGCTGTCCCGGTTGCCCACTCGGATAACGGCGTCATTCGGCACAAGTAGAGTGCGTCTGCCCACGGGAAGTGAGCCTGTGATGTTCATCTCCATGCCGGGACGAAGGGGCATTGCCGAACGCCTGATGTGAATCCGCGCTCGAACGATCTTCGCTCGCACGCGACCGACTTCCTTCGGCTCGGCTATCTTGGAAACTTCGGTCACAACTCCGACCGCTTCGCGGCCGGGATAGGCATCCGCCGTTATGGTGACCGTCTGACCAACAGCGACGGCGGCGACGTCTTCTTCGTCAACTTCGGCCGTCACCCAAATCCGGCTTAGATTGGCTACCGTGTAGATCGGACTCAGCGGCGATGCCGTTTCGCCGATCTCCATGTGCTTGCGCGCCACTACTCCGGAGACCGGGCTTCTGATGATCGTGAACCCGAGTTGGGCCTCGGCACTCGCCAAGGCGGCGCGGGCCGACGAGACCCTCGCCTGAGCGGCCTCCACATCCCGCGCCCTTGCCTGTATGAGACCCAGGCCGGACTGAGCCTGCTTCAATGCGCTGTTGGCGGCTGCAACTTGAGCTCGGGCAGCCTCGATCTCTTCGGTTCGCGGCCCCGCCTGAAGCTGCCGCAGGGTTTCCTGCTGAGCCCTGAGCCCCGCTTGCGCCGACTCGTAGGCCGCTTTGGCGGTGTCCAGATCCTGAGCGGATATCGCTCCGCGGTTGAAAAGTTCCTTCGCCCGATCGTATCTGCTGGCGGCGTCTTCGGCTTGAACGCGGGCTTGCGCAACAACCGCCTGCTGGCGCGCAATGTCCTCCGGACGTGTGCCTGCCTCCAACTGCCTCAAGTTCTCCCTGGATGCTTGAAGGTTCGCCTTTGCCCGGCTCACCCCGGCCCTCAACTGACCCGCGTCGGCGGTCGCCGTGGCCTGGAGGGATGCCGCCTCTTCCTCGGCTGCCCGAACTGCCGCCCTCCTGCCCTCGACTTCCGCCTGGACGTCGGAGGATTCCAGCCTGGCGAGCACCTGGCCTTTCTCTACGCTGTCGCCCTCCTGAAAATCGAGCCTCGTGATTCTGGCTGTGAGCCGCGTGCTCACGTCGGTCACGAGTCCCTCCACGACTCCAGTGGTGGAGAGAGCCAGATCGAGCACGCCCTCGCGAACCTGCGCGACCTGCACTTCAACCGGCTTGGGGATTATGAGGTAGGCGATCAGAATCAAGCCTGCCAGGACGATGATCGCCCACCAAGGAAATCTTCTGCGACTCCTGTCTGCTCTTCTCATCTCAACATACCTATTGTTGCCATACAGCGCGCTGGCAAAACAACACCCATCGGATTGCCCCCTTGCTATTCATGATACACGGCTTGCGCATGAGTTTCAACCGGCAAATGCGCTGGCTGCCACGCCCAGGACGGTAGTCCCAAAACCGAAGCCGAAGACCACGGCCCCAACTGTGCAGGGCGAGAGCCGGACTTACGAGTTCGAGGTCAAGTAGCCCCTGGATTAAACCGCCGGTAAACGTTGAATGGTTACGACGCTCGTTTCGTAAATCGTTGATCGGTTGCGTCCTATCCCGACGCCTGACGTTTCACGCAACCGAGACGAGTCGCCCAACCGCAACCGAATGACGTTCATCGGCGGTTTTACTTTGCCTGATCCGCCAGCACCTTGATCTGGGCGTCGGTAAGCTGGGCGGAGCAGAAGAGGGTGAAGCCCCGGTAGCCCTGCCGCCTCACGAGATCGAGCTGCTCCCCGACGACCGTCGCATCCTTAGACACGGTGACCTTCTTTCCGCCCACCATCTTCGATGTGTAGAGGCTCAGCCCGGGATAGAAAGTCTTGAGTTCCTCGGGAGTCACCGATGCCTTATGCAGGTCCAGAAGCGCCCGGAGATCGCGGATATCGTCGCAATAATCCATAGTATTGGCGATGTCCACCAGACCCTCGTCCAGCCAGCGACGACCGTCCCGGAAGATGAGGCAGTGCTCGTTCCAGGAGAACCCGCCTGCCACTGAGACCGCCAGCTTCGGGTCCTTTGCCTTCACGGCCTCATGGACTTTCCTCACCAGACTCGTGATCTGGTCCGCCTTCCAGCTTACCCATTCCGCTCGTTTCAACCCCATCATGTCGCGATCCATCTTCACACCCGACTCCTCGCGGAGCCAGTCAACGGCGGCATGAACGATCTGCGCCGACCCGGCGCTGTTGTGCGTCGCGCCAGGGTTGAAGCACACCATCACCGTCCGGCCGTTGACTATTACTGCAGGGTCGCCGTTGTCGAACCGAGCCACCACCGTGCCTCCGTCGAGTCCGATCGGCGCATTGACATTCGACTTGAGCGAGCACGGGGCAATGCGCCTCGCCAGGCTGCCATTTCCCACCGCCGTTATCTTGCGCCAATCCGACCCGAGCCAGCGACTCTCCGCCTTCACGCCGAAAAGGCGTGCCAGCCGTGGATTCTTGCCCGAGGAAAACCCATCCAGGCATAGGACGCTCCCGCCTCGCTGGAGGTATCGCTCTATGGCATCGGTCATTTCGGGGCTCACTTCATAACACACACTCAGCGCCAGCAGACCCGGCGCTCGCAGGGCGTCCACATTCTCGGGCTTCTCGCTGATGAATGAGAATCCCACACCTGCCCCGTCCATCGCGCTCTCAGTCCAGCTCTGCTCCCACACCCGAGTCCTGCTTCGTTCGGTATGAATCACCCTAATCGGGAAAGGATCGTTCTCGGGCGGAACGATTCGTTCCCCATGATCGAGGAAGTCCTTCGGGTCGAATCCATGTGACTCCATGAACGGTCGTCGGCCAAGCTCGGAGTAGTCATAACACGTGCCGAAATAGCGGATGTAGTCCAGGTGGATGCCGTCTACATCGTATGCCAGGCCGTCCTTGATCACCGAGAGAAGATAGTCGTTCACGCCGGGAATCTGCGGCGAGAGGAAGTAGGTCTCATCCATCCGCTTGCCATCCATATCGGTGCAAAGCCACTCGGGCTCGCCCGGCTCCAGGCCTTTCGCGCCTTCGTAGTAGACGCAGTACCAGGGGTGGACCTGCATGCCTTGTGCATGTGCTTTCTCGGTCAGGTAGGCGAGGGGATCGAATGTGTCGTTCGCAACGACATTGTGCATGTAGTGTGAGGATTTGTGCATCACCGACCCGTGAACCATCACATTGGGCAGAAGCACATTGATCTTCGCCCGACTGCACTGATCCAGGAGCTGATCAGCCTTCTCCTTAGTCACGAAGCAGGTCGTATCCACCCACAGACCCCGGTAGGCGAACTGAGGCTCCTTCGCATCAACAGTCCCCGCCGCCAACAGTAATGCAAGCAACGCCCATGCCTTCATTCTGGGTCTTCCTCCTTCCATGATGATACAGGACTAGCGGCCTGGTAGCAAGCAGGAGGTACGTGGGGTGAGCAAGAACCTGCCCTTGGAGGTATCATGCCGATCGAATACCGCGATACTCAGAACTTCGATGCCAAGCAGCTTGGGGAGCTATTCCTGTCGGTCCAGTGGCTGGCCGGCAAGCACCCGGACAAGCTGAAAGTCGCCATGCAGAACTCCGACGCGGTATTCTCAGCTTGGGACGGCGACAAGCTCGTGGGGCTGATAAACGCCATGTCGGACGGCATCATGACCGTCTACTTCCATTTCCTTCTCGTGCGGCCGGAATATCAGGGGCAGGGGATCGGGCGGACGCTCATTCGCATGATGCTCGACCGGTATGCC
>Ga0307380_10006065_pt1 | contig 15937 bp, 16 predicted proteins | sample UN3MG_FD_202239 | JGI IMG/M metagenome (GOLD analysis project Ga0307380, IMG submission 202239) | Soil microbial communities from Risofladan, Vaasa, Finland - UN-3 | ecosystem: Environmental > Terrestrial > Soil > Coastal area > Acid sulfate soil | place: Finland: Risofladan, Vaasa | collected...
CGATGCTGGTCACACCGCTGGCGGTGTTGCGGATGCCGCCAATCGCCGTAGCCGTATCCGCCGCGTAGTTATTCACCCCGAACTTGACCGAGTGAACCCCCAGCGACTCCGCCTGCCACAGTCCGACGCGGTTGTAGCCGCCAGCCAGCGCGGACTTCTTCGCGCTCCAGAACAGGCCCGAGCCGGCTGACGATATCACCGGCAGCGCGTCGGCTGCGCTCGTGTCGCCCTGGAACATCACGAAGTAGCCGCGCCCCTCGATGTGCCGCGTCCAGAGGTCTTTCGCTGTGTCGGCCACAACGTCGTCGTGGAATGCGCTGGAGTCGGTGCCGGGGCCGCCGCCAGCCGCGTCAATGTACGCCTTGCTCATGTAGAACGAGTCGGTCACGGTCGTGTCCTCGCCGTGGCATGCGATGTTCTTGATTTTGAGATACGTCGCCGTGAAGTCGATATACTCGACCGCCACGGCAGGAGCCAGCAGCCCCAGCAGTAGCGCAAGCGGAATTAGTCGTTTCATGTTCCAGTTCTCCTCATGTCATTCGTGGGCGTCATACCAGCCCTCAAGACCAGCGGTAACAATCGCCCCGGCCAGGACCGCCGTGGCGCGGAATTGGATATCGGCCTTGGCCGGTATCGTGAATGGGCAAGCCAACGGCAACGTAGCAAAGGCGTCGAATATGGCGGTGCCAGCCGGGTTGGTCCACGCGCCACCATACGGTCGGTAGTAGAGCGATATGCGCGCGCCCTTGCTGCTGGCGTCGGACCCGAAGAATCCGACGACATGCAACTGGTATCCGTCAGGCACGGTCCATATCGCGTGGTGTGACTGCCCGCGTCCAGCCGATGTCTGTAGGTAAGTCGTCGTGCTGGTCGAGTCCTTGACGTAGACGTTGCCGAGATTGGAACCGGCAGTACCAGCGGTCAGCACCCGGACCAAGAGCGGGCGCAACCAATACTTCGTTGACTTCGGCCCGGTCACGCCGTCCAGCGTCAACGTCTCAGCCTGGACGGCATACAATGAGTCAAGCCCGGTGACAACGACTGTGCGCGCGCCCGCGTTGCCGGTCGAGTCGCGCGTCGAGTCACAGGTGACGGCAATCTTGGCGGCTGCGGCCATGTAGTTCTGCGTGGTCGACGTCGGTATCACCGCCTCTTGCGTAGTGCCAACCGACCCGTTGTACCCATAGACGAATACAACCCCGTGCCCGTCGAGACGCCCTTCCGCGATGTCGTAGGTGTAGGGCTTGGAGCTGGTACGCACCTTGCCGTTAATCTGCGTGACGCCATAGGCCGTGTCGTTGTCGTCAATGAACTTGACGGCCGGGATGTAGGTGGCCGTCACCAGCGCGGGCAGGAGCAGCAATAGCAATGTTTTCATGGTCTCCCCGTCAATGTATCAGCCATTCGGTTCCGGTGCTGACCAAGCTGTAGCACGCCTTGGACAGTAGCAGGGCGGTCGTCTCGCCCTCGATGGTCTCGCCGCCAGTGCCCTTGAGGGTAATCACTCCGGTCGAGTCGTTCTTGATGTCGAACGTCCACCCGACAAACCCGGCCGTGGCTGGCAGCGTGAGCGCGAACGTGCCCCGGCAGATGATGAAGTGGTCGGTCGAGTCGACCGTATAGACGGCCGTGGTCTCCTCTAGCGGGTGGGCACCCGAGAACGACCCCGCCACGATGACGCGGACGTACAGCGAGTCAAGGGACAGGTCAGGCAACTCGACCGCCCCGGCTACGGCCATCAGCAGAACGAACGCAACAATCAGTCGGTGCATAGCCCCTCCAGTATCTTCATGAACTCGGCCCGGCGCTGTTCGGTCCACGAGTAGCCGATTGCTTGCTGGCGGGAACGTAGGGACATCGGCCCCAAGTCCCAATCGCAAGCCTCCAGCACCTTGTCGCGCACGGCGTCGACCGTCACGAGGTGCCGCCGCATGTTGAGGTTGCCGTGTTCCATCCACTCGGAACTGTCGGGCGCAATCAGGCACTCGCGCCACGGCACAAGCTCGACCATCGGCTCGGCGGCGGTAGTAATCGGCACCAGCCCGCACGCGCATGCCTCTTGCAGCACGCGGTTCAGCCCGGCATAGGAGTCGGGCTGCAGCAGCACTTCGGGGCTGCCCTCGTGGTAGACGTCGTTGGGGTCGTCGTAGCCTGGCCCGCCCATCATGCGTAAGCTGATGTTCGGGTGCGGTGACGTCTCGAACCCGTAGTCGGTCAATGGTTTCTGGCAATGCACGGTCAGTTTGATGTCGGGTCGCTGTTCCAGCGCGGCCATGAACCCGCGAATCACCGTGCCGGTCTGTCGTCTGTCGAAGCGCGACCCGTAGCCCATGACGTGCAGGAACCGCGTGGGCTGGCCGTCCAGCTTGCGGAACCAGTACGGCTCGGTCTGCATCGGCCACGGGAACAGCACTTTGTTAGGCTCCTCAACCGCGTCATAGCAGAACTGGTTGGGGCAGATGAACAGGTCCGGGCGGTGGCGGCCGGGCTTGTAGGTCTCGTGCATGACTATCAGTGCGGTCTTGACGTCGGCGCTGCGACACACCTCCCAATTCTGGTCACCGAATGGCGTCTCGATGAAGACGAGCACGCGCGGGGCTGGCGCGACCGGGATGGTCTCGTAGCCGCGTTCGGCGTCCACCGCTGGCTCCGCGAAGTTGCCTTGCCACGCGGTCAGGAACTCCATGAGGCGCGACATTGACAGGCTGGATACCGTCTGCTGGTGCGGGCCTAGCCACGACTCTGCGCCCTTGGGCGTGCGGACAGCCAAGAACGCATCCAGCGGGAACTCGAACCGCAGCTCGTAAGCGATAGCCCCGCAACCGCTCGTGCGCTGGGCGTAGGAGCAGACCCCTATCAACGGCGTCATCTCAACCCCTCGATTGTCGTCATCAGCTCCACCGTCCGGTGAAGGTAGGTATGGTTTCGGTGGACTTCCCGGTGCCCGTTCTGCGCGATTCTCGCGCGGTCGCGCGGTCGCTTCAACCACTTCTCGATTTTGCGGAACAGGTCATCGCCGCCGTCGTGCATGACCAAATGCTTGCCGTCCGTGAACTGCGCGTCCAGCCCGGTCACGCGCGGGGTCAGCAGGAACCCACCAGCGGCAAGCACGACATAGACCCGGTTCGACCAGTAGCGCGGGATGTGGTTGAGGTAGTTGTCGCCCAGCACAATCTTAGACGCCTGCACGGCAGAGCAGAACGCGCGCCCCCACAGACGCGGCTGCTTGTAGTCGCCGTAGACCTTGAGGTCGAACCGCTTACCCACGGCGTCCAGCATATCGCACCGCCGCTGGCCGTTGCGATGCCCAAGGAACACGAGGTCGTGCCTTTCGTGCGCGGGGTCGAATATCACGCGGTCCTCGGGTGGCACGGCCTGGGGCAGCCAGAACCGCTTGATGCCCCGCAGTTGATACCACTCGTCGGTGTCGCCGTCAGTCGAGAACACGGCGTCGAATAGCTTGAGCTTTGCGCCATAGGCCAGCTCGCGGCCCTTGTACCCGTTGCCGTCAGCCCCTATCCAGTCAAAGTACCACGTCGCAAGGAACACCCCGGCATCCTTCCACGCCTGCAACTGCGCTGCGCCGAATCGCTGGGGCAGTGCGGTCAGCATGATATCGCCCGCCTTGACCTTCTCGGGCCTATCCCAATCGTGGTCGAACTCGTAACACTCGACTTTGTAGCCGAGCCACGCCAGCGCCTCGGCAATGTACCGCTCGGTGTGGTAGGGCGGGTCGAACTTGCTGATATAGTGAATAGTCATCGCGGTGTGCAGATGAGGTCTCTGGTCTCCTTGATGTTATGGACCTCGTAACCTAGCGCCCGCATCATGTCGGGGATGATGGTGTGCCGGTAGCCCGCCATCCGCAGGTGTCCCGGTGAGTTTTCCATGATGATGATGGGTTGGTACTTGCGGATGGTCACGGCCGCGCCGTCAAGGAACTGTGGCTCGCAGCCCTGGATGTCGACCTTGATGAACATTGCGCCGGGCCGCACGACCGGCTTCTTCCACGCCATCACCTTGTCCAGCGTGGTCATTGACACCGGCACGCTCGGCCAGCCGTTCGGGTTGAGTCGCCCGCCCACGCGCCCGTCGCCGTCGTTGCCGGGATTGCGGGCGAATGTCGTCTCGCGCGGGGCGTCTCCGAGCGCCTGCGCGAAAACCCACACATTCGTCGTGCCCTGTTCCTTGCGCGCGCGCACGACCAGCGCGTAGTTGTCGGGGTTCGGCTCGAAGGCATAGACCTTGCCTCGTGGCCCGACCAGCTTGGACGCGAGCATGGTGTAGTAGCCTAGCCCGGCCCCGACGTCGACCACCAGCCAGCCCGGCCGCACAAACGACTTCATGGTCAACGTCTGCCGATGCTCCCAGCCGCGATGCTCAAGCATGCGCCCGGTCATGTAGTCGCCCTCGTAGCCATAGAGGTAGAACTTCTCATCCAGCGGCAGCTTCACAACCTTGCGTGATGTCGTCATGTTTTCAGCTCCTCTACCCATTCCCTGACTACTTGCTGGTTGAATCCGGGCGACTGGCAGCCCTCTTGGAAGTGCGAGGCCAGCGCGGGTATCGGCGTCCAGCACGGCACGGTTTCGTAGATGGCGCTGATGGTCGCGTCGTCCCAGCGTGGCAGGGCGGCTTGGTAGACACCCCAATGCCGCCGCAACACACCGGCGGTTGTCAGGAACGTCCAGCAAGTGTGGAACACCTGCATCCAATCGTGCAGCGGGGTCCGCACCCAGCGGCGCGGCTTCTCTGTCCGCATGACCTCGGACATGATGAGGCAGCTAGGCCGCACGACTTGTAGACCCGCCTGCCGCGACTCTACGGCGTGCCAAGCGTTGTACGGCTGGCAGTAGGGGCTGATGTAGAAGTCGCCCTCGGCAAAGTTCAGGAAGTCGCGGACGCGCCAGAAGCAGTCGCCCGTATGCAAGTAGTCATCCTCGACCAAGTAGACCCACGAGTCGTCGTCCAGATTCAGCTCCTCGACCAGCGCGAACTGCCGCGCGAGCGACCCCGCGTTGCCAAGCCCGCTATGCTCCTCGACTATCAACTGCGTGCCCTTGACCCGGCCGCCCTTGTGTCCGCGCATCCAGTCGCGCAGTTCCGGGCTGCTGCCATCGTCTATGACGTAGATGCGCCACATGAGCTGGCTGTTACACGCCGCCCGCCAGAGCGACGCGAAACACGCCTTGATGACGTCGGTCTTGCTCATGTCGTAGGGGCGCGGGTTGTGCGGGTGAACGCACGGCACGCCCTCGCAGGTCCGCAGGATGATGGTTAGCTGCTGGTTGGCAATCACTCGTATATCCATTCCTTCATGACGGTGACGCAGCCGGGCGCGGTCTCTACCCAATGGTTGACGCGTACGCCGGGCACCACCAGGAGCGACTGCCCGACTGACTTGAGCCAATGGCAGAAGTGGATGTCCTTGCCCTGCGCGTTGATGGTCGGCACGCTGACATTCGGGGCGTAGTGGCGCTCGGCCATCATCCCGAACAGCTCATGGCGCAGGTACATACAGAACGTCCCTACGGCGTCGGCTTGGGTCGGCTCCTCGTGCGGGCCATTCCACCGGCGTAGCACGTCCATGTCGAAGTTGAATACCGGCCAGCCGCCGTCTGTGCTTCGGGTCAGCCCCGAGGTCACCATCACGTCATGCTCGTAGGCCACCGCCTGCAACCGGCGCAAGCTGTTCGATGGCACCTCGATATCGTCCTCTACGACGAACAGGTCGTGCCCAATCTCGGCCGCGCGCTTCAGTATCTCGCCCCAGGCGTTGCAGATGGCGTCCTTACGGGCGCGGTGCCCTACGCCGTGGATGAGGTGCTGCGGCCATACCCGCTCGCCCAGGTAGATGCTAGGTGGCAGGTTCTTGATGCCGGTCATGTCCTCCAGCCGCTTGTCGCCGTTGACCAGCCACAGACGGCCCAGCTTGTCCGCCGGGTAGTCCAGCCGGAGCAGATGCTTGAGCACCGGCGACAGGCAGAACTCGCGGCCCGAGAACACCGTGGCCTGAGTGACGGGTGGCAATTCCACTACAGATACCGCATGGTCTCTCTCTGCGCCCGCGTCAGCACGTTGCGGCTGACGCACTCGAATACCGCCTTCACCCGGTCCTGCGCGTTGGCTCTGCGGTCAAATTGGTTCTTGAGGACTTCGACTCGGTAGCGGGCGTCGTTGCCGTCCACTTGGATGTCATCGTGCGGGACGAACAGGATGTCCCACCCGGCCACCTGCGCGTCGTCAATGACCCATATCTCATACTCGGTCATCTGCGTGGCCCGGTCAGGGCTGCGCGGGTCAACGAGGCTCCATCCGTCATAGACGTTGTAGTTGACCAGCCCGTGCTGACGGAAGCCGTCGTAGTGGTCATAGAGCCTGCCGCTGTCGACTTCGGTTGTAGCCGCTGCGCTGTGCCGGTCCCACCAGAACGTCGCCTTGGTGTCCTTGGTGTCAAGGTTGTCGGCGTTGCTCCACCGAAGCTGGAACTTGAGCGTCGTGCTGTCGTATATGAGGATACGCGGCGGGCCGGTGAAAAACTGCCTTGGGGGTGTCTGTGCGTTTGCCATGTTACTCTCCTACCATCATCACATACGGCTGGCTCTGGCTGGCGGCAGCGAACGTATCATTCCAGTCGCCGTCTTCGAGCCATCCGTTGTCGGGGGTGCCTAGCCCGGTGTCGGCCCAAAACGGGAACCGCTTGCCCCAGCCCTCACCGATTGCCCCGGCATCCAGCCAGTCAATCGGCGGTGGCCCTATCCCGTTGCCGTCGTCCCGGTCAATGTTCACGATGAGCCAGTAGTGGCCCGAGTCTATCCAGCAGCTGTCGACCAGCTCAAGGTCAACGGTATGGTAGCCCGCAGCCAGCGTGTCCAGCGTCACGGCCACGGCCTTGCTGTTGTCGAGCCGCGAACCGATAGTGCCCGACTTGTCGGTGAACAGGTGGAAGTAGAGGTCGCCATCAGTCGGCACGCCCAGCCGGGTCATGCCGAACCCGTACGCGGTCAGCAGCAATCCGTGGGGCATGTAGATACGCGCAGCCCAGGCGCACGGGCCGTCTTGCGGGTTGGTGTGCGCCGTCATCGTGACCAGCGCATGCGGCACGCTCCAGCCGATGTTCCGCAGGCTGGCGGTGATGGCGGACACCGCCGTGTTGGTGTCCTCGGATGGATACGCGGCTTCAACGATGGCCGCTGTCGGCTCGTTGGATGTCCAGTCAACCCCGGCGTCGTCCCACTCCAAGAGCAGCGCGTGGAACAGGTGCGTTTGCCGACTGTACCCGAGCGATTGGATTAGTCCCTTGGTGCCAGCGAACCCGGCATTGGTGAAGAACGACATCGTGACGTACTGGTAGAGCGTGTTGTAGCCGGGGTGGACCTCGTCGCCATCATCGTTCACCTTGCGGATATTGACCTCGAAGATGCGCCGCCCGTTGGCGTACTCCGCCGACGTTTCGGGATATTCGCTGACAATTCGTGCGGCCATGCCACGCGCCCAGATGGGCGTCAGGAACACAGCCCCCAGCGTGAACGTAGACCGGGCGGCAACCCCTACGCTACCCGCGTCACCTTCCTGCCCCTGCGCGCTCCACGTCGCGCCGTCGTACCACTCGATGCCGGTGACTTGTGGTTGCGCCTGGTGCCCGCCCTGGACCTCTACCACGCTCAGGTCGCCAGCGTCGGGCGGGTCATACTGGTGCCGTGACATGACCTTGCGCGCCACGAGGCTTGCGGGCTTGGCATCGTCATAGAGTCGTAGCCTGAGCCAGCCCGACCGCGTGATGGCCTCAAGGAACTGCCTGATGGTCATGCGGTCGCGCCTGAAGTTGTGGTGGACCCTCAGCACAGCGTAGGCGCTGGTCGAGTAGCTGTCAGTTAGCAGGTAGTTTTCGGACACGCGCGAGCAGAACGCCAGCATCCGGTAGGTGCCGTTCTGGTTGGTGTCCCGGTAGATGTGCGGCGGTCGCCAGTCCCCACCGTTACCATCGGGCAGCGGGTAGACGGCATGGGTCGTGTCAATGGCGATGTTGGTTGCGCCATCGGTGTGCCGCACTAGCCCGCCGTAAGTTTGCACCTCGTCGTCGTCGGTCGCCGCCATTGCCGAGTAGATAACCGGCACGGCCATCTTCGCGTTGACCATCATCGGGCTTGCGCCGACCGCGATGATGCCGGTTGGGATTCGCCCGCCATAGACGGTCGCAATGTTCTCGATGGTGGGGTCGTCCGTACTCAGCGCCTTCTTCTCGACGCGGGTAATGCCCCCGTTGCCGTAGACGAACGAGACGTAGCTGGACCCGCTGCGCTGGTACGGCAGCGCCCCGATGAACCGGCCAGGCGGGGAGATGTGTTCGTGGAACTTAGACCACATCTCGCCGTTGCCCTTGCGGGTATGCAAGACGAATCCGTTGGTGACGCCGACCATGATGCACTCGTAGCCAGCCGGTGCGCCCAATGCGTAGCTCGCGGCCATACCGCCACTCGGCGGGCCGTTCTGCTTGGCGCTGGTCCCGGCTACCGACAGGACAGACCACGCGCCTGCAACCGTGTTCCAATAGCATTGCATGAGCCGGTAGTCGCGCGTCTCGCTGAACCACTTGGCAATCCATATCTTGCCGGGACTTGTGCCGGTGCTGTTGGTCTGCGTTGTGCAAATACTGTCGGCGTGCGCCCATATCCACGCGCTGTTCTCGCTGTCCGGTTCCTTGTACGCCTCCTCGGACAAGTCGCGGTTGATGGCAACGCCTACGCCGGTCACGGCGCTATCCGTGCCGTCACCGACCGATAGAATCTTGACGCCGGTGATGGCCCAAAACTGGTCGGCGTTCCTGACTTGGTTGCGCTTGGTTGCGAGCGCCGCCGCGCCCTCAAGTGCGAGGTTGGCCCCTAGCGCAGCGGCCCAGCCCCAGCCGGGAATGAACGCCAGCGCACTCGCGCCAAGCTGCGCCGCGCCCTTGCCGGTGCCGGTGAAGTTCTGCTGTACTTGCACGGCATAGGAGCTTCGCGCCTTGGCGGACACAACGCACAAGCACTCGGCCCCGGCGTCACCCACGAACCGGAACAGCCTGTACCCCTCGGTGATTGACCCGACGTCGATGTGCGTTAGCGTGACGGCGCTGCGGTCGCCGGTGTCTACCCGGTAGAGCTTGCCGTCCTTGATGATGAATCCCCGCCGCTCGGGATGCCCCGCGACGGTGATTTGCACAAAGTCGCCAAGCTGGTACTCGACGGCCGGGTCTACGGATGCGTTCTGCTCGGTCCTGGCGGCGTGGTTCCAATCAAGCTCGTCCTGCTGGATGCTGGCGGGATTGGCACCAAGGAACATATCCTTGACGTCGACCTCGTAGGCGGCAACATCAGGCGTTTCGTTCCCGGCTTTGCGGAGCGCATTGGCAACGGTGGTCGCGGCCAGTTCGCTGACGGTGCCGGTCAACCCGACCCCGTTGCGAATCGGGTACATATCAATGGTGTCCATGTACGCAAGCTGGGAAACGGCCTTGAACGACGAGAATACGTTGCCGTTCCAGACCATGCGTTTCTTGTCAACGAACCCGACGAACAGCGCCTCACTGGCCGGGGCGGCGATGTCGTAGACGCGAATCATCGGCCAGTCAAACGTGCGCCCGGTCACGGCAGGCCGCACATACGACGTCGACTGTGCGATGCGGGTAGCCCAGTAGCGGTGCGTCTTGTCGGTGCCCTTGTCCACGAAAACGAACTCAAGGTCGCCCGCCTGGAACTGCATCAGCCGCTTCTCGGCAATCAGCTCTTGACTGCCCCAATTCGGCTGGATGTAGGCGCTTACATCGGTATCGAGGCCGGTGCTATCGCTGAGATAGACCTTGTAGGCGGGTATCTCGTTGTTCGCCACTAGCGGTCGCTCAAGTTCTCCATGCCCAGCTCGACCACTCGGCCCGAGTAGGCGCGCTTGCTGGTCTCGGACCCGTTGAGGATGGCGGTCATCAGCACGTCACCGCTAGGTGCCATGAGGTTGACCGTGACACCCGCAAGGCTGGGCGAGCCGACATTGACAACGGGAACGCCGCCGGGCGGTAACGATGGCGGGCCACCGGGCATTCCGTTCATTCGGGTGGTGTCGCCCCAGTCGTTGCCGGGCATACTGCCGCCTCCGCCGCCGCCGCCACGCGGGAGCCAGCTACCGAAACCGGGAATCAGCCCCATCAGCATTTCCCGAATGCGGCTGCTGATGATGTCCCCGAGGATTTGCGCGAGCATCCTGCGGAAGCTGGCCGCGAAGTCATCAAGCGCGAACTCGCCGGTCTCGACCATCTTGGCAAATGCGTCACCGACGCTGCCCGCCGTCTGGTCAGCCGCTTGGACGAGATACTTGTTCTTGTCGCGCCACTTGGCCTCAAGCTCGGTTAGGTACTGCTCGTAAGCGTCCTTGTCTCTGGACTTGGTGGCGTCGTCGGCATCCCGGCGCTTCTCGAACTCGGCCAAGATGAAGTCGGTATGGTCGTTCTCCAGCTTCTCGACCTCGGCCAAGTACCACTCGGACTTGTCCAGCTTCTTGCCCAGCACTTGCTCAAGCGCGGCAAGCTCCTGGTCGAGCTTCCAGCGGCGGTAGGCGAACTCGTCAAGCGTCAGCGCCTTGAGGCGGTCGGCCATGTGCTCGCGCGCGGCGAGCATCGCCTTGACAATGGCGTCGGACATCTTCTCGGTCTCTTCGCCCGCGCCCTTGGCTGCGTCCTCGTAGAGCTTCAGCTTGCCGGTGGCGTCAGCCAATACCGCCTTCGCGCTTTCCAGCAGCCCCGTGGTGTGCTTCACGGCCTTGTTGAACTCGTCCTCGGTATAGGCCCCGCTGCGATGAGCTGACTGCAAGTGGAAAAGGTCGTTGGTGTATTCGGCTACCTTGCCCCTGGCGGTCGCCAGCGTAAACGTCAGCCGCTTGTGGTCGTCGTTCAACGCCGCTGACGCCTCATCCATCTTGTTATACTTCTCGTTGAGGCGGTTGACCTCGGACCGGAACAGGATGATGCCCGGCAGGAGCGCGGCAAGCACGCCGCCGAATGCGCCCAGCGCCTTGTTCGCGAGTATCCCGGCCTTGCCCATCTTCTGCAACGCGACCGCCAACTGCGCGCCCTGGCTAGCGGCTATCAATGCCGTGCCACCGAATAGCGACAGCGCGCCGGTGCCCGCCGTGGTCTCCATCGCCGTCTTTTTCATCCAGTCGGGCAGCTTGTTGACCTTGTTGGTGAACGCGGTCAGCGCCTTGACCGACTCGGTGACTGTCGGCAGCAGCGTCTTGCCGAAACTGGCGGCGAGGATATCAACGGCGTCCTTGAGCATGGACAACTGGCCCTGGAGCGTGCCGATAAGTCGGCCGGTGGCCCCGGCAATGCCGGTGTTGGGGTCGCTCAGGGTTTCAATCAGCAGCTTACGGAACTCGGGCAAGCGCCCCTCGAACGCCTTGGTCATCTCGGTGACGGTCTTGAATCCGCCCTTGAGTGCTACGAGTGCCAACACGCCACGGTCGCGCAGCATGTCGGCCGCCCCGGCACCGGAGGCGAACGCGCGCCCGAACGACGCGGCCGCCAACGGCACGTCCTCGCCCATGAACGCGGCTAAGTCCGCTATCTTGGGCAGCAGCTCGGACAGTTGGTCCTTCTGGTCGCCAAGGAACGCGGCCAGCGTTGCGCCAGCCTGAGACACCGACCGCAGGGTGAACGGCACCTTGCGGGCAATCTCAACCATCTTGGCGAACTCCTCATTGCCGCGCTCGGTGCTGTTGAATAGCGCCTGCAAGCGGGTCTGTAGGAACTCGAAGTCGGCGGCGGTCTTGACTGCCATGCCCGCCACGCCCAGCATCGCGCCACCGAACACAACCATGCCGCGCCCGGCGCGCTCTAGCTCTGCCGACTGCTCCTTGGTGGTCTTGACGACATCTTGCATCCCCTTCTCGAACTTGTCCTTCTGTAGTACCAGCAGCAGCCGCAGTTCGCCAAGGGTCTTAGTCGCCATCATATTCTCCTAGCTGGTTGCTTTCGGGGGCTTGTGCTTCAGTCTCAGATAGTGCAGACTGGCCTGGAACCGCGCCCAGCTCATTTCGGTCGCTTCCCGCCATGACCCGCCGCAGACTTCGGTTTGGACGAGGATGAAGGCGCGCCACCATCCGAAGTCATCATCCCTATCAGATTGGCCCACATTTCCTGACCCGCCGAGTAGGTCTTCCCGGAAAAAGGGGAGATAGCCCGCATCTCTTGGCCGAGCTGTAGCGTCAGCGCGGTCTCGACGCGGCTGCGGGTATCCTCGGCCATGTACTCCAGTCGCGCAACCGGGATGCCAGTGGCGTAGCTGATGACGCGCAGCGGGTCGGTCACGATGCCGTCCAGGAGCATCTGAATCATGGACTCGTTGCTACCCTCGGGCAGCTCGTTGGGGTCGAGCTTGACGAATAGGTTCTTGTGGATGAGATACCACGCGGTCGAAGACAACGGCGCGGGTATCGTCACGTCCTCGGCGGGTTTGCCGTCAACGGCGGGCAGCTCAAACGTGATAGGCTCGGGCTTGCTGTTGGGGTCAAGCTCGCCAGCCAGCGTGTCGTCCAGCGTCCTGTCGTTAGCCACGGTTGCCCCCCACTGCCATCGGCTTGCGCGAGCCTACGCCGTACTCGGCATGGTCGCGGTCGAGTAGCGCGTTGCGGTGGCCCAGCGCGACCTTCGTGGCGTTGATGAGTCCGCCCTGGCGCAGATACTCGCGCCGCCAGAAGTCGAAGTCGTCATAGGTCCAGCGTGTCGAACGGGTCACCATGCCGTCGCGCCAGTAGTCATACGCGCCGCGCAGGTGGTCGTGGACCTTGTTCATGGGCGCAAGCTCGCCCGGCTCGTAGTGCTTGCCATCGTGGTCCCAGCCCGCCTTCTTGCTGACGGGGAACATGACTTGCCCCATGTGGCTCCCGGCCTGCTCGATACGGACAGTCCGCATCTCGGGCAGTTCCCGCACTTGGCGGAAGCTGGCTGTCACCGGGTCGGGCGCGTAGTAGAGTCGGGCCTTGCCATCCCAAGCGGCCCCGCTCAATGTGAGCAGGGCCGCCGTCAGTCCGTGATGATGTAGCTGGGCGCAGCCGTCCTCAAACGGGAACCGACGCTCGCCCGGCTGTTCCGCCTGTCCAATCTCGTCGTTCATGGCGTCTCCAATCTGTTATTGCGGTCGGCATCAGTCGTAGTCGTAGACCTCGAAGTAGCACTGCGCGTTGACGCGGCTCAGGTCTTTGCAGACCCGGACCTTCATCGGGATGGCGCTGACTTCGGTGCCGGACGTTGCCCACAGGATATCGCCGTTCAACTCGACCACGCACTTGAAGAACGTCGTCCTGCGCGTCCGCTGGTTCGGGGCTTCTGCCTCAAGCACGACCTCGTGCAGCGAGGCGACCTTGTTGGACTCGCCAACGGCTATCCAGTCTCCGGTCACGCCGCCCTGCGGGTCGAGCGCGTGCCTGAGATTCTCCAGCTTGAAGCTGGCGGTGCTGAAGTCCAGCTCGTAGACCCGACCAGCCTGGCGCTTGCCGAGAATCGAGCCATCGCTCCGGGCGTCCATGATGTCGGTGTCGGACCCGGCCGTGTAGCGCACCGGGATGTTCTCACCGGCCTTGAGGATGCCAACCGGCGAGCCGTCGATGTAGATGTTCTTGACGCCCTTGCAGACGTCATTGACATCGGTGCCGTAGGTCGACTGGTCAGTTGCGGGTGATGTTGCCATAGTTCACATCCCCTAGTAAGCCGACGCCCGGAACTGCTTGACGTTTATCCATACGTCGTCGTCTTCTTTCCAGCCCGCGTCAGCCGTGACGGCCGCGCCACTCACCGACTGCAGTATGTGGCTGTCGGTCTGCGCGAGGTCAACGGCGCTGCCAGCGCCAGCATCGGAAGCGACCGTAGCGGTGAACGTGGTCGCGCCCGTGTCCTGCGGGCCGTCAGCCTCGTCCTTGGCTGAGGTGATGCTCACCGAGATTCCAGCGGGCGACTCGTTCCGCGTGATGACGTACAACTGCGCCGTGTAGTCACCGGCGAACACCAGCGGGTCGATGACGTTGAGCGATGTCAGCGTAGCCGTGCCCGTCGCGCCCTCGATTTTGCCGATTTTCATGCCCTCGGGCGGTACGCAGTAGTCCGGGTCGACGCTGATGCCGAGGTATCGCATGCACAGGACGACCTCGCCCAAGATGCACTTCTCGGAAGCGGTCGCGCCGTCCGCTGTCCACATCGTGCCCCAGGTTTTCCAGAAGTTCTCGTAGCCGGTTGTCTGGGGCTGATAGTTGGCGTAGTGGTTCATCAGCCCCTTGATGATGGGGCCGTAGATGGGCGCGAGTATCTTGATAGCGCCGTCGATGTTGCCCTCGTCGGTGTAGACGTAGTTGAGCGCGTTGTGCGCGGCGGCCGACACTCGGGCTATGGCGTCATCGGACGTCCACGCCCGGATATCAGTCTCCGCGAACGCGCGCAACCCCCACACCAGCGAATCGGTGCTCTCGTTGACCAGTCCCGGCGTGGTGATGAACGAGTGCCCGGTTGCGGTCGTGACCTTCCTGATGGAATGGGCGATGTTGTCAAACGCCGCCTCCATCTGAGTGAAGGTCAGAAGTGAATCTGCCATGAGTTATTCTCCCTTTGGCTTTTCGGGCTTCGGCTTCGGTGCAGGCTTGGGCGGCTCGGGCTTGACGTTTTTCGCAAGCCACTTGTCAGCCCGGATGCCGTCAATCAGGAACCGGACTTGCTGTTTCACCGGCAGACCCGGCAACCAGCTTGGCACCCTGCCCGCCTCTAGCGTGCTCCCGGCTACCAGCGCCCCGCCAGTCGGCAGGCCAAAGGCTTGGTAGCACCCCGGAGGCACGCTTCCGACGAACTTGATTTTCATGCTATGCTCCTCGTCTCCGGGTCGAGCTGCACCAGCACCTCGACCTCTAGCGGGATTGTGAAACACGCCATACCTTCGCCGTACAGCGCGCCGTTCTCAGTCTCTCGGTAGAAGTCGGGCGGGCCTGCGACACGAAAGCCCGTCACATGCGCCGATTTCACACCGCGCGAATTTCTCATGCCGGTCAGGTTGCCAAGCCGTCTCAGTTGGCGCTGGCCTAGAATGTCGTGTAGCGGGTCGGCCCAGCCTTCCGCGACTTGCCGTAGATTCGGACCCCGCTTGTAGATGAAAAAGACGTCCCAATGCACCGTCCACGTCTGCCCGGTCTCTTGCGCGTCAAGCTCGCCCACGTCAGTCGGCAGCGGTGACACGACCAGCGCATTCAGGAACTCGCGCCCGTCTTGCAACTCGCCCTCGATGTCACGGGCAAGCTCTGGCCCCAGGTGCCACGGGTCAGCCAGCTCGACGTGATGCACCCCGAACGTGGCGGGCAGGTTGTCGAACGCCAGCGCCTTGAGCTGGTCGAATAGCGGGATGACGTAGCTGCTCATGCCGCGAGCGCCCTTTCGATGTCATGCCGCACGCTATCTATGCGCTCTTTCCATGCCGGGCGCATGAATGGGGTACTTGACTTCGGACCGCCCACCATCATGCCCTTGGCTTGCGCTCCCCACCACCGGGCGGGGACGTTGTGCCGCTTTGCCCATTGCCGCAATCCCGGCGCAATGCTGAACGGGACGAAGTGCCGTCGCGGCGGCTTGGGGATGCCCTCAACGAACTGCGCGTGCTCGGCATTGGTGGACACCGTGCCCACAATCAATCCGGGCCTACCTACCGTCTTGTCGTGGATGCTACGCTCCAGCGCACCACTGGCCCGGCCACCCGGCCCGGCTTTGGACGAGCGCCATACCAGCTTGCTCTTGGCCGTCTGCTTCATGCGGATAGCCCCCTTGGTGATAGCGGCTACGGCTCGCCGGTGCTGTATAGCCGTGAACTGCCGCGCACCGGCCGTAAACGTCTCGCTAGCTACGGTCATGCTCATCATAGCCGCACCGGCCTTAGCGGGA
>Ga0307380_10006066_pt1 | contig 15936 bp, 17 predicted proteins | sample UN3MG_FD_202239 | JGI IMG/M metagenome (GOLD analysis project Ga0307380, IMG submission 202239) | Soil microbial communities from Risofladan, Vaasa, Finland - UN-3 | ecosystem: Environmental > Terrestrial > Soil > Coastal area > Acid sulfate soil | place: Finland: Risofladan, Vaasa | collected...
CCAAGGCGGCATCTACGATCATCTCGGCGGCGGCTTCGCGCGCTACAGCGTGGATGAGCGTTGGCTCGTGCCGCATTTCGAGAAGATGCTCTACGACAACGCCCTGCTCGTCGACATGATGACGGAGACTTGGCGCGAAACAAAGTCGCCGCTATTCGCGCAGCGCGTCGAAGAAACGATCGGCTGGCTGTTGCGCGAGATGGTGACGGAGGGCGGCGCGTTCGCCGCGTCGCTCGATGCGGATTCCGAAGGCGAGGAAGGCAAGTTCTATGTGTGGTCTGCCGACGAGATTCGCGATGTCCTGGGTACGGACGATTTCGACCTGCTCGCGCAAATCTACGACGTCACCGCGGACGGCAACTTCGAAGGCCAAACGATTCTCAACCGCCTGAACGCGATCGAGCTGCGCGACGACGAAACGGAAGCGCGTCTCGGTGAGATGCGCGCGAAGCTCTTGGAGCGGCGTGCGGGACGCGTGCGGCCCGGCTTCGACGACAAGGTGCTCACGGATTGGAACGGCTTGATGATCTCAGCCCTTGCCAACGCGTCACAAGCGTTTGGCAAACCAGAATGGCTCGAGGCCGCCCAGCTTGCCTTCAACTTTATCCGTACACGGATGACGAAAAACGGCCGCCTGTTTCATGCCTCGCGCGCCGGCGAGGCCAAGGCGCCGGCGACGGCATCCGACTACGCCAACATGATCCGCGCCGCGCTGGCACTGGCGAGCGCCGCGGGCAAGCGCGACTATATCGAACAGGCGCTGGCCTGGACCGATGTGCTCGATACTCATTATTGGGCGGGCGATCTCGGCGGTTATTTTCTCGCCGCGGACGACACCAAGGATCTCATCGTGCGGCCGTTGAGCGGTCTCGACGACGCAGCGCCGAATGCCAATGCGGTGATGGCCTCGAACCTCGTGCAGTTGTCTTTGTGGACCGGCGAGCATCGCTACGCCAAACGCGCCGAGCAGATCTTCGCGGCGTTCGGTCCAGCCATCGCGGCGAACCCGGTGGCTTATTCAGGTCTGCTCGGCGCCGCGCTCGACGGGCTGGCGCCGTCGTTGATCGTGCTCATCGTGCCACCGGACTCAGAGGCGGAGGCGCTTCGTGCAGGTTTGCGCGACGTGTCGCTGCCCAACGCGGTGGTGCTGGAGGTTGCCCAAGGCGAGACGCTGCCGGAGTCCTCGGTCGCCTTTGGCCGCACGGCGGTGGACGGCAAGCCGACCGCCTATGCGTGTTTGGGGCCGCAATGCTCGCTGCCGGTGACCGACGCAGAAAAGCTCGTCGAGACCATCAAGACCGCGCGGCAGGTGACGGTGACTTAGCTCGCCCAAGCGAAGAAGCGGTTGCGCGTTTCCGTCAAATCGTGGCGACGGCGGCTGGACGTCACTGACGCGGTCTTTTCGGATTCCGCGACTAAGACGCATGGTTTTTCGAATCCCTCAGACCCCTGAGGAAACGCTAGCCGCCAAACCTTGCGATTATCTTTCTGATTCTATTGGGTTTTCTGCCCATTCTGCGAGCAGTCGCGCTCAAATTTTGGGCGCTACCCCAAAGATCAGTCCTGCCGCAACGCTTTAAGTGTTCATCGAGTCGAAAAATTCCGCGTTGTTCTTGGTCTGCTTCAGCTTGTCGTTGAGGAACTCGATGGCGTCCATGGTCCCCATCGGATTGAGGATCCGGCGGAGCACGTACATCTTCTTGAGCTGATCGCCAGGAACAAGCAGTTCCTCTTTGCGGGTGCCGGAACGGGCGATGTCGATAGCCGGGAACACGCGCTTGTCGGCGACCTTGCGGTCGAGCACGAGCTCCGAATTGCCGGTGCCCTTGAACTCTTCGAAGATCACCTCGTCCATGCGGCTGCCGGTGTCGATCAGCGCGGTGGCGATGATGGTGAGCGAGCCGCCTTCCTCGATATTGCGGGCGGCGCCGAAGAAACGCTTCGGGCGCTGCAGCGCATTGGCGTCTACGCCGCCGGTCAACACCTTGCCGCTCGACGGCACGACCGTGTTGTAGGCGCGGCCGAGGCGCGTGATCGAATCGAGCAGGATGACCACGTCGCGGCCGTGCTCGACCAGGCGCTTGGCTTTCTCGATGACCATCTCGGCGACCTGCACGTGGCGCGACGCGGGCTCGTCGAAGGTCGAGGACACGACCTCGCCCTTCACCGAGCGCTGCATGTCGGTCACCTCTTCGGGCCGCTCGTCGATCAGCAGCACGATCAGATAGCACTCCGGATGATTGGCGGTGATCGCATGGGCGATGTTCTGCAGTATCACCGTCTTGCCGGTGCGCGGCTGCGCCACGATCAGGCCACGCTGACCCATGCCGATGGGGGCCACGATATCGATGACCCGCCCCGTCTGATCTTTTCGCGTGGGGTCTTCGGTCTCCATCTCGAGCCACTGGTCGGGATAGAGCGGTGTGAGATTGTCGAAATGGATCTTGTGGCGCTGCTTGTCGGGGTCCTCGAAATTGATCGTATTGACCTTGAGAAGCGCGAAATACCGCTCGCCGTCTTTCGGGCTGCGGATCTGTCCTTCGACGGTATCGCCGGTGCGGAGACCGAACCGACGGATTTGCGACGGCGAGACGTAGATGTCGTCAGGGCCGGCGAGATAGTTCGAATCGGGCGACCGCAAGAAGCCGAAGCCGTCTTGCAGCACCTCGACCACGCCGGTGCCGGTGATATCCACCTCGCGCGCGGCGAGTTGTTTCAGGATCGCGAACATGAGCTCCTGCTTGCGCATGGCGCTCGCGTTCTCGACCTCGACCTCCTCGGCGAAGCTCAAGAGCTCCGTCGGCGATTTGGCCTTTAATTCTTGCAGCTTCATTTCCTGCACGCTGCTCACTCCAAACGGAAAGCGTTGAATGTTGATGTTTCGAATCTCGCGCTCTTCAGCAGCGCGGTGTCATCGGAAGGGGGGATATGCCTCGGCGGGAAGGCGATGTGCATACGCCAGCACCAGTCCCGGTAACCCGATCATCTCTGTAAAGGAAGGCCGGACCGCGACAGCGCCCCGGAAAGGATGCGACTCGTCTTATAGCAGACCCTTGCCCCGCACGGAATAGGTTTACCTCCCGATTAGAAGGGTTTCACGACCGCCAGGATGACGATGACAATCATCAGCAGCGTGGGGACCTCGTTGGCAATGCGGTAGAAACGCTGTGACTTGGTATTTCGATCCCCAGCGAAATCCTTCACCCATTTGCCCAAAAAGCCCGTGAATCCAGACAGGATCACCACCAGCGCGAGCTTGGCGTGGAACCAGCCAGCCGCTGACCAATCGACCACATGAAACGCCAGAATCAGGCCGAAAATCCAGGCCGCCACCATGGCGGGCGTGGTGATATAGCGCAGGAGCCGGCGCTCCATGACCTTGAAGGTCTCCGACTGCTCGGAGCCTGCCTTGCTCACGGCGTGATAGACAAAAAGCCGCGGCAGATAGAGCACGCCGGCCATCCAGGCGATCACGGCGATGATGTGGAAGGCCTTGATATAAACAAGAAACATGGAATTGCCAGGTGGGGGGTTAGCCGGATGCGCCTTTCACCAGCGCGACCAGCCGTTCGACGTTCTCGATGGGGGTCTCCTGCAAGATGCCATGACCCAGATTGAAGATGAAGGGGCCTTGGCCCAATGTTTCCAGGATCCATTTGACACGGCCCTCGAGCGCGGGCCCGCCCGCAGCCAAGAGAATCGGATCGAGATTGCCTTGAACGGGCAGGCGGGTTTGCAGCGCGGAGCGAATCCAACCCGCCGGCAGGCTCGTATCGCAACCGACGGCATCGATCGCCGTCTTGGCCGCATAGCGCTCGGCAAGGGGCCCTGAGCCCCTCGGGAACCCGATGATGGGAATGTCGGGGGCTTGCGCCTTCACCCGGTCCACGATCGCCCTTGTGGGGGTGATGCACCAACGTTCGAACTCGTCCTCCGGCAGGCTTCCCGCCCAGCTATCGAAAATCTGCAGCACGCGGCAGCCGGCCTTGACCTGGCCAAGGAGATAACGGGCCGAACTTTCCACCAGGAGATCGATCAGTCTCTGGAAGGTTTCCGGTTGCAGGTAAGCGAGACGCCGGGCCGAAGCCTGATCCTTACTGCCGCTCCCCTCGACCATGTAGGTCGCCACGGTCCAAGGCGCACCGCAAAACCCAATCAACGGGACGGATGGCGGGAGCTCAGCCACCACCCGCTCCACCGTCTCATAGACCGGCGCCAGCCGCTCCTTCGCAGTCTCGAGATCCAGCTTGGCGATGGCCGCTTCGTCACGAATGGGCTCGAGCTTCGGACCCTCGCCTTCCACGAACGCCACGCTCTGCCCGAGTGCAAAGGGCACGACGAGAATGTCGGAGAAGACAATCGCCGCATCGAACGGGAAGCGCCGTAGCGGCTGGAGCGTCACCTCGGCCGCAAGCTTCGGGGTCAGACAAAGATCGAGAAAAGACGGGACCCCGGCTCTCACCTTCCGGTACTCGGGAAGATAGCGTCCCGCCTGGCGCATCAACCACATCGGGGGCGGGCTGACACACTCGCTCTTGAGGGCCTCGAGCAGCGGGCTCGATGAGGTTATAGGCTCAGACATAGCCCTCTCTAAAACTAATAAAGAGAATCTCTATAGGGTTTCTGTTGTTATTATTAGGGCGTGAATAGCGGACATTCAGATTCATCACCAGTCTATCGACAGGATAGCTGTGGCCCAGTCTGGCGATTTAATGATGAAGCGACCCTGCTGTGGTTCCATTCCCCTAAAAGACCCGGCAAGCTATCGTTCTAACTCACTTTTTGGGCGCCTCAGGATCTTGGACGAAGCCTGGACGGCTTGTGGGAATCCGACTCTCGGAGCTGGGGACCAAAAAGGCTATTGTGGGCGCATTGGAAACCGCGTCACGCTTTCGACACAAGCGAATCTGTGAAGAACTGGGACTCATAACTTCGGGTCAGCGGGGAGAGATCCGGGGGCCTCGATGTTGCTCCGTTAACGCCCCCCGGTTATCCAAGGGTCATACATGGATATCCAACACCGCACCTTTCATCTGCATATGGTCTCCGATGCGACCGGCGAGACGCTCAACACGATCGCCAAGGCGGCGCGTGTGCAATACGCACAAGTGCGCGCCATCGAGCATTTGCATCCTCTGGTGCGCAGCCGCCGCGAACTCGACCGTGTGTTGAAGGAGGTCGAGGCGGATCCCGGGATCGTTCTCTACACGCTATTCAACAAGGAGCTGACCGAAGCGCTGGAACAGTCGTGCAAGCAACTGAACGTGCCGTGCGTCGCGCCGCTGAAGCACGTGCTGCAGGTCTTCGAATCCTATCTCGGCATTTCATCGACCCCGACCGTGGGCGGGCAGCATCAGCTCGATGCGGATTATTTCCGCCGCATCGAGGCGTTGAACTTCTCCATGGTCCACGATGATGGGCATCTGCCCGAAAATCTCGACGATGCCGATATCATTCTGCTCGGGATCAGCCGCACGTCGAAGACGCCGACCAGCATCTATCTCGCCAATCGCGGCTTCAAGACCGCCAATATCCCGCTGGTCCCCGGAATGGTGCCGCCGCCGCAGATCGAACATCCAACCAAGGCTTTCATCGTGGCGCTGGTGGCAAGCCCGGAACGCATCGCGCAGGTGCGCCAGAACCGCGTGATCGAGCAGGCCCATGGGCACTTGGAAGAATATGTGGACCGGGACGCCATCGCCGCGGAAATCGCGCAGACACGGCAGCTCTGCGCGCGGCACGGCTGGCCGATCATCGACGTCACCCGCCGCTCCATCGAGGAAACGGCCGCCGCCATCATCCGTCTTTATCACGACCGCGAAGCCCCGGCGCTAGCATGACCGGTATTCTTCAAGATGGACGCCCGCCGCTCATTCTGGCCTCGACCAGCAAGACGCGGGCACGGATGCTCGAGTCCGCCGGTCTCACCTTCATCTGCGAGCCGCCAGGGCTTGACGAGGCGACCATGCGCCAAGCGATCGCCGGCGAGAAGATGCTCGACCCCCATGACGTGGCCGAAGTCCTGGCACGCGCCAAGGCGGAAGCGGTGAGCAATCTCGCGCAAGGCGCGTTCGTGATCGGCGCGGACCAGGTGCTCGCCTTCGAGAACCAAATCATCTCCAAGCCGGAGAATATGGAGGCCGCCCGCAGGCAGCTGCTCGACCTCAACGGCAAGACCCACCAACTTCATACCGCCGTTGCCGTTGCCACCAATGGTGAAGCGGTGTGGGCGGAGACCAGTGTGGCGACATTGACCATGCGCAAGCTCTCGCCGGAATTCATCGGCCACTATTTGGCCGCCGCGGGCGAGGCGGTGCTCACCTCGGTCGGCGCCTATCAGATCGAATCCATCGGTATCCAGCTCTTCGAAAAAATCGAGGGCGACTTCTTCTCCATTCTTGGCCTGCCGCTTCTGCCGCTCCTCGATACGCTTCGGCGCGAGGGCGTGATCGAAAGTTGACCGTGACCCCTCGCGCTTGCGTCATTGGCTGGCCCGTCGAGCATTCGCGCTCGCCGGTGATTCACCGCTATTGGCTGGCGCAATACGGCATCGACGGCGCCTATGAGAAAGAGGCGGTGAAGCCGGAGGATCTGCCAGGCTTTCTCCAGCAGCTTTGGACGCATGGCTATATCGGCGCCAATGTGACCTTGCCTCACAAGGAGGCCGCGTTGCGTGCGGCACGCTCGGCGGACGAAGCGGCGATGACGATCGGCGCGGCCAATACGCTGTGGCTCGATCCCGATGGGGCCTTGCATGCGGCTAACACCGACGCGTACGGCTTCATGACCAATCTTAGCACCGAAGCCCCGCAGTGGAACGCGGGTGCCGGCGCGGTCCTGGTGCTCGGTGCCGGCGGCGCGGCGCGGGCCATCCTCTACGGTCTCCTTGCGGTCGGGGTGCCAAAGGTCTTGCTCGCCAACCGCACCAAGGCTAGGGCGGAAACCCTGGCGGCGGTATTCGGGCCGCGGGTCGAGGTGATCGACTGGGCGGCACGAAACGCGGCGCTTGCGGATTGCGGGCTTTTGGTCAATGCGACGAGTCTCGGCATGACCGGCCAAGAGAAGCTCGATATCGACCTATCCGCCATGCCGCGCGACGGTGTGGTCGCCGACATCGTCTATGTGCCACTGGAGACGGAGCTGCTTGCTGCCGCGCGGGTCCAAGGCCTCGCTCGCGTGGACGGCCTCGGCATGCTGCTGCACCAGGCGGTGCCGGGGTTCGAGCGCTGGTTCGGCGTGCGGCCGGAGGTGACCCCAGAATTGAAAGCCCATGTCATGGCCACGCTCGGGGAAGAATAATGCTGGTCATCGGGCTCACCGGCGGTATGGGCATGGGCAAGAGCTCGGCGGCCGCGCATTTCCGGAACCGCGGCATCCCGGTGTTCGATGCCGATAGTTATGTGCATGCGCTCTACGAGGGCGCGGCGGTGCCGGCGATCGAAGCGGCTTTTCCCGGCACGACGCGCGGCGGCCGCGTCGACCGCGCGCAACTCTCTAAGGAAATTGCCGGGCAGCCGGAGCGCTTGCGCCAGCTCGAGGCCATCGTGCATCCGCTGGTGATTCAGGCCGAGATCGACTTCTTGTGCGATGAGGAAGCCAAGGGCACCAGGATCGTGGTGCTCGATATTCCGCTCCTGTTCGAGACGGGCGCCGAGACGCGCGTGGACACGACGATTGCGCTCTCCACGTCCGAACGCGTGCAACGGGACCGTGTATTGGCGCGGCCGGGCATGACGATGGAGACATTCGAGGCGTTGCGGGCCCGCCAGCTATCGGATGCGGAGCGACGCGCGCGTGCCGACCACGTCGTGGACGGCGGTTCGGCGCTGGAGAACTTGCACGCACAGCTCGATCGATTGATCGAATCGCTGCAAACTCGCGAAGGCGCGGTCATGGATAGGCTGCGCCGCTAGCGCTGCAGAAAATGGATTAGGCTTTTTGCGCGAGATCATTCTCGATACGGAGACCACGGGGCTCGACCCCTATGACGGCCATCGCATCGTCGAGATCGGCTGTGTGGAGCTGGTCAACAGTATTCCCACCGGGCGCACCTGGCACTGTCATTTGAACCCCGAGCGGGACGTGCCCGAGCAGGCCTACGCGGTGCACGGCCTCTCCACCGACTTCCTGCGCGACAAGCCGCGCTTTGGCGAGCGTGCCGACGAACTTCTGGAGTTCATCGAAGGCGCCATGCTGGTGATGCACAACGCCACGTTCGATTTCGGTTTTCTCAATGCCGAGCTTGAGCGGCTGCCGCGGCCCTTGCTCCTCTGGGATCACGTGGTTGACACGCTGGCGCTGGCAAGGCGGCGGCATCCGGGGGCGCCTGCGAGCCTCGATGCGCTGTGCCGCCGCTATGGCGTCGATCTCAGCGAACGCTCCTTGCACGGGGCGCTGCTCGACTGCCGGCTGTTGGCGGCGGTCTATGTGGAACTGGTGGGCGGCCATCAGGCCCGGCTTGAGCTTGCGCCCAACGGGGCGCAAGGTGTGGTTCTGCATGCCAGCGAGGTTGCAGTCCGGCCACGGCCAGCGCCCTTGAGCCCACGGATCAGCGCGGCGGAGCAGGACGCGCACCGCGCCTTCGTGGAAAGCCTTGGCAAAGACGCCGTGTGGCTGCGCTACGCGTAAGCCCGCCGGAACCCGCCTAATTCGCCAGAGATGGATCGCCCTGTTGGCCGGCCATGTTCTGGGCGTAGAGCCTGCCGAAATCGATGGGATCGAGCAGAAGCGGCGGGAAGCCGCCGTCGCGGACCACGTCCGCCAGAACGCGCCGGACGAAGGGGAACAGCAGCGTCGGGCAGTCCACGAACATCACCGGCTGCAGCAGCTGCTCGGGGATGTTCTTGATGCGGAACAGGCCGGCATAGTCCAGCTCCACATTGTAAATGACGCCTGCATCGCTCTTGGCGTGGGCCTCGATATGCACGGCCACCTCGTAGGCGTCGTCGCCCCGCGGACCGGCATTGACGTTGACGCCGACCTTGAGCTGCGGATTGTCACCGGGGCCTTGGAGCGATTGCGGTGCGCCGGGGCTCTCGAACGACAGATCCTTGACGTATTGGGCCAGGACGGCGAGCTGCGCGTTGGGTGGGACACGGCCCTGCGCGCCGGCCCCTTGTCCCTGACCCGCCGCGGCCGGGGCTTCTTTGGGCGAAGGGCCATCGCCGTTCGTCTTTTTCGTCTCGTCGTCCTTTGGCTTCTTGGCCATGAAAATCTCCCTCAACAGGCGCGCGCAATGGTGGCTAGCATGGGATGGGTGCCGCCGCAATTCGACTGCAGCGATGTGCTTTGAGCCTAAATTAAGTGCAAGGCCCTTTAGGGTTGGCTTCGTATCGGGGAATGCCTTAAGTTGAGCCGGAAATGCTGCGGTTGGACACGAAATTCTCCGGCTGTGGTTTGAGGCTCCCGCTAGAAAATCTCTAGGCGCGAAACGATATAGACCCTAGAGCGTTCCGCACGAGTGCGGGTTTCAGTTCTCACGCGGGTGGCGACAAGGCATGAGTGAAGCTTTCGATATCTACACACTGTTGTTCCTGGTGCTCGCGGTCGTGATCTTTATCCGGCTGCGCAGCGTGCTGGGACGCCGCACGGGCAATGAGCGCCCGCCTTACGACCCCTATACGCGCACCGATGCCAAACAGGCCGGGACGCCCGAGGGGAGCGTGGTGGCGCTGCCGCGCGGCCGTACCGCTCAGGCGCCGGTGGGCGAGCCGGCGGGGCCGTCGGCCGAGGATATCGAGGAACGGCTCGAGCGCTTTGCCGCCAAGGGCAGCCCGCTCGGCAAGGCGTTGACTGCGCTGATCAAGGCGGACCCCGATTTCGATCCGGGCGAATTCCTCGAAGGCGCCAAGGTGGCTTACGAGATGATCGTCAGCGCGTTCGCCGTCGGCGACGAGAAGACGCTGAAGCAGTTGCTCGGCGACGATGTGTTCGAAGGGTTCGCACGCGCCATCGACGAGCGCGAAGTGCGCGGCGAGACCGTGCAGTCGACGCTGGTCGGGATCGACAAGGCCGACATCATCGAGTCCGAGATCAAGGACAAGCAGGCTTATATCACCGTGAAGTTCGTGAGCGAGCTCATCTCAGTGACGCGCGACTCCGACGGTGAGGTGGTCGAGGGCGATCCCAAGAAGGTCCGCGAAGTCACCGACATTTGGACCTTCTGCCGCGATCTTACCTCGCGCAATCCGAACTGGAAGCTCGTCGCCACCGAAGCGGCGAACTAGCCACCCCTTTTGTCACAACAGGTCACGTTTAGGCCCGTCGCGTTCGCCGAACTCGACGGCTGGGCCGCGGACGACCATGCGGCTGCCTTCCGCGCATTTCTGAAGACGTGCCGCGTTGCGCGCCATGGCGAGGCGATCGCCGCGGATGCCGTTGCGCTTGGCGACGGCGCCGACGCTACGGCGGCACGGACCTTCTTCGAGCGCCACTTTCAACCGCATGTCGTCGAGGCGAAGGAGCCGGGCCTCGTCACCGGGTATTACGAGCCGGAGGTGCACGGCGCGTACAAACCCGCCGATCGCTTTCCCGCTCCCGTCTATGGTCGACCCGAGGATCTCATCACGCGGGCGGACGAGACGGAACGTGCGCGCTTCAACGACCGGGTCACCGGCTTCCGCGCCACGCCCAACGGTGAAGTGCCCTACTACACGCGCGCCGAGATCGAGACGGGCGCGCTTCAAGGCCGCGGTCTCGAACTGCTCTATCTCGATGACGCGGTCGAGCTGTTCTACATGCAGGTGCAAGGCTCGGGGCTTGTGCGTCTCGACGATGGGACGACCGTTCGTCTCACCTATGCGGGCAAAAACGGGCATCCCTACACATCGATCGGCAGGGTGTTGATCGAACGCGGCGCGCTCGGCGCGTACGACATCGACATGGACCGGGTCAAGGCGTGGCTCCAGGCCGATGAAGGCAGGGGCCGCGCGCTGATGCAGGAGAATTTATCCTATGTGTTCTTCCGTGTGCTTGGCGAAGACGAGGGTCGCGATGGGCCGCTCGGCGGGGCGGGCGTTCCCCTCACACCGGGCCGGAGCCTCGCCATCGACACGGCTCACCATGACCTCGGCACGCCCGTCTTCGTTACGGTACCGGATCTTGAGATAGAAAGTGCACGGTCCTTCCGCCGGCTGATGATCGGCCAGGACGTGGGCTCGGCGATCTCCGGCTGCCAGCGCGGCGACATTTTTTGGGGCACGGGCGAAGAGGCCGGCGCCATCGCCGGCAGAACCCGCCACAAGCCGCAGTTTCACGTCCTGCTCCCGAGGCGTTAAGGCGCCTTAGGGCAGGCTTGGGGTATGCTGCCGGCCAAGGAAGGGCCGGATGGGCAAGCACGACATCGATAAGGACATCGAGGACGACGCAGCGCTATGGGCGCGCGTGGCCGAGACGGCGATGCCGCTCAAGAAAAACCGCATCACCCGGGTGGCCACGCCGCACAAGCCTGCTCCGCCGCCGAAGTCCAAATCGGCTGCCAAGTCGGCTACCACGGCCAAGTCCGCTGCCGCTGTCGAAAGCCAACAGCCGAAGGCTGCGCCGCGGCCAAGCCATGCCCCTCATAGCGGCATCGACCGGCAGACGGCACGAAAGCTCGACAAGGGGCATCTCGCCGTCGAAGCCCGGCTCGACCTGCACGGCATGCACCAGCGCGACGCCCATGTGGCCTTGCGCAAGTTTCTCAAATGGGCGCGGAGCAAGGACTACCGCCACGTGCTGGTGATCACCGGCAAGGGCACGCCGCGCGCGGTGCCCTCGAGCTTCTACGCGGAGGAGGCACGCGGGGTCCTGCGCCAGGCCGTGCCGCACTGGCTGGCCCATGGCGATCTCGCGCGGCTGATCGTCAGCTTCTCGGAAGCGCCGCGCCGGCTCGGCGGCGAAGGCGCGCTGTATGTGCGCCTGCGGAAGCCGGATCACGCACGCCGGAAATCCTAAAGAATGAACTTCGAGAGGTCGGCGTTCTTGGCGAGGTCGCCGATATGCTCGCGCACGTAGTCGGCGTCGATGGTGACGGTCTCGCCATGCTTGTCGCCGGCCTCGAAGGAAATCTCGTCGAGAATGCGCTCCATCACGGTCATGAGGCGCCGCGCGCCGATATTCTCTACGCTCGTATTCACTTCAACCGCGATATCGGCGATGGCTTCGATGGAGTCCTTGGTGAACTCGAGCGTTAGGCCTTCGGTCTTCATCAGCGCCACATATTGATTGATGAGGCAGGCCTTGGGCTCGGTGAGGATGCGGCGAAAATCCTCGCGGGTGAGCGCCCGCAGCTCCACGCGAATGGGCAAGCGGCCTTGCAGCTCCGGCAGCAGGTCCGAGGGCTTGGCGATATGGAACGCGCCGGAGGCGATAAACAGAATATGGTCGGTTTTCACCGGCCCGTATTTGGTGCCGACCGTGGTGCCCTCGATCAGCGGCAGAAGATCGCGCTGCACGCCTTCGCGTGACACATCCGCGCCGACGCGCTCAGAGCGCGCGCAGATCTTGTCGATCTCGTCGAGGAACACGATGCCGTTGTTCTCGACATTGGCGATCGCCTCTTGAACCATCATGTCGTCATCGATGAGCTTGTCGGATTCCTCGGCCATGAGGATGTCGAAGCTATCCTTCACCGTGACGGTGCGCGGCTTGGTGCGCTGACCGAGCGCCTTGCCCAACATGTCCGAGAGATTGATCATGCCGACCTGGCTGCCGGGCATGCCGGGAATATCGAAGGACGGCATGGAAGGCTGATCCGCGACTTGGATCTCGATCTCCTTGTCGTCAAGTTCGGCTGCGCGCAGCCGCCGGCGAAACGTCTCACGCGTTGACTGACTTGCGCCGGCGCCGACCAGCGCATCGATGACGCGCTCCTCGGCGTTCAACTGAGCCTTGGCTTCGACTTCCTTGCGCTTGGTGTCGCGCACGAGGCCAATGCCCGTCTCGATAAGATCGCGGACGATCTGTTCGACGTCACGGCCGACATAGCCGACCTCGGTGAACTTGGTGGCTTCGATCTTGATGAAAGGCGCGCCGGCGAGCTTGGCGAGGCGGCGGGAGATCTCGGTCTTGCCGACGCCGGTCGGGCCGATCATCAGAATGTTCTTGGGCAGCACTTCCTCGCGCATGTCGCCTTCGAGCTGCTGACGCCGCCAGCGGTTGCGCAAGGCAATGGCGACCGCGCGTTTGGCGTCGCGCTGGCCGATGATGTGGCGGTCGAGTTCGGAAACGATCTCGCGGGGGGAAAATGACGTCATGAACTCTCTTGAGTGGAGTTGCTACTTGGTGGCGTCGAGGGTTTCGACGGTCACCTCGTCATTGGTGTAAACGCAAATCTTGGCGGCAATGGACATGGCCTTGCGCGCTATTGCCTCAGCATCGAGGTCGGTATCGAGCAGGGCGCGTGCGGCCGCCAAGGCAAAGGAGCCGCCGGAGCCGATGCCCATCACCGCATCGTCCGGCTCGAGCACGTCGCCCGTGCCGGTGAGCACCAGGCTCTCGTCCGGATCGGCGACGATCATCATGGCCTCCAGCCGGCGCAAATACCGGTCGGTGCGCCAATCCTTGGCGAGCTCGACGCAGGCGCGCTTGAGCTGATCGGGGAAGCGTTCGAGCTTGGTCTCAAGCCGCTCGAACAGGGTGAAAGCGTCGGCCGTGGAGCCGGCGAACCCGGCGATGACCTTACCGGAGCCCACCCGGCGGACCTTCCGCGCGGAGCCCTTGATGATGGTCTGACCGAGGGAGACCTGGCCGTCGCCAGCGACCACGACCTTGCCGGCCTTGCGGACGGTCAGGATCGTGGTGCCGTGCCACGTCGCGGGGGAGGAGGGGGATGGACTCATGCTGCAATGCGATATCGGCGTGGGCGCGCCATTCGTCAAGCTCTCGGCGCTATTGAGCCTAATGCCGCGCCTAATGCCGCAGTGGGGGCTTGTTAGGCCCCGTGGGAGCACGGTTTACAGGGGTTGGAGCTCGGCGCCGACGACGCGCCAGCGGAGGCCGACCAGCTCCATGATCGCCTTGACCGTCAGGGAATCGGCCTTTTCCGGGTCTTTCAGGTCGAAGGTGAACCGGGTTGGGGCGGTGAAGAAGGCGAAAGTGACGAAATCGACGAAGGATTCGCCGCGTTCGCGATGATCGACCACGGTCGGATTGTTCAGGATGGCCTCGGGCGTGACCAGGCCGTCCATGGTGCTGTCCACCAGGCCAGGGGCGACGAGCTGGGCCAGCCCCTGCCCAAGAGCCCCAATAACGGGCCGTTTTTTGGCCAATTCGTCGGCTTTGCCGATCACTTGGGCTTGGACTTCGCCCTTCAAATCCGCCTGGACTTTCGGGAAATCCACCAGACGCTCCAAGGCCGGCTTATCGTCGGTGAGCAGCGCCTGGTCGATCCAATACAGGGTGAGATAGGGGTAGCCGACATAGGCAGCGAGCAGGATGGTGAGCAGCAGAAGCAGGCGGCGCATGGCGTTCCCTCATTTTGCGGGTGTTGGGCATAGCATGGCCGCATGACGCGGCGTATAAGCCGGGACTGAGAAGAGAGTCTTTATTTAGACCCCTTGGCTATGCTGGCAGACATGCAGAAGCGAAGCAAATCAACGGACTCCCGGGCCGCGACGATCAAACGGCACACCAAGGAGACCAAGACCAGCGCCACCGTCGATCTCGACGGGACCGGCGCTTATGACGTCTCCACGGGCGTCGGCTTTCTCGACCACATGATCGAGCAGCTGGCGCGGCATTCGCTCATCGATATCGCGCTCCGGTGCGAGGGCGATCTGCATATCGACCAGCACCACACGACCGAGGATTCAGGCATCGCGTTGGGCCAGGCTCTTGCCGAGGCTTTAGGCGACAAGGCGGGTATCACCCGCTACGGCGCCTGCTATCTGCCGATGGACGAGACGCTGACCCGCGTTGCGCTCGATGTGTCGGGGCGGCCGTTCCTGGTGTGGGACGTCGGGTTCACGCGCGCCAAAGTCGGCGAGATGGACACCGAGCTGTTCCGCGAATGGTTCCAGGCGTTCGCGCAGCATGCCGGGATCACGCTGCACGTCGAAAACCTCTATGGCGAGAATAACCACCACATCGCCGAGACCTGCTATAAGGCGCTCGCCCGGGCGCTTCGCCAGGCGATCGCCATCGATCCCAGGCAGAGCGGGCGGGTGCCCTCCACCAAGGGCCAGCTTTAGGCAAGGCCTTGCACCGCGCGCGGCCGACCAGCAGTGTGACGAGAAGTGACCGTCTATACCGTTTATGAGCCCCCCGGCGACGAGACCGATCTCGCCGCGCGTGCCGCCAAGGTGGCCTTCGTCAAGGAAGGCTTTTCCTGGCCGGCGCTGTTCGTGCCGATGCTCTGGCTGATCTTCCAGCGCATGTGGCTCGAGCTGATCGTGTTCTTCGTAGTCATCCTCGCGCTGCCTTGGCTGTTCGGCGCGGGCGAGCTGGCGCGGGAGATCGCCGGCTGGGCGACGCTTGCGCTTACTGTCCTTTTTGCCTTCGAGGCCAACGATCTCAGGGGCTGGGCGCTGCAACGGCGCGGCTATCGCTTTGCCGCCGTCGCTTCCGGCCGCGACCGCCTGGAGGCGGAACGCGCGTTCTTCACCGCCTGGCTGCCGGAGCAGCAACGGGCGGCAAGACGGATCACACCGCCAGCCATGACCCGGGCGCCGGGTGGGGCGCCAAAGGACACGGCGGTCGTGCCGAGACGCTCGAGCGCCGGTGACGAGGTCATCGGATCGTTTCCGCGAGCTTGAGTTCCATGCACGTCGCCATCATCGATTACGGCTCCGGCAATCTCCACTCCGCCGCCAAGGCGTTCGAGCGGGCGGCGCGAGAGGAAGGGTCCAAGCTCGAGATCAAGGTGACCGCCGAGCCCGAGGACGTGCTCAGCGCGGAACGCATCGTGCTGCCGGGCGTCGGCGCGTTCGCCGACTGCAAGGCGGGACTTGCCAGCAT
>Ga0307380_10006068_pt1 | contig 15933 bp, 8 predicted proteins | sample UN3MG_FD_202239 | JGI IMG/M metagenome (GOLD analysis project Ga0307380, IMG submission 202239) | Soil microbial communities from Risofladan, Vaasa, Finland - UN-3 | ecosystem: Environmental > Terrestrial > Soil > Coastal area > Acid sulfate soil | place: Finland: Risofladan, Vaasa | collected...
CCGGTAGAGAAGCAGGATGATATACCTTTTTTCAATAAACAGGTTCGTAGGCTTCTTGCCTGTAGCGAGAAGGTAGATCCTATCCGCATTTATGATTATCTTAAAATCAGTGGATATTCGCTGTTAGCAAAAGTGCTTACTAAAGGCAGTCCCGGCTGGGTGGTGGAAGAGGTCAAGCGTTCCGGATTACGCGGCCGCGGCGGGGGCGGCTTTCCTACAGGGTTGAAATGGGAGCTGCTGGCAAAACAGCCAAGCAGCCGCGGCAAATTCCTTGTGTGCAATGCCGACGAGGGCGACCCCGGCGCTTATATGGACCGCAGTGTGCTCGAAGGAAATCCACACAGCATTATCGAAGGGATGGTAATCGGTGCCTATGGGACCGGGGCAACAGAAGGTATAGCCTATGTTCGCAATGAATATCCAATCGCTATTAAGCATTTGAATATCGCTCTAAAACAAGCAAGACAGCTCGGCCTTTTGGGTGAGAATATTCTCGGGACCGGTTTTTCATTTGATATCAAACTGGTCAAAGGGGCCGGGGCGTTTGTGTGCGGTGAGGAAACGGCGCTGATACGCTCTATCGAAGGGAAGATGGGTGAGCCGCGCCAGCGGCCGCCATTCCCAATACAGAAAGGTATTGACGGCAAACCTACAGCAATTAACAACGTTGAGACATGGGCGAACGTCCCGCTTATCTTCAAACTCGGAGCCAGGAAGTTTGCGAACATAGGTACTGAGGGTAATAGCGGTACGAAGATATTCAGTCTGGTTGGCAAAATCAAGAATACCGGCCTTGTTGAAGTGCCAATGGGAATTACTATTAAGGAAATTGTCTATGATATCGGCGGCGGCTCGCCGGGCAAATCTAAGATAAAAGCGGTCCAGACGGGTGGACCCTCTGGAGGCTGCATTCCCGCCGACAAGTTCGATTTGTCCGTTGATTACGAAACATTGGCCGATGCCGGCTCGATTATGGGCTCAGGCGGCATGATTGTTATGGATGAAAATACGTGCATAGTAGATGTCGCCAAGTATTTTATGAATTTTCTGAAGGACGAATCATGCGGCAAGTGTTTCACCTGCCGAAAAGGCACGCAACGAATGTATGAGATTCTCGATGATATCTCAAAAGGCAATGGGACAGTTGAACACTTAGGCCTTCTAAAAGAATTAGCGGAGGCCGTGAAGGACACGACGATGTGCGGCCTGGGGCAGACGGCCTCGAATCCTGTTCTGAGCACCCTGCGCTACTTCCGCGATGAATATCATCGACACGTGGTTGATAAAAAGTGTAATGCTTTCGTGTGCAGAGATATAGTGGGTGCGCCCTGCCAGGCTGCCTGCCCTCTGGATACCGAGGTTTGGCGTTATGTTGCTCTAATTGAAAAGGGTAAATACGAAGAAGCCTACAAAGTTATTAGGCATTCCAATCCCTTCCCATCGGTTTGCGCTCGGGTCTGCGGTCGAAAGTGCGAAAACAGGTGTAATATCGCAACGAGCGGTGGGCAGGCCATAGCTATCCGGTCAATGAAGAGATTTATTACAGAGCGTATTGATCCATCGGTTTATAAACCTGTAAGAATCTCCCGACGAGACAAGAAGATTCACAGAATAGCGGTTGTTGGTGCGGGTCCAGCGGGCCTTTCGGCCGCCCATTATCTGTCTCTTCTTGGTCACAAAGTGACGGTCGTCGATGCAGGGGAAGAGCCGGGTGGAATGCTCATTAGTTGTATACCGGCTTATCGCCTACCTCTGGATGTGACACGTAAGGAGATAAAAAACCTCATTGATGAAAACATCACCCTCAGGTGCGGGACCGCCCTCGGCCGGGACATAACCATCGACGAGTTATTCAGGGACGGCTTCGAGGCTGTTTTCCTGGCAATAGGGGCGGACAAAAGCTGGAGATTGGGGCTTGAAGCTGAAGATACCATCGGGATTTACCCCTCGATGCAGTTTCTCAAGGCCTTTAATCTGAAGGGCGAGGAAATGGCAAAAGGGCACGTGGGTATCGTTGGCGGTGGTAATTCCGCCGTGGACGCTGCAAGAGTGGCTATTCGTCAGAAAAAAGTCAAAAGTGTAACGTTGCTTTATCGGCGCACCGCCCAGGAGATGCCCGCTTATGCCGAAGAAGTCGAAGCGGCTCTGGAAGAGGGTATAAGACTCGAAACGCTTGTCTCACCGACAAGTATTCGTTACATAAGGGCTGCTGAAGCAGAGGGAGTGAGAGTAGAAACATTTGTCGAGCCGATAAAAATAGATGCGAGAAATGGACGCCTGGCCGATATCCAGTGTATAAGAAACAAACTTGGTGATATCGATTCGAGCGGCCGACGCAAACCTGTCCCCATACCCGGTACGGAATTTACTATTGCCCTGGACACATTGATAGTAGCTATCGGCGAACGTCCGGACAGTGATTGCCTTGCTTCTATGGGCCTGGAGCTTGATAAAGGCGGCAGATTGGGGGTTGATGCGAAAACTCTTCAAACTAATCGTAAAGAGGTATTTGCCGGGGGCGACCTGGTGACGGGGCCAAATACTGTCGTTAATGCCATTGCCGCGGGAAGAAAGGCGGCGGGAGTTATAGACCGCTATATTCATGGCGAAGAGCTTGCTGAGCCGCCCAGGGTAAAACTGCCTTCGGTCTTCATAGAGCCTGCTGTGGTCACTGATGAAGAGCTTGAAGATGCCCAAAGAGTAGAACCCGCGACACTCAACGCCAAATCGAGAAAAAAGAGCTTTGCAGAGGTGGAGATGGCGTTGTCTGTTGAACAAGCTGTACGCGAAGCCCACAGGTGTCTGAGGTGCGATTTGGAGTTTACACAGCGAAAGGAAAATGAAGAGGGCGAATGCGTAGCAGTGGAGGAAAAGTCGGCATGATTACATTGAAAATAAACGGTTTGAATGTATCGGTCGAGAAAGGCAGCACCCTGCTGGAGGCCGCAAGATTCATGGGCTTCCCTATCCCGACTTTGTGTCATATGGACGGTTTGTCACCCTATGGTGCCTGCCGTCTGTGCGTGGTGGAGATCGGAGAAGGACCGAAGGCAAAATTGGTATCCTCGTGCACCTATCCAGCCGAAGAAGGTCTCACCGTACGCACAGCATCGGAACGGGTGCTAAGGGCGCGTAAAATGATACTGGAGCTTCTGCTCGCTTCCTGTCCCCAGTCCAAGATAATCCAGGACCTTGCTTCTGCGCACGGCATACGCCGGCAGCGTTTCAAGCAGGAGCACGAGGATTGTATCCTGTGCGGCCTGTGTGTGCGTATGTGTGAGGAGCAGATGATGGCCAAGGCCATCGGTTTTAGAGGCCGGGGCGAAAAAAGAAGTATCGGCACTCCATTTGATATCAAATCGGATGTCTGCCGGCTGTGTGGCGGCTGCATATATGTGTGCCCGGCCTGCCAACTCCGCTGCACGTATACCGAACCGGAAAAAGCAATCTGTGGAGGCTGTGCAAATCTAAGCCCTCCCTGCGTGGATAAAGAACAGTTTGACGATATGATGTGCTACATGAGCCCGTGCGTAGCCTGCGAGATAAAGAAAGACTAACAAAAGTAAAGGAGCCAGATAAAATGTCACTTACGCTTTCAAAGATAAATGCTTCGGCGGCAACCTTAACGAAGAACCGGACCGAAGGTTCGGTTGTACCAGCCTCGGGTATGTGTGTTACATGTGTGGACGGCTGTATCGGTATGTGTGAGATAGGCAAGAGTGCTTATCGTGGCCACGAGGTTATTTATCCCCAACCTTTCGGTGTAATAACTACCGCCGCTGAAAAAACCTACCCGGTAGATTATTCGCACTTCAATATAATGGGAACCGCAGTTGGCGCTCATGGAATAGAAGCCGACAGCGACAAGGCCATCTTCCCTGCAGTCAATCTGGAAGTTGCTTTTGGTCATGATAAGGGAATAAAGTTCCGCTATCCATGGAACATTCCAGGAATCGGTTCAACAAATGTTGCCAGGAACAACTGGGAAGGTCTGGCTATTGGGTCTGCTCTTGCAGGAACCGGTCTAACCATTGGTGAGAACGTTGTTGGAATGGATCCGGAATCCGTTATCAAGAACGGTCGTGTGGTCGATACAGCCGACCTTAAACGCCGTGTAAAGCTCTATCAAGATCATCAGAGAGACGGTTACGGCGCAATTATTGTGCAGGCAAACGTTGAGGATACACGACTGGGAACACAGGAATATGCTATCGAAAAGCTCGGAGTTGAATGCGTGGAGCTAAAGTGGGGTCAGGGTGCCAAGGATATCGGCGGGGAAGTGAAAATCACGGATCTCAAAAAGGCCCAGCTGTTATATGAGCGAGGTTATGTGGTTCTTCCGAATCCTACCGACCCCGTCGTTATCAAGGCTTTTGAGCAAGGCGCGTTCAAAGAATTTGAGAGACACTCGAGGGTGGGAATGGTAACCGAGGAATCATTTGCCAAACGCGTGGAGGAGTTGCGAAACGCCGGTGCCAAATACGTCTTTCTCAAGACAGGAGCTTATCGTCCGGCTGACCTGGCGAGGGCTGTCTTGTTTGCTTCGCGGTACAAAATCGACCTTCTGACTGTCGATGGTGCGGGCGGCGGCACAGGTATGAGCCCCTGGCGGATGATGAACGAGTGGGGCATTCCTCCCGTGCACCTGCACTCACTATTATATCAATATGCAAAACACCTTGCCGACAAGGGCGAGTATCTACCTGCGCTGGCTTTAGCCGGTGGCTTTGTTTTTGAAGACCAAATCTTCAAAGGGCTTGCCCTTGGTGCACCGTTTGTGAAACTGATTGGCATGGCTCGTGCCCCAATAGCTGCGGCGATGGTAGGTAAAACAATCGGGCGCACGATTAATGAACTCCAGATACCGGTGTATATCGAACGATTCGGCAGTTCGAAAGACGAAATATTTGTAACCGCAAGTATGCTCCGAAAGGAGCTTGGGGATAAGGAATTCGAAGAGCTCCCGACTGGTGCCCTGGGACTTTACACTTACTACGAACGCCTTGCCCAAGGCTTACGCCAACTAATGGCTGGTAGTCGCAAGTTTGCTTTGGAACATATGGCCAGGGACGATATAGCAGCCTTGACGCGTGAGGCAAAAGAAGTCAGTGGAATTCAGTATGTGATGGATGTGGATCAAGGAAAGGTTGAAAGAATTCTTGACAGTTAAAGTTGAATAAACTTGTTCCTTGCTACTCCAATTGCTGTTACAACAGCGAATATCCTGGAGTAACTTGGACTGGCTGTTTACAACAAATAAACTACAACTTGAAAGATACAAATTGGGCCAACCCAGCCATTGGGATGTTCACAATATATTATCGATTTAGTCACAGAGTGTAAAAATGTCCACAAATCTACCCTTTCCCATCAGCAGTAGAATACCTTGCTTGTATTACCCATATTCGTGATGGTATCCATCTGTTTAGTTTCAGCGGACAACTGCCAGCCCGCATGGTCCTGATGAGTACGTTTTTTACTGCGTTGGCTGATGCTCTGCATTAAGCTGCATGGTGATCTGATGGTGGCCTTGTCTTTTGCCATTCCGTGACTTACGATGGAGTTGCCTATCAATTACCAAACAAACCCACAATAACGAGTCCTGCTGTAATCAGAACGGATCCAACTGTTCGAACGAACAATCCGCATTCCTTGTATACTATAAAAGCCACAACCACACCAATTACAATACTGAACTGCCTGAATGCAACAACATAACCGGCATGTTGGCTCAACTGATACGCCCATAGAACAAGCCAATATGAGCCAAAATTGCAAAATGCTGCCAGAACGGGCCACAACCATCCAATGTGTTTATGTTCTTTTTTATCGCTGTTAGTTAGCCATCGCAATATAAAGAAAACCAAACCAGCAATTAAAAAGAACATGTATCCGTAGCGAGCTGCAGTGCCAGGGCCTGGTAAAACAATCTCGGAAGCGGCCTTATCAAACAAAGAATAACCCATAATTACCAATGCAGTCAGAATTATCCAAACCATTGAACGGTTACAATATCGATTAAAATTGAATTGCCGTATTGACGTTAGCGGGGTCAGCAGACATCCCATAACTACAAATACTAAACCAAGCCAACCAAGTCCGGTCAATGCTCTGCCTCGTATCACATCTCCGAAAGCCACCAATACTATGGGCAAGGCACGGGCCATGGGATAGACAATGGTAAAATCAGTCAAACTGTATGCCCGGGCCAGACTGAAAAAATACGTTCCACAACACAGACCTGAACCAACCAAATAAAACCAAGCTCTAATCGGCAGTGAGCATGTTACTATTTCACTGATGACTGCCGGCAAGAAACCTGTGATCATTGTCAGGAGCAACATTCTCATGAAGAAGGCACCCTCTGACCTTTGCCGCCGAGCCAAGAGGTTCCAAGCAGCATGCCCAAATGTAGAGATAATAACTAAAAAAATAGCGAATGAAGACAAATTAAAAACCTCAAATTGAAATAGAACGCATAGGACCAAAAAACACCTTATGTAAAGTAATGTGTTCAATGCATCACATTATTGTTCCAGAAATCAGATTTTCTATTAACTATGCAACTTTAGTTAGCAAGACGACATACAGGTTTTCCTACAACGAAAACATCTCCTTTACTGCATTCAGCTAATGAAAAGACTTTTCGAAGAAAAATCAGGGTCTGACGTAAGATTTACACCCAGCTTTCTTAATCCAGCCTCATCCCCGGTTGTTGGAATATGAGTGATATGAACTTCACACCCCTGGAGCTCCTTCAAATGCTCGACGGCCATCTGGGCCGCAGGATTCGATATGGCACTGATACTCAACGTGATTAATGTTTCTTCAAGATCAAGACTAATCATTTTTCCGTTCAGGACTTCCTTTTTCAGGAATCGTATAGAATCCGTAATATTCTGCGGTAAAAGATGTAATTTTTTCGGCAAGCCGGCAAGGTGCTTCGTGGCGTTTATTACAAGGCTCGACGCCGCGTGCATGAACGGAGAATTCTCACCTGTAACAATAGTTCCGTCCCGGAGCTCGATAGCGGCTCCACAAAAAATGCCTTCATTGCCCTTGCCACTTTTCTGTGCTTGTTGAGCAGCTTGTCGTGCGGGTAATACCACGGTTCTGTCTTTGATCCTGGCGCCGATGTTTTTCATGATAAGTTCCGACCTCTCCAGTATTTCTCTATCCACGAATCCCATTGCGTATTCGCAGGCACATCTGAAATACCGCCTGATGATCTCCTGGTGCGCGGCTTCCTGTACAGCCTCGTCATCCACGATTCCGAAACCGGCACGGTTGACCCCCATATCTGTTGGAGATTTGTAAAAGGATTCCTTGCCTGTGATTTTTTCTATGATTCTTTTCAGCAATGGAAAAGCCTCTATATCGCGATTGTAGTTGACTGTTTTTTCACCATATGCATCCAGATGATGATAGTCGATGCAGTTTACATCCTTGAGATCGACCGTTGCTGCCTCGTAGGCGACGTTTACCTTATGTTTCAATGGCAAATTCCAGATGGGAAAAGTTTCGAACTTGGCATATCCGGCTGCGTTCCCGTTTTTGTATTCGTGGTACAAATGGCAAAGGCAGGTGGCGAGTTTGCCACTTCCCGGTCCGGGCCCGGTCACAACTACGATTGGATGTTTGGTATTTATCGGTTCATTTTCGCCGTAACCTTCATCACTTACGATAGTATCGACATTCGTAGGATAACCCTTAGTAAATTTGTGTGTATAAACGCTTATTCCCCTTCGTTCAAGCTTGTTCTTGAACGCCTTGGCTGAGGATTGGTTAGCATACCGTGTAATGACCACTGCTGTAACATCGATGCCCCATTCCTTGAAGTCGTCGATTGTTTTCAGCGCATCTGAATCATAGGTAATACCGAAGTCGGCCCGCACCTTCTTTCTTTCAATGTCTCCGGCGTAAATACATAGAATAACATCGATCTTGTCGCGTATTTTCTGCAACAAGCGCATTTTAATGTTCGGATCAAAACCCGGGAGCACCCGTGCCGCATGATAATCAAACAAAAGTTTACCACCGAATTCCAGATACAGCTTGTTGTTGAACTGATCGACGCGCTCAAAGATAGCTTCTGTCTGTTCCTGTAAATACTTTTCATTGTCAAAACCTGTTTCTGATGCCATGTGATTAATGTCCTTTTTCATTACGATTACAATTTTATGCCTTCATTTTGTTGACATACTAATGTCAATTTGGACCTGTCCCCAGTTTTTTGTATTAGTTTTTGTGAAAGTATTTCACGTTTAAACTCTCTGTCTTGAGTACAGCAAAAGGTATCGTAGCTTTACTAAAGACACATTATCGCAAATGCTGTCAGGGACATATAGTCCAGGTTGCTGTGTAGCAGGTAGTGATTATAATCTATCCGCCCGTGTTCGACAACACATCTTGACTCATTGAGCCTACACTTTCATGAGCATTTCACGCTCTTATAGAGTGGAAATTTTTTCGTCGTATATCTGGTCTACAGCGTTTTGTTTAGGCCTCGACCTTTACATCATTACACGTCAACCGTCGAATAACCGAACTTAAGGCTCAAGAGCAACTTGAAATTTCATGTACAGGCGAAGGTTTTTGGCAAGGCGAAAGAGATAGATGAACAACCTTCAAAGCAAATATTATCTTACTAATAAAGTGAAATTTCTCGGGCCGATTTCACCATCCAATCGGGCACGTGCACGAAGCACCTGCAAAATGCCTCATTTTCATGTGCTGCAAAATGTCGGAATTCTTCACTAAATCCATGTCACCAAAATGACTCCATAGATGTCAAATTTGATGATTGATGGAAGCACGAAACCTCAAATTTTTGCCAAAAAAGCGAATATCTTAAAGATGAAATCGGATTAAATATCTGGAGGTCTTTATTAAAAACTCCCTGCTTATTTACTCTAAAATGACCAACGTATTCAATGTACACTTCCACAAATGAAAAGAGCTGCGAGCCCTTTGAATATTCTGGGCGTTTTGTATCTTTCGCAGGTGTCTTAACGGGCCAATGCCTCAATCTCCTCTGTGGTCAACACCAAGTCGTAGAAGCAAACGTCATCAATCAGGCCGGAGAAGAAACTGGCGGCGTCAAGGATTTCTCCTATCCCAGGACAGAAACCGCCATCTGCACATGCCAGCCGGACAATGGCTTGCTGTCCGTACCCTCAAGGCAAGGGTAGACAGTGATCTCCAAATCAACCAATGGCGCTCAGTCAGCAGGACTCTTGCTCGCCTCTGCAGTGCCCCCATAAGCTCCCATGTTTATGCGTCCGCCGTTTGGCTGTGGTTCTGCAGTCCAGTGCGAACCAGGGTTGCCCGCGTCAATGCACGAGCTGGTTACCACGTCCTCAAGCCATGTCTGGCTTACCGGGTCCCATCGCCCCACCTGCGACTGCAAGCGGTAATCACTCTCGACCCAGAAATCATCATCTACGTTCTCAGGTGTCCTATTCGTATCCCAGAATCCGGTCGAGACAAAGTATGGATCTGCGTCAATGTTTCCCTCGCCCGGCCAGCCGCCCTGGACGTTGGTATAGGTCACTGTGGCAGAGTTGCTTTCTATCTGAACGACATCGGAGCCAGGGCGGCCGTTGAGATAAACGATGGAATTCGTGATCGTCGGCTCGAGACTTGACACACCACGGTGGAAATTTGCAGCGATTGTACAATTGGTGATGCTGGGCATGCCACCCAGAATACCATCCTGGCCATTTCCAGCAATGACGCAGTTGCTGATTGTGGCATGATTGTAGAAGATGTATCTTCCCTGCGTTTGTATAGTCATCTCAATGCCGCAACCAACGTTGCCGGAAATGTTGCAGTTGGCGATAGTCGGATTGCTGCTATAGGATAATCTGATACCGGGACCGGCATTGGTGCTAATGCGGCAGTTGGCAATTGTGGGCGATGCACCGGAACAGTAGATGCCGGTTACTGCACTGGTAATAGTAAAACCAGCAAGTACACAGTTTGCGTCCTCACCTCTGTCAAAAGTCACGGCTTGATTGCTACCCTCGATGACAGTAGCTGCCACCACAGCCAGGTCGCCTGGGTCAGATGAACTAATCGTTAGGTTCTTGCCATTGAAGCTGATTGGTTCTTTATAAATTCCCGGGCTGACTACTATCCGGTCGCCCGGGTTGGCTTCGCCAATAGCATGCCGAAAATAATCGTATCTCTTGCCGTTGGTTACGTTCTCAATTGGTCCGTCCACCGTGGCAAACGACGGGACCACCAGCTCGATACCGTCACCGGTTCCCAAGTTGCGAGAATACTGCTTGTCGACAGGATTGTTCCAGTGCTCGTGCACCCCTAAGCTGGCCAGACCGATCCCGTCATTATTAGGGTCGTAGAACGTTCCTGATGGTGGATTATATGCTAAAGCTGCCTCATGTAGATGGTCTTCAGCACCTCCCTCAAGGCTGCCGGGTGCTCCGACTCCACCAGTGACTACGTCTGGCCATTCCTGTAGTAGGAAATCATATGCCACCGAATCAATCGCCACCGGGTCCTGTGAGGCAAAAAGGCTGGACGGCCAATCTCCGCCAAACGGTTCCATATACCACCTAAACGGCATTCCCTCCCAATAATAACCGCCGTAAAGACCATCAATCAAATTCAATAAGGTTTTACCGCCCAGGTGAGGATGGCCCGTAATATCTACATGGGTGCGGTAGTGTCCCGTCCCAGGACTCCACTCCTGATTCGGCAGGCTCAAATGCAGGTTATAGTAGCCGGCGGCCGGAGGAAGTCTAATAAAAGAACCATAGTGGTTCTTTGCACATAGTGTTATGCCGCTGGAGTGACCTTTCAAACACGCAAAGTTGATCAGATAAGTCGCCTCAGCATAACTGACCGGAAGATAATCCTGTCTCTTGCCATTGGCACCGGAGGTGCTCCAAAAAAAGGGAACCTCACAGTCTTTGCCGTTTGATGACACGGGGTCCCTTCGCGACAAATTGCCTTTCTTGGCCAGGTAATGGACGTAGGGGAATTCCGTGTGACAATAGTCCCAATAGTGATTCGGAAAAAATTGCGTCGTATCCCCAACCGTAATGTCACTCTCCGCCACCCCTACTACATTCACCAGTTGCCGCAACAGCGCTACTATCATCTGCGGCGAAGTGTTCACCCATTGCAAATGAGCTGTTTGGTTGCCAGCTGCATCCACTTGACCTACAGCCGACATATTAATCTTTATGGTGATTTTTTCCCCCGACTTATACCCTGCATTTTCCTTACCTCTGGATTTATTGAAGTAGCGGAAGATCACATCCCATGCTGCTTCTTCGTTCAACTGCCCGGCTACCGCCTGGATCGCCTTTAACATCATCTTGTCCACCGCAGCCTGGTCTGTGTTATTGCTTTGCCACCAATACCCGTCACCCATACCCGGACCTTCCCAGTCTGTTGCATTCGGGTCATGTACCCAAACAACCCGGCCGGGATTGATGCCCCTGGCGAGGCCTATGGCATCGTTGACAGGGTGCGGGTCGGCTGCCTTTAACTGTTTCTGAGCAGTCAAGGTCAGTGTAAGCCATACACAGCCGATGCCTGCCATTATACACAAGACACCGATAAGATACCGTGAACGTGAAAAAGAGCTTCTTGCCTTATGAAAAGCTACAGTGGAACCTCCCAAACCAAAAAGCCAAATAATAAAACCTGTGGCAAGAGGAAAAGCGACTCGTTGGCAAGGATAAGTCGCTCGTGAAGGCTTGGGCACCACACGTATCAAGAACCAAATTAGCGATACCAAACCTACGATGGGAAACAACCATATCAGCCAATGGTACTTAGTGTTGCGCTTCAGAGGCCTCCGTGTCTTCAAACAGACTGACGAAATGAGTTTTCTCTTTCGGAATAACACTTCCACACCTCCCTAAGCCTCAAGTGGCCGCTTAGATTTGTCGATTCATCGCATAATATCCGAATATTCCACGAACACAGTTGATTCCTTCTGCAAAATCTCGCAATCTATCCTTTTGTCCGGGTATTTGTATGCAATGGACTCTTCTTCCCCTCCTAACTCTTTCGCCAGTGAGGTGATACAATCACATAACACAGTTGTCCTGGCCCATATCTTACTATTCTGTGAGGATATTGAATCCAAGTGTCAACGTACCTGCAAAGTTTAGGTACTGGACATATTCTACTATTCCGTGCAGCAGCAAGTCAATAGGTTTCTTCATATTTTCGGTACTTCAACAACTGTCGGCCCCATCTTTCCCTCGATAGAAACTCACCATCTCCCCGAAACGTTGAACCACCCTCAAAAGGCAAGGTCATATCAATCCCAGAAGTCAGTGGGTTTCACCATCGCTATTCAAGAGTTGCTTAATTTTCATGCCGGCAACAGATATGTATGGTGTCCAATCCCTGCCCATTATTTGAAATCAGCCATTTTTGTAAGCCAAAAAGGCTGCGATGAATCCTCAAATCAGCAACGTCCATCTGAATTACTGCGTGCTCCTGCCCGAAAGCAATGACTGTTTTCGATTTTCATACGTGTATAGAGTTTATAGTAGGGACAGGCCTAATGCCAAGGCGTTAGCACCCAACAAATATTTCAATTGCCGGAAGTCTGTTACAGATTCTTGTGAGATTCAGGGAACAGTACCTCAATCATACGTGTGATAAGTGATACAGTAAAAGCTTCCTGGTCCGGCCCAATCCACGACATGACGCCCCGTTCATATCCGTAGCCGCCATTTTCATCTTTGTCGTAGTAATACTTGTCAGGCGATATATATCCTACATAGTCACCGTTGAAGCTCAACACCCAGAGATCGCCAGGACGATTTTGCGTCCGGGACTTCAGGTCTATACTGATTTCTCCGCAATAGTCGGCCGGCGTGCCCACCAACACTATATCTCCAATGCGCACGGCATGCATCCAGCCGTCGGTATCAATGCCGAGAATCGGAAACAAGAATTTCGATACACGCCAGTTTTTACTAAGACGCAGTTGAAACGACGGCAGTTGAACAGGAAATCCGATGGATGCAATATCCACCTTATCTTTGAACGGCTCGGCATCTGAAACCGCTTCCAGAACTTTGTCCGCCAACGCTTCACCCATGGCGCGGCAGCGTTCAAAAGGATTATCTCCCTCTGGGGGTCGGGGACTCATGCTGCCAACAGCTCCGCCGAGATAAATCGCCTCTGCGCCCGTCCGCTCAGTAATACGGCGCACAAGGAAGCCCGGATATTCGCCTGTGAACTGCATATTGTCTGCACCGAGAATAGTCGGATGTGCAGAGTAACTTACCACGAAACAACGATCTCCGTCTTTTTGTTCGACAAGTATATAGCTTAGTTCGCCGTCAATCGGGCCGTCTCTGCGTGTGCGATTTCTGATATACTCAGGAGCTTCCAGCCCGCCATATGTTACTTTGGCCGGCTCAAGCAACCGGTAGGCATCGACTATTGCTTCTGTGAAAGCTCTTACCAAAAAATCCGGGATGTTCGGGTCGTACGGACCATTGAAGGCTTTCGAAGCAATCCCGGGGGCAAATCCGCCAGGACCAGAATGATTGTGGCTGGCGTTAAAGAGAATTTCATTTGCCGTAAGCGGCGTCTGCTTTGAGACACGGGCCCGAACCAGTTCGGCTACATTCTCGGGGATAATCAGCATATCCGCACCGACAATAACGGCCGTGTCCGTGCCATCGCTGACCGCCAGTGCCTTGACAAGAATCTCATCGTGCACACCGGTCGATGGTTTGCCCTTGCGGTCTCCAAATCCCGCCAGCGGAGTACCTGTTGGCGGTGTGATAGGACGCGAGCCCCAACCCGCTTCGAACTGTCCGATGTCGGAACCATGGGACAAACGCTCTCTATTTCGTTCAATTGCAGCGAGGGCCTTCTTGTAGTAGGACTTATCTTCAAAGCCGCTCTTGTACGTTGGCCAGGGTCCCACAAGAATTACAAAACATCCGACGACGACAACCACAAGAGCCGTCAAGAAAAGCAGGATTTTGTATCTGAGCTTCATAAAAACACCCTTTACATACAATAGACTCACACAGCATACAAGAAATCCCGGAAATTGGCCAGAGCAAGACCAGAGAATCGCCTGCAATCCTATTGCGAAGCTGGAGAAACCCGCGCGAGATTCTGAGAAAAAGGGGGTATTAACGCCTGAGCAGTTTGTTCACTTAATCAAGACCACCTCAGAAAAGAATATCCTTATTGGTAAGACTTCCGGACAAATGCGGGCCGTACTTTATCTTTTAGCGGGTATGACAGGGCTTAGAAAAAAAGAGTTACTGAACCTTTACTTGGTCGAGATAAACCTATCTTCTGATAATGCCTCTGTCAAGGTAAAGACTTCGATAGCTAAAAACGGAAAAGAAGCCGAGCGGCCTGTGCCTCCGATAGTGGTCAATCTTCTGGCGGCATTGAAAGCCCGTGTAAGGCCAAACGATAACGATAGGGTGTTCTTGTCCTTTGGCAAATGGATTAACACGGCAGAGTTAATCAGAGCGGATTTAACAGCAGCGGAAATAAACTTGATAGACAAAGACGGCAATGAGATATGCTTTCACAGCTTACGCAATAGCTATATCTCTTTCCTTGCCAATAGTAATACTCCCCCAAAGGTTGTTCAGAAATTGGCAAGACATTCAGACCCACGATTGACATTTAACACCTATGCCAGAACCTTTGAGAAAGCTGAACAAAAGGCTATTAGCTTCTTACCAAACTTCGGGAATCCTGTCTTGTGCACCTGCTTGGACAGTAAGCGTAAAAACAAGAGATTCTCATAGACAACCATAGACACAAAAACGGCCAAGACACGTTTACAAACGCAATCTTGGCCGATAAGCAAACTCCCCGAGTAGGACTCGAACCTACAACCTAGCGGTTAACAGCCGCTCGCTCTACCAATTGAGCTATCGGGGAATAACACAATAAAAACAATACATCGGCTTTTAGAGCCTTTGTTCATATAAATTTTACGGTATTATCTGAAAAATTGCAAGTTTGTCAAATACTGTTTCAATAAATTCCTTAAGCTGTTGAAAATCCATTTTTTGCCTGGGTAGATGTTGTTCCATTTAAGTGAGTATTTTCCTCCAGACGTATTAGTGGCTGATGGCGCTTGCAAAATGGGCTGAGACAGCGTATAAATTAGACTGTTATGGCGAAAAAGGAAGATATCAAGGAACAAATCGAACGCTTGCGGGATGAGATTCGCGAGCACGATTATCGTTATTATGTGCTCAATCAGCCAAAAATAAGCGATCGGCAATACGATGAACTCTTTACCGAGCTTAAGGCGTTGGAACAGGAGAATCAACAATTTATAACCTCTGATTCACCAACTCAGCGTGTTTCGGGACGGCCCCTTGAAGGTTTTGCCACTGTCAGGCACGCAATACGAATGCTGAGTATGGACAATACCTATAACGCCGATGAGCTTAGGGCTTTTGACGAGAGGGTGCGCAAACAGCTTGAGGGAATGGATTACGATTATGTGGTCGAGTTGAAAATAGACGGCCTTGCTATAAGTCTTCGTTATGAAGACGGCGTTCTTGTTACCGCGGCTACTCGCGGTGACGGCCGGGTGGGCGATGATGTTACCGCTAATGTGCGAACAATAAAAGCTGTTCCTCTTGTATTAAGAGGAGGTAATATTCCTGTCGTGCTCGAAGCTCGCGGTGAAGTTTATATGCCCACAAGTGCTTTTGCCGAGTTGAACAAACTTCGCACTGAAGCAGGTGAGCCGGCCTTTGCCAATCCTCGAAATGCTGCGGCAGGCTCTTTGAAACTTCTGGATGCGAAAATTACCGCGGCACGGAATCTTTCGTTCTTTGCCTATGCCATGGGCGAGCTTTCTGAGCCATTAGGGGAAAATCACTACCAAACACTGCAGAAATTCAAAGAATTTGGTTTGCCCGTTAATCCTCATATCAA
>Ga0307380_10006071_pt1 | contig 15926 bp, 13 predicted proteins | sample UN3MG_FD_202239 | JGI IMG/M metagenome (GOLD analysis project Ga0307380, IMG submission 202239) | Soil microbial communities from Risofladan, Vaasa, Finland - UN-3 | ecosystem: Environmental > Terrestrial > Soil > Coastal area > Acid sulfate soil | place: Finland: Risofladan, Vaasa | collected...
GGGCAAGAAGATCAGCGCCGAGTACAACGTCCGCGCCGACGTCAAGGCCTGCCAGGCCGTCTTCACCGCGCCGTGGGAGATGACCATCACGCCGCTGGACACCTGCGGCATCGTCCACCTGCGGGGCAAGAAGTACGCCGCCGTCCGCGACTCGACCGACCCCGTCGCCCAGGCCGTCATCGCCAACTACCGCCTGTGGGCCAACGACCCCAAGCAGGCCGAAAACGCCAGCTCGACGCTCTTCGACACGGTGGCCGTGTACCTGTCCTTCGCCGACGCCCTGACGAAGATCGAGACCCTCGGCATCCGCGTCACCGACGAAGGGATGACCGTCATCGACGAGAAGGCCAAGCCGATGCGCGTCGCCACCGAATGGAAAGACCTCGGCGCGTTCGAGGACCTACTGGTCCAGCGCCTCACTGGCCCGACGGTCCGGCCGTAGCGGCCGGGGGGAATCGTAGCCCGTAGCCGGGAGCCCGTAGCCCGTGAGAACCTGCATGGAATCGTGGCATGGGCATCTTGCCCATGCGTCCCACGGGCATCTTGCCCGTGGCTTGGGGCCGTAAGGGCAGGGCCAGGATGGCCCTGCGACGCACGGGCAAGATGCCCGTGCCACGCAAGGCCCGGTTCCCAAGCACGTTCTGAGATTCAGGATACGAGGCTGTTACGCCCCTGGCCCGATTCCCTCCGAACCGGCTACTGGCTACGGGCTACCGGCTACGTATGAGCTCCAGCCGACGAAGCGAGTCCACCGAATGCTGCTATACGTCTTCCTGCTGCTGATCTCCCTGGTGGGCTACGCCCTGGTGATCGCCCTGTCGATCATCCCCGTCGATCCCGCCGTCGCCAGCCGGGGGCAGTACGTCGTGTTCGTCGTCTACGGCGTGCTCTTCTACGTCATCGCCACCGCCGTTCACCTGGCCGTGCCGCTGCTGCTCTTCGACACCTACTTCTCCCGCCGCGAGAACCGTTGGCAGAAACGCGCCCTCTTCGCCCTGCCCACACTCCTGCTCCTCTACGTCGCCTACGTCATCGCGTATGGGCAATGACCGCCCCGCCGGTCAGCATGGCGACAAGCGCCGCCCCAACGCCCCGGTGCGTAGCCGACACTCAACTACTCAAACTGAGCGGTCTTCCAGGCCCGCAGGGCCGAAAGGAGATAGCCGGGGGCGTAAGCCCCCGGATGGCAGTCATCTGTACTCGCGAGCCCCGGCGGGGCGAAAGGAAGCTAAAGTGCCGGCCGGCGCTGCCGAGTTCCTTTCGCCCCGCCGGGGCTCTGGATCTAATCGCTTTGCACCGGGGGCTTACGCCCCCGGCTATGTCCTACCGCCCCTTCGGGGCGGCCAAGGTTAGTCGGCTCGAGCAGGTAGCAAAGTGAGTACTCACTCTTCCGCAGACGATTGCTTCCTCTCCGCCAGCAAGAGGGGCTCAAACCACTTCCACACTTCGTTCAAACTCGCGCACCTCGCCACCGGATTCTCCTCAATGACCTGCGCCTCTATGTTCTGTGCCCACATCGCCTCGCAAGATCGCCTCGGATGTTTCGCAAGAACTGACCCGAAGAAATCACTGGCAGTAGTGTAGTGGTGGCTCAGGATGAACCGGTCCCACCTCCTGACAAGCTGCTCCTCGTCGAGGATATCGATAAGCTCAATATCCTCCATGCGCCGTTGTTCCGGGCTTCCCCAAGCTTCGCTCATCAGCTCCACGGCCGCAGCGTCCGTGATCGGAGCGCTGTACCCGAAGATCGTCAACAGAAAGGCATCCTTCAGTACGTCCCGTAGAGTACGCCATTGAGCTTCTATGCATGGATCATCGGTGTAGCTCTTGTTCGCGACAGGGAAGAGCAACCGGGTGGCAGTATACGGTTTGCCGCAGGTGCGACAGCTGGTTCCCATTGGGCCCATCGTGATTGGCGTGTGCGCCTCACAGTAGCCGACTGTAGCGCATCCATGAAGGAAGAAGACTGTTGGTGGCTTCGCACGCCTGTGATTGCGGACACAAGCTAACCACAGGAATGGGTCCCAGTTGAAGGTAGCTATGACGTCCTTGTCTCGCAGACAGAGAACTAGATAGTCGTAAATCGTCGGACCATCTGGCAGTTCGAGATGCCGGAAGTAATCAGCCACGAGGTCATCGATGGTGCTCGTTAGTGCCTGGTATGCCGGGATGCAACATATTGATGAGTAGATATCCTCAAAGTTGCGGCCATGGAAGGGCACACCGGCCTTTGTAAGTAAGTCGACAAGACCGAGGATCCGCACAAGGTCAGCCATCACCGGAAGTTTCCTGCCGTTCCTATCCCCTTGTGGGAATGAAGCTACGCTTGCCCCAGCACCCAGTATCACCAAGTGGGGCCTGCGAGCTGATGCGTCTCGGATTTCCTCTTCCCGCGTGCGAAGCGCGTTGTCCATTCATCGGCTCCTGTGTATTCGCGTAGTTCGTAGTTCCGGGGCACCATACAGAATCCCAGTGTGATTCCCGCTTGTGGTTCGGCTTCTGGGAGCGTTCTCCTGCAAAGAGAGCCCGCCAGAACACTCCCTGGAGCTTCTCCAACAATGCCCGTCTGTCCGGCGGACGGTCCGCAGTCTCGTGGATATGCATGTCTGCCGGCAGCTCCTCCGCCAAGGACCCCGGCAGGTGAGTCCTCCCATCCCCTCAGCGCTCCCACCGCACTCCAGCAGCCGGAGGCCATCGTGCTGAAGCGTCGCGTGTCCCACGGGCGGATTGTACCACGCGGGGCGAAACTTGTGGACGGGGCGGGGGTTTTCTGGTTGGCTTCTGGCGGGCGGCCGCGCGGGGCGGCCGGGAGAGGCGGCAGAGGAGAACGTCATGGCCGAGGCGGAAGGCGGCGGGCGGCTGAAGGTGGCGGTGATCGGGGCGGGGGGGATCGCCCGGTCGGTGCACCTGCCGTCGCTGGCGGAGATGGACGACGTGCGCGTCGTGGCCGTCTGCGACATCATCGAGTCGCGGGCGCGCGAGCAGGCCGAGAAGCACGACATCCCCCGCGTCTACACGCTCTACCAGGAGATGCTCGCGGCCGAGCGGGGCGAGGTGGACGCGGTCTTCGCGCTCGTCGAGCCGGGCAACCTGTTCCACGTGGTCTGGCACGCACTGGACGCGGGCTACCCGGTGTTCATGGAGAAGCCGCCGGGCGTGAACCTCTACCAGTGCGAGTCGCTGGCGCGGAAGTCGGCCGAGAGCGGCTGCGTGCTCCAGGTGGGTTTCAACCGGCGGTTCATCCCGCTGGTGCGGCGTGTGAAGGAGCTGCTGGCCGCCCAGACGACGATCAACCAGGTGGAAGGCTGCTTCTTCAAATACGGCTCGGGCGCGTTCGACCGCGGGTCCGTGCCGGCGTTCGAGTCGGACGTGATCCACGCGGTGGACCTGGTCCGCTGGTTTGCCGGCGGCGAGCCGACGGCCGCGGCCACCGTCGCCGGCAGCAGCGACGAGGACGTGATCAACCGCTGGAGCAGCGTGTTCCGCTTCGACAACGGCGTGACGGGGATCATCAAGGGCAACTACCGCACCGGCGGGCGGGTGCACAAGTTCGAGGTCCACGGTGCGGCCGTCAGCGCGTACATCAATCTGGGCTTCGGCACGGCCGCGTGCGAGGCGACGATCCTCCGCCACCAGGGCGAGGTGCGGTACTCGCTGACGGCCCGCGGCGAGGAGGAGCGGAGCGTCGAGCGGCTGGACGGCTACGCCCTGGCCGGCGGCGACGCGTTCCACCGCTACTACGGCTTCTACTTCGAGGACCGCCACTTCCTCGACTGCGTCCGCGACGGCACCGTGCCCGAAACCAGCATCGCCGACGCCGTAAAGTCGATGAAGCTCGCCCACATGATCAGCACCAGCACGATCTGAAAGGGGCGGTTGAGGGCTGGCCAGTTCACTGGCCGGCAGAGTTCCCGGAAACGCCATCGCATGACAGACTCCCGCACGATCTACGGCACGACGTTCGCCTGCGAGTGCGGGCGGACGCACAGCGTCCGGCCGGGCGAGGCGATCTACGCCGCCGACGCGCTGGAGCGCCTGCCCGGCGTGTGCGCGAGGCACGCCCCCGGGCGGCGGTGCGCGGTGCTGATGGACGCCCGCACCCGCGCCGCGGCCGGGCGGGAAGCGGCGGAGGCCCTCGCGGCCGCTGGGTGGCGCGTGACGGAGTTGCTCGTCGCCGACCCGCCCGCCGGCGCCGTGCCCGCCTGCGACGACCTCACCAAGGCCGCTCTGGCCCCGCGCCTGGGCGAGGTGGACCTGCTCGTGCCGGTCGGCAGCGGTGTGATCAGCGACCTGGGCAAGTGGCTGGCGTTCGAGGCTCACCTGCCCTTCGTGACCTTCGCGACGGCGGCGAGCATGAACGGCTACACGTCGGCCAACGTCGCCCCGACGATCGACGGCGTCAAGACGCTCGTCCGCGCCCGCCCGCCGCAAGCGGTGCTGAGCAGCCCGTCCGTGCTGGCCGAGGCGCCGTATGAGATGACGGCCGCGGGGCTCGGCGACGTGCTGGCCAAGAGCACCAGCTCGGCCGACTGGCGGCTGAACCACCGGCTCTTCGGCGACTACTACTGCGAGCGCTCGGTCGGCCTGATCGCGGAGATCGAGCCGCTGTACGTGGACCGACCCGAGGCCCTGAAGGCCCGCGACGCCGGCGCCCTGGCCGCCCTGTTCGACGCGCTGCTGCTGACCGGCGTGGCGATGACGCTGGCGGAGAGCTCCGCGCCCGCTTCCGGCGGCGAGCACCTGCTCAGCCACAGCCTGGACATGATGTCGCTGCGGGACGGGCATCCGCACGACCTGCACGGGCGACAGGTCGGCGTGGCGACGGTGCTGGCGGCCGAACTGTACCGCCGCGTGCTGGCGATCGAGTCGCCGCCGCTTCGCGACGCGCCGGCGGGGATCGACCGGGCCTTCTGGGGCCGGCCGGCGGACGTCGTGGCGCGTCAGTATGCCGAGAAGGCCCCGCGGCTGCGGCAGGCGAAGGAGCGGCTCGCCCACGGCGGCGCGTGGGACGAGCTTCGGGCCGAGCTGTCGGCGATGCTCCGCCCGCCGGAGGCGATCCGCGATTGCCTGGCGGCCGCGGGGGCCGCCTGCCGCGCCGAGGACATCGCCTGCGGCCCCGAGCGGCTTCGGGCGGCCTTCGTCCACGCCCACGAGATGCGGCCCCGCTTCACCGTGCTGGACCTGGCGCGGATCGCGGGGGTGATGCCCGGGGCGGCGGGGGAGATTGTGGAGGAGTGGGGGTAGGGGGGAGAGGAAAGAAGAGAGCTCGGAGCCGGCCACTTAAGTGGCCAGCCCTTGGGGGGGAGTCGTATGTCACGTTGCTCTGCGCGGGGCGCGCTGCCACAATGGGCCCGGCGACCGCGGGGCCGCGTTGTCGCGCTGCCGGGAGGACGAGGATAGACATGGACGATCCCGATCGACTGGACCGCCGGGCCTTCCTTCAGCGGGCGTGCGCGGCCACGGTGGCGGCGGGCGGCGGGGAGCTGGTGGCCGTCGCGGCGGGGCCCGTCGCCGAGAAGCCCAAGGCCGCCGCAACGTTGCCCACCGGCGTGGTCTACGACGACGTCTACAAGAAGCACGACCCCGGCCCGGGCCATCCGGAGAAGCCCGCGCGGTGCGACGCGATCATGAAGGCCCTCGCCGCCCGACCGCTGGCCGACCGGCTGAGGCGCGTCCAGCCCGTCGAGGCCGACGACGAACGCATCCTCGCCTGCCACACCAAGCAGTACCTCCAGACCGTAAAGGCGGACATCCAGGCCGGGCGCCGCATGCTCAGCACGGGCGACACGAGCCTCTCCAAGGACTCCCTCGCCGCGGCCCTGCTGGCGGCGGGGGGCGTATGTGCGGCCGTGGACGCCGTCTTCGCCGGCGAGGTCGCCAACGCCTTTTGCGTCGTCCGCCCGCCGGGGCACCACGCCGGCCGCAGCCGCGGGATGGGCTTCTGCCTGTTCAACAACATCGCCGTCGCCGCCCGGCACGCCCAGAAGAAGCACAAGGCCTCCAAGGTGCTCATCGCCGACTGGGACGTCCACCACGGCAACGGCACGCAGGACATCTTCTACGAGGACCCGTCGGTGTTCTTTTTCTCCACGCACCAGTGGCCGTGGTACCCCGGCACGGGGCTGGCGAAGGAGACCGGCGCGGGCCAGGGCAAGGGCACGACGCTGAACTGCCCGTTGCCCGCCGGGGCCGGGCGGAAGGAGGTCCTCGGGGCCTTCCAGGACAAGCTGGCCCCCGCGGCGGAGCGGTTCAAGCCGGACCTCGTCCTGGTCTCGGCGGGCTTCGATTCGCGCCAGGGCGACCCGCTGGGGCGCTTCACGCTGACGGACAAGGACTTCGCCGACCTGACGAGGCTGATGATGGACCTCGCCCGCCGCCACGCCAAGGGGCGCCTGGTGAGCGTGGTCGAGGGCGGCTACGACCTCGCCGGCCTGGCCTCCGCCTCCGCGGCGCACGTCCAGGCACTCAGCGGGGCGTAACGGACGCCCGGGGGACACGAATAACACCGCAGGACGAAGGAGACGCACCATGCGCATCGGCTGTCAGATCGGGATGTGGAAGGGCGACGAGCCGTTCGAGGAGAAGGTCGCCGCCGTCGGGCGGACCGGTGCGGCCGGGGTGGAGGTCTTCACGCACCACTTCGAGCCATATGCCAACAGGCCGGCCGGCTTCAAGGCCCTCGTGGACGCCGCCGGGCCGGCTCTGACGGGGGCCTACTTCAACTCGGCCGACTTCCTCAACACCGACGCCGAGGGCGCCGTGGTCGCCCGGGCCGCTCAGGACTGCCGCTTCCTCCACGCCGCCGGCGGGGCGTTCCTGCTGGTCAACGGCGGGCTGTGGCACGGCGACGACCAGCGGGAGTACACCGACGGCCAGTTCGCCCAGCTCGCGAAGGTGGCCAACCGCATCGGCGATGCCGCGGCCGCGGCCGGCATCCAGGCCGTGATCCACCCGCACTGGAAGTGCCAGGTCGAGACGCCCGCCGACCTGGACCGGCTGGTCGCGGCCGGGCTGGACTGGCGGAAGGTCGGCCTGTGCGTGCACGCGGCCCATCAGTACCTCGCCGGCGCCGACCCATACGAGATCTACGAGAAGCACGCCGCCCACGTGCGATACGTTCACGTCGGCGACAGCGACGGGGACCGGAAGGCCTGCCCGCTCGGCCGGGGCGCGCTGGACCAGCGCCGCCTCATGCAGCCGCTGCTGGAGGCGGGCTTCGACGGGTGGGTCATCATCGAGTGCACCTGCCAGGGCGTCCCCCCGGCCGACTACGCCGCCGAGGCCATGGAGTACCTGCGAACCACCTGGCCCACGGTGAGCTGGGACGGATGACGAGCCCGGCAGAGGCCGCCGCCTTGACAAAGCATAGTTTCCGGCTATAGTTAGGATTACCGGGCCCGCCGTCTGTGGGGCGGAGCCGCATTGCAGGCGTTGCGGTGTTGCACGCCGCGGCCGGCCGCTGAGGACCGCATGCGACCGGGGAGAACCCCATGGCCCAGTTCACGGGCACGCCGCGGATGCGCACGATCATTGGGTGGATCATGGTGCTGTCCGCGCTGGTCCTGCTCATCTCGCTTCTCGCCGTCCGCGGCGCGCAAGGCGCGGGGTTGGGCATTGCGCTCGGCCTGGCGGGCCTGTTCGGTGGAGGGCTGGTCCTGTTCGGCGCGATGCGGTACGACTACCTGGCCCGGCGAGAGCGGCAGCGCCAGGCGGAGGAAGACCCGTCGGCCAAGCCGTCCGACGGGCCCCCTTCCCGGGCGTCGTGAAGGACCCGCCCCGCCATGGACGAGCACACCGAAGTGACGCTCCCCGCCGACTTGGCCGAGGCCGTCCGCGCGGAGCTCGCCCCCGACGAGAAGCTCCTCTGGTGCGCCCAGCCGCGGCCCGACCTTTACCTGCGACGCCTCCTGCCGCTTGCGCTGTTCCTGGCGCTGGGAATGGCCGTCTCGGCCGTCGTCTTCCTCGTGCTGATCTGGCACATTCGCGAGCCGATGCTGACCATCGCGTTCCTGGCCGCCGAGCTGCCGGGCGTGCCGCTGCTGGTGCTGATGGCCGTGCTCGTCCGGCGGCGGGGACGCGCGACCGCGTACCTCGTCACCGACCGCCGGGCCGCGGTGCTGATCGAAGGCCTTCGCCGCGGGCGGGCGAGCTTCAGCCCGGCCGAGCTGGGCGAGCTTCGCGTGAAGCGCCGCCCCGACGGCAGCGGGGACGTCCTCTTCCCCGGCGTCACCGCGAGCAGAAAGCTGGGCGGCATTCTGCCCGGGGCGGTGGGGTTCTGCGCCCTCGACGACGTCGACGCCGCCGAGCGCCTGCTCCGCGACCTGGCCCGGAATGGGGGACGTTGACCTCCTCTTTCCGTCAGAACGTGTATGAGAACTGGCCTGCCCGTGGCACGGGCACGGAGGGCGTCCCATCTCAATCCCTGCCGCCCCGGCCGCGTCGAATCGCGGCACGGATTGCGGAAATCTGCACTTTCCTGCCCACGGATTCCGGGATTGCGGTATAATCAAATCGCGTCGCGATGGACGTCCGGCTGTCGGCTTCGGTCGGGCGGCGCGCTTTGGGCGATTGAGCCTCGCCCCTGCTCGGCGCCGTGGAGCGACGCGGAGGAGTTTCCCGCATGCGGGAAGGAGGAGTGACTATGGTGACCCATCGTTCCTTGGCTGTGTCCCTCATCGTACTGGCGGCAGGTGGTCTGTCTGCTTCCGCCGGGGTGACCCGGCACGACCGCTCGCAGGCGGACTACCTCGCCCTGGGCGCTTTGGGCGACTATTCCAGTGTCGGGCAGATCCAGTTCACCACGCCGGCGGGCGGCTATCTCGGTTCGGGAACGCTGATCGCCGAGGACTGGGTTCTGACCGCCGCCCACGTCGTCGACGATGCGACGGCGCTGACGTTCACGCTCGGCGGGACGACCTATACCGGCGCGAGCTGGCTGCCTTACCCCAAGTGGAACGGCGACCTGCTGGCCGGCTACGACATCGGCCTCGTCAAGCTCGCCGAGCCCGTCGCCGGCGTGACCCCCGCGACGCGGTACGCCGGCTCGGACGAGGCCGGCGCCGTCGGCACGGCCGTCGGCTACGGGATGACCGGAACGGGCCTGACCGGCGCGACCACCTACGACGGCGAGAAACGGGCCGGCGAGAACGTCATTGACGGCTTCTACGCCCGCAACCCGCGGAAGGAGCCGACGCTCTTCCTGTCGGACTTCGACAACCCGCTGAACGCCGGCGACAACGTCTACGGCTCGGCCGACCCGCTGGACCTGGAGTACCTGATCGCCCCCGGCGACAGCGGCGGCGGGGTGTTCATCGACCTGGGCTTCGGCCTGGAGCTGGCGGGCGTCAACTCGTTCATCGCCTCCTTCGACGGGACCACCGACGCCGACTACGGCGACGTGGCCGGCTTCACGCGCGTCAGCGCCTTCAACCAGTGGATCGACGACATCCTCGGCGGCGGCGGCAAGGGCGGCAAGGGCGGCGGCAAGCCCGGCGGCGACAAGCCCGGCCGCGACAAGCCCACCGACCTGCTCATCGACTGCGACCTGACCGCCCCCGGCGTCTCCATCCAGCCCATGTTCATCCCCGAGCCGGTCTCGCTGACGCTGCTGGCGCTCGGCGGCGGCCTGCTCGCCCTGCGCCGCCGCCGCTGAACCGGCGGCGGGCCGGGCCCCGATGCGGCGCCGAAACAGGGCCCTGGCCTCCCGGGCCGTCCGGGTCCGCCCCGGCCCGTTCGCTTGAGGGGCGCCCCCTGGGTTGCGCCCTCCGGGGCCCCCGCAGCCGGGGTCAAGTCCCGACGAGAAAGTTCTTTGACATCCCTCCGCGCCGGAAGTATTGTGCCGACTTGTCTCTACCGATCAGGGCACACTCAACCGGCCGGAGCAGATGGCTCGTGGCGTCTGTCGCGCGGCCGGGCATTCGAGGAATGACCGTGAGCGCATCGATGCGACGAGTCGCGATGCGGATGGCCTGGGGACTGGCGCTGTGCTGGCCGGTCCCGGCCGGGGCCCAGGAAGCCATCTCGGGCACCCGAGTGGTGGAGGTCCGCATCCGGGGCAATCAGCAGATGTCGGCCGACGCGGTCCTGGCCCAGGTCCGGACGCGCCCGGGGCAGGTCTTCAGCGAGCCGGTCGTCAAAGGTGACGAGCGCCGGCTGTTGGAGACGGGGCGGTTCGACAGCGTCGTGGCCACGCGGACCGACACCGACAAGGGCGTCGTGGTGACCTTCACGGTGGTCGAGCGCCCGCTGGTGGCGGCGGTGGCCTTTCGCGGCCACAAGGCCTACAAGGACGACGAGCTGGCCAAGGAGTTGACCTTCGGCGTCCGCGACCCGCTCAGCGCGTTCAACGTCGAGGCCGGGCGGCTGGCCCTCGAGGCCAAGTACAAGTCGGGCGGGTATCACTTCGTCACCGTCACCCTCGAGAAGGCGGCCCTCGCCCAGCAGCGGCAGGTGATCTACACGATCGTGGAGGGCCCGAAGGTCCGCGTGCGGAAGGTGCGTTTCGAGGGCAACGAGTTCTACGGCGACCTCAAGCTCCGCACGACGATCGGGACGGCGGCGAGGCTCTGGCCGATCGTGGAGGGCTACCTCGACGAGGACCAGATCGCCCAGGACGTCCTGACCGTGCGCAACCTGTACGTTTCGGAAGGCTTCCTCGACGCGGAGGTCGGGCGGCTGCTGGAGTTCAGCGAGGACCGCGAGGACGCCACCGTCACCTTCGTCATCAAGGAAGGGCAGCGCTACCGCGTCAACGAGGTCATTTTCCGTGGCAACACGGTTTTCCCCTCGGAGGAGCTGGCCCGGCGGATCAAGCTCGCCCAGGGCGTTTTCTTCACGGAGCTCTACCTCCGCCGCGACCTGAAGAAGCTCCGCGACACCTACGGCGAGCTGGGCTACATCGAGGCGTCGGTCGATTCGCGAAGGCAGTTCCTGGACCCGACGGCCCCCCCGCCGGACTGGGCCAAGCACCTCGGCACGCCGGCGCTGCTGAACGTGATCGTCGAGGTCAAGGAGTCCGATCAGTTCCGCGTGGGGCGGATCGACATCCGCGGCAACACGGTCACCCAGGCCCGAGTCATCCGGCGGACGCTGCGGATCTTCCCCGAGCAGCTCTTCAACACCGTCGCCCTCGAGGAGTCGCGCAACCGGCTGGTGGAGAGCCGGCTGTTCGAGGACGTCAACATCACCCCGGTCGGGCGCCAGGAGAAGGTTCGCGACGTCCTGGTGACGATCAAGGAAGGCCGCACCGCCGAGTTCCTCGTCGGCGCGGGCATCAGCACCAACAGCGGCCTGCTGGGCACGGTGTCGTTCACGCAGCGGAACTTCGACATCCTGGCCTGGCCGAAGGGGTGGAAGCAGTTCATCACGGGCCAGTCGTTCAAGGGCGCCGGGCAGACGTTCCGGATCGTCGCCGAGCCGGGCACCGAGCTCATGCGGTTCCACGTGGAGTGGCTGGACCCGGCGATCTTCGACCTGCCCTACTCGCTGGGCCTGCGGGCGTACCTCTTCGGCCGCGGGCGGGAGAGCTACGACGAGACGCGCTACGGCGGGCTGCTCAGCGTCGGGCACCGCTTCAAGAACCGCTGGTACGGCGAGATCGCCACGCGGGCCGAGGGCGTGCGGATCGACAACCTCGACGACGACGCCCCGCCGGAGGTCATCGCCGACGCCGGCGAGCACTTCCTGCTGGGCTTCAAGGGCACGCTGGTCCGCGACCGGACCGACAGCCGGTGGATGCCCTCGGCGGGCGACCGCATCCAGTTCAGCGCCGAGCAGGTCGTCGGAAGCTTCAACTTCGTCCGCGCCACCGGCGAGTACCGCCTCTACCGCACCGTCTACGTCGACGCGATGGACCGCAAGCACATCCTCGCCGGCCGAGTCGCCGTCGGGAACATCTTCGGCGACGCGCCGGTCTTCGAGCGGTTCTACGGCGGCGGCATCGGCTCGATCCGCGGCTTCAAGTACCGCGGCATCAGCCCCCGCAGCAAGGGCACCGACGAGGCCATCGGCGGCGAGTTCATGGTCTTCGCCGGGGCGGAGTACTCCTTCCCGATCTTCGGCACCGAGGGCCAGCAGCTCCGCGGCGTGGTCTTCCTCGACAGCGGCACCGTCGAGAACGACTTCGGCCTCCAGGCGTACCGCGTCTCGGCCGGCGTGGGCGTCCGATGGGTCCTCCCGATGTTCGGGCCCGTGCCGATGAGCTTCGACTTCGGCTTCCCCATCAGCAAGGACGAGAACGACGACGAGCAGATCTTCAGCTTCTCCGTGGGCTGGTCCTTCTGACGCCGCGGCGGGGACCTCGGGGCCGATCTGCCGGTCGGGCCGTACCGGATTGCACGGAGGGAAGCCCGCCGCCGCGTAACGCGCTCGACCCCCCGGCGCCCCGGCCCGTATAATCTCCCGGAAGCGATCGGCGCGCCGATCGTCCGTCCCGGCCGGTGCGGCGCCGACGACGAGGCCGGGCGTGCCGCTTGAAAGTCCCCTGTCCGAAAGGAAAGACATGAAGGCTACCCGGATCCACACGCTGGTGATCGTCGCCCTGCTGGGCGGGGCGCTGCTGCTGACGCACTCGTGGGCCCAGCCCGCCCGCCCGGCCGGTTCCACCGTCGGCGTCTGCGACCTCGTGGAGGTGTTCAACAACTACCAGAGGGCCAAGGACCTCACCGCCCAGCTCAACGATCGCCGCCAGGCCATTCAGGCCGAGGGCAAGAAACGCTCCGACGCCATCGACGCCCTCCGCCAGGAGCTGGAGAACTACAAGAAGGGCACGAAGAAGTACCAGGAGACGGCCCACCAGATCCAATGGCTGGGCCTCCAGGCCCAGGGGTGGCTGAAGTACCAGGACGGCCTGGCCATGGAGGAGCACCGCGAGCTGACCAAGGAGATGTACGAGGAGATCCGCGCCATGATCGCCCAGGTCGCCAAGCAGCGCGGCATCAGCATGGTCCTCCAGCGGGAGCCCGGCGACTTGGAGACCGACAACACCGCCGAGCTGCTCCGCCAGATCTACAACCACAAGGTCCTCTACGCGGCCGAGGACCTCGAAATCACTGAAGCCGTGCTGCTCAGCCTCAACCAGGCCTACCGGGCCAAGAAGCCCGCCGCGAAGACGCCGTAGAAGGCGCCGGACGGTGGGTGTGCCGGGGTGCCGGGGGTCGAACCCCCTGGCCGGGCGGAATGTCTATCGTGGCGGAGTGCGGGCGGGGAAGCTATCATATTCCCCGGCAACGATGAGCGAATCGCCCCTGACATTGCGTCGCGTCGCCGAGATCGTCGGCGGCACGGTCGAAGGCGACGGCGAGCGTCGCGTCCAGGCCCTCGCCGGCCTGGATGAGGCCGGGCCCGACGACCTGACCTTTGCCGACGCCCGCCACGTCGCCGCCCTGGCCGCCAGCGGCGCCGCGGCGGCGATCGTCCCGCCGGACCGGCCGAAATCCGCCGGCATCCCGCTCGTCCGCGTCGAGGACGTCTCGCTGGCCGTCTTCCGGCTTCTGAAGCACCTGGCCGGACCGGACGGCGACCTGCCGCCCGCCGGCGTGCACCCGTCGGCCCTCGTCTCGGCGGACGCGACGATCGGCCAAGGCGTGGCCGTCGGGCCCGGCGTGGTCGTCCGCGAGGGCGCGAAGGTCGGCGACCGGGCCGTCCTCTGCGCCGGGGCCTTCGTCGGCCGCGACGTCCAGATCGGCGCCGACACGGTGCTCCACGAGGGCGCCGTCGTCCGCGCCGCCGCCCGCGTCGGCCGCCGCGTCCGCGTCGGGCCCAACAGCGTCGTCGGCTTCGAGGGCTTCGGCTACCAGACGATCGACGGCGTGCACCATCATGTCCCGCACCTCGGCAGCGTGGCGATCGACGACGACGTGGAGATCGGCGCCTGCGCGTGCGTGGACCGGGCGAAGTTCCCCGGCACGACCACGCGGATCGAGGCCGGCGCGAAGCTCGACAACCTCGTGCAGGTCGCCCACAACTGCCGCGTCGGCGCCGGCAGCATCCTGGTCGCCCAGGCGGGCCTGGCCGGCAGCGTCCGGCTGGGGCGATACGTCGTGCTGGGGGGCAGCGCGGGCGTTCGGGACAACGTGACGATGGGCGACGGGGCGCAGCTTGCGGCCTACAGCGGCCTCAGCGAGGACGTCCCGGCGGGCGGGCGCGTGGCCGGCACGCCGGCGATGCCCGTCCCCGAGGCCTTCCGGGTGTTCCAGGCTTGGCGGCGCCTGCCGGGCCTGCTGAAGCGCGTCCGGGAACTGGAGTCGAGGTTGGAGAAACTTGAGTCTTCAGAAGACCATTGAGAAGCCCACCGAGCTCAGCGGCCTGGGCCTGTTCACCGGCGAGGACTGCCGGCTGCGGTTCGTCCCCGCGCCGCCGGACACGGGCATTGTCTTCGTCCGGACGGACCTGCCGACGCCCGTCCGCATCCCCGCCGACATCGGCAACGTCGGCAAGCGCGCGCGCCGGACCACGCTCATGAACGGCTCGGTCGCCGTCGAGACCGTCGAGCACGTGCTGTCCGCCGCGGCCGGGCTGGACATCGACAACCTCGAGATCGAGCTGAACAGCTCCGAGACGCCCAGCTTCGACGGCTCGACCCAGCCGTTCACCAACGCCCTGCGGGACGCGGGGCTCGCCGAGCAGGACGTCGAGCAGCACGTGTTCGTCATCGAGGAGCCGATCACGATCGGGCGGGGCAACGTGACGATCGCCGCCCTGCCGGGCCCGGAGGACTGCCTGGACATCCTGTACGACCTGGACTACTCCGAGGCCCCGGCGATCGGGCGGCAGGTGACGGCCTTCCGCCTGGGCGCCGACGACTACGTCCGGGACATCGCCCCGGCGCGGACGTTTTCGCTGGAGGCCGAGGCACGGGAGATGCAGGCCCGCGGCATCGGCGCGCACCTGACGCCCCGCGAGGTGCTCGTCATCGGGCCCGACGGCCCCATCGACAACGAGTACCGACTGCCCGACGAGTGCGCCCGCCACAAGGTCGCCGACCTCATCGGCGACCTGGCCCTGCTGGGGCGGCGCCTCCGCGGGCGGATCGTCGCCTACCGCACCGGCCACGAGCAGAATCATTCGCTGGTCCGCCGGCTCGTCAAGGCGTTCACCGAGCGGACCCGCGCCGAGGCCGTCGCCGGCGAGCCGGTGATGGACATTCGCAAGATCATGCGGCTGCTGCCGCACCGCTACCCGTTCCTGATGGTCGACCGGATCATCGAGCTGGACGGCGACCGCCGGGTGGTGGGCATCAAGAACGTCTCGATCAACGAGCCGTTTTTCCAGGGCCACTACCCCGGCCAGCCGATCCTGCCCGGCGTGATGATCCTGGAGGCCCTGGCGCAGCTCTCGGGCATCCTGCTCAGCCGGCGGCTGGAGCACACCGGCAAGGTCGCGGTGCTGCTGAGCATGGACCGCGTCAAGATGCGCCGCCCGGTCCGCCCCGGCGATCAGCTCATCCTTGAGGCGGAGCGCGTCCACGTGCGCTCTCGTACCGGCCACTGCAAGTGCAAGGCCTTCATTGCCCAGGACCTGGCCGCCGAGGCGGAGATCAAGTTCATGCTCGTCGACGCCGAGCCCATCTGACCCGGAAGGCCGCCGATGCCGAACATATCGCCGAAGGCCATCGTGGAGCGCACCGCGGAGCTCGCCGACGACGTCGTCGTCGGGCCGTTCGCGTACGTCGGGCCCGAGGCCCGCATCGGCCCGGGGTGTGTCATCGAGAACAACGCCACGGTCCTCGCCCGGACGAGCCTCGGGGCGCGGACGCGCGTGTTTCCGATGGCCGTGGTGGGCGCGGCCCCGGCGGGCGGGACCGGCGGCGAGTGCGTCCTCGGCGAGGCCAACGCCGTCCGCGAGCACGTGACGATCTTCGCCGGCGCCGACCGCCCGACGCGGATCGGCAGCCACAACCTGCTCATGATCGCCAGCCAGATCGGCGC
>Ga0307380_10006073_pt1 | contig 15920 bp, 14 predicted proteins | sample UN3MG_FD_202239 | JGI IMG/M metagenome (GOLD analysis project Ga0307380, IMG submission 202239) | Soil microbial communities from Risofladan, Vaasa, Finland - UN-3 | ecosystem: Environmental > Terrestrial > Soil > Coastal area > Acid sulfate soil | place: Finland: Risofladan, Vaasa | collected...
ACTTAAAACTGCCACTTTGTTATTTCATAAGGGAGGGAATTGTATGAGTTTGTAAGTGGCAACTTATTTCCGGAATCACTGGCAACTTTCACCGGAATATGCAATTATAAGTTGAGAAATGAATGAGTGTAAAAAATAGTGAAAATCTGGCCTTTTTAGTATAATTTTGGTGAAGTTAGGTTAAGACCCGATTAGTACTATATAATGACAATTTGATGTAATATGTGCAAATATAAATCTTTGAAGTTTATTTAAGGAAGAATATGGGAGTCGTGGGTGTCAGCAGGGAATTGAATAGATTAGGAATGAAGCCGAGAAAAGGCAAAATGTGGAAGGGGAAGACGATTCATAATATTCTCACAAATCCAATTTATGCAGGGTTTGTGAGGTGGGGTGGGGAGGTGGCAGAAGGCTCTTATGCGCCAATTATCGAAAAGGAAGTATTTGAATGCGTTTGGTTGTCTTCATCGTCGATTTCAGACGCGTATCAGCTAATATGGCTCGAGCCTGCCTCGCAGCTGCTGCTTCAAATCGAATATCTTTTCCAAAGTGTCTACGTCTCCGGAACCGTCGATTTTTGGCGATACCTTGTAGGCGTTTTTAAGCCTCGCGTTCCATTTCGCGCAGGTTTCGGTTGCGCCCCATTTCCGGTAGAGCTCGTTAATATCCTCGCATTCGTAAAACAGTATGGAGAAATTCTTGTACCGGTAAATAAGGAGCTCCTCCGCGCCCGCCTCCCTCAATTCTTTCAGCGTTTCAGGCCAGGGGTTCTTGTGCAATGCGACATAATCGTCGATTTGATCTTCATTGATCTCAATGATGAAGCAATATCTCTTTTTCATCGACATCGTCTCCTTGCTCTCTCCTTTGCCGATTCGTCCGGCGAAGGAATTATTTGAGGAGCGTTTCCCGAATGACCTGGGCCATCTTGCATGGATCGCCTTCCTCGATCAGTTCGCCCATATTTTTGAAGCCGATCCTGTCGATGGCCGTATCGTATTTCTGCATATTCAACACACTTTGCCTGGTTGCTTCGTACTGGTCTTCCCTATACGGAAAGATATCGACGGATACGAAGCCATTGTATCCGACCTTCCGCAACGAATAGAACATCTCGACATACTCCGTCAGGCGCAATGACCCAACGACCATATCATCGTCCCACAGATTGTAGTTGTCGTTTGCGTGCATCATGAACAGCCTGCCGTACCTGGCGGCGATCTCGATGTTCTGCGCGACATTTTGCTGGGACTGGAATACGTGCCCCGTATCGATGGTCACGCCTACGTTCGGCCTGTCGATTTCCATGCACATCATCAAAGCCGTCATGGTCGTGTCGACGAGAGACCTATTTCTCGGCTCGCGGATCTTTCCTTCCAGCGTGAGCCTTATTTTCGGGTTGTATTCCGCCAGTTCCCTGACGTTTTTAATCAGATAATCCCATTGCTTCGAATAGTCTGTCTGCAAGGGGTAATCAAAGCCATCCTGCCCGAGCCAGAGGTTGACGCTCGGGTTGCCCACGAGCTTTGCGTTGAAATCGATATTCTGCTTTATGAGTTGCATCGCCTGCCTGCGGATCTCGGGATCGGCCGCCGATATGGAGCCTTTCTGCCATCGTCTTTCCCCGAATACCAACGGCAGGACCGATGAGGCTTCCAGGCCTGATCTGGTCAATATTTCATTCACGGTATCCGGGTCTGAAAGCGGTCCCGTCGGCGACTGGTACAGGTCGGCGCCCTGGAGGACTTGCATCTTCTCAAGGCTTCGAATGACGTCGGGAAACTCAACATTATCGAAGGCCGGATCCTTGTAGCCGCATTTCATGAACCTGTCACAGGTTTGGCCCAAAGAGCCGATGATGGCGCTGTACTTGATCTTGCCCATTCTCTTTACCCCCAATTCCTTGTCAAAGCGTGAGATCGATCAATATCTCGATGCCTTCCCCCCTGCGCAGTATTTCGATGGCTTCCCGCGTCTTTTCCATCGGGAGCGTATGCGTGATCAACGGCCGGAGATTCAGCTCGCCGCTTTCGAGTATCTTCACTGCCTTGGGGAAGGAGTCGTTCGCCAGCCATGTGCCTAGCACGGTGACTTCCTTGTTGGTGATCTGATGCTGTTCCACGGCTGGTTTGGCTTTTGCGTTGAATCCGAACAATAAAACGGTGCCCCCTTTTCTCACCGCTTTGACCCCTTCCCATACCTGGGAGCCCACGACGTCGACCGAATAATCCACGCCGATTCTAGTTTTTTCTAATACATACGCAGTGACGTCTTCCTTGGTCGGATCCACAACATGATCGGCGCCGCACTTGACGGCATATTCGCGTCTCAGGGCAACCGGCTCCGACACAATGACCGGATGAGCGCCGCGGGCTTTCAGCATATGCACGAATAAGAGCCCTATCGGTCCGGCTCCGAAGACAAGCACACTATCGGAGGGGCCCACGGGAATCCTGCTCAATGCGTGTACAACGCAGGCCAGGGGCTCCGCGAATGCCGCTATCTCCGAAGGCAGGTTGTCCGCGATCTTGTGGGCGACCTTTTCCGAAACCCGCACATATTCGGCGAAACCGCCGTCTGCGCTGATACCCATCGGTATTATGTTTTCGCACAGGTTAGGCAGGTTGAGCTGGCAATACGCGCACACGCCGCAGTAGTCATTTGGGTTTGTGACGATCCTGTCCCCGACCTTCAATTTCTTGACGCCTTCTCCCACCGCGGCGACCTTTCCGACCAGTTCATGGCCGAGTATCGTCCCGGGCTTTGCGATATAACCGGGCGGCATGGACATGATGTGAACATCCGTACCGCATATGGAGCACATCTCAAGCTCCACGATCAAATCATCGGGTTTTACTATGCGCGGTGTATCCACCTCTTTGATGTTCAGCACACCGTTACCTTCAAACACGGCCGCCTGCATCTTATTCTTCATAATAGCTGAATACCTCTGTTTTTTACTCATTGGCAGATGTGCGACGCTAGCGGGGTCTCTTTCAGACCACGCATGCACACCTTTCATCTTGATAGCACGCCCATGCGCTTCGACTAGTCATATGATACCAGATATGTGTGGGCAGCGCGACCAACTCGGCAACCCTCACACATCCTATTGCATAGCTACCCCCCTGCGTTAAAGCCCGGTCTTCATCCACTGTCCTTTTTTCGCCGAGGCGAGGATCGTATCGCAGACCATTTGAGTGCGTAGCCCTTCGGAGAAGTCAGGGACCCGCTTTTTTCCGTCACCGAGGTCCATAAGGAAGTCAGCGGCGGCATGCACGAAGGTGTGCTCATAGCCAATCCCCATCCCGGGTACCCACCAGCGGTCCATATAGGGCTGATTTGGATTCCAGACCGATATCGTCTTCCACCCGCGGGTCCTGCTATCATCCTTATGGTTGTAAAAATACAGTTCGTTCGAAGTCTCCGAATCGAAGGCGAGCGACCCGGACTCTCCGTTGATCTCGAAGGTGTTTGCGTTCTTCCGACCGCGGGCATATCGTGTCGCCTCGAAGGTGCCGATCGACCCGTTCGCGAAACGCACCATGCACTGGCTCGCATCGTCGATTTCTACCTTCACTAGCCTTGATGCATCGGATTGGGTTTTACGCTCTTTGATAAACGTTTCTGTCATTGCGGACAGTTCAGAGATCGGGCCGTTTAACCACATAGCGACGTCAAGGGCGTGTGCGAGCAGGTCGCCAGTTACCCCGCTGCCGGCATCCTTTAAATCGAGGCGCCAGAAGGTAAGACCGCCGAGAGGCGCATCGCTGCTTATAGTCCAATCCTGTAGATATGTCGCCCGATAATGAAATACACGGCCTAGGGCGCCATCTTCTATCATCTGTTTCGCGAGTGTGACCGCGGGAAAGCGTCTCTGATTGAACCAGATCATGGTTTTTTTCCCGCTCTTTTCTGCTGCTTCAACCATCTGAACTCCCTCCTCCGCGTTCAATGCAAGGGGTTTCTCGGTAGAAGTCATCTTGCCTGCCGCAAGAGATGCGACGGCAATCTCGCGATGAAGGGAGTTGGGCACGCAGATGTCAATGAGATCAATATCCTTCCTATCCAACAGCTTCCGCCAGTCGGTCTCCGTTTCCTGCCAAGGCCATCGGTTGGCGAAGTCTTTTACAACCCTCCCTTCATCCCTCGAGTCGCAGATCACTTTCATGCACACCGTGTGGTCGAGGTCGAAGAAGCTATTTACCTTCGAGTAGGCATTTGAGTGCATCTTGCCCATGAAGCCGCAACCGATTAATGCGATATTCAGCTTTTTCTGCATGTCCATCTCTCCCTTAAAATGAACCGCTCCTGCAAAGGAGCGGCATGTGATATTGGAAGCGGCTGCGTTTACTCGAGATACTTATCCACGTTCGTGATGTCGACCATCTCGCCGGGGACCAAGGTTTCCTTGGGAAAGTCGCTACTTCCGGCGAAGATCTTCGCCATCATTTCCGTTCCTTGCTGGCCCATCAGGTAGGGTTGCTGGCGTGCAGTCGCAGTGACCTCGCCCGCCTTGATAGCCCGATACACTGACTGGTCGCCGTCGAAGCCTACGATGATCAGCTTGTCGAGGAGACCGAGGGTTTTTGCGGCCTGCTTCGCAGCGAGCGCTCCCGGATCCCAGCATGAGAAGATCGCCGATATGTTTTTATTCGCCTGCAGCTCATCCTGTGCAAATTGCATGGCCTTGGCAGTGTCCCAGTCAGTGGGCCGTACAATGACCTTCATGCCTGCGGCCTCGCATGTATCCTTCACACCTTTCAGTCTCTTGTCCCCGTTCGGGTGTCCGATCTGGCCTCCCAATAAAAGCAGGTCGCCCTTCGCCTGTGTTTTTTCAACGATGTAGCGCCCCGCCCCTTGCGCAGCGGCGAGATTGTCCGTGCCGAAGAATGCGCTGACAGCCGGATGATCAACTGGTGCGTCGATGACGATGATGGGGATCCCCTTCTCCATTGCCCTATCGAAGGTGTTTCCCAGAGCCCGCGCATCGATTGGCGACATGACGATTCCATCAATATTCTTTAGGACTGCATTATCAAGCCCCTGCACCTGGAGTTCGGGCTTCGACTCTGCCGGGGAGACATTCAAGAACTCGAACCCCAACTCATCGCACTTGTCCTCAACGCCCTTGCCCAGCGCAATGAAAAATGGCAGAGTTTGAGCGAAGCCGGAATACGCGATGACCTTCTTTGTTTCTTCGGTCTTGGAACCCCCCTCCCCGCCAGCCGCGAATGCGAGCGAACAGACGAAGAGGCTGCACACCATAATAACAAGGATAATACTAGCGGATTTTTTCATTTTACTCTCCTCCTTATTCAAAAAAAATTTCCAATCCGGCAACGCCGGATATCTTCTTACCTTAAATTAATCTGATCTCCTCCGAAGTGTGTCTGTCATAACAGCGAGGATTATAACGATGCCGATCGTGATTCGCTGCCAAAAGGATCCTAAGCCGATGTGTATGAGACCAGTCTCCAGACTTTTAATAATGAGGACCCCAATAACGGTTCTCCATATGCCGCCGGTACCGCCGTAGAGGCTGGTGCCGCCTATGATAACAGCCGCGATCGCCTGCAGCTCCCAACCGTCCCCCGTGTTCGGAGTAGCCAGATCGAACTTAGCCGTGTATATAACCCCTGCAAGTCCCGCGAGAAATCCGCCGATGATATAATAGATAATTTGGTTTCTCTTCACCTTGACGCCGGACAACCGTGAGACCTGGATGCTGCCTCCAATCGCGTATGCATTAAAACCAAGACGCGTTTTCGACAGGATAAAATAGATGAAGAGCACGCATGCGGCAAGAATAATTCCAGGCCATGTTAGACGAGTGCCCAACATAGTGAAGACTTCCGGGAATATGGACATATCTTTAGCGGCGCCGACGATAAGTGATGCCCCCTTTGCGATCATCATCATACCCATAGTGACAATGAAGGCCGGTGCGCCCGTTGTGACGATCACCACTCCATTCACCAGGCCACACAAGGTTCCGACGGCAGCGCCAACCAGGATTGCGAGCGGGATAGGCAGCTTATTCATCAAAACCGTTCCCACGAGTACGGTCGAAATCGCCATAACCGAACCCACCGATAGGTCCAAGCCTCCCGAAATAAGTACGATTGTTGTACCGCATGCGACGATGCCGAGGATCGCCGAATGTTGGAGGATGGCGGAATATGTTTGAATGTTGCGATAGGACGGTGACCAGATTGAAAATACGAGAAGGATCGTGCCCAGAGCCATGAGCTGCGGGATACCCGGTCTTCTCAGGATAGAATCTTGTTCTTTTAACCGTTGTGCCGTCAAAATATTCCCCTGTTGTTATTCGTGTGACCGTCGATTTCTGTTCACGCAATCACTTGTCTGTACCTTTTTTTTCTCCGATAGCAACGCGCAGGATATCCTCCTCAGTGGCTTCACCCTGTGCGAATTCTCTCAAGATGGCCCCCCTATGGAGCACAATCACTCGGTTGCCCAACATAAGCGCTTCCTGATAGTCGGATGTGAAGACAATGATGCTTATGTTTTCATGGAGCAATTCCTCAAATATCTTGTAGACTTCACCCCTTCCCTTGATGTCGATGCCCCTTGTCGGTTCGTCTATGAGAAGCACTTTACACGCCGTGCCCAGCCATTTCGCGAGTACAACCTTCTGCTGGTTTCCACCTGACAGCTGGCTAACGAGAACGTTCCTATCTCGTGCCTTGATACGAAGCCTCGCCATGAGGACATCGATCTCCTCCCTCGCCTCCTTGTACTTCACAAGGCCCAACCGGCTGAGGCGGTCGATATTCGGGAGAGCATAGTTACTCTGGATTGTATGTGAGAGAATGAAGCCTTCGGTTTTACGGTTCTCGGTGATGTATGCGATGCCATTTCGGATTCCTTCGGAGGGACTCGTGTTGCAGACCTGCTTCCCATCGATGGCGATCGTGCCGGAGTCCGGTCGATCAATCCCTGCGATTACCCTGGCCAATTCCGTCTTACCACTTCCCATGAGTCCTGTCACCGCTAACAGTTCTCCCTTGCGCACGGAAAAGGAGATGTCCTTGAGAAGAGGCTCTTTCACTACGTGTGAAACGTGCAACGCATCATTATCATTTTTCGGTACAGTAAATGTCGGGTATTGATAACCTATTTTCCCTCCGGTCATCTTCTCGATGATTTCGTCAAGGGATATCTCTGAGATTAAATACGTCCCTACCTTTCTTCCATCGCGAAGAACCGTTACCCGATCTCCGAGCTGGTGGACCTCGGCGTAACGGTGGGAGATGTAGATAAATCCGATGTTATGCTCTTTCTTCAACATGTGGATTATGTTGAACAACTCCTGGCGGGTTTTGTCCTCCAACACGTCCGTCGGTTCGTCGAGGACGAGCACCGAGATATCCGCAACGAGGGCCTTTGCGATCTCGACCATTTTCTGTTGAGTAACGCTCAGCCTGTCTACGCAGTCGAAGGGATTGAGATCGATATGAAAACGAGTCAGGTACTCTTGGGCGAGGGAATACAATTTCTTTTTGTTTACAATGCCGAGCGCCCGAATGTGTGTCGGCTCTAGACCGAGGAACATGTTGCGAGCTACGTCGATCTGCTGAACGAGGTTTGACTCCTGGTAGATGAAGCGGAGGTTGCGGTTCAGAGCGTCGCGTGGGGAGGAAATGTCGACCTTCTGCCCCTTGATGATGATTTCCCCCTCATCGTAGGCATAGGCGCCGCTCAAGACCTTGATGAGGGTGCTTTTTCCTGCGCCATTCTCGCCGAGCAGCATATGCACTTCCCCAGCATGCAACTCAAAATCCACATGATCGAGCGCGAGAACGCCCGGAAACCGTTTCACTATTCCCTTCATTTGCACAAGACACTCGTTCTTCGACTTTCCTGGAAGCGTATTATGAGGAAAGAGTTTTTTGTATACAGTGTCTTTATTATTCATATGCTCATTTCGTGAATATTTGCTCATGTAAATATTGTATCAGACCATATTTACTATGTCAAGAAAAAAAAATAATTATCTAGTAGACGGGTACACACATAGGGACCACCCTCGTTATCATCCTGAACAGGTTCCTGGGCAGGATGATAACGACAAAAATTGCACACAGGCCCCTTTTACCCCATTGACTATTTCTCTTACACGAAATAAAATACTCCTACCCATACTGGATATATTCCACTGCTTTAATCTGCAGTGGAACAGGCCGTTCACGCCATTCCCGGTATGGAAGAGGAGCAGATAATGACTATTACATACCACGAAATGAGACAAATATCAAAACAAAAAGCACGGGAGTTGGTAAGAAAAGTATTGGAGAATATAGGAGGGAATGTGAGTAAAACGGCCCGTATTCTACAGATCTCTCGAAAGACGGTGAGAAGGGCAAGAGATGGAACGTTATCGGATTATTCCAGAAGACCTGTCAAAAGCCCCAGGAGGATCGATCCACGATTTGAAGATCTCATAGTCTTCGAGGGAAAAAGAACAGGGTACAGAGCTCAGCGACTGTCCTCGTTCCTGTTCCAGCGGTATGGCCATGAGTTCTCAATGTACACGGTGAAAAAGGTATTGCAAAGAAATAGTGTGAAGAAGAAACCGATACGGACCAAGGCTAAAACAGTGCGCCACCTCTACGATTACGAGCATCTGAGCCCGTTTCGTGAGTTTCAGCTGGACACTAAGCACATTCTTGACCAGAAAGCGCTCCCTGAGGATGTATATAACCATATACTTCACAATAAATTACCCAAATATGAGTGGAACATAATCGATGCAGCGACAAGGACCCGATTCACCGCCTACTCTCATAATCTCGATTCTACCTTTGGCTTTAGCTTTATTATCATGGTACTGTTGTGGCTGAGAGGCCATAACGTGCGAGATCCCATACACATCCAAACAGACAACGGCCCCGAGTTCTGCATGGGAAGCAGAAAGAAGGAAAAAGAGTGGAATACTGTATTCGCACTGCTCGATGCAAGACTTTCCGCCATACCTCCCGGGGCCAAACACCTTCAGGCGATCGTCGAGAACTCTCACAGAAAGGATGACGAATGTTTCCTCTCCATCCACCCCAAACGGTGCAACGATACCTACGAGTTCTTACATAAGGCCAGGGCGGTGGCAGGATACCTGGAATACCGCCCGCCCTTCCTACGGGATCGCCATGAACGGTAACACTCCCCTGCAGAAATTACGAGGATACAAGACCATGATCCATCCTCACGTCTTCACCTTCCCTGTGCTTCTCATGGAGGATGTGATAACTATGTTGGGAACAGCTATCAGGTGGTTTGAAACATATTTTAAGATCAATCTTGTGAGAATAACTGGTACCTATGTCCGTGCCAGGTGCCTAATTTCAGCTTCGTGGATATGCAGATATATTTTTTTTGTTGACAGTATCGAATGTGTCTGATATAATACAAGCATGAGCAATTATTTAATATCTGAGCATATATACAGTTTAAAAACGCCTTATAATAATTGTCTCACCGGTTCCCATGGATACTCGTGTTCGCTAACTAACTTATTTTTCTTCTTCCTTATGAGTTGTATAAACTACGCGGCGGGACTAATGTCGTGCATGGATTTAACCATATGCGAGGCAAAGAGAAATGAAACTTTTTTATTGCTCTCCAGCATCAAGAAGCGGAGGATTCGATTTCTCTGCTGTGCAATTTGGGAAGCGGATACAGTGCTATCGGGAGTAATATTGGGATTTCACAAAATAAAAGGTTTGGAAGGAAGTTCTTAATAAAACCTATCATATCATTGTGGCCAGTCTTTGATGCGGTGAGGGCGATAAGTAGAACGGTGATGAGTAATAATATAGAAAGGAGGTGGTACATCGGAATTTGTAGAAACGAATGTCGATTAGTATAGAAACAAATAACATTATTTAAAGAGGAGGAGGTATGAAAAAGCTACTTTTCATAACAATGATTGTTCTACTCACAGGGGTGTCTTCGCTATTCGCCCAGATGAAGGGTGAAGCCTACTGGACAAAAGGGCTGTCCATTACTACTGGCGGCGAAACAAAACAGTATCGGGCCAAGAAAGGACCGTATCGGATCGCAGTTGTGAATGGTTTTGCAGGCAATATGTGGAGACTGCAAACTCTGCAAACTGTGAAAGCCTATGCGGTAAAGCCGGACATCAAGCCGGAAATCAAGGAATTGAGAGTCGTAAGCGTTGGGAACGATGTTGCAGACCAGATTGCTGCGATTGACAATTTTATCGCTGCTGGGTACGATGCGATCCTCTTCATCGCGATCAATCCAACGGCATTTGATGGCGTGATAAAGCGGGCGGCAAGGGCGGGCACGATTCTTGTTCCTTTTGACAATGTCCTTGATACTACTGCGGTTGTACAAGTATTTCAAGACAATGTGGGGCTTGGGAGGTATTGGGCAGAGAGCCTGATGAAGCATTTGCCGAAAGAAGAAGGAACACTTCTTGAAGTACGGGGTGTGCTTGGGTATTCAGCTGATCGGGACAGGCATGATGGTGCGAGGAACTACTTGAAACGATTTCCCAAGATCAAGGTTATCGAAGTCGTTGGACAATGGGACACGGGTACGACCCAGAAAGTAGTAGCGGATGCCATCGCGACTTATGGAAAATTCGATGGCTTCTGGTGCCAGTACGGCACTGTCGGGGTCATTAATGCGATGATGGACGCAAAGCATCCTCTTGTGCCCGTTGCAGGCGATCAGGAAAATGCCGTTCTCACGCTCTTGGCGAAAAACAAAATCCCCGGCGGTACAGCGGGAATATCTCCAAGCATCTCTGCTGTTGCGTTGAAAGCGGCGATTGCGTTATTGAAAGGATACGAAGTCCCAGTAAACTGCATCGCGGCAACGCCTCGTCCATATGATAATGCGGACTTGAAACCGGGGATCAACTACTTTCCAGATCTTCCCCCAAATTTCACATGTACGGTTAGCTTTCCCGACGCGGATATCAATTTCACGCCCAAGGAGATCCTGAAGCAGACGGCAGAGAATCAATAGACCCGGTGTACTCGTTTGAAAAGCAACTGTTGCGCCCCATGTATCCCTGTGGGCGGAGATGCGTGGAGCGCACATTTAGTGTGTATAGTGGTTGCCAGACCAAGAAAAGGAGTTGGGTGTGGAAGGTAATAGCTTGGTTCTAGAGACAAAAAAGATCAGCAAACATTTCGGGGCTGTTGAAGCATTGAAGGAGGTCGACCTCAAGTGCTATACGCACTCGATCCATGTAATAGTTGGCGAGAATGGAGCAGGAAAAAGCACTCTTATTAAAATCATCGCGGGGGTCATACAGCCGAATGCAGGAAGTATATTCTATAACAAAAAGCCCGTGCGATTTTTCTCTCCAATTGATGCGCTTAATTCATCGATTGTCAGCGTTTTTCAGGAGTTGTCGATTATCCCTGATTTGACGGTAGCTGAAAATATCTGCATTGTCTCCAAAAGAAAGCATTTCACGAGCAAGAAACAACAACGCAGACGAGCAGAAGAAATCTTTGCTCGAATGAAATGTGAAGATATAGATCCACGAGAGCTTTGTTCCAATCTCTCTTTATCGCAATTACAGCTCGTTGAGATTGCAAAAGCATTGAATATGAGGCCACGCATTCTCATTTTGGACGAAGCGACGTCAGCTTTAACAGGCGCGAATTCAGAAAAGATTTTCCTCCTATTGAAAGATCTTCGTGAAGAAGGGGTTTCAATGCTTTATATAACTCATCACCTGCGGGAGATCGAAACAATCGCCGATATGTGTTCAGTCTTCAGAAACGGGGAACGGGTTGATACTTTCAAGCAGGGAAGCAAGAACCAGGCAGAAATTGTGAAGATGATGATCGGACGTCCTCTCTCGAAGATGTTTCCGGAAAAATGCAAGGAGAAACTCTTCGAAAATGAAGCAGTTTTGCAGGTGGAACATCTCGATTGGTATGAAAGGCTTCGAGATATTTCGTTTACGGTCAACAAGGGAGAAATTGTCGGCATAGGCGGCATTGCTGGACAAGGTCAGGGCGATCTCCTTTATTCTCTCTTTGGAGTGCTGAAGAATGTGAAAGGGAACATACACTTGATGGGGGAAAAGATATCTTTGAGAAGTCCTTCCACTATAATAAAAAATAGAAAAAGCATAGTAATGATCCCGGAGGATAGAAAGAGTGAGGGATTGTTTCTTTCCATGTCAATTCTGAAGAATATTTCCATAGCAGCCTTGGGCCATATATCGAAAGGAGCGCTGATTGAAAGGCACAAAGAGCTGGAAAAAGTGAACGAGATGGTGAACGCACTGCGTATTCGAATTGGATCGGTCAACGATACAATGGAAAGTCTTTCTGGTGGAAATCAACAAAAGGTTGTCTTGGCTAAGTGGTTGATGCTCGATGCCAAGTGCATCCTACTAATGGACCCTACTCGAGGCATAGATGTGGGAACCAAACAGGAAATCTACGTATTGCTTCGCAATTTGGCGGATAATGGAACATCGATCCTGTTCTATTCGACCGATTATGATGAGCTTATCGGTCTTTGTGATCGCGTTTTAATCATGTACAAGGGAGAGATCGTGAGAATACTCATCGGCGACGAAATAACCGATAATAATATTCTTACTGCATCCTTGAACATGAAACCGGAAATCCATTGATATAGGAGTCGCTGAATCGATATGAAAGCGGACACAAACAGCGCAAAATTATCTGATTTCCATTTCTTCGTTAAAAAGAGATATCACCTCATTCTTGCATTTTTTATACTTGTATTATTATTTATTGTTTTCCTGATCGTATTTCCTGGAAGATTATCCTCTTACATTTTTACCGCATGGGCAAACCAAGGGGCGGGTCTTGCCTATGCTTCCGTTGGTCAGACTATGGTTGTATTGACTTCAGGCATAGACATGTCAGTCGGTAGTGTATTGGCTCTTTCCACATGTCTGTCTTCAGTATTCCTGAATGGAAACGTTTGGCAGATACTGGTTGGCTTTCTTTTCGTTATATGCGCGGGATTGGGTTGTGGACTATTTAATGGGTGCATCATTGCATACGGAAAGATTCAGCCAATAATCGCTACTATCGCTACAAGCGCGGTGTATTATGGTATCGCCTTGTTCCTACGACCCACGCCCGGAGGTTCGGTCGATGAAGCGCTCAGTGAGGCATTGACCTATGACATTTTTTCTGTTCCCACTTCTCTCATTGTTTTGCTTGGAATAGTTATTGTCTTTTGGACAATTGTGAGAAAGACAAGACTCGGTACTGGGATTTATGCGATTGGTTCGTCTGAAAAGTCAGCCTTTATGTCGGGTGTAAAAGTCAAACGCGTCAAAGTCGCAGCGTATGTTTTTTCTGGGCTATTTGCTTCTCTCGGCGGCTTGTTCTTAGCCCTTCAAACGCTGAGTGGAGATGCCTCTGTGGGCCTGAGTTACACAATGAACTCTGTAGCTGCGACCGTAATTGGGGGCACGACTCTATCTGGTGGCGTTGGAGGGGTATATGGATCCATCATTGGCACATACTTATTGAGAACCCTTAGAAGCATAATGTTCTTTGCTGGAATTGCTCCTATGGCCCAACCATTATTTGAAGGGATAGTTCTTATGGTCGCTATTTCCGTCGGGTCCTTACGGCTTTTGAACATCAGAAGCAAAATCGAGATATTCAGGTGAAAGTAAATGATAAAACTTCGTAACCCAATAGTAATTTCGTTCATCGGTGTCGTAGTTATTCTAGTGATTGGGAGTTTTTTTTTCCATCAGATGATGTCGATAAACTATTTGCTCCAGCAGCTTAAAATGGCGTCATTCCTTGGGATTGCGGCAACAGGCGCAATGTTAGTCATCCTTCTCGGACAAATCGACTTATCTTTGCCTTGGACACTCACTGCAGCTGCTATTATTTCGTGTGCCATGAGTGAAAAAGGAATAGTTGTTTCCATTGGTGTCGGGCTCTTGGTTGGTATTGCTGACGGTCTGATTAATGGTGTGGGTGTCGCATTATTACGGCTTCCTTCAATGATCTGGACGCTGGCGATGAATTTTATTTTCCTCGGTATTTCCGTTTTTATCACTGGAGGATTCATGCCTCAGGGACATCCCGTGCAACTGATCAAAAAATTAGGGATTGGAAACACTTTCGGCATTCCAAATGTCGTGCTTTTTTGGTGTGTCGTATCTGTAGTAGCAATGCTTATGCTAAATAGAATGAAGCTTGGCCGGTATATCTATGCTGTAGGAACAAACGAAAAAGTCGCTTTTCTTTCTGGAATAAACACGAACAGAATCATTATAGGTGTTTTTGTAATTTCTGGTGTTTCAAGTGCTTTAACAGGTATATTGCTTTCGGGCTACTCGAATCAGGCCTTTCAGGCAATGGGTGAGCCGTACCTAATACCAGTTCTTGCTGCCGTAGTTATCGGAGGCACAAGCATGGGCGGCGGCAGGGGTTCTTATATAGGCACTATATCAGGTGTGATCTTCATAACATTTCTCAGCAGTATTTTATCGGTTATGCAAATCCCCGAGGCAGGGAGGCAGATCATTTATGGCATTATCATTATTCTAATGCTTTTCACCTATACAAGAACAAGTGAAGAAGGATGAAACGGGAAATGCGCAGTGCACGATGCCGATCGGCTTTCCGTTCAAGAGACCGCTTAACGCGCTGTCCTTCTACCAGACAATCGTCAAGAGCCTTGTTCTGCTCCTGGCGGTCTGGTTCGGAATGTCCTGCAAGCAGGACGGGATTCTGTGCGGGGTATCTGCGCTGCCCCGTTAATGATTGAAAATTTGGCCAAGGAGGATGCGATGCAGAAGAAAATCAAGGTCGGTATTCTCACTTTCGGGGACGGACGAGAGTTCCTGAAGAAGGATCTGGAGCCGATCAATGCGAAGTTCCAGAAGAAGTTGAAGGATGCCCTGGTGAACGATGGCTTCGATGTAGTCGCAGGCGAGGAGGTCATCTGGAACAATCCCCTGGCCGTCAAGCATGGAAGGATGATGCAGAACGTTGGCGTTGACTGCGTCGTGTTCAACTACTGCGTCTGGGCTTGGCCGGGCTTTGCGCGCATGGCGGCGCAGTTCTGCCCCAAGCCGCTCGTACTCTATGCCAACATCAATCCCGGCTACCCGGCGATGGTGGGCATGCTGGCCAACGCCGGCTCCCTCGATCAGATCGGGATTCCCTTCCACAAGATCTTCGGAGAATTGACGGATAAGGAGATTTACGCCAGGCTGAAAGCATCGATCCTGGGCATTTCGGCGTTCAACCGGCTTCGAGGGCTTACATACGTGCACGTGGGCGGGCGCTCGCTGTGCATCGACACGGCAGTCGCCGATCCAGCGCTGTGGATGGAGAAGTTCGGGGTGGACGTTGACCATGTCGATCAGATGGAGCTGGTGCGGCGTGCGGAAATTGAGCTTGCCAACCCAGCGAAGGTCAACAAGGCGTTGGATTACTTAAAAAAGCACGTCAGGAAGATTCACTGGACTGCTCCGGACGCGAAGATGAGGCTGACCGAGGATCTCGCGAAGCGCGCCATCGCCCTCTACTATGGAATGACAAGTCTTTGCGAGGAGTTCGGCTACGACTTCTGCGGTATCAAGGGTCAGCGCGAGCTGACTGAGCACTACGTGACCTCCGACATCGCGGAGGCGTTTCTCAATGACTACTATGGCCCCGATGGCACTCCGCACGACCCTCTGATCTGCTCCACCGAAGCGGACATGGACGCGGCCATGACGATGAAGATTTTCGAGCTTATTTCTGGGCAGCCGGTGCTATTCGCCGACATTCGAAGCTACTACCCGGACCGAGATGTGTGGGACCTCTGTAACTCTGGCACTCATGCGACCTATTTCGCAGGAAAGAGCAGGGACCCTGCCGTGAACCTGAAGAACGTCGAGTTCAGGCCAC
>Ga0307380_10006076_pt1 | contig 15918 bp, 13 predicted proteins | sample UN3MG_FD_202239 | JGI IMG/M metagenome (GOLD analysis project Ga0307380, IMG submission 202239) | Soil microbial communities from Risofladan, Vaasa, Finland - UN-3 | ecosystem: Environmental > Terrestrial > Soil > Coastal area > Acid sulfate soil | place: Finland: Risofladan, Vaasa | collected...
GGCGAGGTAGAGGTTGCGCTCGAGGTTGGAGGCGTCGACGATGTCCACGAGGACGTCGGGCCTGTCGTGGATGATGAAGTCCCGCGCGACCAGCTCCTCGACGGAGTAGGCCGTCAGGCTGTAGGTGCCGGGCAGGTCGACGACGTGGATCCGCACGCCCTGGTGGGTGCAGGTGCCTTCCTTCTTCTCGACGGTCACGCCGGGGTAGTTGCCCACGTGCTGGCGCGCGCCGGTCAGGGCGTTGAAGATCGTCGTCTTGCCGGCGTTGGGATTGCCGGCCAGGGCGATGGTGATCCGATCAGGCATGGGCGCGGCAGCCTCGGGCGGGCCTGGTTCGGCCAGGGACGGCAAGTTTGGCGCGCCGAACAGTCGGCCGGGAGCCGAAGCCTCTCTCGCGGGCAAAGGGGGTCACGGGGTCGGCTGGCCTTTCTGCTGGTGGGTGGACACGAGGATCCGCTCGGCCATGCCGTGCCCGATCGCCAGGCGGGTCTGCCCGACGGCCAGGAGCGTCGGCCCGCCGCCGGCGGCGCTGCCTCGGAGGACCTTCACGCCGCAGCCGATGTTGAGCCCCATGCTCACCAGGCGGTGCCGGAAGCCCCGCCCGCCGGACAGCGCGACGACCGTGGCCTCGGCCCCGGCCGGCAGGTCGCTGAGGGCACGGACGTTGTCCTTCTGTGTCGCGATGCTCATGGCTCCGGTCGCTCCGTGGGGGGCGCAGCCGCGGGGGGATCGCCGTCGTCGCGGCCGGCCAGGGCCTCCTCGCGGGCCTGGCAGAACGCCAGGAACTCCGCCATCCACTCGCTGCGGGTGACGTCGAGCTTGCGGACGAGGAACTGCCCGAGATACGCCAGGCGCCGCTGGGCGAGCTTGCCGATGTGGTGCTCCATGCCGCAGGCGGCCTCGTCGGCGACGCCCGCCGGCAGGGCGAGCACGTCCACGAAGAATCTCCGCAGCACCTCGTGGCGGTGGACGACGTCGCCGGCGGCGGCCTCGCCCTTGGGCGTCAGCGTGATGATGTCGTAGGGGGCGTAGTTGACCAGCCCGCGCTCGGCCAGGGCCCGCAGGGCCCCGGTGACAGACGAGCGGTTCACGCCGAGGCGGTCGCTGATGTCCGTCGCCCGGGCGGCACGCTTCTCGGCGACGATGTGGTAGATCGCCTCCAGATAATCTTCCAGGCTCTCGCTCAACACCTGCGTCACGGCAACTCCTCGGGGCCTATGTTCGCCGCACCATCGAATCTTCGGCACACCGAAGAATATACGCTACAGGAAAGATCGAGTCAAGCTCATTGGTTCGGGGAGGCTCCGAACGGAATCACGAAGGTCACGAAGGTCACGAAGGACGCGGTGGTTCGGAGAGGAAGGGATATCGACCGGGCCCGAATCTGCGATCCCAACCCCCTCCGTGACCCTGGTGGCCTCCATGACCCTGGTGATGTCCCTGAAGGACCAACCAGCCGACGGGAAGACGGTCGGATTCCTTGCTTTTCAGGGGAGAGGGGCGCATTCTGGCGTGCGTGGCCGGGCGCACTGTTCGTCCCGCGGCGGTCGTGATGCGAGCAGGGAGGGTCCGGGGGGCGATGAATGCCAGAAGACGCCGAGAAGTCGAGCCATGCTGTTACCGATCCGGGCGAGAGGTTCCGGCTCTACATCGACGAGTCGGGTGACCACGTCTTCCGGCACCTCGACCAGCCGAGCCACCGGTTCCTCTGCCTGCTGGGGTGTTTCTTCCGCGGCAAGCACTACGTGCCGTTCCACGACGAGTTGGAGCGGTTCCGACGGACGCACTTGGGGCACCACCCGGATGAGCCGGTCATACTGCACAGGGAGGACATCATCAACCGTCGCAGCAGCTTCTGGCGCCTGCGCAAGGCGGAGGCCGCCGCGGCGTTCGATGAGGACCTGGTGGCCCTGATTTCCGCCGCGCGATTCGGCATCATCGCGATCCTGATCGACAAGCAGGCGTTGACGGAGCGGTACGATGTGCCGGCCCATCCGTACCATCTGGCACTGGGCTTCATGCTTCAGCGCTACTGCGGTCTGCTGAACCACTTGAACCGTCAGGGGGACGTCATGGCCGAGAGCCGGGGCGGGCGCGAGGACCGGCTCCTGAAGGACTCCTATGCGACCGTTTATGCAAGGGGGGTGTGGATGACGCGGCCCGGTTCCTTCCAGCGGGCGTTGACGAGCAGAGAGCTGAAGCTGAAGCGCAAGTCCGCCAACATCGCGGGCCTGCAATTGGCGGACCTGCTTGGGCACCCCGTCCGCCAAGCCATGCTGATCGAGAAAGGACTGATCGAAGCGGAACTGGCTCCCTTCGCGAGCAGGTTGATGGAACGGGTCGAGGCGAAGTTCGACAAGCAGTTGTATGACGGGCGGGTATGGGGATACGGGAAGGTGCTCTTCCCGGCATAAAGAAAGGGCCCCGTTAAGGACCCTTTCTCGCTCGCCCTGCACGGGCGATCCACCTGCGAAATATCGCATTACCTTTAGAATCGCCCCATACCCCTGAGAAGTCAAGAGAATTGCTGCGGTTATCCGCCGAAGCTGGGCGCTTGAACGGATTGCCCTTGCCTGGACGCCGGCCGGGGCGTCTAATGGCAGCCCGCCGGGCCTCGGGTGGCCGGGCGGGTCTGTGTCGTGGCGGCGGAGGTGGTGTTGAGCAACGGGAAGGTCATCGCGGGACTGCTGCTCGTCGTGGGCGTGCTGTGGTGGCTGTACCCGTCGCGGCAGCTCGGGGAGGGCCCGGGGCGCGACGTCGTGGAGATCATGTTCATGGGCCCCGGCGGCCCGGTCCGCGATACGATGGCGGACCTCGTCCGCGAGTTCGAGCGCCGCAGCGAGGCCGCCCACGCCCAGGACCCCAACCACCCGGTCTACCGCGTCATCTCCGGGCAGAACGCCGCGCGGAACCAGGTGGAGGACCCCACGCGGTTCCTGGTGTCCGTGGCCGGGGGCACGCCGCCGGACGTGATCTTCTTCGACCGCTACGCCGTGGCGGAGTGGGCCGCACGCGGGGGCTTCGAGCCGCTGGACCGGTACATCCGGCAGGACCTGGCGGACATCGCCTCGGGCCGGCGGACGGACATCGTCCCCGACGACGTGCCCCGCCAGGAGCGGTTCTACAAGCCCTGCTGGGACGAGGGGATGTACGACGGGAAGGTCTACGGCATCCCCAACAGCGTGGACAACCGCGCCCTGTTCTACAACGCCGACCTGCTGATCGCCGCCGGCCTGACCGAGACCGGCGCCGACGGCCAGGTCCGCGCCCGCCCGCCGGCCACCTGGCAGGAGCTGAAGGACTACGGCGTCCAGCTCACCCAGCACGACGAGAAGGGGCGGATCAAGGTCATCGGCTTCCCGGCGTACTACGGCAACAGTTGGCTGTACATGTACGGCTGGATGAACGGCGGGCAGTTCATGAGCCCGGACCGCACGGAGTGCTGGCTGGACAAGCCGCCGATCGCCGAGGCCCTGGAGTACATCAAGGGCGTCTACGACGCCCAGGGCGGCTACACGAAGGTCAAGGCCTTCGAGGCCGGCTTCCAGGGCAACGAGCTGGACCCGTTCATCCAGGGCAAGGTGGCGATGAAGATCGACGGCGTGTGGATCATGCGCAACCTCGCCGCCTACGGGCGGGACCTGAACTTCGCCGTCGGCGCGCCGCCCATGCCGCAGCGGCGCATCGACGAGCTGACCGCCGCGGGCAAGGCGCCGCGGATCTCCTGGTGCGGCGGCTGGGCGTACGCCATCCCCTCCACCGCCCGCAACAAGCCCGCCGCCTGGGAGTTCATCCGCTTCATCACCTCCGACCGGGCGTTCCGGATCGCCGCGGAGAACGACCGCATCCTGGCCGAGAGCCAGGGGCGCCTGTACGTGCCCGTCCAGTGCCCCGTGCGGAAGCTCAACGAGGAGTTCTACGAGAAGTACGTCCTGAACAACGACCGCCTGCCGCGGCGGTTCAAGGAGGGCTTCAAGGTCTTCAACGACCTGCTGCCGCACTCGAAGTTCCGCCCCGTCACGCCGGTGGGGCAACTGCTCTGGAACAAGCACCGCGACGCGGCGGAGGAGGTGCTGGAGGGCACGGACCGCTCGGCCGCCGAGGCGCTGAGGTACCACACCGCCGCCGTGCAGCGCCGGCTGGACGAGATCCTCCATCCCGCCCCGGGCAGGAAGATCTCGAGCTGGACGTGGTTCTTCGCGCTGTACGGCACGCTGCTGGCCGTGATGGGCCTGCTGGTGGTGCTGTGGGACACGAAGCGCGGCTTCCGCCGGCGGCTGGGGCGGCTGTTCGGCCTGAGCCGCGAGAAGGCCGAGGCCACCATCGAGGGCGCCGGGGGCGGCTACTTCCGCCGGCAGTGGTTCGGGGGGATCGTCTGCGCGGCGCCGTGGATCATCGGCTTCATCGTGATGGCCGGCGGGCCGATGTTCTTCAGCCTGGTGATGAGCTTCTGCGACTTCGACGTGATCAACCCCGCCAAGCTGATCGGGGCGGGCAACTACACCTACATGTTCTCGCAGGACGAGCTGTTCTGGAAGGCGCTGGGCAACACGGCCTTCATGCTGATCGGCGTGCCGCTGGGGATGACCATCAGCCTGTTCATGGCGATCCTGCTGAACACGAAGGTCCGGGGGATCGCCGTCTGGCGGACGTTCTTCTACCTGCCGGCGATCGTGCCGATGGTCGCCGCCAGCATCCTGTGGATCTGGATCTTCAACCCCCAGGGGGGCTTCCTCAACAAGGCCCTCGAGTGGATCGGCATCCAGGGCCCGCTGTGGCTCCAGGACCGCGCGTGGGCCAAGCCCGCCATCATCGTCATGGGCCTCTGGGGCGCCGGCGGGGGGATGATCATCTGGCTGGCGGGTCTGAAGGGCATCCCCGAGGTGCTCTACGAGGCCGCCGATGTAGACGGCGCCAACGCCTGGCAGAAGTTCTGCCACGTCACCATCCCGCAACTGACGCCGTACATCTTCTTCAACCTCGTCATGGGCACGATCGGCACCTTCCAGATCTTCGGGCAGGCGTTCATCATGACCCAGGGAGGCCCGGCCAACAGCACGCTGTTCTACGTCTACCACCTGTTCAACAACGCCTTCCGCTACGGCCACATGGGCTACGCGGCCGCCATGGCGTGGTTCCTGTTCCTGATCGTCTTCCTCCTGACCCTCATCCAGATGAAGCTCTCGAAGCGCTGGGTGCACTACGAGGCGGAGTGAGCCCTCCGCGGCACACGGCAAACTGACGACCATGCGAAGACTGGCCAAAGCCATCATCTACGTCCTCCTGGTAACGGGCGCCGCGGTGTTCAGCTTCCCGTTCCTGTGGATGGCCGCGACCAGCGCGAAGGTCGACCGCGAGCTCCAGACCAAGGACCTCCGCGTCTTCCCGATGACCCCCCACCCGCAGGTGCGAGGCCCCTACGTCGACGACGAGCACTACCGGGAGCTCGACGGCCCGTACCAGGTGCGGCTCCTGCCGGAGCTGGAACAGATCGCCGCCGCGGCGGGCTACGCCTTCCCCTCGACGATCAACGCCGAGCGGGCGCGGGAGCAGGTGGCCCGCGGGCTGTACGACAAGCTCCGGCAGCGCCTGCCCGGGCACCTGTGGAGCGGCAAAGACGCCAACGACCTGCCCCTCGGCAACGACGTGGCCGCGATGGCGGCCCTCGCCGCCGCCGCGCGGCGGGAGGTCACCGCGGAGATGGTGGGGGAGGTGTTCGAGACGGTCTACCGGCGGCTCTGCATGGGCCCGGTCCGCGTCCGCACGTACGACCGCAAGGAGGCCGAGCTGGGGTCCGAGCCCAACCGTCCCGTGCCGCTCAGCGCCCGGCTGACCAACCAGACCCCCGGCGTCGTGGCGCCCCAGGACGTCCGCGACGGCGTCGAGGACTTCCTCCTGCTGAAGTACGACTTCACCCAGGGCGAGAAGTTCGCCCTGTCCGGCACGTTCCCCGTGCCCGACGACGTCGACCTGGCCCGCCTGCACCGCGTGTTCGTCGAGATCCGCCCCGACGACACCTGGCACGAGTTGTGGATGACAATGGAGCTCGGCGGCATCCGCTACCGCGCCCGGCGGGCCTGGCCCGTGGCCAACTACGAGGTCACCACGGCCTCGTGGCAGCCGCCGGGGCCCGACGACGACTCCACGAAGATCAAGACGTGGATCGTCATGGACGAGGTCGCCCGAGGCGAGGGCGTGCTGGACGAGCCGGGCAGGATCAAGCTCACGTTCGAGTTCCGCCGCAGCGGGCGGTGGGGGGCGTGGTGGAACAAGATCGCCCTGAACTACCAACGCGTGCTCGACCACATCCCCTTCTGGCGGTACCTGCGGGTGAGCCTGTTCCTGGTCATCGCCAACATCGTGCTGACGGTGATCTTCTCGTCGCTGGTGGCCTACGCCTTCGCGAGGCTGACCTGGCCGGGGCGGGACCTCTGCTTCATCCTCATGCTCGCGACGATGATGATCCCGGCCCAGGTCATCATGATCCCGCAGTTCCTGATCTGGAAGAACCTCGGGGCCTACAACACGCTGGCGCCGCTGTGGCTGGGGCCGGTGTTCGGCAACGCCTTCTTCATCTTCCTGCTGCGGCAGTTCCTCAAGACCGTCCCGCGCGACCTGGAGGACGCCGCCCGCCTGGACGGCTGCGGGTTCCTGCGGATCTACTGGCACATCATGCTGCCCCTGATCAAGCCGTCGCTGGCGGCCATCGCCATCTTCACGTTCCTGGGCACGTGGAACAACTTCATGGGCCCGCTGATCTACATCGCCGATCAGCGCCTCTACCCGCTGGCGTTCGGCCTGTACGCCTTCAGCGTGCAGGTGGGCAACAACCCCGCCCTGACGATGGCCGGCAGCCTCCTGATGACCGTGCCCGTGATCGTGATCTTCTTCTTCGCCCAGAAGTACTTCATCCAGGGCGTCACGCTGACGGGGATCAAGGGGTAGCGGGGGAGATTGCGGATTGCGGATTGCGGAGTGCGGATTGCCGGCCGGCTTGGGTGTAAGGGGCGCGTGTCGGGCAGTTCAGTCCGCGTAGTTCGGCTTCTGCCAGCGGACGTGGGCCCATCGGGCCTTCTGGCCGGCCTGCTCGCGATGGCGGTCGTCCTCCGCGAGGACCTTCCCCAATTCCTCCTCGGTTGCCCAGCGAACGGTCGTGTTGCCGGCCAGGACATACACGCGATCCGCGTTCCTCAGCCTGCGAGGCACAGCGCGGACGGCGACCACGAACTCCGTATTGCCGTCCCACTCGTCAACAGGGACGAAGTGAGGGGGCAAGCCGGTACACTTGCGGCTGAGGAGGATCTCCCAACCGTTGGCCGGGAGGCGATACGCGGGGTCGCCCAGGAGCCCGGACGCCTCCACTGTGGCCAGGTTGTCGGGGAGATCGCCGTACCGATGGTGGTAGAAGAACAGGGCCTTGGCCAGTGCGGCCATCTGGAACCCGGCGGCCATTCCATAGCTGTATCGCTCCAGCCACACCGCGCCCCACGCCCCGAGCGTCAGCACGACGCCCAACAGGATAGTCCAGAAGACTCGTCTCCTGCGCGACCTTGCCTTCATGTCCTAAGTGTACTTCCGGATCGCGCGGATGGCTTCCAGGATGTCGTCGATCCGGACCCGCCAGTCCCTACGCGACACGGATGGCCTCCTTGAGGACCCGGTCGCGGATGCGCGGGCGGAGGGTGTCGGGGGTGCCCAGGTCGACGCTTCGCCCCAGCAGATGCTCCAGGAATTGCTTCAACTCGATAAACGCGAACAGGCCGACGCGGGCGCCTTCCTCGAACTCCACCAGGATGTCCACGTCGCTGGCGTCCGTGGCCTCGTCGCGGGCTACCGAGCCGAAGACCGCCAGCGATCGCACGGACATCCCGCGAAGCTGCGTGCGATTCGCCGCCAGGATTTGCCGCACCTCGTCTGGCGTCACCGTCCGGCTCCTTGTGTCGGCATCCATGTCCACCTTACACCACAGGCTCAGCGCGGACAAGATGCCTGCCGGCGTTCGGCGGGCCGCTCGTCTCGGCGCCTGGCACGTGATACAGTGCGCTCATGCGTGGCGGAGCGGCGGACAGGGCGGCGGATGCGGACACGGACGTAGCCGTGGTGGGCGCGGGCGCGGCGGGGCAGATGGCGGCACTGGCGGCGGCGGAGGCGGGCGCGCGCGTCGTGGTGCTGGAGCAGATGGACCGGGCGGGGCTGAAGGTCCTCGCCAGCGGCGGGGGGCGGTGCAACCTGAGCCGGCTTGTCTCAGCGGGGGAGTTCCAGGCGGCGTTCGGGCGGCAGGGACGGTTCACGGCCCCGGCGTTCGACGCGCTGGGGCCGGAGGCGTTGCGGCGGCTGCTGGAGCGGCTGGGCGTGGAGACGGTCGTGGCCGAGGGTGGGGGCGTCTACCCGGCGAGCGGGCGCGCGGCGGACGTCCAGGCGGCCCTGGCGCGGCGGTTGGAGCAGCTCGGCGTGGCCGTGCGGCTGGGCGAGGCGGCCGGGGGGCTGTGGATCGACGACGGACGGCTGAGGGGCGTGCAGCTCGCCGGCGGGCGGGGCGTGGGGGCGCGGCGGGTCGTGCTGGCCTGCGGGGGCCGGAGCTGGCCCAAGCTCGGCGGCACGGGCGGAGGCTACGCCCTCGCCGCCCAGGCCGGGCACGAGGTCACCCCGCTGTGCCCCGCGCTGGTGCCGCTGGCGACGCGGGAGCGCTGGCCGGCGCGGCTGGCGGGGGTCAGCGTGCGTGCGGCCCGCGTGCGGATCGACCGGCGCGGGGAGGACAAGGCCGGGCGGACCGGCGACCTGCTGTTCACGCACCGCGGCGTTTCGGGCCCGGCCGTGCTGGACCTGTCCGGGCGGGTGGCGGAGCTGCTGGTGAAGGGCCCGGTGACGCTGCGGGTGGAGCTGGCGGCCGGGGCAGACGCGGCGGAATGGGCCCGCCGCCTGGACGGCTGGCGGGGCGCGTCGGGGCGGCGGACGGTGTTGAACCTGCTGGACGAGCACCTGCCGCGGTCGCTCTGCGCGGTGCTCTGCGAGCTGGCGGGGGTGGCCGGCGAGGTCCCCGCGGCCCAGTTGGCCAAGGCCGCCGCCGACAAGCTGGCCGGGCTGCTCGGCGGGCTGGGGCTGACGGTCGCGGCCAGCGAGGGCTTCGACGTGGCCTTCGTGACGCGCGGCGGGGTGAAGCTGCGGCAGGTGGACCCCTCCGCGCTGGCCAGCCGGCTGCTGGCGGGGCTGTACCTCGCCGGGGAGCTGCTGGACCTGGACGGGCCGTCGGGCGGCTACAACCTTCAATGGGCGCTGGCCAGCGGCTGGCTGGCGGGTCGGTCGGCGGCGGGGCGGTGAGCGGCGCGGAAGGCCGTGACTTGGGCGGCTGAATCGGTATCATGGTCGGCGGCTGAATCGAAAGGCAGGCCGGCGGAGTCTGGGAAAGGGCACAGCAGAATGGCGATACAGACGCAGGAGGTCGTGGACGGCTTCGCCACGGCGGCGATGGTCGCGATCCTGGGCAACAACGAGGCCCTCAAGGCCGTCACCGGCTACGGCGCCGACGCGCTGACGAGCTCCGAGGGGATCAACGCGGTGGTGACGAAGGCCTACGAGATCGCCGCGGCGATGATCAACGAGCGGGCCCGGCGCCTTCGCATCGAGCCGGAGTTCAAGCTCAAGACCAACGAGCCGAAGTTCTGACGGGAAAAGGTTCCAGGAACCTTCTATAGCCTTTATTCACAAAGGTTTACATCGCAAAAAAAGGTTCCAGGAACCTTTTATAACCTTTATTCACAAAGGTTTACATCGCAGAAAAAGGTTCCAGGAACCTTTTTCGTGACCCCCGTCGCGGGGCGTGCCTCCGGCCGGAGCGGCGGCCCCGCGGGCGGATGTGTACCTGCCCCGGAGGTACACATGGGCCGGCCGAAAGAAGTAGTGGTAAGCATTTGTAAAATAAAGACTTACAATCGAGAACGCGGGGAAGTGGGTACCGGGGAACGGCCCGGCAGGTACACATAAGGTACACATAACGGCCCCGGCCGGCGGGCGGGTCCGGCGGGCCTACTCGGGCGGGCGGGGCGGGGCGAGCAGGTCCGTCTCGCCGAGGGAGCGGGCGAGGTGCTCGACGATGCGGCGGAGGTCGGCTACCTCGGCTTCGAGGGCGTCGAGTCGTTCGGCCAGGTGCGGATGCGGCTGGGGGGCCGTGCCGGCGTCCGGCGCGCGCGGGGCGGGGGCGTCCAGCGGGTGCAGGTCGGGGCAGAGCAGTTGGGCGAATCGCGGGGCCCGGCTGCCGGGCGCGGGGGGCAGGGACTGCACCAGCGGCTTCGGGCGGCGCATCATCTCGTCGAGCGTGTTGCGGACCTCCTCCAGGGAGCCCAGGGGGTGCATGCGGCTGGCCCGCCCGCGGATCTCGCCGAGGGTCTGCGGCCCGCGGAGCAGCATCTCGGTGAGGATCACCAGCTCGCGGGTGCCGATCTCGAGGGACTCGCGGGCGTTGTGCTTGTACTTCATGACGCGGCTGTGGAGGGTGTCGGCGAAGGTGACCAGCCCCTTGTCCCGCAGGCCCTCCAGGGCCCGCACGACGCGGTCCTCGTCGAGCTCGACCATCGGGTCGCGGTTGGACTTCTGGTTGCAGCCGGTCGTGACGGCGTTCAGCGACATGGGGTACTGGGATGCGGTCGTGTGGGCCTTCTCGACCAGCACGCCGAGCACGCGGCACTCATCGGGCGTCAGTTGGACCATGGGGGCCTCGCCGGCAATCATGGGCCGCCCCCGCCGTCGCCCGTTCTCGGCGCGTCGTTGCGGAGCGGCCACCGCACCGCCCATACTATACGATACGGCCGCGGGCGACGTCATCCTCCGAGGCCGGCGGAAGTCCCCGGATCGGAGAACGAACATGCGACGGACGGCGACGTGGGCGGCCGGGCTGGCCCTTCTGGCGGGGGCGGCGTCGATGAGCGGCGCGGCGAGAACGTATCACGTGTCCCCCGACGGCGACGACGCGGCGGCGGGCACTGTGGAAACCCCCTTTGCCACGCTGGAGCGGGCGCGGGAGGCGATCCGCGAGTTGAGGAAGGCCGGCCCGCTTCCGGACGGCGGCGTGGTCGTCGAGCTGCGCGGCGGGCGCTACGAGCGCGACAAGGCGTTCGAGCTGACGGCCGCCGACAGCGGCACGGCCGAGGCGCCGATCGTCTACCGCGCCCGGGCGGGCGAGGAGGTGCGGATCGTCGGCGGCAAGGCCGTCAAGGACTGGCGCCCCGTCACGGACGCCAAGGGGCTCGAGCGGCTGGCGCCGGAGGCGCGGGGGAAGGTGCTGGCCGCCGACCTGAAGGCCCAGGGGATCGCCGGCTATGGCTCGCTGAGCCGCCGCGGGTTCGGCGAGTCCGTTCGCGTGGCCCACATGGAGCTGTTCTTCGACGACCGCCCGATGACGCTGGCCCGCTGGCCGAACGAGGGCTACGCCCGGATGGCCGACCTGCCGGAGGGACAGAAGGCCCGCGTCTTCCAGTACGACGGCGACCGCCCCGCCCGCTGGGCCGCCGAGCCGGACGTGTGGGTCTACGGCTACTGGTATCACGACTGGGCCGACACGTACATGAAGGTCGAGAGGATCGACCCGAAGCGGCGGACGATCACCACGCGCGCCCCGGCCCACCGCTACGGCCTGCGGAAGGGCAATCGCTGGCTGGCGATCAACGCCCTCCGCGAGCTGGACTCGCCCGGCGAGTACTACGTGGACCGCGCCGCGGGGGTGCTGTACTTCTGGCCGCCGAAGGACATCGCGTCCGCCCCGGCCGTCGTCAGCATCGCCGAGCGGCTCGTCACGATGAAGGGCACCTCGCACGTGACGCTGCGGGGGATGGTGCTGGAGGCCTGCCGCGGCACGGCCGTGACGATCGACGGCGGGGCCGGCTGCCGCATCGTGGCGTGCACGATCCGCGACATCGGCAACCGGGCGGTGCAGGCGGTCGGGCGGGAGCACGCCGTGGTGGGCTGCGACATCTACGAGACCGGCGACGGGGGCATCGGCCTGAGCGGGGGCGACCGCGCGACGCTGGCGCCCGGCGGGCTGCGGGCCGAGAACAACCACATCCACCACTTCAGCCGGTGGTCGCACACGTACCGCCCGGCGGTGGGGGTCGGCGGGTGCGGGCAGGTGGTGCGTCACAACCTGATCCACCACGCCCCGCACAGCGGGATCCAGCTCGGCGGGAACGATCACCTGATCGAGCTCAACGAGATCCACAGCGTCTGCACGGACACCGGCGACGTGGGCGCGTTCTACATGGGGCGCGACTGGACGGCCCGCGGGACGGTCATCCGCCACAACTACTTCCACCACGTCGCCGGGCCGGGGCGGATCGGCGCGATGGGCGTCTACCTCGACGACCAGGCCAGCGGCATCGGCATCTTCGGGAACGTCTTCCAACACGTCACTCGCGCGGTGTTCATCGGCGGCGGCTGCGACAACGTGGTCGAGAACAACGTCTTCGTCGACTGCGTCCCGGCCGTGCACATCGACGCCCGCGGGCTGGGCTGGCAGAAGGCCGCGACGGATGATCCGAAGGCCACGCTGCGCACGGGCCTGGCCGCCATGCCGTACCGCAACGAGCTGTGGTCGAAGCGCTACCCCGACCTGCCGGGCATCCTGGACGACGACCCCGGCACGCCGAAGCGCAACCGGATCGCCCGGAACCTCTGCGCCGGCGGCAAGTGGGACGACATCCACGCCGGCACGCGGAAGTACCAGACCGTCGAGCGGAACCTGGTCGAGCAGGACGGGGCGCTGGCGGGCATCGAGAAGGGCGCCCTCCGCCTGCCGCCGGAGGGCCGCCTGCGCGAGATCGGCTTCGAGCCGATCCCGTTCGAGCGGATCGGGCCCTACCGCAGCGAGGACCGCGCGTCCTGGCCGGTGACGAGTGAGCCGATCGAGCTGGCCGCCGTCCAGCCCGCCCCCGCGCCGGCGCCGACCGGCCCGACCCCCGTGTACGCCGTGCCGCGCTCGACGGCGCCGGGGAAGATCGACGGGCAGATCGACCCGGGCGAGCAGGTCGGCTCGGGCCTCGTGCTGGCCGAGGACTTCGAAGGCAACAAGTCGCCGCGGACCAGCCGCGTCTGGCTGCACAGGGCCGGCGACGCGCTGTACGTCGCGTTCGACAACGCGGTGCCGGCCTCCCCGCCGCTGAAGCGCGAGCCGAAGTGGGGCGCCAACGACGCCTGCGAAATCGCCGTGCGCCTGGCGGGCGGCGGCAAGCCGGGGCCGATCCTCGTCCTCCGCGGCTACGCCGATCCGGCCATGACGTTCGAAAGCGTCGAGGAAGCCGGCGCCTCGGAGGCCGCGGCCGCGAGGGCCGCACAGGGCGTCCGGTACGCATCGAAGGTCGTCTCGCCGACTCGCTGGACGGCGGAGTGGCTTCTGCCGCTGGCGTCGCTGGGGATCGACCCGTCCCGCCCCGGGCGGCTCCAGTGCAACCTGTCGGTCCGCAAGACGGCCGGCAACCTCTGGCTCCAGTGGCGCAGCACGCGGGGCAACACCCACGCGGTGGACCGGGCCGGAGTGCTCCAGTGGCCGTAATCCGCAATTCGGGGACAGATACCTAATTCGGGGACAGATACCTTTTTTCGCGACGAATAAAGGTATCTGTCCCCGAATTACGGGGCGTCTACTTCGCCGGCCACCATTGGTTGATAAGGGCGGTGAGGTGCTTGACCTTGTCGGGCTGCTCGGCGGCGAGGTCCTTCTCCTCGTGCGGGTCGGCCAGCAGGTCGTAGAGCCTGGGCTTCTCGCCCGGCAGTCGGGCGGGGTTGGGCAGCAGGAGCTTCCAGCGGCCCTCGATGCCCCACCGCCGGCGCAGGCCGCTGGCGGGGTTGGACAGGTCGGCGATGTTGTGCTCGAACGACGCCCCGAAGATCGCCTTGCGCTTCGCCATCGCGTCGGCGTCCAGCAGGTCCAGGCCGGGCATGTCGGCCGTGGGCTTCAGGCCGCACGCGGCCAGGACCGTCGGGGCGATGTCGATGCTGCTGGCCAGCGTCGTCTCGTCGCGCCGGGGCGTGACGTGCCCCGGCCAGCGGACCATGATCGGCGTGCGAACGCCGCGCTCGTAGGCGGTGCGCTTGCCGCGCAGGGCCTCGAAGCCGGGGCTCTTGCCCGCCCACTGCACCCAGCCGTTGTCGCAGACGTAGACGACCAGCGTGTTGCCCGTCAGGCCGCGCTCCTGAAGCCCGTCCAGCAGCTCGCCGCAGGTCTCGTCGAACCACTCGCACATGGCGTAGTACTTGGCGATGGCCAGCGGGCGGTCGGCGGCGGCGTACTTGTCCAGGAGGCGCTGGGGCGGGTTGTGCGGCTGGTGGGGCAGGAAGGGCGCGTACCACAGGAAGAAGGGCTTGCGGTCCTTCGTCGCGCCGTCGATGAAGTCGAGAATGGGCTTGAGGCCCTGGCGGCCGATGGTCAGTCCCGCGTCGCCGTGGCGCCCGCCGCGCTTGGGGTCGCCGTGGGTCATGCCGGCGGTGAAGCCCCCGCGGGCGGGGTTGCCCTCCCACCACTTGCCGGACTGGAAGCTCACGTAGCCGGCCCGGCCCAGCAGGCGGGGCAGCGTGGGCAGCTTCTCGAACTGCGCGATCATCTGTTCCCGCCCGGCGAGATTGCCGGCCCCGCCGTTGGGATCGTTGCCGACCGTCCCATGCCGGTGGGGGTACAGGCCGGTGCAGATCGTCGCGAGGCTCGGCCGGCAGAGGGCGGTCGGCACGTAGCCGCGGGTGAGCACGAGCGACTGGAGTGCCAGGCGGTCCAGCCGCGGCGTGCGGACGACCTTGTGGCCCATGAAGCCGTAGTCGGTCCAGGCCTGATCGTCGGAGATGATCAGGACGACGTTGGGGCGTTTTGGGTCGGTCTGGTCGGCCTGGTCGGCCTGGGCGGGGGCGGCCTGGGGCGAGGCGCTTCGCACGAGCCCCGCCGCCGCGCCGGCGCCCGTGAGCTTGAGGAACGTTCTGCGGTCCATGGATGGCTCCTTCGAGGACCATCATACCGGCCCGTGGCGGGGAGGCAACGGGCAGTCGGGGCCGCCAACGTCGGGCCGGTCGGTGAATTCCCCGCGGAAACGCTCGCGGCCGGCCGCGGTGCGTGTAGAATATCCCGCCGATGATCGTACGACACGCAAAGGTCCCCGACGCGCCGGCCATCTGCGAGCTGGTGAACCACCACGCCGAGCGCGGGCGGATGCTCCACCGCAGCCTGGAGGACGTCTACGCGATGCTTCGCGAGTTCCAGGTGGCCGAGGAGGACGGCCGGGTCGTCGGCTGCGCCGCGGTGGACGTGTTCTGGGCGGACCTGGCGGAGGTGAAGGCGATGGCGGTGGCGCCCGGCCGGGAGGGCCGCGGCATCGGCTCGCGCCTCCTGGAGGCCGCGTGCGAAGACGCCCGGGCGATCGGGGTCCGCAGGCTGTTCGCCCTGACGTACGAGCGGGGCTTCTTTGAGAAGCACGGCTTCGAGGCGATCGACCGCCTGACGCTGCCGGAGAAGGTCTGGCGCGAATGCATCGTCTGCCCGAAGGCCGACGCGTGCGACGAGATCGCGCTGCTGAAGCAGCTTTGATTGTCAGATGCCCAAGCAGGACACCATCATCCGCCTGGAGAAGGTCCACAAGGCCTTCGGCCGGCTGGTCGTGCTCGACGGGGTGGACCTGTCGATCCGCGCCGGGGAGACGACGGTGGTGATCGGCCCCAGCGGCTGCGGCAAGAGCGTCCTGCTGAAGCACATCGTGGGCCTGCTGCGCCCGGACCGCGGGAAGGTGTTCTTCCGCGAGCACCTGGTCTCGGGGATGAGCGAGCGGCAGCTCGTGCCGGTGCGGCGGCGGATCGGCTTCCTCTTCCAGGGCGGGGCCCTGTTCGACTCGATGACCGTCGAGCAGAACCTCTGCTTCCCGCTGACCGAGCACGCCGTGGGCACGGAGGCCGAGC
>Ga0307380_10006078_pt1 | contig 15915 bp, 21 predicted proteins | sample UN3MG_FD_202239 | JGI IMG/M metagenome (GOLD analysis project Ga0307380, IMG submission 202239) | Soil microbial communities from Risofladan, Vaasa, Finland - UN-3 | ecosystem: Environmental > Terrestrial > Soil > Coastal area > Acid sulfate soil | place: Finland: Risofladan, Vaasa | collected...
TATTAATAATTCAAAAAATACTTAATTTACCGCTGCCCAGCCGTAGTTGATTATATGGAGTGCTTAATAGCAGTTATAGAAGAGAAATTTAGTGTCCTTTCAATTGCTGCACTTGTGACCTTTTCCCCAAAAACTAGTCCAATTTGAAAGTTAGGATCTAGGCCAGTATGAGGGTCCCCCGAAAAGTGATCCAGTTAAAACGTCAGAAGTCGGGATACACAGCGGGGAAAGAGTAGAGCTAGTTGATATACAAAACGAGTAAAGCTCTAATATACAGATTTTTATAATTCTTTATGAGAACATAATTAAAAAAACGGTACTTCCCCTTGATCTTTATAGAAGTATTTTATTAGGGCCATCTTTTAAATTGGAATTTAATCAGTTTGAAAGTATAATATTTAGCAGGTTTTATAATCAAGGAGGTTAGAAATGGCAAGAAGAGTTTATTTTAGAGAGATTTATTTATACATTGTTTGCCTTATTGCACTTGTAATCTTCATAGTGGGACTCGTTATGGTTTATGATAGTTCTATTAATTATGTAAAACCAACAACATATATGACAAGGTTCAACATAATAACTATGTATTCAGCAGATCAATACCAAAACCTATCCAAGGAAGAAATAGAACAATTAGCCGAGGATGAGCTTAATGCCTCTCTTCAGAGTGAAAAAGATATAGCATTTAAAGGTTTACTGAGAGGAATACTTCTGGTGATTATATCAATTCCACTATTTGCCTTTCACTGGAGAAAAGCTCAGGCAATGTGGCGTACAGGTTTGGAGACAAAAGATACCGATTGACATATCTTCCTTTTTTATACGGTGAGTATGGATTCCATGGATCAATTAATATTTGAAACAAATTTTAGAAATTTTCTTAACTAGATTAAGAATGGAGGAAATAATGAATATTTCTGAATTTGCCGATAAGCTTATCTGCCAGTGCTTTGGGAGGGGACTTGTCCCTTCTAAATTCATATATACCAAGATAATCAAGAATCTTCTTTATAACCTTATAGTCTTCAATAAAGGCAATAATTCTCATTTGCCCACCACATTTGGGCATGTCAGGGGATCTACTTCATAAATCTTTTTAATTAACCTTGCCCATGATTTATTGCAGCCCTTTGTATGCTCATCACCTGAGATAATAAAATCTGTCCCGTCACAATTTTGCCTTTTCCTTCTGCCCCTGCAGACATTGCTGTAGAATCCGTATTATGCTGAGCTTAAAATTATGCTGAGTTAATAATTTCTAATCAGGGCATATGCCTATAGGTCTTTAATAACTATATAATAAAATTTATTTTATTAACATCTGTTCTTTGACAATTTTAATATATTCAGTAACAAGGTTCTCAGATAGTGAGGTAATATAAGCTATTTCACTTAAAATCATACCTCTCCCGTAAAGCATTTTGACTCTCTGGAAATCTCTTATGTATCTATCCACTGATGAAGGTGCATGGGAAGTAGCTCTGGCTATATCTTTTGTAGAGTAGTTTTGCATATGCATTTTTATTATTTTTACCTTGTGAGTTATTGACCTGCCAATATCATGAACTACTCCTCGAAGCGGAAGCATCTTCCCTGTCTCATTTTGATAGTCTCTTACAAGCATTGATACTTTTGCCTGGGATATATTAAATATCAGTGCAATATCAGCTTGTGAGAGCACACCACCTTGGCTATATGCTTCACCTGCAATCCTTGCTATTCTTTTAGGTAAGATGCGAGATGGTTTTATTCCCCTGCTGTAATCCAAAATATCTGAATCTGCAACTATTGACAATACAACATGCCTGCACTTAGTCTTTGCAAGAGTTTTTCCATTTCCGTGTTTTTCTCCCTTTAGAACAGCAGGCCATACTATCTGTCCAGGCTTAAGTTTTAAGGCATCTTTTGTAGATTCAGAATGTATGGACAGGATATCACTAATTAAAGCCTCAGCCACCTTGGGCTTGGACTGGTAACCATAATTTTCAATAAGGTGAAGAATCAGGCTGTTTTTACTAGCTTTGGAGTTTGAGTTATATCATTATCAAAAAAATGTTTAGCAATATAAGCAGGATGTGTAGCATTGGAATCAGCTAGAAATGCCATTTCTGTTGCATCAGGAGTAAATACATCAAAATTTCCTGCCATTCATGATGCTTTAGCCGCATACATTGATCCTGCATCTGCTATCATAATAGGTTTCTTATTAAGCTCATTAATTAATTCGCAAAGCTTTGTTATCATAGTTATGTATGGCATACAATAATGCAAGGCCAAGATTGAAGAAGAAATCACTTTTAAATTTTAATTAAATACTTATAGATTTCTCTACTACCTTTACCTTCACCAATATCTCCAGCAATTAATACTTGTGGTTTATTTATATTAAGATACTCCGTTGTTTTCACAGCAGCATTAATCATAGATGCTGTACCTTGTGTACAAGAAATATTATAATCATTAACAACCAATAAATCTCCTACTACCCTGGCTTCACCTATAGTCAGAGGTAAATCTTTTATTGGAACTGTTCCTACAATAAGCAACATACCCTATTATCCCTTTCTCCATAAAGTTAAACTTTCATTTAAAGTTATATCTAGCATTAAAGCACATAGCGTAAAACCTATATTTTTTGGTCTTGGTGCTTCTTCAAGTAGTTTGTTAATTAATTTCGAATAAAGATATGGAATATCCGGGCAACCACCACCAGATATATTTACAATAATACCGTTATTTTTATTGAAAGCAAGCTTCATATTACCAGCTTTTACCATTATATTGTTACCAAAGTATTTTATCTTTACAACTTCTAATAGGTTTGAAGTATCTATTTTAAGTGGTATTACTTCAATATATTTTACTTTCTTTTTATCTAATCTTCGCTCGATACCTGGCTTTTCTACCAAATTTATTGCTATTACTAAATCACAACCTTCACGAAGTTCAGGAGGTGGTGCAACTAGTTTGATTTCATAACCAGCGTTTTTAAGTATCTTTTCCGCTTTAAGTGCTTTTTGTACATCCATAAACAATACGAGGCCACTTCGTTCAGAAAGCTTATTTTTTCTTCTTTTAAAAGAATTTAAAAAACCTATTTTACTATCTTTTCTATCCAATTTTAAATTTTAAAAAACCAAAAATCATAAAAACTTGGCTACTATTTTTACCACAAATATATAATATATGATTATTCCTATATAAAATCCAACTAAATACACAATTGATCCAATTCTGCCTTGCCCTGCCATAACATGCTGTCTTAATGGGCAACCTCCAGCTAAGGTTGAAAATAGCCCTAATCCTAATCCACCTATTATACTTACTAATCCAAATTTACTGAACACAGCATTTATAAAAGTAGGATAAGTTGTATATTTTACATTTACTATATTTTGTAAATTAGGCAATATTTGGCCTATAAACTTTAGAATCCAAATTGTTAACCAAGCCGTAGCAAAAAAAGAAAACAACCCCTTTAAAAGCTCTTTATCTCTTACTAATAGAAAATCCCGAAACCCTCCTATAAAACACATTCGAGATCTTTGAGCAAAAAACCCAACAATTAATCCTATCGTAAGGCTGCCAATTATTGTAAGCATAAAATCAGAGCCTCCTTAAAATTACAACTCCAAAAATAATTCCAATCATTAACCCTATTATAGCTAAAAAAGCATAAGGATCACCAAAAGCAAACCTCAATATCACTCTTGTTGGGCAACTAATTATAATCAAACCAAAGTTTGAGACCGCTATTCCAAGTAAAAACATTTTTAATAAGTTTTCACTTTTAATGAACTTAAATTCCTTATTTAATAATGAAGATACAATTGAACCTACAGTAATACCAATTGTTGTTAATAGAGGAATATTCTTTGATACTTCTGCAGCTTCCATTTCAATTGAAAATAATAACTTACTTAACCAATTTATAAGATCACGCCCATGACACACTGTACAAATACCATATGCTTGAGGAGGCTGTATTTTAAAAATTGGCTGTGCTAATACTGCCAGTATTCCTGCGATAATTCCAAAAAAGATTGGGGAATAAAAAAAATCAAAAAATCTATTTTTTTCATTAAAATAATCATTTCTCATCTTAATTTATCAATCTAACCACTTAGACATTTTTTTAGCTTTAGGATAATGATATATTGCTTCAAAAGTAATCTTATTATTATTTAAAATTTTAGAAATTTCTTTTTCCTTTTTAAATTCAAAACAAAGAGCAACTCCGCAGTTAGGACTTATTTCCCGAGGCCCAGGTATGAGTATTACTTTACATCCATTCTTTTTCAATACTTTTTCCGCCTTTATTACCTGCTGCGAAGAATAAAAAGTTATTACTCCATCCATATATATCACTCAATATATTAAATAATTTTAAGACTAACCAATTTTCAAAATCTCCTCTAATGCTGATATTGAATAATCAATCTGCTCAACTGTATTAAAATATGAAAAACTAAATCTTAAGGTGCCCTCAGGAAAAGTGCCAATTGTTTTATGGGCATTTGGATTACAATGCAATCCAACCCTGCACATTATAGAATATTTCCGATCAAGTATTAATCCCACTTCAGAAGGACTTAAATTTTTAATATTAAAAGAAATAAGACCAGCCTGCCTATTTGCATCTTTTGTACCATAAATTTTTACTCCTTTTATTTGAGATGCTTTTTTTATAAATCTATCCACCAATTTTCTCTCATGCGACCTAACTTGGGAAATTCCTTTACTTAATAAAAACTCAACTCCAGCTTTAAGTCCAGCCAGACCTGTTATATTCATTGTACCGCTCTCTAGCTTATCCGGTAAAAAATCAGGTTGGATATCTCCGTCAGAACCACTCCCCGTCCCTCCAAATATTATTGGAGATAAATTAATATCACCACCTATACACATACCACCAGTACCAGTTAAGCCCATTAAACCTTTATGACCTGTAAAAGTTAATACACAATTTTTATATTTCCCTAAATCAATATTTATGGGCAATGCTCCTGCTGTCTGGGCACAGTCTATAACAAAAGGAATATTATTTTCCATAGTTATGGAAGCAATTTCTTTTATAGGTAAAATTGTTCCTACTACATTTGATGCATGGGTAAGCATCACCATTCTAGTATTTTTTCTTATTACTTTAGACACATCTTCTGGATAAAGTGTGCCATCTGAATTACAATTCACCACAGACAAAGATATACTACCATTACTCTCTAAAAATCTAAGTGGCCTCATTACTGAATTATGTTCAGTTGAGCTGGTTACAACATGGTCTCCTGTTCTTAATAAGCTAAAGATACAGATATTTAACGCTTCTGTAATATTTTTAGTAAATATTATCCTTGAAGTATCTGAATAATTAAAAACCTCTCCCACAGCTTCGCGAACTTCCTCAATAAGTCTACTTGCCGCCACAGACATTCTATGACCAGAACGACCAGGACTGCCCCCAATTTCTTCTAAAAAGTACTTTATTTCTTCTAAAACTTTCTCTGGTTTTGGCCAGGAGGTTGCAGAATTGTCAAAATATATTACTTTCTCCATCAATTAATATCTAAGAATTTAATAATCTATTTTAAAATTAATATCTGTTAGCCACTGCTCCCTGTGAAAGACGTCATAATCTTCAGGAGTCCCTGTAACAATAGCTTTCCATTTCTTACCATACCTTGCTATTGGAAGTTCTTTGTTCCAATTAACTATTGCACAACTCCCTATTATATATCCTTCTAATTTTACTATATAAATTTCTTTTATTATTTCTTCTGTATCAAAATAGTCTAATATTATACTTTCACGGATGAATTGATTTTCAAATTTTAATCGAGATAATTTACTAACATCTAATATCTTTAGTGAAGTAAAATGTATCCTCCAACCACTTCCCCCAAAATCTCTTTTTGCTTTTTTTAAAAAATCGTCTTTCTCTACTATCCCATTAAAATTGTATTGTCTCTTTCCCTCAACTTTTTTTTTGGGTATCCACTTTCCTTCTAAAGAAATATCATATAAGTTTTCGTAATGTCCGTTATCAATAGAATTGTAAAGATCAAATACTATACCTTTTACATTTCCTATTTTATATTCTTCTTTGCTTTCTTCCAGACTACCATTAACAAATCCAAAAATTATTGTAGCTAATGCTATTATAGAAATTATGTATACAAATATTGTTGTAATTTTAATAAAATGTCCAGACATTATTACTAATAAGTTAATCTAAACCTAGCCTGCAATACATCTAGTTAGCAGGCTAGGTTTAATATCAATTACTGTAATTGCTATTCCACTCTTTTAGCTATACAGCACGTGAGAAATTATCAGCTACATTATTACTCAGGCATTATATCTGATACTCTTTCAATCCATTCATCTACATTTTCTTTTGTTACTATAGGTGTCTTAATGTAAATTGGACCCTGAAGCTGATAGTATTGCATATCTGTTTCTCCCCTAGCTAACCTTATGGCTCTCTCCATATGCATTTGCGCGTATAGATATGGCTGCTGTACTATATCAAGTCGCATCATTGTGTCTGCCTTAATCTGCTCAAATGCGCCAAGAGTACCATCAAATCCTATAACCAAATGTGTTTCAGGATCTAATCCAGCAGCTTGCATTGCACTCATTCCACCAAGAGCAGAGTCGTCATTACAGCCAAAGAGAACATCTACATCAGGATTGCCTTGAAGAATATTCTCCATTGCCTCTAAGCCTTTTTCTCTTAAACCGGAACCATTTTGCTCAATTAGCGTGATTTCTCCATCAACATTTTTGTAAAGTGCTTCATTAAATCCTTCATTTCTTGCAACACAGTCAGTGAAGGTTGGCAATGTTAACCCAACTACTTTAGCACTACCGCCAAGATTCTCATTTATCCAATCAGCAGCAAATTCACCAGCATATTTTCCACCACCAAAACTATCAGTACCTATAAAAGGTACCATACCTTCTTCTACTGTTTGAGGTGAACCATCGTTCAGCAATGGAATACCAGCATCTTTACACAGCTCTAACACTGCTTTCCAGCTAGCAGGATCAGCAGGTGCACAAATTATAGCATCGACACCGGCACCAATAAGGTCTTCTGCAACACTCAAGCATTTTTCTGGATTCATGTCATTCACTTGTACTGTTGCTTCAGCTCCCATCTCTTCGGCTTTATCTAAGAAACCACGATTTAGCATTACTTGGTACTCATGTTCCAAAGTTATCTGAATGACACCTATTTTTACAGCTTCTACTTCTTCTGCTATTGCTTCTTCAACTTCTTCAACCGTCGTAGCTTCTACAACTTCTTCTTCCTCCTGAACAGCCTCAACTTTTTCTTCTTCTGTCGGAGCACACCCTACAACAGCAATAGCCAAATAAAATATTACAGCCATCGAAACTAAAATGGCAGTTGCTTTTTTAAACATTTTTTTCACCCTTTCTTTTTAGAATTTACTTCTCTTACTATTTGTATTAAAATTTTCCCTGAGATTTGTTTGGAATAGCAGATTTTACCTATCCTTTTCTACTTCTAAACAAATCTCGTATTTTCTTCATCCTTTTACCTCCTTTCTATATATTTCTGTGGCTCCCATGAAACTCTGAAACCATTGTCTGTAAAAGGTTTCAACATTACCACTTTTTTAACTTCTCCTTGCCACATCTAAGATCTCTTATTTTACTTTTTTACCTCCTCTCCTTTAAAATTGACATCATCTATCGCAAAAATTTTATGCTCTTCGTTAAAGAGGGGCTAATCTTTATGTATCAGCGAGTACTTTTTGATCCAGAATATATCTTTAGGCAACCACTTAAGAAATATGAGCTTTTCTCTCTTTACCTTACCTTTTTGTCAAAAGTTACTACTACTACAGATATATTGAGGTTGTTATAACACCATTGCCCACATCACTGTATTAGCCGTTACCTATTTTGCCTCGTTTGTCAAAGAACATAAAAGAATTCCGTTTGTTAAAAAGTTTCCTTCTGAATCTTTAATTTCGTCAAGCCCTATCATATTTTTACTAAAAAATTAATAATCTTATATTAAATAAAAATTTTATACTCGTAAACGATGTAATCCAGCTTCTCTTGTCTGCTTATCAATAGCTATCGCAATATAAATTATAAAGCCCTTAGCCATAAGTTGGTAAAAGTATGGTACACCTAGTATGGTCAAGCCATTTCCTATTATACCAACAGTAAAAGCACCTATCAGAGTTCCCCACATATTACCAATGCCACCAAACAAACTAGTACCACCAATAACTACTGCTGATATAACGTCTAATTCAAACCCTTGTCCAGCTGTGGGATTACCTGAATATAGTCTTCCAGCCAAAATTGAACCAGATAAACCAGTCATCATGCCAGATATTGCAAATACTGCTATTTTTATTCTACTTACATTTATTCCAGAAGTAATTGCAGCTTCTTCATTGCCTCCAACAGCATATACATAACGGCCAAATTTTGTACTTTTTAATACAAATTGAGCTGCAATTAAAACGAAGGCTGCAATTACTATTGGAATGGGAACAGGACCTAGGTATCCAGTTCCAATTGATATAAATGCTTCATTTTTAATAAATATTGGTTTACCTCCAGTGTATGCTAATGCAATACCTCTAGCAACTCCCATCATAGCTAAGGTTACTATCAATGAACTTAATTTTTGTTTGGCAACAACTACACCTATTAACATTCCAACTAACGCCATAAATACCATTATTAATATAAGGGCAAGGTACCATGGAATTCCGTAATATAACATCGCTGCAACAAATACTCCTGAGAGAGCTAAGTAAGAACCCACAGCTAAGTCTATATTTGCGGCAATCATAACAAAGGTTATACCTATTCCTACTATAGTTACTATTGATACTTGTCTAGCTACTGTTAAAAAATTACTAGTAGTTAAAAACCTTCCATGTGACATTAATGAAAAAAAAGCAACCAAAACAATTAGAGCAATTAATACTCCCATACTTCTAAGTTTTAAACCAGAAAACCATTCCTTTATTCGCTCTCCTGCACTTAATTTTGCTGCTGCTTCCTTATTTGTTGCCATTTATTATGCCCTTTCACTAATTTTTTTATTAAACAGATAATTTCATTAGTTTTTCTTCAGTTGCATCTTTATTTAAAAAATTACCAGTCAATTTACCTTTATTCATAACAAATATTCTATCAGCTATTGATAGTATTTCCGGTAATTCAGAAGAAACAAAAATTATTCCCTTTCCCGATTTAGCTAAATCTTTTATTAATTTATATATTTCAGCTTTCGCACCTACATCAATACCTCTAGTTGGTTCGTCCATTATTAAAATATCTGGTCCTGTAATAAGCCATTTAGCTATTGCTACCTTTTGCTGATTACCACCACTCATGGCCATTGTAGAAGTTTCAATATTAATTGGTTTGATATTTAATCTACCTGCAAATTCTCTTGCACTTTTTTTCTCATTACTCCTAACTATATAACTGTATTTACTTATATTATCTAGATATGAGATTGTTATATTTTCTCTAATATTGAAATTCATAAAAAGACTTTCATTTTTTCTATCTTCTGAAGTCATTCCAATTCCTACCTTAATAGCATCCTTTGAGGATTTAAATCTAACTTCTTCACCTTTTACTATAATTTTCCCTTTATCAATAGTGTCAAGACCAAATAATGCTTTCATCAATTCAGTTCTTCCCGCTCCAACAAGACCAGAAAAACCCAATATTTCACCAGCGTTTAATGAAAAACTAATATCATTAAATACTCCTTCTTTTGTAAGTCCTTTAACCTCTAATAATAACTTTTCTCTTTTTTCAGATTTTTCTGTTTTTGTTTTTTTATATTTATTTATAATTTTTCTACCAACCATCATTTTTACAACAGTTTCATAATCCAATTTATTTATTGGTTTAGTGCCCATTAAAACTCCATCTTTTAGCACCGTTACTGTATCAGCTACCTCAAAAACTTCTTCTAACCTATGAGATATATATATTACCGACTTTCCTTGTTCTTTTAATTTTTGAATTATTTCAAATAATTTTTCAGTCTCATTAATTGTTAGTGACGCAGTAGGCTCATCCATTATTATAACTTCACTTTCATATACTAGAGCTTTAGCAATTTCAACAATTTGCTGTTGAGCAATACTTAACATTGCAACAAATATCGTTGGATTAATATTTGATTTTAATAAATCTAAGTATTCCTTACATTTTTTAAGAAGCTTGTTTTCATCTATATATCCAAACACAGTTTTACTATCTTCATTACCCAAAAAGATATTATCTGCAACAGTAAGATTAGGACACAGATTTAATTCCTGATAAATTGTACTTATACCAAGATTTTTAGCTTCTCGGGGGTTTTTAATGTTTATTGCTTTCCCTCTATAGATAATCTGACCAGAATCTTGACTATAAACACCAGATAATATCTTAATTAATGTTGATTTTCCTGCACCATTTTCACCAACAAGTGCATGAACCTCACTCTTATTAACTTCAAATATAACTTTATCTAGTGCTTGTACTCCTGGAAAAGATTTTGAAATATCTTTCATTACAAATATTGATTCTTTATTCATTATATTGTCACCTTTCAAATAGCTATTTATTATAAAAACCAAATTCATAAGCTGCTTCTAACATTGCAATCACATTTTCTGGTGGTACATCAGCTAAAACATTGTGAATCTGGTTAAACACATATCCGCCTCCACTACAAAATACATCCATCCTTTTTTTGACATCTTCTTTTACTTCTTTTGGAGATTTATTTGGTAAAATATCTCTGGTATTACACCCTCCACCCCAAAAGGTTACATACTTTCCAAATTCTTTCTTCAATCTTTCAGGCTCCATATTGGCTGCAGTTGTTTGAACAGGATTTAATATATCAACGCCTGCATCAATTAAATGAGGTATGCATTCATATATAGATCCACATGAATGAAAAAATACTTTACAATCACTATTATCATGAACAAAATCCCACATTTTCTTGTATTTAGGTTTAAATAAATCTTTAAATATATCTGGTGACATCCATCCTGCTTGACTTGAACCCAAGTCATCACCTCCAAATACTAATATATCTACATATTCACCTACCCCTTTAATAACTCTATCTAATAGTATTAGATATTTTTCTAGTAATTTAGCATGGAGTCTTTCAACTCCTTTTTTATCTGTATAAATATCACAGAGAAAATTTTCGAAACCTCTAAGAAATGTACCCTTCTCAAAAAGATTGCATCCCACCATTAATAATATTGCGTAATCTGTATCCTCATAAAGCTCTTTAATATTTCTTATAAATATCTCATACTGCTCATCATTAAAAATATTTAAGCTCCACTCTGGATCAGGAATAGACCACATTTCCTTATTTAAATCTTCATCTTTAATAGTCTCTGGAATTTTAGGTAAATTTTTATATACCCAATATACCTGATCTACATAAAGAGAAGTTTTAGGTTTTTTACCTAGAACAAAACCATTTTTATCTTTTAAATATACAGTTAAATCTTCTCCTATTTCAATATCTAAGTATTTTGGAATAAGACATTTTGTAGCATTATTTAAAGTCCATTGTCTCCAATCACCATCATCCTTTAAAAATGCTTGAGCAGCATCAATTGTATCAATATGAAACATATCTCTTATTTCCTTTTCAGGGAATGCAAGCTGCTGGATAAAATCATACATTTTAGCTAGACCTTTATTGATACCTAATCTCTTTCTTAATCTATCGTAGGCTATAGTTGCAATACCAGTAGAACGCATTCCACCAAGATCTATAGGAACTCTGTCAGCTTCTTTATGATTTATTGCTAATCTTACTCTCTCACGAGAATTCATACTTACCTCTTCTTCTTCAAAACTTCATTTATAATATTCCATTGACCTTACAACCTCGTAGCATGCACCTATGACGTGGTAATCTGATTTTCCAGGTGGTGACTTTTTATCATTAATAGGTTTTTTATCTAAAGATAGTACTCTGTACCAGCCTCCAAACTTCTTATCTGCAAAATATTTGCAAGAGTATTCCCAGCATTTATTATACTTTTCCCAGTAGAATTCCTTTCCAGTTCTTAATGCAAGAATTGCTGATGCAGCTATTGTTTCTGCAAGAGTCCAGTAATATCTTTCTGTATCTAAAATTTTGCCTTCTCTATCAAATGTATAATTAATGCCTCCATTTTTTTTATCCCAAGCATACTTTATGGCTTTATTAAATAGAAGTTCTGCTACTTCCAGTTGCCAATCGGCAGGTTTATATCTTTCTAATATTAATAATAATTTACTCCACTCAACAAAATGACCTGGTAAAAATCCATAAGGCTTATATAAATTTTTTGGATCATCCCTATTATATTCCCAGTCTACTTTCCAATCAGTCTTATAATGCTCCCATATCATTCCATCTGTTTTCTTAGTTAATTCAACAGTAATTTTATGAGCTATTTTATAAGCTTTGTCTAAATACTTCTCCTCTTTTGTTGCCTCATAAGCAGCCAGCATTGCTTCAGTCATATGCATATTACTGTTTTGTCCCCTATAAGGATTTATTTTTTTAAAGTCACTTGAACACTCGTCAACATATAAGCCATAATCTTTCTCCCATAATTTTTCTTCTAAAAAATCATAAATATTACCAATTAGAGGAAAGGCTTCTTTTATGCCTGCCCTGCAAGAATTACTAACTGCACACAAGCAAAAGGCTTGTCCGTAAGTCATCTTATTTTCTATAACAGGACTATTGTATTTTGCAACTTGATGATATCCTCCATTAGTTTTATCTCTGTGTATTATTTCTAAAAATTCTAATCCATGCCTTATATAATCTTTATAATCTTTATCTTCCCCTAAAAAAATCCCAAAACAGAAGTTTAAAATAAATCTTGTTGTAGAAACTAAATCCTTGACCTCTTTATCAAAAACCTCACCACTATCTAAATATGCACAATAATATCCACCATATTTTTCATCCTTAACTAAAGGCTTGTAAAAATCAATAATATCTATAGCATGTTTTCTTACAAATTCTGGGTCTTGATATTTTTCCAAGGTAACCATCCCCTATTACAATTAAGATTATTTATTAATAATCTTAAATACATTAAATCTCTAAGTAATAATTTATAATTCAAACCTTTAATTCTTTTTTGTTATTAATTTGTTAATTATTAGAAATTGAGATATCTCTAGTTCTTACAGGCCCACACGAATCTCTTTCAACAAACGAAGTTTCTAAAACAATCTTTTTACTTCTGCTCCCTTTTTTCTCCAGCATTCTTATAATACTCTTAGTTGCTTCAACGCCACACTTAAACTTAGGGTAATGTACAGTAGTAAGAGGAACCTTTAGTAGTTCTGTAATGTCAATATCATCATACCCAATAATAGAAATATCTTTAGGAATATTTAATCCCAATTCTTCTATTGCTTTTATAGCTCCAATAGCAGTATAGTCATTATTTCCTATTATTGCTGTTATATCATTATTTTCCTTCAATAATTTTAATGTAACTTTATATGCACTTTTCCTATCTAATACATTTTTGGTTATAAAATAATCTTTTATCTCTAAATTTTTTTCATTCATAACATCATTATATGCTGTTAATCTTTCATTTGATGAATAAACATCAGGACCTTTTAAGAATGCAATATTTTTATGCCCTAAATTAATAATGTATTCAGCCACTTTTCTTCCTGCTTCGTAATCATTAGCTATAACATAATTTATACCTGGTATATCTAATTTACACGTCATAATAACAAAATGCTCTCCAATATTATTTAATTTTTTAACTACAATATCATTCAAATCAAGAGTTGCTATTAATAAACCGTCAACTCCTCCTCCAATTAGTATTTTTAAATATTTTTCTCCAATTCCTAAACTAAATTTAGACTCACATACTATTACTCTATAACCATTTTTTTCTGCAGTTTGTATAACACCTCTTGCTAATCTTGAGTAAAATGGATTTTCTAAACTTGGAACTATTAATCCTAATGTATTACTTCTTTTTAAAACCAAACTACGCGCAGGAATGTTTGGATTATAATCATACTTCTCTAATAGTTCTAATATTTTTTCCTTGGTTTCTTTTTTTACATATTCCTCATTATTTACGACTCTTGAAACAGTTTTTGGAGAAACCCCTCCCAGTTTAGCTATGTCTTTTAAAGTATATCTTTTCATTAGAAACAAATTAATTATTAAAAACTGACAACGCTATCAGTTAACGCTGTCATAGTATCAAAACTTTTTTTATTTGTCAATAATTAATTTACTTTTTGTCATTTAAAAATTAAAAGTGCACACTTTTTTTAAGATTTAAAGTTTAAAAGTGCACACCCTGGAAACTATAATTTAGGATCAATAATAAAAGTAGAGAAAGGTCCTAAGTTATGGAACAGCTGCATAAGAAATTTAATTTATAAGAATTTGCTTTTGGATCACCAGAGTATCAAGCACAAATAATCAACATAATCTACTTTAAGAAGTATTGAAAATATGATATTAGAGTAGACAATACACTGAAGGCATGAATAAAAAAGTCAAAGACCATATCCAGCCTGTTTTCAGGCAGGCTTAAATACGGAAAATCATATCTGATCTAAAGATTAAGCATAATCACAGTCTATATAATCATCATGGCTGTAGTCATCAAATTCATCACAGCAAGTGTGTATTTTAGGAGGCGGTCTATTTCTTCTAAACTCATATATACCCAGATAATCAAGTATCTTCTTTACAATCTTATAATCTTCAATAAACGCAATTATCCTCATTTCCCCTCCACACCTAGAACAGGTAAGTGGATCCACTTCATAGATTTTTCTGATAAGCCTTGCCCAGGATCTATTGCTCTTTTTTGGATACTCATCCTCCAGAATAATATAACAATCCAATCCACTTTCTTCTTCTTTTTTACGCCTGCCCCTTACAACATTACTATAGAATCCGTATTATGCTGAGCTTAAAATTATGCTGAGTTATCAGTATATATCCTTAATTTTTAACTAATTACATTTCATTTAACTCAGCATATTATGGTTTATGCAAAGCTTTGCATAAACCATAATAGCGTACAGTCTGTTCGCCCATATTGGGGATATGGCTTGCAAGACTTGCAATAAAATCTGTTGCGTCAAACTCTTTAGAATCTGTTTTATCCTTTGATTTATAGATAACTTTTAAATCTTCTCTTACATAGCTCATCCTCTCCTGGGAAAATGATGCCCTTATTATATATCTTGCAAGATTTTCCATAGACTGGGTACTTCTAAGATAAATTCTTTCTCCACAATATACATTAAATCCCGAATGTCTCCAGGAAGCTATAAGCTCTAAATGCGGTCATACTGAATCAGAAAACAGAACCATCCAGGCTAAGTTTGAATGTAAAAACTGCGGACACTGGGAAAATGCAGATATAAACGCAGCTAAAAACATATTAGCGGCAGGGCTTGCCGTTTTTGCCTGTGGAGGAGGATATGGCGTTAGCCAGCCGATAAAGCAGGAACCCACCATGAGTAAGGTACAAACTTTGGAATGTGCCTAATTGGGATCACCTTGCTTTAGCAAGGGGAGGATGTCAATAATGCAGTTTACGGCATCTTTAAAACTTTCGATTTTAAAGAACTCACTCCTTGCCTTGCTAATACCTCTTGTTCCTTTGAAAATCCAGCACAGGTGCTTCCTGAATTCCCTGACTCCTTTATTTTCTCCCTTAAAATGAATTAAAAACTTCAGGTAAATTTTTGAAAACTCCTTTTTCCAATCTATACCGGGATTAAATTCCGGGTTTATTACTCTACCACCATTGCCAATGATAAATATTAACATATTCATCATAAGCCATAATCTACCTTTTACCGCTC
>Ga0307380_10006081_pt1 | contig 15914 bp, 13 predicted proteins | sample UN3MG_FD_202239 | JGI IMG/M metagenome (GOLD analysis project Ga0307380, IMG submission 202239) | Soil microbial communities from Risofladan, Vaasa, Finland - UN-3 | ecosystem: Environmental > Terrestrial > Soil > Coastal area > Acid sulfate soil | place: Finland: Risofladan, Vaasa | collected...
GTTCCCGTCGCCCCCTACTTCGTGATGACCGACGGCGTGGCCGGCACCGTCATCGGTGAGGGCGCGGCGGCGACCTGGGAGCGGGTCGTCGCCCTGCTCGGCAAGGCGGTCGCCGACTCGGGCCACGAAACGACCTATTCGCGCCGCGAGATCCTGTCGGGACGCGAACGGCGCGACCGGGTCGACCGTGAGCTCATGGAGGCCGGCCTCCTGCCCGGCGACCCCCGGCTCTACCACGACCGTCTGCCCGTCGATGACGACTCGGCGTGAGTGGGGCCGTCGTGAACGGAGCAGTGGTGGTCGGCGGCATGGTGGCGGCGGTCGTCGGCGCCATCCGCTCGACGTGGTCGCCCTGAGGTGAGTCGATGCTGTCGAGCATCCACCCGCTCGGCGAGCGGGCCAAGCACAACTCGTTCGCGTTGACTGCGACCTCGTTCATCGTGGGGTCGTTGTTCGGCGGGCTCCTCGTCGGGGCCGTGGCAGCGGCAGGCGCCGCGTTGCTCGGTACGTTCGTGACACCGGCCGCGGCCGCGTTCGGCTTCGCGGTGTTCGCCGTCTTGGCCGCCTTCGTGGAGAGACTCGGAGCCCGGTTGCCTTCTTGGCGTCGACAGGTCAGCGAGGACTGGCTCACGACGTACCGCGGTTGGGTCTACGGCGCCGGCTTCGGCGTTCAGCTCGGCGCCGGGGTGCTGACGATCATCACCAGCGCAGCCGTGCCCCTCGCGCTGGCAGCGGCGCTGCTCTCGGGGACCCCGCTGGCTGCCGTGCTCATCTGTGGCTCGTTCGGTCTCGCCCGCGGACTGACGATCCTGTCGGTGGCCAGGGTCAATACACCCGACGACCTGTTCCGGTTCCATCGGCGGTTGCAGTCGAGCGCCGGTCGCGTTCGTACCGTCGCCAGCTCGGTCCTCGCCATCACCGGCGGGATCGTCGCCGCCACCATCTCGTTTCCGTAGGAGATCCATGAGAGTCGAATCGCACGGCATCAGCACCGAACTCCCGCCAGGGTGGGAGGCCGAGATCACGGTCCGCCCCGAGAGCGAAGAGGAGGCTGCGCTCGCCACGGGCGAGCAGACGACCATGCCGGTCGCGCACCTCGCCAACTTCCCGCTCCCGCCCGAGCGCGGCGACTTCGGCAGCAACGCGGTCGAGATCATGACCGCCGACGACGTCTTGGTGTGCCTGATCGAGTTCGACCGAGGATCAGCAGGCACGGCGCTGTACGCACGGGAGGGCATTCCGGTGCTCACCCCCGATGCGTTCTCACCCGAGTCGATGCAGCGGGCGCTTCCCGGCCAGAGCGGAGCCCAGGAGTTCTTCAGTGTCGGCGGTCGGGCGTTCTGCGTGTACGTGGTCCTCGGGAGCCACACCCGCCGAGCCGAGACCGTCGAGATCGTCAATCAACTCCTGGCCACCACCCAAATCACCCCCGCCGACTAGCCCTCTTCAGCATCTTCGGAGCGTTTCCGACCGTCCTCGGTCGAAGACGCAACAGAGATGCTGGGCGGGGCGCCGCTCAGTGGGCTCGGAGGGCTTGGTCCAGCGGAGGGTGTGGCGGAACAGGATGCGTCTCACCGCCACCGACACCACCGCATCGAACGATCCGAACTCGAACGGGTGGTAGTGGATGTCGTGATTCGAGGGAGGCCCATCCCGCATCAGCCGCGCTGCGTGGCCGGACCCCAGCATCTGTGTCGCGTTTCGGACGCGTGAGCGTCGAGAATGAGACACAGATGCTGGTTGGGGCCCCGGCAGTGGGCATCAGAAGTCGGGGGGTCGTTTCTCGTTGAGGGCGGTCGCGCCTTCGACGAAGTCGGCCTCGGTCATCATGCGTTCGAGGAGTTCGATCGAGCGGGTGATCGAGGTCCCGAGGTCGTGGTGGAGGTCGGCGTACAACTGCGCTTTGGTCTCGCGCATCGACGAGGGTGAGACGTGGTGAGCCAGGTCCGAGGCGTAGTCGAGCACGGCATCCGGCAGGGTGTCATCGGCGACGACCCGGTTGACGAGGCCGATGCGCGCGGCTTCGTCGGCGAGCACGAGCCGGCCTGAGAGCAGCAGGTCGGCAGCGTGGGTGACGCCGACCAGCCGAGGGAGCAGCCACGACAGGCCGAACTCGGCCGGCAGCCCGAGCCTCGGGGCGGCGGTGGTGAACTTGGCCGACTCGGAGGCGAACCGAAGGTCGGCGAAGCAGGCGATGGCCATGCCGACACCGGCTGCGGGGCCGTTGACCGCAGCGATGATCGGCTTGGTCATGCCGAACTGGAAGGCGAAGGGGTGGTCGAACTCCGGCCGCACCCCGAATCCCGGCTCGGCGAGCGGACCGGTGATGCCGTCGTCGTAGCCGCCCTTCGCCACATGACCCTCGAGTGCCTTGGCATCGGCCCCGGCGCAGAAGCCGCGCCCCTCGCCTGTGACGACGACGACTCGGACGTCGGGGTCTCTCTCGGCCCGGTCGAGTGCCCACCGGTACTCGGTGTGCATCCGACCGGTCCATGCGTTCAGCCGGTGGGGACGTCGCAGGGTGAGGGTCGCCACCCGGTCGTCCAGGTCGTAGGAGGTGACCTTCAGCTCCACGGAAGCCAACTCAGCGACATCGTCGAAGGCGTCGATCGCGGAACAGCGGATCTGCGGGTCATCGGGTGAACGAGGTGAGGCCCTCGAGGACCGGCGCAGCGAGCTGCGGCTGGCAGATGAGCAGATCGGGCAGGTACGGGTCGGCGTGGTTGTAGCTGAGCGGTGATCCGTCGAGGCGGCTCACGTGGAGCCCGGCGGCGGCGGCGACGGCGACCGGAGCGCACGAGTCCCACTCGTACTGGCCGCCCGAGTGGGCATAGATGTCCGCCTCGCCCCGCACGACCGCCATGGCCTTGGCACCGGCCGACCCCATCGGCACCAGCACGCCACCGAGGACGACCGCGAGGTGCTCGGCCTCGGCTGGCGGTCGGGTGCGGCTGACGATGAGCCGGGGAACGTCCGGCGCCGTCGGCGGACCGTTGGGCGGCTCGGCGGTCGACAGGGTGAGCCCGACGGCGGGGAGCGCCACCGCACCGCACACCGCCCGTCCGTCGATCACCAGTGCAATGTGGACTGCCCAGTCGGTACGAGGCACCTCGGAGAACTCGCGCGTCCCGTCGAGGGGATCGACGATCCAGGTTCGATCGGCGTCGAGTCGGGCCAGGTCGTTGACCCCCTCCTCGCTGAGGACGGCGTCGTCGGGTCGCTGGTCGGCGAGACGCTCCATCAGCCACACGTGCGACCGCCGGTCGCCGGCGTCCTTGAGCTCCTCCTTGCCGACGCCCTGGGACGAGAGCTCGGCCCGTAGGGCCACGAGCAGCTCACCGGCGCCCGTGGCGAGGTCCGCGGCGAGTCGATGATCGGCAGGGGTCGGTGCGGTCACGGACCCTTGCTACCAGCATGACCGCGTCGAGCAAGGGGTCCAGACGGGGCGGCGGCCCCCAGTAGCCTCTCTGACCTCATGGCCTACGAACTGCCCCACCTCCGCGAACTCGAAGCGGAGGCCATCCACATCATGCGGGAGGTGGCGGCCGAGTTCGAACGACCGGTGATGCTCTTCTCCGGGGGCAAGGACTCGATCGTCATGCTCCACTTGGCGGTCAAGGCCTTCCATCCTGCGAAGGTGCCGTTCCCGGTCATGCACATCGACACCGGCCACAACTTCGCCGAGACCATCGAGTTCCGCGACCGCCGACTCGCCGAGGTGGGTGCCCGTCTCGTCATCGCGTCGGTGCAGGACTCGATCGACGAGGGCCGGGTTGTCGAGGAGACAGGTCCGAGGGCCTCGCGCAATCGATTGCAGACCACCACGTTGCTGGATGCCATCGAAGAGCACCGGTTCGACGCCTTGTTCGGCGGTGCCCGCCGTGACGAGGAGAAGGCCCGGGCCAAGGAGCGGGTGTTCAGCTTCCGTGACGAGTTCGGGCAGTGGGAGCCCAAGGCCCAGCGCCCCGAGCTGTGGAACATCTACAACGGCAGGGTGCGCCAGGACGAGCACATTCGGGTCTTCCCGATCAGCAACTGGACCGAGCTCGACATCTGGCAGTACATCGACGAAGAGCGCATCGAGATCCCGTCGCTCTACTTCTCGCACGAGCGCGAGGTGTTCGAGCGCGATGGAATGCTGCTGGCTGTCAGCGACTTCGTGACGCTGCTCGAGGACGAGAAGCCGTTCACCCGAACGGTCCGGTATCGCACGATCGGCGATGCCAGCTGTACCGGTGCCGTCGAGTCGGGCGCGGCCACCATCGCCGGCATCATCGAGGAGGTGGCCGCCACCCGTATCACCGAGCGCGGTGCGACCCGGGCCGACGACCGAGTGTCCGAGGCCGCCATGGAAGACCGCAAGCGCGAAGGGTATTTCTAGACCGATGGCCGAACTCCTCAGATTCGCGACCGCGGGTTCGGTCGACGACGGAAAGTCGACCCTGATCGGCCGCCTGCTGTACGACAGCAAGGCCATCTTCGAGGACCAACTCGAAGCGGTCGAGCGCACCTCTCATGCACGCGGGGACGAACACACCGACCTCGCACTGCTGACCGACGGGCTCCGTGCTGAACGCGAGCAGGGCATCACCATCGACGTCGCCTACCGCTACTTCGCCACGCCCAAACGCAAGTTCATCATCGCCGACACGCCGGGTCACCTGCAGTACACGCGAAACATGGTCACCGGAGCCTCGACCGCCGACCTGGCACTCGTGCTCGTCGACGCCCGCAACGGCATCGTCGAGCAGTCGCGACGCCATGCGTTCCTCGCAAGCCTGCTGCGCATCCCGCACCTCGTGGTGTGCATCAACAAGATGGATCTCGTCGACTACGACGAGGATCGATTCGAGGAGCTCAAGGACGAGTTCCGCGACTTCGCGATGAAGCTCGACGTGACCGACCTGATGTTCGTGCCCATCTCGGCCCTGCACGGCGACAACGTCGTCGATCGCTCGACCAACATGGACTGGTACGAGGGGAGTTCGCTCCTCCACCACCTCGAAGAGGTGCACATCGCCAGTGATCGCAACCTCATCGACGCCCGCTTCCCGGTCCAGTACGTCATCCGGCCGCAGAGTCAGACCGATGCCGAGCTGCACGACTATCGGGGCTATGCAGGAACCGTTTCCGGTGGGGTGTTCAAGCCGGGCGACGAGGTCGTGGTCCTCCCGTCCGGGTTCGCCTCGACGATCCAGTCGATCGACACGCTCGATGGCCGAGTCGACGAGGCGTTCGCCCCCATGGCCGTGACGATGACGCTCGCCGACGACATCGACGTCAGTCGCGGCGACATGATCTGCCGGGTCCAGAACCAGCCGATCGTCAGCCAGGACATCGATGCCATGGTGTGCTGGATGACCGAGCAGTCGACCCTCACCGCCGGCACCAAGCTCGGGATCAAACACACGACGCGCTGGGCGAGGGCGCTCGTCAAGGACGTGCAGTACGAACTCAACATCAACACCCTGCACCGCGAGGAGGGCGTGCACTCGCTGACCCTGAACCAGATCGGACGGGTCCGGCTGCGGACGACCCAACCGCTCTTCTTCGACGAGTACCGACGCAACCGAGCGACGGGCAGCTTCATCCTGGTCGACGAGACCACCAACAACACCGTGGGCGCCGGGATGATCCTCGGTGCGCCGTCCTGAGCAGCTCTCCGTGAACGAACGGGTCACCCCCAACGTCGTCTGGCATCCGAGCGAGGTCGATCGCTCGGCTCGGCTGTCGGCAGGGCTCACGGTCTGGTTCACCGGGCTGTCTGGTTCGGGCAAGTCGACGGTCGCAGCCGAGGTCGAACGTCAATTGCTGGCGGCTGGCCGTCCCGCCTACCTGCTCGACGGCGACAACATGCGGCACGGTCTCAACGGCGATCTCGGGTTCAGCGCCGAGGACCGGACGGAGAACGTCCGACGGGTGGGTGAGGTCGCCCGTCTCTTCGCCGACGCAGGAGTGGTGGCCCTGGTCCCGGTGATCAGCCCCTACGTCACCGACCGCGACCGGGTCCGCGCCGCACACGACCTCGCCGATCTCCGCTTCATCGAGGTGTTCGTCGACACCCCGATCGAGGTGTGCGAGCAGCGAGACCCCAAGGGGCTCTACAAGATGGCACGCGCCGGCGAGATCACCGGGTTCACCGGTATCGACGATCCGTACGAGCCACCGGTCGATCCTGAGGTGCGCCTGACCCCCGAGGTCGGCGATGTGACGACCATGGCCGACGTGGTGATCGCCGCGGTCTGATTGCTCGCTGATCCCGGTACGTTCTCTGCCTCATGTCCTCCCGCAACAACCTGATCGCCGGCGTCCTCTGCTCGGTCGTGATCGTTGGCGCGCTCGTCGTCCTGCTCACCGGCGACGACCCGCCGATCGAGGACACTCGCCTCGGCGAGGGCGCCACCTCGACCACCGAGACGTCGGTGCCACCATCGACCGAGGCCAACGTGGGTCCACCTGATCTCGGGGCTGTCGTCGTTCGCCTCGACGAGATCGCCGAATTCGACCAGCCCATCGCGTCGGGCAGGCGTGACGGCGAGGCCGGCCTCTACGTCGCGGAGCGCGGCGGTCGGGTGTTCGTCCTCACCGGCGGCGAGAAGGTCGGTCCGATCGTCGACATCAGCGGCGAGACCGATCCTGACGGTGAACGTGGGCTGCTCGGAATGACGTTCTCGCCCGACGGCGACTTCCTCTACCTCGACTTCACCGATGCCGACGGGACGACGCAGATCGACGAGTTCGCCGTCCAACCCGACGGCGAGATCGACGAGTCGAGCCGTCGGAACGTGCTGTCGGTCCGCCAGCCCTTCGCGAACCACAACGGCGGCCATGTCGCTTTCGGGCCCGATGGCTACCTGTACATCGCGCTCGGCGACGGCGGGTCGGGCGGGGATCCCCAGGGCAACGGGCAGAACCCCGACACGCTGCTCGGATCGATTCTGCGCATCGATCCGACCAACACGAGTGGCGGGTCCTACGGCATTCCCGCCGACAACCCCTTCGCAGACGGCATCGACGGCGCTCCCGAGGTCTACGTCTACGGAGTGCGCAACCCGTGGCGCTTCGACTTCGACGACGAGACGGGCGATCTCTGGATCGCCGATGTCGGACAGAGCTCGTTCGAGGAGATCAGCTATCTCGCATCAGGACCGTCCCGGGCAGGCGCCAACCTCGGCTGGAACGTCTTCGAGGCGTCGTCGGTGTTCGCCGGGCCCGCGATCGACGGGACAGTGAAGCCGGTGTTCGAGTACGGACGCGACGAAGGACAGTCGATCACCGGCGGTGTGGTGTACCGCGGCTCGGCGATTCCCGATCTCGTCGGCGCGTTCCTCTTCGCTGACTTCGGGGCCGGAGAGGTGCGTGCGATGACGCTCGACCTCGCCGACTGTGCCGCACCCTGCCTGACGCCTCCGGTCGACATCGAGCGGCGCCTCGACGTCGCCCTGCCGCAGATCGCCCACTTCGCCGAGGACCTCGACGGCGAGGTGTACCTCTTCAGCCTCGACGGGACGGTGTCACAACTCGTTCCGGCCTGATGGCCGTTCGCGGGTGTCGCCGCCCGGCCCCGGTCGTCCTCGATCCGGGTGTGATCTTCGGCGTCGTCGCCCTGTAACCGCACCCAGGCGCCGCGTGGTTCCGCGTACCCGCCCTACCATCACGACATGATGGCCTCGTCTGCGCCCCTGATCGGGTTCCTGCACCCCGGTGCCATGGGTGCCTCGATCGCTTCGATCGTCACCGGAACCGGGGCCTGGGTTGGCGATGGACGCTCGGAGGCCACCGCGTGGCGGGCCGAAGAAGCGGGGTTGGTCCAGCTCGGCTCGCTGGGCGAGATGGTCGACCGGTGTGAAGTGATCGTGTCGGTGTGTCCTCCGGGATCGGCGGTCGAGGTCGCACGATCGGTCGCCGATGCCGGGTTCGACGGCGTCTTCGCCGATGTCAACGCCGTGTCTCCCCAGACCGCACGGACCATCGCCGAACGCTTCGCCCGCTTCGTCGACGGCGGCATCATCGGTCCGCCGGTTCGCGTCGCGGGGACGACTCGTCTCCATCTCTCGGGTGGGGAGGCGCCGCTGGTCGCCGAACTCTGGCGAGATTCGCCCCTCGAGGTCCGGGTCATCGACGGCCCGGCGGGCGCCGCCTCTGCGGTGAAGGCGTGCTTCGCGACGTGGACGAAGGCCTCCGCGGCAATGCTCCTCGCCATCCGGGCGCTCGCCCGAGCGGAGGGAGTCGAGGAGTCACTGGCGGCGGAGTGGGCCACCTCGATGCCCGACCTCGCAGACCGGGCGGAACTGAGCGCGGTCGGGACGGCGCCCAAAGCATGGCGGTTCGTGGGTGAGATGCACGAGCAGGCCGATGCCTTCGAGGCCGGCGGCCTGCCCGGCGGGTTCAGTGCTGCCGCGGCCGAGATCTATCGGCGCATGGCGGTGCTGAAGGACGTCGAGGCGGCGGATCTCGACGCGGTTCTCGGCGCGTTGCTCGATGCCGGCCGGTTGCCTCCGGGCTGAGATCCGGGGCGCTCAGCGCGTCAGCGGCTTGTACTTGATGCGGTGCGGCTGGTCAGCGTCGGCGCCGAGTTCGCGCTTGCGGAACGCCTCGTACTCGCTGAAGTTCCCTTCGAACCAGCGAACCTGGCTGTTGCCCTCGAAGGCCAACACATGGGTGGCGATCCGGTCGAGGAACCAGCGGTCGTGGCTGATGACCACGGCACATCCCGGATAGGCCTCGAGGGCGTCCTCGAGCGCGCGAAGCGTGTCGACGTCGAGGTCGTTGGTCGGCTCGTCGAGCAGCAGGGTGTTGCCACCGGTCTTGAGGATCTTGGCCAGGTGAACGCGGTTCCGCTCGCCGCCGGAGAGCACCCCGACCTTCTTCTGCTGATCGGAGCCCTTGAAGTTGAAGCTCGCGACGTAGGCCCGACCGTGAATCTCGCGACCGCCGACCACGAGGTTGTCGACCCCGCCGGTGATCTCCTCGTACACGGTCGCCTCGGCGTCGAGGGTGTCGCGGCTCTGGTCGACGTAGGCCATCTGCACCGTGGGCCCGACCGTGAGTGAGCCCGAGTCGGGCCCCTCCTGTCCGGTCAGCATGCGGAAGAGCGTGGTCTTGCCTGCACCGTTCGGGCCGATGACGCCGACGATCCCCGCCTTGGGGAGCTTGAAGTCGAGGCCCTCGATCAGGAGCTTGTCGTCGTAGCCCTTGGTGAGCTCCTCGGCTTCGATGACGAGATCGCCCAGCCGGTCGCCCGGCGGGATCGTGATCTCGAGCTCTGCCGCCCGTCCTTCGGCGGCCTTCGCCTCGGCGAGGAGCTTGTCGTAGGCCGCGAGTCTGGCCTTGCCCTTGGCCTGCCGGGCCTTGGGTGCCATCCGCACCCACTCGAGCTCTCGTTCGAGGGTCCGCTGCCGAGTGCTCGACTGCTTGTCCTCCATCGCCATCCGCTGCTGCTTCTGTTCGAGCCAGCTCGAGTAGTTGCCCTCGAAGGGAATTCCGCGACCATGATCGAGTTCGAGAATCCAGCCGGCGACGTTGTCGAGGAAGTACCGGTCGTGAGTGATGGCCACGACCGTGCCGGGGTACTGCTTCAGCGTGCGCTCGAGCCACGCGACCGACTCGGCGTCGAGATGGTTGGTCGGCTCGTCGAGCAGCAGCAGATCGGGCTTGGAGAGCAGGAGCCGGCAGAGGGCGACCCGGCGGCGTTCGCCGCCCGAGAGGTTGGTGACCCCGGCGTCCTCGGGAGGAAGGCGCAGAGCATCCATGGCGATGGCGACCTGTCGATCGAGGTCGTTGGCTCCGGATGCGTCGATCTTCGCTTCGAGGTCGGCCTGCTCGGCTCCGATCTTGTCGTAGTCGGCGTCGGGGTCGGCGTACTTGGCGAGCACCTCGTCGTAGCGCGCCAGCAGTTCGGCGACCTCGCCCACGCCGTCGAGCACGTTCTCCTTGACGGTCTTGGTGGGGTCGAGGTCGGGTTCCTGGGCCAGCATCCCGACGGTGAAGCCCGGTGACAGGCGGGCCTCACCGGTGAATCCGTCGTCGAGTCCGGCCATGATCTTGAGGAGTGAGGACTTGCCGGCGCCATTGGGTCCGAGCACACCGATCTTGGCGCCCGGGTAGAACGACAGCGTGATGTCCTTGAGCACGTCGCGGTCGGGTGGGTAGAAGCGCGAGCACTTGTACATCGTGAAGATGAACTGGGCCTGGTTCATGGTCCGAGAACCGTATCGGTCCAGTTCAGGCCCACGACATCTGGCGCTCGATCGCCTGCCGCCGCGTCGTGCTCGACAAGGGCGGTTTCGTCGACGCCGAAGGCCGGCACGCGGTGACCTCGACGCGTGGCCCACGTCCCGATCGTTCGTGCGGTCGGGATTCACCCGCTGCCGGTGGGCCCATGAGTTCGTTCCGTAGAGCGACTTGTACCATGTGCCTTCGTGCCTGACTCCAAGCCCTCCTCGCTCGGCCCCAACGCGTGGATGGTCGACGAGATGTACGAGCAGTTCGTGGCTGACGCCGATTCGGTCAGCCCCGCGTGGCAGGAGTTCTTCGCCGACTATCGCCCCGACACCGACCTGACCGGCGAGACCAAGGCGCCCGTTTCCGCGCCCGAGACAGCCGGCGAACATCCGACGCCTCGGAAGGTCGCGGCCGGCGCGCCCGACACGACGACCGCGCCGGACACGACGACCGAGGAGACGTCCGATCCGCTCGGGGATCCGATCCGTGGCGCCGGCGCCCGCATCGTCGAGAACATGGAGAACAGCCTCGGTGTCCCGACGGCGACGAGCTTTCGGGAGATCCCGGCTCGTCTGCTCGAGGTCAACCGCAAGGTGATCAACGGTTACCTCGGGCGAACCCGCGGCGGAAAGGTCAGCTTCACCCACCTCATCGGGTACGCCGTCGTCCGGGCCGTCGCTGAGACGGTGCCCGTGATGAACTCGTCGTTTCTCACCGATCCCGACGGGAAGCCACGGGTGTTGCGTCACGAGCACATCGGTCTCGGGATCGCGGTCGACGTCGAGAAGCGCGACGGCAGCCGCACCTTGATGGTGCCGTGTGTACGAGACGCCGACACGCTCGACTTCCGGGGCTTCTGGGCCTCCTACGAGGATCTGATCCGCAAGGTGCGGTCGAACAAGCTCTCGCCCGACGACTTCGCCGGGACCACGATCAGCCTCACCAACCCCGGCACGATCGGCACCGTGCAGTCGGTGCCGAGGCTGATGCCTGGCCAGGGACTCATCGTCGGCGTCGGCGCCATCGACCACGGAGCTCAGTTCCAGGGGGCCGACCCGAGGATCCTTGCCGACCTCGGCCTCTCGAAGGTCATCACGGTCACTTCGACGTACGACCACCGAATCATCCAGGGCGCCGAGTCGGGGATGTTCCTGAAGCGGGTGCACGAGTTGCTTCTCGGCGACGATGGCTTCTACGAGGACATCTTTCGTGCGCTCGACGTGCCGTACGAGGCCGTGCAATGGCGCAACGACGTGCGCGAGGTCGACCGCGAGCAGGCGATGCTCGAGAAGCAACTCGCCGTGCAGAAGCTGATCAACATGTACCGGGCGCGTGGACACCTGATCGCCGACCTCGATCCGCTGCGGTGGAAGGAGCCGCACATGCACAGCGAGCTCGACCCGGCGACCTACGGCCTCACGATCTGGGATCTCGAGCGCGAGTTCCTGACGGGGGGTCTGGGAGGTCAGGACCGCATGCCGCTCAGCAGCCTGCTCGGGGTGCTGCGCGATGCGTACTGCCGAACCATCGGCATCGAGTACATGCACATCCAGGACCCCGACGAGAAGGCGTGGATCCAGGAGCACGTCGAAGGCGCTCGCAACGACCTCGAGCCCGACGAGCAGCAGCACGTGCTGGGCCGGCTCAACGCGGCCGAGGCGTTCGAGAAGTTCCTCGGCACCAAGTACCTGGGTCAGAAGCGGTTCGGACTCGAAGGGGGCGAGTCGGCCATCGTGGTGCTCGACGCCATCCTCGAGGCGGCGGCCAACCTCGAGCTCGACGGTGCCGTGCTGGGCATGGCCCACCGTGGCCGCCTGAGCGTGCTCGCCAACATCGTCGGCAAGAGCTACGACCAGATCTTCAAGGAGTTCGAGGGTTCGGTCGACTTCGAGTCGATCCAGGGAAGCGGCGACGTGAAGTACCACCTCGGGCAGGTCGGGAAGTTCGTCAACCGCCAAGGGCGCGAGATCGTCGTCGAGCTGGCCGCGAACCCGTCGCATCTCGAAGCGGTCGACCCGGTGGTGGTCGGCATGGTCCGTGCGAAGCAGGACGTCATCGATGATCCCGAGGCGATGTCGGTGCTCCCCGTGTTGGTGCATGGCGACGCCGCCTTCGCAGGACAGGGAGTGGTCGCCGAGACCCTCAACATGTCCGACATTCGCGGCTACCGAGTCGGCGGAACGATCCATCTGATCATCAACAACCAGATCGGCTACACCACGACGCCCGAATCGGCCCGGTCGGGCTTCTACTCCACGGACGTGGCGAAGATGGTCCAGGCGCCGATCTTCCACGTGAACGGCGACGATCCCGAAGCGTGCGTTCGAGTCGCACGGCTGGCCTTCGAGTATCGCGAGCGGTTCCACAAGGACGTGGTCATCGACATGGTCTGCTATCGCCGCCACGGCCACAACGAAGGCGACGATCCGAGCTACACCCAGCCCCTGATGTACGCCAAGATCAGCGAGCGGCGCTCGGTGCGGAAGCTGTACACCGAATCGTTGGTCAAGCGCGGGCACATGAGCATCGACGAGGCCGAGCAGGCGCTCGAAGACTTCCAGGGGAAGCTGCAGGTCGCACTCGACCAGACGCGAGAGGGCGCCCCGACGACCGAATTCATCGCGAGCGACCCGCCGCCCGCCATCGGGGTGCTCCGCCATGTCGACACCGGTGTGGAGAAGCCGGTGCTCGATCACATCTTCTCGGTCATGTCGACCCCGCCGCCCGAGTTCAACCTGCATCCGAAGCTCGCCAAACAGTTCGATGGCTGGACCAAGCTGTACGAGTCGGGCGAGGTCGACTGGCACCTGGCCGAGCACTTCGCCCTCGGGTCGCTGCTGCTCGAAGGGACCGACATCCGGATGTCGGGCCAGGACACGAGGCGCGGCACGTTCGCGCACCGGCACGCCGTCCTGCACGACCACCTCAATGGTTCCGAGTACGCCCCGCTCGCCCATCTCGGCTCCGGACAGGGCAAGTTCTGGATCTACGACTCGTTGCTGTCCGAATACGCTGCGCTCGGCTTCGAGTACGGCTACTCCGTCGAGCGAAAGGATGCCTTGGTCGTCTGGGAGGCTCAGTTCGGCGACTTCGTGAACGGCGCGTCGATCATCATCGACCAGTTCGTCGTCGCCGCCGAGGACAAGTGGGACCAGACCTCGGGGTTGGTCATGCTCTTGCCGCACGGTTTCGAGGGCCAGGGTCCTGAGCACAGCTCGGCACGCATGGAGCGCTTCCTGATCCTCTGTGCCGAGGACAACATCCAGGTCGCGGCGCCGACCACCTCGGCACAGCTCTTCCATCTCCTCCGACGCCAGATGCACCGGGAGATCCGCAAGCCGCTCGTGGTCTTCACCCCCAAGTCGTTGTTGCGCGCCAAGTCGGCGAGGTCGCCGGTCGAGTCGCTGATGTCGGGTGCGTTCGAGGAGGTCATCGACGACCCGTCCGCTGACCCCGCGCTCGTCCGTCGGATCGTGCTCGCGAGCGGCAAGGTCAGCCACGATGCCGCTGCCATGAAATCCGAGGAGGGCATCGCCGACGTCGCCGTGGTGCGGGTCGAACAGCTCTACCCGTGGCCGTTCGATGCGCTCGATGCGCTCGTGGGCCGGTACGAACGTGCCGACGAGATCGTCTGGCTCCAGGAGGAGCCCGAGAACATGGGTGCGTGGAACTTCGCCAAGGGGCGTCTCTACGAGCGGTTCGAGACGACCCACCAGATCCGACGAGCCAGCAGGTACGAGTCGGGGAGCCCTGCCACCGGCAGCGCCAAGATCCACCAGCAGGAGCAGGCAGCGTTGCTCACCTCCGGACTCCACGCGGCTCCTCCGACGTGATGGTTCGAGGCCGCGTCCGCTGAGCCACGCTGCGTTGTCAGCGCAGGCTGATGTCGACCAGCGCCTCGAGTTCGTCGAGCGCCTGTTCGGGGTCGGCGACCTTGATCGTCGCCATCCCCATCGCCCGGGCGGGTTTGAGATTGACTCCGAGGTCGTCGAGGAAGACGGCCTCTTCCGCGTCGATGCCGAGCCCCTCGAGTGCGAGCTCGTAGAAGCGCGGGTCGGGCTTGCGGCATCCGGCCGTGGATGACTCGATCACGACGTCGAAGAGCTCGAGCACCCTCGTCATCGAGGGCGGGCCCTCGCCTTCGACGCTCACGAAGTTGTTCGTCAGCAGGCCGAGCGCGACGTGACCGGAGAGGCGCTCGAGCGCGATGACCATCGACGGCCGGATCTCGCCCGACAGGCAGGCGAGGACCTCGTGCGCGTCGACCAGCTGGCCGAGCGCCGCGGCCTCGGCCTCGAAGAGAGGCGCGAACGCATCGACGTCGACCTCGTTCCGCTCGAGGCGGGCCCAGGCGTTGGTGTCGGGGTCGGTCGCATTGATCGATCGGATGAAGCCGTCGGGAAGTCCGTGCGACGCCTCGTAGCGAGCGAAGGCCTCGAACGGACTGGTGGTGATGACCCCGCCGAAGTCGAACAGCACAGCGGTCGGCGGGGTGGTCGATCGGGGGTGCACCGAGCCACTGTAGGTGGGCCATCCCTGCCCTCGGGGCCGCGAAGTGGTTGACTGGGGCCGCTCATGGCTCCCGCCCACGTCGTCGTCGACGGCTCGAACATCGCAACTGAAGGCCGCTCGATGCCGAGCCTCGCTCAACTCGACGAGGCCGTCCGTGCGTTCATCAAGGAGTACGGCGAGGACCTCGCGGTCACCGTCGTGGTCGACGCCACCTTCGGTCACCGGATCGACCCGTCCGAGCGCAAGGCCTTCGACGAGGCGATCGCCAACAACGAGATGGTGACCCCGCCAGCCGGCGCAATCGGACGCGGCGACGCGTTCGTGCTCGAGATCGCCGAGCGGGTCGACGCTGCAGTTCTCTCGAACGACTCGTTCCAGGAGTTCCACGGGACCATCGACTGGTTGTTCGACGAGGGCCGTCTCATCGGGGGCAAGCCCGTCCCGGCGGTCGGCTGGATCTTCCTTCCCCGGTCACCGGTCCGCGGACCCGCGAGCCGGCGCTCGGTGAGTGAAGCGAAGCGCGGTCGGTCGAAGGCATCGAAGAAGAGCAGCTCGGGTTCGCAGAAGTCGTCGAACACACGGCGAAGGTCCAAGTCGACCGGCGCGCCTTCCGGCGGCCGATCTGGTGGGTCGCAGAAGGCCGTACCTCGCAAGCAGACCCGAAAGCCCGTGAAGAAGTCAGGCCACGAACCCGAGCCCTACAACGAACCGCTGCCGTTCATCGAGTTCGTCGCGGCTCACCCGGTGGGGACCACGGTGGAGGGCGAGGTCGAGCGGTTCTCTTCGCACGGCTGCTACCTGATCTCCGACGGTGCTCGCTGCTACCTCTCGCTCAAGCTGATGGGCGATCCCGCCCCCACCAGCCCCAAGGAGGTCGTGTCACTGGGCGAGACACTGACCTGCGTCGTCATCTCGATCGACACTCCACGACGCGGAATCGACCTGGCTCTGCCAGGATTCGTACCCGACAGTGCCGAGCGCGCTGCACACTCCACCCGATCCCAACGAAATGAATCCGAGGAGGATTCCTTGAGCACCCGAAAAGCAGTCAAGAAGAAGAAGGCTCCCGCGAAGCGGAAGGCTCCGGCGAAGAAGGCTCCGGCCAAGCGGAAGGCTCCGGCGAAGAAGGCTCCGGCCAAGCGGAAGGCTCCGGCGAAGAAGGCTCCGGCCAAGCGGAA
>Ga0307380_10006082_pt1 | contig 15913 bp, 13 predicted proteins | sample UN3MG_FD_202239 | JGI IMG/M metagenome (GOLD analysis project Ga0307380, IMG submission 202239) | Soil microbial communities from Risofladan, Vaasa, Finland - UN-3 | ecosystem: Environmental > Terrestrial > Soil > Coastal area > Acid sulfate soil | place: Finland: Risofladan, Vaasa | collected...
TTCTAAATTTTCCGGAGTTTCTTCGGCGGAATCTTTCTTCGTTTCCGTTAAGGATGGCGGGAATTTTATAAATGCGCCGAAATCTACAACACCGGTAATTTCTCCTTCAACTACATCTCCTATTTTGTAATTTTTTAAGATTTCTTTTATTTTTTTAGTTTCTTTTGCTCTCTCAGATAAGATGAGTTTTTCTTCTCTTTTGTCAAAGTCAAATATTTTTACTTCCATTTCCTTTCCAATAAACTTCTGAAGGGCTCTTAAAATTTTTTGAGTATCGCCTCCTTCTATTTTAGGATAATTAGCGAGAGAGAGCTGGGAGACCGGCAGAAAAGCGGGAATTCCTGATACCTCTGTTAAGAGTCCTCCTTTGTTTGCTCCTGAAATTTTTACAACAATACTTTCATCTTTCCCCTTTTTTTCCGAAAGATTCTCCCAGGCAAGTTCTTTTCCTGCTTCGGTTAAAGAAAGTTCAATATAACCTTCTTCGTTTTCAAGGTCAGTTATTTTTGTAAAGACGCTATCCCCGATTTTTAAATCTTTTAATTTGTCTTTTGCTTCGTAAAATTCTTTTCCATAAATTATCCCTGTTCCCAAAATTCCCAAATCCAGAAACACCGAGGCCTTGCCTTTTCCTACAATTTTTCCCTGAATAATCTCGCCAATCTTAGGCGGTCTTAATAAATCATTTTTTTCAATTATTTCTTTCATATCAATATATATAACATAGAATTTGTATTATAGCAACATTGCCCGGTAGGACTCGAACTATCATCAATTTAGCGGAGCGTATTTTATTTAGATTCAAGACGTGAGGAGTGAAGTGTGCCTTTAGGCACACGAGCGACGAGCAACACAGAAGCTGGATAAAATCCGCCCGCCCCGGAGGGAAGCGAAAGAATAGGCCAATTTCTTCGTTACTCCTCCTCGAAGTGTTATCTAACACTCCTTCGTCATCGTGCCTCGAACTTGACCTACTCTTTCGCTTCTAAAGCTGATGATAGTTCGAGTCCTGCCGGGCTTAAATCAACGATTTAAACACGAAGCCTGTCGGGCAAGAATTGAAACTAAGTTTTATTTATGATAGAATAAAAAATATAGTAATTATGAATATTATTTGGTACGGACAATCTTGTTTTCAAATTTCTTCAAGTCAAGGGAAAAACAATCACGTCTCAATTATAATTGACCCTCTTGGAGGAGATATTGGCTTAAAGCTTCCCAGAAAGCTTGAAGCTGATATTGTATTGATTAGCCACGATCATTTTGACCATAATAATATTAAAGCAGTTTCTGGTTCGCCCTTGGTTATAAAAGGACCTGGCGAATATGACGCAAGAGGGGTTTTTATTCAGGGAATCTCTGGCTATCACGATAATTCTCAAGGAGCAGAAAGGGGAAATGTAACAATTTATATTATTGAGGCAGAGGGATTGCGAATATGTCATTTGGGAGACCTGGGTCAAAAAGAATTAAGCTCTGACCAACTTGAAAAGATTGGAGAAGTTGATATTCTAATGATTCCAGTTGGAGGAGTTTATACAATTGACGCTGACGAGGCAATAAAAATAATGGCTCAAGTTGAACCCAAAATTACAATACCAATGCATTATCAAATTCCCAAACTTAAAATCAAACTTGGGGGAATAGATAAATTTTTAAAAGCTCTGGGGATGAAATCCTTAGAGCCATTACCCAAGTTATCTATTAAGAAAAAAGACATTTCTTCTGAAGAAGCAAAAATAATTGCATTGAAGATATAATCGTGAATATCTTAAATAAACTACGAAGTCAACCTAAACATATTAGAAAGATAATACTTTGGGTTGTAGTAATAATCTTGGGTTTGGTTCTGGTAGTATTGTGGATTCATAATTCTTATCAGGAAATAAAAAATCTTCAGTCAAAAGAAATTATTAAAGAACAATGGATAAACAACATAGAACAACATCTGAAATAGGAAATATAAAAAATCGGGAGATAACCGAGGAGATGAGAGACTCCTACATTGATTACGCAATGTCAGTTATTATCTCTCGAGCTCTTCCCGATGTTCGCGATGGCTTGAAGCCCGTCCACCGCCGAATTTTGTATGCCATGCATGAGATGGGATTAGGACATACTGCGAAGTTTAGGAAATCGGCTGCCGTAGTTGGAGAAGTTCTTGGGAAATTCCATCCTCACGGCGACCAATCTGTCTATGACGCAGCGATTAGAATGGCTCAAGATTTCTCATTGAGATATCCTTTAATCCAAGGGCAAGGGAATGTAGGATCTATTGACAATCCGAGCGAGTTTGCAGCTATGAGATATACCGAGATGAAACTCTCAAAAATTGGCGAAGAAATATTAAGAGATATTGGAAAAGATACGGTTGATTTTAGACCCAACTATGACGGCACAAGAAAAGAACCAATAGTTTTACCCTCTCCTCTACCTCAACTTCTTTTAAATGGTTCTTTGGGAATTGCCGTTGGAATGGCTACTAATATTCCTCCTCACAATCTTTCTGAAGTTTCAGACGCTTTAATTTACTTGATTGACTATCCTAAGGCAATAATTGAGGACCTTTTTAGGTTCATCAAAGGTCCGGATTTTCCAACCGGAGGGGCAATTTTTGGTAAAAAAGAAATAATTTCTGCTTATTCTCAAGGAAAGGGGCCAATTGTAGCTCGGGGAAAAGCAGAGGTAGTAGAAAAAAATGGCCGTGGTCAAATTATTATTACTGAAATTCCTTTCCAAGTTCAAAAGTCAAATTTAATTGAACAATTTGCCAAATTGGTTCAAGATAAAAGAATTCAGGGGATAAAAGATATCAGGGATGAATCAGACAGAGAAGGGATGAGAATTGTGATTGACCTCCAAAGAGACGCTTATCCCAAGAAGGTTTTAAACCGACTTTACAAGTTTAGTGATTTGCAAAAAACCTTTCATCTAAATATGATAGCTCTGGTAGATGGAATTCAGCCAAGAGTATTATCGCTTGTTGATTTTTTAAATTATTTCATCATTCATAGAAAAGAAGTGGTTGTCAGAAGAACAAAATATGATTTAGATCGCGCCAAAGAAAGAGCCCATATTTTAGAAGGTTTAAACAAGTGTCTGGCAAAGATTGATGCGGTGATAAAAACGATTAGGACCTCAAAAAATAGAGAGGAAGCTCAGAAGAATTTAATCAAGAAATTTAAATTAACCGAGATTCAAGCTAACGCTATCTTAGAAACAAAATTAGCTGCTTTGGCAAAGTTAGAGAGGAAAAAAATTGAAGATGAACTTAAAGAAATGCAGGCTAAAATTAAAGAGCTTGTGACAATCCTTAAAAGCCCTCAGAAAATAAAAGAGGTTGTCAAAAAAGAGTTGGTAGAGCTTAAAGAGAATTTTGGAGACGAAAGGAGAACAAAAGTTTTTGTTCAAAAAATTGGAGAGATCGCAGAAGAGGATTTAATTCCCTTAGAGGAGACAATTATTACCTTAACCCAGGGGGGGTATATTAAGAGAATAAATCCTGCCACTTATAAAATTCAAAAAAGAGGAGGAAAAGGGATTTTGGGGATGAAAACCCTGCAAGATGATGTTGTTGAGCATTTTCTTTTATCTCAGACGCACGACTCATTGCTTTTCTTTATTGATTCGGGAAAAGTTTTCAGGACTTTGGTTTATGAGATTCCTGAAGGCACGCGGGTGGCTCGGGGCAGAGGCCTTTTGAATTTCATTGAGGTTTCCCCTGAAGAAAAGGTTTTATCCTTAATGACTTTTGGTAAGGAGGATATTAAACTGGGGATAAAAAATTTAGTGATGGTAACCCAAAATGGTATAATAAAGAAAACTACTTTGGAGGAGTTTAAAAATGTTCGGAGGTCTGGTTTGATTGCAATAAAGCTTAGAAAAGGCGACTTTTTGAAAGAAGTTGCTAAAAGTACCGGCCAAAATGACATAATTATAGTAACAAAAAAAGGCCAATCCATCCGATTTAAAGAACAAGATATAAGAGAAATGGGCAGACCGGCTTCGGGTGTCAAGGGAATTAGACTAAGAAAAGGAGATAAGGTAGTGGGGATGGGTATGATAGAACAAGAAACAAGAAACGAGAAACAAAAAATAAGAAAATATTTATTGGTGGTAACGGAGAACGGGTATGGGAAGAGGACGGATTTGAGAGAATACAAATTGCAAGGAAGAGGAGGAACAGGCGTTAAAACAGCCAATGTTACTGCCAAAACCGGAGAGCTGGTTGCTTCAAGAGTTTTAACAGGCGAGGAGGAGGATTTGATTGTTATTTCTCGGAAGGGTCAGGTAATTAGGACAAAGATTTCCTTAATTCCTAAAATCAGCCGGGCAACTCAAGGAGTAAAAATAATGAGATTAGATGAAGGAGATAAAGTTGCTTCAGCCACCTGCATATAAATATGAATCAATCTTTTCTAAATCCAGAAGAAGTATTAGACCAACTTGAGCTGCGTCCGGATATGGTTGCAGCTGAGTTTGGCTGTGGTTCAGGCGGTTTTGCTATTCCTTTAGCAAAAAGATTGGAAGATGGGTTGGTTTACGGTTTAGATATCCAGGAAGCTTCTCTTTCTGCTTTAAAAAGCCGAACTCTTCTGGAAAATATTATTAATATCAGGATTGTCCGTTCTGATTTGGAAAAATCAAAGGGTTCAACCTTGTCTGAGCTTTCTTTAGATTTAGTTTTTATCCCCAACGTACTTTTCCAAATAAAAGATAAAAATGTTATAATATCAGAAGCAGAAAGAGTTTTGAAAAATAAAGGGAAATTAGTAGTAATTGACTGGCTGCCCAAAGCAGCCCAGGGGCCTGAGGAAGGAAGGATTTCTCCAGAAGAAGTAAAAGAAATCGCGGAGAAAATAGGATTTAAATTGGAAAAAGAATTCGAAGCAGGAAAATATCATTTCGGACTTATTTTTGAAAAACCCTAAAATCATTTTAACGTTTTAACATAATGTTTGAATGTTTAAATGTTTATATGTTAAAATGAATCATTAATGAAATCCTATCTATCTAAATTAATATTTTTCTTGCTGTTAATTTCTTTTCTTATTCCTTTAACGGTCCAAGGACAAGGAGTTACAATTGAGAATCCTTTAAGAGCTCAGAGTTTCTGGGATTTGATAGATAAACTTATTGATTTTATATTTTATCTTGCCATAGCTGTAGCTCCGATAATGTTTATTGTTGCCGGATTTTACTTTATAACAGCAGCCGGCGACCCGGAAAAAGTCAATACAGCTAAAAAAATGATTCTTTGGGTTCTAATTGGATTACTTGTTGTTTTTTTAGCTAAAGCATTAATTGTATTCTTTGGAGAGATGTTTGGCATACAAATACCGCCCGCAACACCTTAAAATTATAATTGTTATAAATTATAAAGGTCGATCTCAAACTTAATAACTTTAACAAAAAAATGAAAAAAATTTTAGTAAGCTTGATTTTAACAAGTTTTCTATTTATTCCAGTATTGGTATTAGCGCAGGCGCCAGGTCCTGTTACTGCGCCCGGCTGGCAAACTTACAATGTCATACCGACACTCGACAGTGTCAGTAATTATCTTTTTGGATTTTTGTTAGTTACAGCTGCTATCTTTATCATAATTGCTGCCTTCATGTTTGTTACGGCATCCGGAGATCCTGACAAGACAAAAACAGCAAGAAATTTTGTTATGTATGCTGTAATTGGAGTATTAGTAGCTTTCCTTGCCAAAGGATTCGTGATGCTTGTAAGTTACATAGTAAGGTAACATAATTTTTTTAGGCGGACTAAGAAAATATTTGTATTAGCCCGGCAAACCCCGTTAGAGGTTCTTTCGTTTTGTGCTTTTGTTTTAGCATTATAACCTCTAACGGGGTTGATTTTTTGGTTAAAAAAGATAGAATAAAAAAAGCCGAGGTGGTGATATTGATATTATTCCCCAGATATAGTTTATCTCTCTAGAAAATTTCAAAAAGCAAGACCCTATTTCAAGACCATATGATTATTCATTAGCGAATCAAGGTTCTTGAGCCGGAGGCGAAAGGTTCTTATTTTATGCGGACGTGGTGAAATTGGGAAACACGCAAGATTTAGGATCTTGTGCCGAAAGGCTTGTGGGTTCGAGTCCCACCGTCCGCACAAAAAACCGCCCGATAAGGCGGCTTTTATTTACTGTTTATCGTTACTATTCTCTTACGGTTATCTTTCTTTTCTTTTCTCTTTCAATCTTTGGCATCCTGATAGTTAAAACTCCTTTTTCCATTGTGGCTTTGGCTCTTGAGCCGTCAACTTCAGCGGGTAGAATGATTTCTCTGGAAAACCTGCCCCAATAACATTCTTGATAAAAATAATTTTTTTTCTCTTCTATAAATTTTCTTTCTCTATTTCCCCTTATGATAACTAAATCATTTTCAATAGTAATATCCAAATTTTCCGGTTCTATTCCGGCAATAGCTGATTGAATAACGATTTCTTTGTCTGTTTGATAAACATCAACCGTTAATTGTCCTTCTGATTCAAACCATTTTTTTTCTTCTACTGCTTCAATTTTTTTCTTTTCAGTTTTCTCCTTTTTTACCTCGTTAGAGATATGTTCTTTCTTTGGTTTTTCCCTGTTCTCGAAATCTCTAGCGGGGTTTACCTCGATCTTTTGGGTTTTTTTTCTTTTCCCTGGTTTAGTTTTAGCAGCAACCAAAACAACAGAAGATTTTTCTTCTGGCAATTCTTCAATATTCATTCCCTTTTTAAGTTTTTCAAGAAAGTCCGTCATAAGTTAGGTGTTGGATATTGGTTTTTTGTATTTGTCATCTATCGTCTAATATCTATTATCTAATATCTAATTTGCAGATGCTTGCCATTTTCTTAAGTTTCCTAAAACCAAAGGAAACAAAAAAAGCAAGACCGCTTAAAATAATAACTAAAGAGATAACTGAGAAAGTTAACAAGAGAGAGTTTTGACTTGTTAGACCTTTCTCAATTTCTATTATAGAAATATTGAAGAGACCATGCAAGAGGGTAGCAACTACTATTCCTTTGATAATTAATTTCAGCCGTTTTTTAGATTCAAAAAAAGATAGAGCCAAAAAATAGCCCAGGGTTCCGGAACATAAAGCATGCAAAAAAGTAGCTCCTATGAAACGGAAAGAGCTGATAGCTACGGCTTCACCAAAAAGAAGAGGTCCTTTTCCGGAAAATAAAACCAGGATATTTTCCAAAGCAGCAAAACCTAAAGCTATAATAATCATATAAAGCATAGTATCTACGGGTTCATCAAATTCTGGATTATTTATTACTTTTTCTCTAATAATTAGATATTTAGAGCACTCTTCCACTAAAGCTATTATAAGGAAGTGGTATAAAACAAAAAATAAAAAAGGGAAAGTTTTAAACCAATTTTCACCAACTGCAACTAAAACTCCGGAAATTCCTATTTCTATTAGAGCAGCTATTACAGCTGCTATCATTCCATAAAAGAAAATTTTTAAAATCATTCTGTTTGACTCAGGATGAGCATCTTTTCGCAAGTAAAAAAGAAGCCAGACAACACTGGGAGCTAAACCAAGAGAGATGTAGAGAAGATAAATCATGATTTTGGCCATTCTTCAATCATTAAGCATTTCTTTTTGTTTTTAATAGGGAGTTTTTGGTAGATTTCTTCTGTTATAAATGGAATAAATGGATGTAAAAGTATTAAAGAAGATGATAAAACATAAAGCAAAATCTTTTGAGCTTCTTTATTGTTTTGTTTTTTAAATGCTTCAATATATACATCACAAAAATCATGCCAAAAGAAATTATATAAAGTATGGGATGTTTTTCCAAACCGAAAATTCTCCAAATCGCTGTTAACCGACTTTATTGTTTTATCCAGTTTAGCTAATATCTTTTTATCTGCCGCAGTCAAGTTTTGATTTTTAGGCTTGGTTATTGTTTCTTGTTTCTTGGTTATTCCGGTTTGTTGCAAAACAAACCGGCTCGCATTCCATATTTTATTACAAAACTTTTTTCCCATAACAATATTGTCTTTTATAAATCTCATATCTTGGCCTCCCATAATTTGGTAAGCAATTCCAAAACGAGTAGCGTCGGCGCCATAGTCGTCAACAAGATTTATTGGGTCTACGCCGGTGCCAAGGGATTTTGACATTCTTTTTCCCTCTTTGGTTAAGATAGTGCTGTGAATATAAACATCTTTAAATGGAATTTTTTTCATAAACTCTATTCCGGAAAAAATCATTCGAGCAACCCAAAGATTTATTATATCTCTAGCAGTACTCAAAACATCTGTTGGATAGAAATTTTCTAAATCAGAGGCGGAGGCGGGCCAGCCGAGCGTGGCAAAAGGCCAGAGAGCAGAACTAAACCAAGTATCTAAGACGTCTTTTTCTTCTTTTAAGGGAATTTTATGTCCCCACCAGATTTGGCGGGAGATACACCAATCTTTTATATTTTTTAGCCAATCAAAATATGACTTTTCAAAACTTTTGGGATGAAATTTTATTTTACCCTCTTTTACTGGTTTTTCTGCCATTTTAGCTAATTTGTCCATTTTCAAAAACCATTGCTTAGAAAGAATTGGTTCAATAGTTGTATTACATCTATAGCATTTAGGAATTTGATGAAGATAATTTTCTTCTTTTTCTAAAAGATTTTGGTCTTTCAAGTCTTGAATAATTTTTTCCCTAACTTCTAAAACTTTTAATCCTTGATATTTTTTAGGAGCTTTGTTTGTAATTCTTGCTTTTTCATCAATAACTTGAACCATTTCTAATTTGTGGTTCTGGGCTATTTGATAATCAATTAAATCATGAGCTGGAGTAACTTTTACTGCTCCGGTTCCAAATTTCGGATCAACTAATCTGTCGCTGACAATTGGAATCTCTTTATTGACTAAAGGCAAAACAACTTTTTTACCAATCAAATTTTTATATCTTTTATCTTTTGGATTTACCGCTACTGCTGTGTCTCCTAACATAGTTTCAGGTCTCGTTGTAGCTACCACTATAAAATTTTTAATTCTTGATTTATAATTCTTAATTCTATACCTAATATACCAAAGTTTGCTCTTTTCTTCTTTGTGTTCTAACTCTAGTTCTGACAAACTAGTAGAACATCTTGGACACCAATTAACAACTCTTTCCCCCCGATAAATCCATCCCTTTTTATAGTAATGTAAAAAAGCTTCTTTTACTGCCCGAGAATAGCCCTTGTCCATAGTGAATCTGGTTCTAGACCAATCGCAGGAACAACCCAGTTTTTTTAACTGGTCTAAAATAATATCTCCGTACTTCTCTTTCCATTTCCAGACCTCTTTAATAAATTTCTCTTGTCCCAAATCAAATCTGGTTAGCCCTTCTTTTTTAAGTTTTTTTTCAACTACATTTTGGGTAGCAATTCCGGCGTGGTCTGTTCCGGGGAGCCAAAGAGTTTTGAATCCCTGCATTCTTTTCCAACGAATTAGGGTGTCTTGAATAACTGCATTCAGGGCATGACCCATATGAAGCTCGCCAGTAACATTTGGTGGAGGAATAACAATTGCATATGGTTTTTTGTGGCGTTCCGGAAGTTTATCTGGATTGAAAAAGCCACTCTTAAGCCAGAGCTTGTAGGTTCTGTCTTCAACGTCTTTAGGATTATAAGTTTTAGATAGCTTCATGTGGGTTCATTTTAACATATTTTTAAATTAGCGTCAGCTTTAATTTTCTTCCAGGACTTGGTTTCACTTCTTAACCAGGCATAGTATCCTGCTATTCCTGTCATCACTGCATTGTCAGTACATAAATTTTTTGGTGGGACCAAAAAATTACAATTTTTAATTTTCAATTTACAATTTTCAATAAATTGTTTTCTTAGTTCTTTATTTGCAGAAACTCCACCTCCAAGAATTATTGTTTTTACTTTATAATCTTTTGCTGCTTTAATAGTTTTCTTAATCAAAACATCAATAATTGATTGTTGAGTTTCTTTACATATTTCCCGAATATATTTCTTACTTTTTCTTATCCTTTGGGGCTGAATTTTAAAATTATACAAAACAGCAGTTTTTAAACCCGAGAAACTGAAATCATAGTTTTTTTGCTTTATCATCGGCCTCGGCAGTTTTATATTTGGTGTTTGGGATTTGCATTGTGATGCAAGCTTCTCAATGATTGGTCCTCCGGGATATTCAAGGCCTAAAATTTTAGCTACCTTGTCAAGACATTCTCCGGCTGCATCATCTCTTGTTTCTCCAAGAATTTTGTAATTGCCAGAATCTTTCATTAATATCAATTGGGTATGTCCTCCGCTCACTACTAAACAAATCGCCGGAAACCGAATTACGCGACCCGGCCGCGTAGTTATTACGCGACCCGGCCGCGTAATATTCAGCAAATTGGCGAGTATATGTGCTTCAATGTGGTTAACTGGTGTTATTGGTAAATTCCAATCTTTAGCTAATTTTTTAGCAAAATTGATTCCAGTCCACAAACAGGGATCTAAGCCAGGCCCAATGGTTATTGCAATAAGATCTATTTTTGGCCTCTTTACTCTCTTTAGTGTTTTTTCCAACACAAGAGGCAGATTCTTTTGGTGTTCTCGATTGGCCAGGGTAGGGTATACTCCTCCCCATTTTCTATGAATTTCTACTTGCGAAGACACAATATTAGATAAAATATCAAAACGAGGACGTCTTTGTCCTTTTGCCTCTACAATTGCGACACAAGTGTCATCACAGGATGTTTCAATGGCTAAAATCTTCATATCTCATTATCTTATCAGAAAACTTGTCCTTACGCTAATGAAATTGGTAGCGCCGGGTTGATTTTCTTCAATTTTCATGATAAAATAAAAAATAGATTGGCCCCATCGTCTAGTGGTTAGGACGTTTGATTTTCAATCAAAAAACCGGGTTTCGACTACCCGTGGGGCCGCAAATAAAAAATATTGTAAAAAGGTCTAAAAGGGCTTGACAAATTGTGTGGGTATGCTATAATACAGGCGTACTTTGAAAATTAGATAATGGGTTTAAACAGTAACTTTTAAAAGAAAGAGAGGCAAGAAAATGAAACGTTTAATTTTGACAATCACGATAGTATTAGTACTAATTGGTATTAGCGCAGATGTGGTAAATGCTCAAGTTAACTGGCGATACATTGCTCAGAGCGAGAGGATACGTAACACTTCCTATGGACGCCTTCCACGTATGGGCGGCTCTATGGGCGGCTCGCAAGTTAACTGGCGATACATTGCTCAGAGCGAGATGATACGTAACACTTCCTGTGGGCGCCTTCCACGTATGGGTGGCTCTATGGGCGGCTCGCAAGTTAACTGGCGATACATTGCTCAGAGTGAGATGATACGTCACAGTTCCGGATATTCACGTATGGGCATAAACGTAGGCGGATACGGCGCTAACGTTCGAGTAAAGAGCAATGAATCTTGGAATTCTCAAGGCGGGCAACGTTCGTATGAACGATCTCCTGACTATCTTGGAAAAGTAATTGATTCAGCAACTACCTTGGGCACGATAGCGATTCTTTCCCATTAATACAAGAATTGCCTGGAAAGACAATAACGCGTTACAACCCACGACACAAAGTACTAAGGCGATCCCAAAATATTGGATCGCCTCTTTTTTTTAATTAGGGCGTGGGATTCTGGTTCGAATCCCACGCCTTTTGTGCTATTATATAAAATATAATGGAACAAGATTATTATCTTAGAATTGGCAGAGCTACAGATTTAAAAAATCTAAAAGAGCGATTCCTTTTTAGATTATTTGAAATTTTCCCCGGAGCTCTATCTTGGGGAGTTTTATTTTTAGCTGTTTTTCTTTCTTGGAAACAGCCATTTTGGATCGCTGTTTTTATTATAATTTTTGTAATCTTTTGGTTTTTCAGAACGATTTATTTTTCTTTACATCTTTGGTCGGGTTATAAAAAAATGGCAGAACACGAGAAAATTAACTGGCTCGAAAAGCTTAATAAATTACCGGCCGCAAAGGATTGGAAAAACCTTTATCATTTGATTGTTATTCCAATGTATGAGGAATCTTTAGAAATTGTTCGAGATACTTTTAAAAGTTTAGAGAATACGAATTATCCGAAAGATAGAATGATTATAGTTTTAGCTTGCGAGGAAAAAGTGAGAAACCGGGTTTTTAGAATAGCCAGGGAAACTGAAAAAGAGTTTGGCTCAAAATTTTTTAAATTTTTGGTTACCTGGCATCCAGTTAATTTACCGGGCGAAATTACAGGTAAGGGTTCAAACGAAACCTGGGCAGTTAAAAAAGCGAAAGAAGAAATTATTGACCCTTTAGGTATTGTTTACGAAAATATAATTTTTTCCTCTTTTGATGCTGATACTTGCGTTTTCCCAAAATATTTTAGTTGTCTGGCTTACCACTATTTAACTTCGGAAAAGCCAACTAAAACCAGTTTTCAGCCAATCCCCCTTTTTATTAATAATATCTGGCAAGCTCCGGCGATTTCCCGAGTTTTTTCTTTCTCCTCAAGCTTCTGGCATGCTATGAATCAGGAAAGGCAGGAAAAACTGGTAACTTTTTCTTCTCATTCAATGAGTTTCAAAGCATTAGTTGATGTTAATTTTAAGCAAACAAATGTTGTTTCAGATGACTCAAGAATTTTCTGGCAGTGCTTTTTGAAATATGATGGAGATTACCGAACTCAGCCATTGTACTACCCGATTTCTATGGATGCTAATGTAGCGAGAAGTTTTTTTAGAACTTTGTTTAATATCTATCGACAGCAAAGAAGGTGGGCTTATGGAGCAGGAGATATTGCCTATTTTCTTTTTGGCTTTTATAAAAATAAAAAAATCCCTTTTCTGAAAAAACTTTCTTTGGGACTTGAGTTAATTGAGGGGCATCTTTCTTGGGCTACTGCTAGTATTATAATTTTTATGTTGGGTTGGCTTCCCCTAATTTTGGGAGGACCTGAGTTTTCTCAGACCTTAATTTCTTATAATTTACCAAAAATAATCAGCCGACTTATGACCTTAACTATGATCGGCTTGCTAAGTTCTATTTATTTAAGTTTTCTTTTGCTTCCGCCCAAACCCCCAGAGTACGGCCGCTTTAAGTATTTAGTTTTTATTTTCGGCTGGCTTTTATTTCCTATAATGATGATATTTTTCACTGCTCTTCCAGCTCTGGATGCCCAAACTCGCTGGTTACTTGGGAAATATATGGGTTTCTGGCCCACCGAGAAGGTGAGGAAATAATTTTTATTCCAAGTGAATTCGTTGTCTAAATCTACTTAACTTTGCCCGTAATTGAGGGTATTTTTTTAATTGAGGGTCCTCTAATAGGATTTCTTTTGCTGCTTCGCGGGTTTTTTCAACCAAACGAACATCAGTTAGAGAATTCATCATTAAATCAGGGATTCCCCATTGTCTGGTGCCGCTGAAGTCGCCGGGCCCCCTGATTTCCAAGTCCTTTTCAGCTAATTTAAAGCCATCTTCAGAAGTAATTAGAGCTTTTAGCCGTTGCCGGGTTTTTTTGGCAGGCGAGTCAGCAAATAACAAACAATATGATTGATAACCTGCTCTGCCAACTCTTCCTCTAAACTGATGAAGTTGAGCCAAGCCAAAACGTTCTGCTCCTTCAATCATCATTACCGTAGCATTAGGAATATCAATTCCTACTTCAATGACTGAAGTCGAAACTAAAATGTCGGTTTTTTTGTTCTTAAAATCCTTCATTATATTTTCTTTTTCTTTGGTTGCCATTTTCCCGTGAAGCATTTTTACTTTTAAATCAGGGAAAATTTCTTTTGAAAGTTTTTCATATTCTTCTTTTACCGCTTTTACTTTAGCCCAGCTCATTTGGGCTTCTGATAATTCTTCATTATCATCATTTTTTTCTATTCGTGGGCAGATTACGAAAATCTGTCTTTTTTTCTTCACTTCTTTTCTAATAAAATCATAAGTTTTTTCTCTTTCCCCCGGCTTGATTACTTTGGTAATTATTTTTTTTCTGCCTTTTGGCAATTCATCAATTAGAGAAAGATCCAAATCGCCGTAAACAGTTAAAGCAAGAGTGCGGGGGATAGGAGTGGCAGTCATTGAAAGGAGGTGGGGAACAATGTCTTGGCTGTGGCAAAGTTTGGCGCGCTGTTCTACGCCAAAACGGTGCTGCTCGTCCAAAATGACCAGGCCAAGTTTTCCGAATTTTACCTTGTCCTGGATTAAAGCGTGAGTGCCAATCAAAATATCTATTTCACTTTTTATAGTTTTTTCAAGAAGTTTTTTCCTTGAAATTTCTATCACCTGATTTCTTAATTTTTTAGAACGGAATTGATCTTGTTTTCCAGTAAGCAAACCAATATTTACTTTAAAATCTTGAAGCAGTTTGGCTACTTCCCGAAAATGCTGTTTAGCTAAAATTTCGGTAGGAGCCATAAAAGCAGCTTGATATCCTTGCTTGATAGTATTTAAAGCAGCCATTGCGGCAACAACAGTTTTTCCAGAACCAACATCTCCTTCAAGAAGACGGTTCATTGGTCTTTGTCTCTCCAGATCCTTTAAAATCTGCCAGGCAGATTTTTTCTGCGCGTCAGTTAATTTGAATGGCAACGATTTAACAAAGTCCTGAATTGTTTCTAATTTAATTGGGAGAGAAGCTGATTTTTCTTGATTAAAACGGTTTCTTTCTCTTAAAACAAAAAGCTGGATATAAAAAAGTTCTTCAAAAGAAAATCTGTCTTGGGCTTTTTGCGATAATTTTACAGAGCTTGGGAAATGAATCTCCCAAAGAGCTTTCTTAACTGGCATAAGATTATATTCTTTTACTATTTCTTCAGGCAGGGTTTCATCAATTTGATTTTCAAGATTAATTAATAAAGGTTTTAGAATAAACCTGAGCCATCTTGAAGACAAGCCAGCTGTTTCCGGATAAACAGGAATGAGCCGGCCAGTATGAGTTAAATCAGATGACAAATCTCCTTTTTCATAAATAGGGTTTGATAGATATATCCCGTTTTTTGATATTATTGCTTTTCCTGAAAGAAAAACATTATCTTCTTTTTTTAAAACTCTGGTTAAGTAGGGCTGGTTAAACCAAGTTACTTTTATCGCTCCGGTTTCATCTTCTATAATTGCCTGGGTTAGAAACATTCTTCTCTTCCAAGTTCTATTAGTTTTAATTTCAAGAATCTTTCCATAAACTGTACAAATTTCATTAATCTTTATTTTTGAAATAGGAATTAAATTAGAAAAATCCTCGTAGCGGCGAGGAAAGTGAAAAAGCAAGTCCCGAACTGTTTTGATCCCTAATTTCTTTAATTTTTTCTGAAAAACAGGCCCAATTCTGGGAATATTTTCAATAGGCGTTGATAGGTTCATAGAGATATATTGTTTTATTTGGGTAGATACACTAATATAGTAAGTGAAAAATAGGTTAAAATCAATAATATGAAAGATCATGCTGTTATAATTATAAGGGAAAACAATAAAGCCCTATTTGTTAAAAGAGCTGGATGTAAAAAAACGCTTCCAAATATATGGGCGTTTCCAAGCGGAACAAAAGAAGATAAAGAAAGTATTTACGAAACCGCTAAAAGAGAAGCAACTGAAGAGTTGGGCGTGCAAATTAAAGTAGAAAACATTTTAACAATCAAAGAATTGCCTGAATTTAACGTAAGACTGCATTTTATAATATGCAATATCTTATCCGGTAAACCAGTAATCAAAGATTCTAATGAAATTGGAAAAATAGAATGGTTGAGTTTTAAAGATTTTTTTAAAAAATACTCTGATAGTCAAATTGGTCACGGTTTGATTTTTCTTAGAAAAAATCCCCAAATTTGGAAAAATTATTTTAATTAAAAATATATGAAATTATGTAGCGCCTGTTTATTAGGAATAAAATGTAGATACGATAGTAAAAGCAAGCCGAATAAAAAAGTGATAAAACTTTCAAAAAAGGAAGTTT
>Ga0307380_10006090_pt1 | contig 15901 bp, 10 predicted proteins | sample UN3MG_FD_202239 | JGI IMG/M metagenome (GOLD analysis project Ga0307380, IMG submission 202239) | Soil microbial communities from Risofladan, Vaasa, Finland - UN-3 | ecosystem: Environmental > Terrestrial > Soil > Coastal area > Acid sulfate soil | place: Finland: Risofladan, Vaasa | collected...
TAACTATGATGTCCCTAGAATTTCGGTTTTGAGTTTTTGCGAAATTATATTTCGTATAATCTAAGCATGAAAAAATATTTTTTATCAAGAAAAAAAATAAATTTACCATTTGAAACTTCATCAGGAACTAATAATAGACTTTTACTTTAGATAAAATATATAAGAGTGTAGAAAAAAAGCCGAAAAAGTGGTAAATTTTTAGGGCAATTTTAGACTGTATTTTCTGTGTGGGCGGTTAGCTCAGCTGGGAGAGCGCAGCGTTCGCAAGGAGATGACACTCCTGATGCCTAAGCCCTTGATTTTACGGAAAATGTCAATTATATCAATGACTTACGCTTGACCCTTCTTTCAACCCTGATACCCTAATTTCAACAATTTTCAGTATTTTTTGTCACGTATGTGGCACACGGGAAGAAGTTTGTTCTTCAGATTTTTAACTTCATAATTTTCTATATGATCTAAATCTTATTCCAAAGGGTATAATTTCTTGCCACTATAATCTGATTTATGCAGCTCACAATATGCTGACTAATTAAGGAGAAATTGCCTAGTTAAGAGTTTTTAATATTCTGCAAAAAAAGCTAGTTAGAATTTGACTCTTCTTAAACAAATTGGTATTCTTTTGGTACCTATGATAATGGAGAACACCCCCTATAATTTATGGCGATAAGATGTCTTTAAACTTCTCAGAAATTTCATCTTTTATCTGGAATGTCTGTGATGATGTCCTTCGGGGGTTATTCAAACAACACGAATATGGGGATGTCATATTACCATTTACCGTTCTAAGGAGATTAGATTGTGTTTTAGAACCGTACAAAGATGACGTGTTCAACATTTATGAAGAATACAGAACCAAAGTAGATGAACCAACCCCAATCATTCTAAACAGAATCAACACCACCTTTTTCAATCATTCCAAGTATGATTTGAACCGACTGAAATCCGACCCACAGAATATCTATATGAACTTTCAGAATTATTTGGGTGGATTTAGTAATAATGTTGTTGAGATTATTGAGAACTTTCAGTTGGAGAAACCTGTCGAGAAACTGAACAAGAATAACCGTCTATTTATTCTCATAGATAAATTCACCGAGATTGATTTACACCCTGATAAGATTTCCAACCGTGATATGGGACTCATCTTTGAGGAGCTATTACGGAAGTTCTCTGAAATGTCTAATGAAACTAGTGGAGAACACTATACACCACGAGATGTAGTTAGGTTGCTGGTTTCTCTTGTCTTTACAGAGGATAAAGATGATTTGCAAGGTGAGGGTAAAGTTAGAAGTATCTTTGACCCTTGTTGTGGAACTGGTGGAATGTTGACCATTGGTGAAGAATATGTTCATCAGAATATCAATGATAAAGTAAAACTCCGTCTGTTAGGACAAGAACTCAACCCACAAACCTATTCCATCTGTAAATCTGATATGTTGATTACAGGTGAGGACCCTGACAACATCCGGTTAGGTTCATCTCTGTCAGAGGACAGTTTTCAAGGACAACGATTTGATTATATGATTACCAATCCTCCGTTTGGTGTAAGTTGGAAATCTGAAAAAGAGTTCATTGAAAATGAGAAACAGAATCCATATGGAAGATTCTCCGTTGGGACACCACGAACTTCTGATGGTTCCTTGTTATTCCTTCAAAATATGATTTCCAAGATGGAAGATAAGGGAACTCGGATTGGGATAGTGTTCAATGGGAGTCCGTTATTCACGGGAGACAGTGGGAGTGGTGAGTCTGAAATCAGAAAATGGATAATTGAGAATGATTGGTTAGAGTGTATTGTATCACTTCCTGACCAACTGTTCTTCAATACAGGTATTTTCACTTACATATGGATTGTCAATAATAAGAAGCCAGAAAGACGGAAAGGGAAAATCCAACTCATAAATGGTTCGTCATTCTTCAAACAAATGAAGAAATCACTGGGGAATAAACGGAAAGAAATCACGGAGGAAAACCGAAACACCTTATTGGAACACTACCTGACCTTTGAGGAGAATGAATATAGTAAGATTTACCCCAATGAGTTTTTCGGTTATACAAAAGTAACAATAGAACAACCATTGTTTGAAAACGGTGAAATAGTTAAAGATAAAATGGGAAATCCCAAACCTGACACCAAAAAACGAGATTATGAACGAGTGCCTTTATTAGATGATATTGAGGAATACTTTCAACGAGAAGTGAAACCACACCTGCCTGATTCTTGGATGGATAGAAATAAAGACAAGGTAGGGTATGAAATCAACTTCACTAAGTATTTCTATAAATACAAACCCCTTCGTTCTTTGGAAGAAATTACCCAGGACTTGTTGAAATTGGAGGATGAATCAGAAGGTATGATGAAGGAGATTATTTCTGAATGAAACCATATCCATCATATAAGGATAGTGGTGTGGAATGGATTGGGGAGATTCCAAGTCATTGGGATAATTCCAAGATAAAATATGAAACAGTTGTTCCTGTTCAGTATGGGATAAATATAAGTTCAGAATCTTATGTTGATGAAGGTATAAGATTTATTAGAACAACAGATATTACTGATGATGGGAAAATATTAGATAAGGGTGTTTATCTGAAACCTGATTTTGTTGAAGAAATCTATAAGACCAAAAGGAATGACCTTCTCATATCGAGAAGTGGAACACTTGGCAGAACTTACCATCATAGAGTTGAGGATGAATTGACCTATGGTGGTTATTTAGTTCGGTTCAATTTCGGTAATGATAAGAAATCCCGTTTTGTATTTTATTTCACGAAATCAAAAAACTTTGAGGATTGGTTGTCACTGAATACAATACAATCCACCATTGGAAATGTGAATGGTCAAAAGTATTCTAACCTTTCACTACCTTTCCCAACCAAATCCGAACAAAAACAAATTGTCTCATTCCTTGACCATAAAACCCAAAAGATTGACGAACTGATTGAAAATACAGAACAAAAGATTGACCTACTGAAGGAAAAACGAACTTCCCTTATCAATCATTGTGTGACCAAAGGATTGAACCCCAATGTAGAGATGAAAGATAGTGGAGTGGAATGGATTGGAGAGATACCGAGTGGGTGGGGTTTCCCAAAAGTTAGATATATCACTTCAATTGAATATGGAAACTCATTGAAAGAAGAAGATAGGATTGATGGTGAATATGATGTTTATGGTTCAAATGGGGTTGTCGGAAAACACCACAATTCACTCACAAATGGAGAAACAATAATTATTGGGAGAAAAGGTTCCTACGGAAAAATAAACCTTTCACAGAATCCGTGTTATCCCATTGATACAACATTCTCCATTGAACAAAAAAATACTAAACACGACATTAAATGGATGTTCTATGGTTTAGGTGTTTTGAGATTAGACTCATTCACAAAAGATTCATCTGTTCCGGGAATCAATAGAGAAGAAATATACGAGAGGTATTTACCACTACCACCCCTTCCCGAACAACAACAAATCGTTGACTACCTTGATGAACAAACCCAAAAGATTGACTCCACAATTGAAAAAGAAACTCAACGAATTGAATTATTAAAAGAATACCGTCAATCCCTTATTTCTGAAGTGGTGACAGGAAAGATTGATGTAAGGGATTGGAAAGAATGAGTTATACTGAAGAAGAACTAATCCAAAGGTTAAAAAACTTTCTTGCTTTGCCTAATGAAACTGAATGGGTGGAATTTAAAGAAGCGAAACTCAACTACCATTTTAATAAAATCGGAAAGTATTTTTCGGCATTAAGCAATGAGGCAAATTTGAAGGGACAGAATTATGGTTGGTTGGTTTTTGGTATAAATAAACGGCATAATATTGTGGGCACTGAATACAGAAGAAACAGGGCTGATTTAAATCATTTAAAACATGAAATATCCGAACATACAACAAACAATATTTCATTTATTGAAATACATGAATTACATTTTCCAGAGGGACGGGTTATAATGTTTCAGATTCCACCGGCATTGCCGGGGAGTCCCACAGCTTGGAAAGGGCAATTTTTCGGACGAGAAGGTGAATCATTAGTACCGCTCAACTTACAGAAATTAGATAATATCCGCAGTCCGAATATTCCTGATTGGTCTGCTCAAATTATCCCCGAAGCAACACAATCTGATCTTGATTCTGATGCAGTTGAAAAAGCGCGCGTGGAATACAAAGTGAAACATCCATCAAAAGCTGAAGAAGTTGACCGGTGGGATAATAGTACATTCCTCAATAAAACAAAAGTTACCGTACAGGGGAAAATTACAAATTCTGCTATTTTGCTGTTAGGTAAAGAAGAATCGGAACATTTTTTATCGCCGGCTGTTGCCAAAATATCGTGGATTTTAAAGAACAATAAAGGAATTGAACAGGATTATGAACACTTTGGTCCTCCCTTTTTATTGAATGTAAGCAAACTTTTTGCCAATGTTCGCAATCTGAGATACCGCCATATGCCGGATGGTACATTGTTCCCCATTGAAATTACACGATATGATCCCTGGGTTATTCGGGAGGCATTACATAATTGCATTGCTCATCAGGATTATTCCAAAAGGGGGAGGATTTCTGTAGTTGAAAGTCCTGATAACCTGATTTTCACTAATGTTGGAGATTTTATTCCCGGTAGCGTAGAGGCTGTGATTGAAATGGATTCCCCTCCGGAAATATATCGCAATCCATTCCTTGCCAATGCTATGGTCAATCTGAATATGATTGATACTATTGGGGGTGGTATTAAAAAAATGTTTGTTCTACAGAAACAACGCCTTTTTCCAATGCCGGATTATGATTTGGTGGAACCAACCCGAGTAGTCGTAAAAATATTTGGGAAAATATTGGATGAGAATTATACAAAAATTTTAATTGAAAAGACGGATTTGGATTTATCTTCTGTGATTTTATTAGATAAGGTTCAGAAAAAAACCAAAATTAGTAAAGATAAACATTTGCACCTGAAAAAACTGAAATTGGTAGAGGGACGTTACCCCAATATCTATATTACATCTACAGTTGCATCGCTAACCAATCAAAGATCGCAATATATCAAAAATAGGGCTTTTGATGACGCCCATTACAAAAAAATGATTCTGGCGTTTATAAAGAAATACAAAACTGCATCCAGGAAAGATATAGACAATCTGATATTTACTAAACTTTCTGATACACTAAATGACGTACAGAAAAAGAATAAAATTAAAAATTTTCTATCTGCACTTAAAAACGAAAAAAAGATTATAAATACCGGATCGAGGGCAGAATCTAACTGGATATTGGTTGGTAATTTTAGAAAAGGATTAGAAAAGAAAAGTAAAGATTTAGAAAAGGATTAGAAAAGATTGAGATTTAAATGCAGGACATAAATACATCTATCTATCACTATAACAAGGAGTTACTCGGATTATGTTTTATCACTTGAATCACGCAGTTTCTTTTCTAAAACAAACAAACTTTAGAAAAGAATTAGATAAATGAACTATCTTGAACAAGACTTTGAAGAACACATTGAGGAAAATCTTGTCAGTAGCGGTTATTCTTCATTAGATCCAACCACTTACAACAAAACACTCTGTTTAATACCCGACCAATTAATTGGATTCATTCAGGAAACCCAGCCCAAAACCCTTCAAAAACTTGAATTACAGTATGGTTCAGAAACAGAGAATAAACTGCTAAAACGAGTATCCACAGAAATTGAAAACAGAGAGGTTATCGATATATTACGGAAGGGCGTCAAAGACAGAGGATGTGATTTTCATTTAGTATATTTCCAACCCAAGAGTGGGTTAAATCCTGAACATAAAGATTTATACAAACAGAACCGTTTCACTGTAATCCGACAACTGAAATACTCATTGAGAAATGAGAACTCCATTGATATGGGAATCTTCATCAATGGAATTCCAATCGTGATGATGGAACTGAAAAACACCCTCACTGGTCAGAACCACATTGATGGTGAGAAACAATGGAAGTATGACCGCGATCCTAAAGAACCGTTGTTCAGGTTCAAACGGAATCTTGTGTATTTCTCTGTGGGAAATGAAAAGGTGTCAATGACGACACGTTTGATGGGTGGGAAGACACGGTTTCTTCCTTACAATAAAGACATTGAAAATCCTGTGAATCCTAATGGACATAAATCCCATTATCTGTGGGAAGATATACTACAATCAAACAGTATGTTGGATATGATTGAAAACTTTGTCCATATCAGAGAAGAGAAAGACAAAGTGTATGAGCCTAAGATTGGGAAAATTGTAGATAAAAAGAGGGAACTTCTCATTTTTCCAAGATTTCACCAACTCAATGTCATTCGGAAACTGAAAAAGACGGTGATTGAAGAAGGAGTAGGACATAACTATCTGATTCAGCACACCACAGGAAGTGGGAAATCATTATCTATCGGTTGGTTGTCTCATCTATTGACTTCTCTTTACAGAACTCCCGCAGACACAAAAGGTATGTTTGATTCCGTTATTGTGGTTACGGACAGAAAGATATTAGATAGACAGATTAGGAACACCGTCAAACAGTTAGAACAGACAAAAGGTGTTGTGAATCCTGTGGATATCAATTCCCAACAATTGAAAGAATACCTTGAATTAGGGAAGTCCATTATCATTACCACCATTCAGAAGTTTCCATTCATATCAGAGGAAATCACAAAACTTAAAAGTAAGACATTTGGTGTCATCATTGATGAAGTCCATTCATCTCAAAGTGGAGAAACATCTAAACACTTGAAGAAATCTCTGTCCAAATCTATATTGGATGAGTTCCAAGAAGGTGAGGATTGGGATGACCTTACCGAAGTGGACAAACTGATTTTAGATGAGATTATTTCGAGGGGAAGACAACCACATATATCCTATTTTGGTTTTAGTGGAACACCCAAGAACAAGACATTAGAAATCTTCGGTGGAAAGAATGAAAATGGAAAGTTTGTTCCTTTTGATTTGTATTCTATGAAACAGAGCATTGCAGAAAATTTTACTCTTGATGTATTAGAGAATTATACCACATACGAACGATATTTCCGGCTGAACAAGAAGATTGAAGAGGATAAGGAACTACCTGAAAGTCGTGTAAAAAAGATGTTGTTGAAATATGTAGATATTCATCCACATACCATTTCTGAAAAAACCAAAATCATATTAGAGCATTTCATAAACCATAGTTCCAATAAAATAAGTGGAAAGAGTCGTGGAATGGTGGTGACTCGTTCAAGACTTCACTGTGTCAAATACAAACTTGAATTTGATAAACAAATGAAAGAAATTAAATTACCGTTTGGCTGTTTGGTTGGCTTTAGTGGAACGGTGTATGACAAGGATTCTCACAAGGAATACACTGAATCATCAATGAACGGTTTCCCTGAGAGATTGACACAAGAGAACTTCAAAGACCCAAAATACAGAATCCTTATCGTATGTAACAAGTTTCAGACGGGATTTGACGAACCATTACTTCATACAATGTATGTAGATAAACGACTTCAAGGGCTACAATGTGTTCAGACTTTGAGTAGGTTGAACAGAGCAATGATAGGTAAGACGGACACTCTTGTATTGGACTTTGTGAATAAACCGAAAATCATTCAAGATTCATTCCAACCTTACTATCAAGGAACTCTACTTGTAGAGGAAACCGATCCCAATAAACTGTATTCCATTGAACAAGAGATAAAGAAATACAATTTATTCCGAGATGAAACTGTAAATGAGCTGGTAGAGAAGTTCTATGATGACAGAGTTCCCGATGAAGAACTTCAACCCATTTTGGACTATGTGGTAGAAGATTGGAAGAGGTTGGATGAAGAAGAAATGGAAGATTTCCGCCATGAGATTCAGAGTTTCATTAGGCTGTATGGATATATCTCTCAAATCATCACATTCAAGGATATAAACCTTGAAAAACTGTATATCTTCCTACGATTCCTAAACAAGAAACTCCCCAAGAGAACAAGAGATAGATTGACAGATGTTTTCTCCTATGTGGATTTGGAGTATTTCAGAATTGAGAAGAAACATACTATTCAAATTCTTCTGACGGATGAAGAAGGGAATTTACAACCTATTTCAACCGATGTGGGAGGAACTCCAACCGAAGAACCGAAAGATTTACTATCCCATATCATTAAAGTTCTAAATGAAAACTTTGGCAGTGATTTGACTGACGATGACAAAGTGAATTTGGAAAAAATTCAGAAAAGACTAGTGGAGGATGAAGAACTACGGAAAGTTTATTCAGGAGATAATACAGAATCAAATAAAAAGCACGTTTTCGGTAAGACATTTGACGGAATACTCCTTGAATTAGTGGATGATAATCTGAAGTTTTACAAGAAAATCTCTGAACCCAAGCGGAATCGGTATGTGAAGGAAAAATTTTATGAAGGATATTCAAAGTCAGTTTGAGCAAATTGACAATAATGGGAGCTAAAGAACAAACAGCCTTGTATTCCCGAAGTTTTAGAAGTTATCTAAAATGGGAAAGCAATCATTAGACCAAACGAATGAGGAGGCAGGATATTATCATTATTATTAGGAGAATTGTTATCTAGTTCCTTTTAAGAGAAAATGCATAATGACTGACAGAAAACTTACAACTATAGGTTTAATAATGCCGAAAGTATTCCCTGTAGAGCCATATGAATCAATTCATAAACGCATAGTCAAAAAGAAAGATGATTATCGCAAATCTTGGAATCAATATGCAGGGGCATGGAATGCAGTTGGGTATAGATTTTTGTCATGCAACAATAACGATAAAGCTTTTACAGAATCCATTCAAAGAGCTGGAAATGCTCCTCCACCTTCTGAACGATATATTCAAGAAAGTAACTTATTTGGCTTTTTCGTTAGTGGATTGTCTACAATTGAGAGTCTTCTTTATGGATTATATGCTATTGCTTCCATTATTAAGGTTGAAAAATTTCCAATTGCCACATTTAAAGATTTGAAATCAATAACTCATGAGAATACAAAGAATAAATTTGAAAAAGAATTCACAAATCTAAGTATTACTGATTTTTTAAAAAGTCTGATTGATGACAAAAATTATAAAGAGTGGAAGGATATAAGAAATATCCTTGCTCATAGAACTTCACCAGGAAGACATTTTTTTGGAGGTGGAAATCATAGCGGAAATGCACTTTGGATAAATGGAGTGCATCATATTAATGATAAAACCACTTCTAAAAGATTCAAATGGTTTGTAGGTGTGATAATAAATCTTCTAAATAAGATTGAAATTTTTACCACTGATAAGTTTTAATTTTCCAAATGGTTAATATTTTCCGACAATTTTCACAATGGCAAGAATAAAATATAAGGAAGCTGTCGGGCTTAAAGTCAAAAAAGGGAAACCTTCGATAGGGATAAAACCGAGTAAGTCAGACCTTATAAGGCTTTATATCAAGGAGTCAAGGTCTATTCGTGAGGTTGCTGAAGTCCTGGAATGCACAAAGGATATGGTTTACCGAAGCTTAAAGGAATACGGGATTGAATTAAGATCCAAAACGAGGAGGTCTCAGCTGAGAGTATACAAATTGGATCACTTGAGGAGTGAAATCGATAGAAAAGGATATAAGCAAGTTGCAGCTGATTTGGGAGTTGGGATTACTACATTAAGGGATTATATGGAAGCTAAGGAATAAAACGGTTAGTGTCGCATAATATACATTGTGTAAACTTTTAATTGATAAATATAATATTAAAGATTTGCGATTATTTTTAAATAAATTTTAACTTTAAAATATTCAGATTCACAGCTATATATAACGAGGAACCAATGTTAGATTGAGATAGATTAATGGAGTAATTATGAACAATAACGAAGCAATTTTAGCAGATACTCCTTTAGAGGATCCAAAGGATGATCGTTTAGGATTCGCAACTTTTGCCAAAAATCTTGCAGAAGCAGTTTGTGAAGTAACTTCTGATGAATGTCTTGTCTTTTCTTTATTTGGACCCTGGGGAAGCGGGAAAACATCTTGCTTAAATTTTGTTCGATATTATGTAAATAGAAAACCTGAAGAACAAAGCCCTATAATAATCCAGTTTAATCCTTGGTGGTTTTCAGGTCATGGTGAATTGCTATATCAATTTTTTAGAGAATTTTCTGCAGCATTAGGAAAAAAGAAAAGGCTAAAAGAAATATCCAGCTTACTTGCAGATTTTGTTGCAGTGCTTTCGGAAATTCCAGAGCCTACAGGAGTTGCAAAGATAGTAGGCAAAATCGTCCATAAGGTTTTAAGACGACAATTAAAAGAAGCTTCGAAAATCAGGCGCGATATTAAAACCTATCTTCGGAAACTTGATTCACGCATTTTAGTAATTATAGACGATATTGATCGACTTACTTTTGAAGAAATAAGAAGTGTGTTTCGAGTAATAAAGGCGGTGGCTGATTTCCCAAAAACAGTATACTTATTAGCATTTGATAAAGAAATTGTTGCAAAATCGCTTGAAATTCAACATGAAATTAGTGGAGAAGATTATCTTAAGAAAATTGTTCAAGTTCCATTTGACCTCCCAATTCCAGATAAAACTGCTTTGAGAAAGCTATTCTCTGAACAATTAAATGTTATCTTTTCTGAAATTCCTCAAGATCAATTTGATGAAACCTATTGGAAAAATGTTTTTTTGGATGGAATTGATCACTTTCTAAATACCATGCGCGATGTTAAGGTTCTCATAAACGCCATTAAGATGACATATCCACCTGTTAAAGGAGAAGTAAATCCAGTAGATTTTGCAGCAATAGAAACAATACGGGTATTTTCCTCTAACATTTATCATTTGATTAGGTCTAATCCAGAGAAGTTTGCAGGACACTCAGATAGGAATTCATATCCGAGAATAGAAGATATAAAACCTTTTCATAATAAATATATCGAACTTCTCCAGGAAAAGGAAAGAGAAGTTTATAAAAAATTTTTAAAGCGTATATTTCCTAAATTAGAAGCTGTTTTTGACGACATGCTCTACGGGTCTGATTGGGAGATTACGTGGAGAAAGCAATTAAGAATATGCAGCCCCGATATTTTCCCAATTTACTTTCAATTAGCAACACCTGCTGGAGACATTTCCCAAGCTGAAATGAAAACTACATTGGCGTCTGCAGAAAACAGCGTTGCCTTTGGCAATGAATTAGTTGAACTTACTAAAAAACATCGTCCCGATGGATCTACAAAACTAAGTGTTTTTCTTGAAAAAATGGAAGATTATACTGAAAAAGATATTTCCATTGAACATATTCCAAATATTTTAAATGCCTTTTTTGCTGTGGGAGATAAGTTGCTTGTTCCAGAGGATGAAGGTAAAGGTATCTTTTCATGGGGGAATAATATTCGTATTGGGAGAATTATGCATCAATTATTAAGACGATATGAAACAGAAGAAGAGAGATTTAATGTACTAAAAGAAGCAATCTCGAAAGGACAGGCTATTTCTGTAATTGTAAGCAAGGTAACAACCTTAGGTCAGCAACACGGCAAATATGGAGCTAAAGAGAGGCCTGAGGAAGAATACATTGTCATTCAAGATCACTTAATGGAATTAGAAAAAATTGCACTTTCTAAAATAAAAAACGCGGCTAAAAATAATAAACTTTTAAGGTCACCAGAAATGGCGCATGTATTGTATAGATGGCGTGATTGGGAAGGAGAATCGCCTTTAAAAAAATGGGTGTCTGAAAGAGTAGCATCAGATCGAGGGTTTGTAGATTTTCTAGTTGGTTTTTTATCCAAATCCTACAGCATGGGAATGACGGATAGAGTAGGTAAGGAGCATTGGAGACTTTATCCTAATACTCTTGAACCTTTTCTTGACCTTAAAAAAGTATATGATAGATGCAAAGGTATTCTTAAATTTCCCCCAGAATGGTTAATAGATAAAAAGAAAATTGCTGTTAATACTTTTATTAAGGGTTATGAAATAAGATTGAAAGGTAAAAATCCTTCAGTTCCTTTAGAATGGGAAGAAATAGATAACGAAGAATGATATATTGTTCAATCAGATCATTACGTCTAGCCTATGTTAAGTTCATTGTTAGCAATCTAAGCTTTAACTAAGGTAGAAAAAGTTTTGACTTAGACGAGCTTAATTCACTATGTCAATTAAGCGCAAAAAGAATATCCAAAGAATAGCAGCATTTCTGATTAAAATTTTTAGGCAGTTGTAAATGGCAAGGACTTTTCCTATAGTTGTGGACAGGACATTTCCCATAGTGAGGGACAGGACTTTTCCTATGGTCTTGGAAGGTAGTTTTCCTATAGCTTCGGAAAACAGAAATACTATTTTTCAGTGTGCCGGAAATGATTTAAACCTCCTTTTTTATATTTTTTATTCTATAAGAGTCACCATCCAGGGTAAAGACTCTGGCATGATGTAATAACCTGTCCAAAAGAGCTGTGGTCATAATACTGTCACCCATCATTTCTGCCCAGGCGTCAAAGCTTTTATTAGAAGTGACGATCAGTGATAATTTTTCATAGGTTTCACTGATTAGGTTAAAAAATAGGTTAGCCTCTCGTCTCTCAATCGGCGTGTATCCTATTTCATCAATTATAATTGCGCTTGACTTCATTATTCTTCTGATCCTGTATTCAGATGTTTTCTGGATCTCAGAGGTTTTCAGCAGCTTTATGAGGTTGGTTATTCTTTCGAAACATACCTTATATCCTTTCTCAACCGCAGCCACTCCAAATGCTATGGCCAGGTGAGTTTTTCCTACTCCTGGAGGGCCAAAAAACAACAGGTTCTCCTGGTTGTCTATCCATCGGCAGTCAATGAGATTTACCGCCTCAGATTTACCTATGCCCTTTACCAGACCAAAATCAAAGTTGTCTATTTTCTTTACGACTGGAAAATGAGCATTTGACCCAAACAATAACTTTGATATATGTTATACAAAAAGAATTTGGACAAAATTGTAGATGGTTATCTTTCGATAAGGAGAATGGGGTGGAGTGGGATTTATTTATTTCTTATGCCAGTGAGGATAAAGACGAGTTTGTAAGGCCTCTTGTTGACGGACTCGTCTCTGCTGGTCTAAAAATCTGGTATGATGATTTTTCTCTTAAAGTTGGAGATAGCTTAAGACGTTCAATTGATGAAGGCTTAGCAAAATCGAAGTATGGAGTAGTGGTTCTAAGTCCTTCATTTTTCAATAAAGAATGGCCACGAAAAGAGTTAGACGGGCTTGTCTCAAGAGAAAGAAATGGTATTGATGTAATTTTGCCAATTTGGCATAAAGTCGATACTAAAGACGTCTTAGAATATTCTCCTATTCTCGCAGAAAGGGTTGCAGCCAAAAGTTCTGAGGGTATTGATAGAGTCATAGATAGGTTATTAAGTGCAATTAAAAAAAAGAATGGAGCTACTATTATAGATAACTCAAATGATTATCGAGACATTTCTGAAGAAGAAGTTGATATTCTTATATCTGCTCTAAGTCATCATGGTGTTATATATATTCTTGAAACAGATCAGACTGGTCCTTTCCTTAGCATAGGAAATAGGGATTACTTTAAAACAGATAATCCTGAGATACGAATTTCATGTTTAGAGGCACTAAAGAAACTTATTGAGCTAAGTCTTGTATTCCAAGAGGATAAAAGGCTTTTTTCTCTCACTAAAGCTGGTTTTCAATATGCGGAAAACCTTGAGATTAATACATTGAAAGAAAAAGCCTGGCACCTCTATGAAAATGTGAAGAATTATTCAGAGTCAATTAACCTTTATCGCAATATAGTCAGTAAATATCCAGAATCAGGGACGGCTAAAGAAGCCCAAAAGATGATTGGAGTAAATTATCTACATCTTGATAATTCTTTAGAAGCAGAGATGGAACTGAAGAAAGCCCTTAATATGGGGAACGATTTTTCCAGTGCGTATTTTTATTATGGAGAAGCTCTTCTAAGAAATAAGAAGTACAAGGAAGCTAAAATGGCTTATGAAGATTCTTTATCTAAGCTGGATGTTCCAGAATGGATCAAAACGAGAGCTCTTGGTAAAATCATCTTGTGCCAAAAGGGCATGACCGCAATGTTAGCAGCCCTTGCAGATGAAAAGTACGAAATCGAAAAGGACAAAATAAATAAAGAAATCCCGCTTCAAGAAGCCAATCTTAAGGAAAAAGCTGGATTGCTTGGGCAAAGATGGTCAAGCGGATTAGCAAGAAAATTATTAGAATTAAACCTAGCTGCTGCGAAAAAGAAAATCGAAACGAAGCTGAGATTAGATAAAGAAATCGTTTTCTCTAGCAAGAAGGTTAAAACAGTAGAAGCTGTCGATTTCTTAATTGAGAGATTGAGGACTGTTGCTGAATCCGAAAAGCGGACTTTGAAGGAAAAGATTGAGGTCATGTACAAGGATTGTCATGCGAACAGCTTCATAGACGTTGATAAGCCCCAAATAGACAATGAAATAAATACGATATTGAAGGAGAAACATACGGATTTAATGATAGAGCTAGAACAGGAATGAGTATAACAAGCACCATTTTAGGATTTCATTTGTCTAAATTATAGTGATATGACTTGTAATATTACTATAACTTAATTTGGAATTTATGAGTATTCGATCGAAACAAAGGCTACTTCATGTTGCTGAGTGTAAATCTGATAAGAAATTAAAGTTCCAAAAAAGCTAAATTGTTCTCAACCACTGATTGATGAAACACGGAAAATCCTCTCAAAAATGAAGCCAGATAATTATGGCGTTCTTGGCGAAGGAAGTATCTCAATATAAGGGTCAGTTTTAGGAACTTGAACAGAGCACATCAAAGTCTTATTGAAAACGTGAAGAATATTCTTTCCACTCTACCTAATAGGGTATTTGTGGCTTGGCTGTAGTAAATAATTTAAATTAATTGATTAACTTAAATTTGTCTGCTTTATGCAGGCTTAAAATGACCTTTTTACTCATAAAATCTGCTTTCTAAGGATTTTCTCTGGTTCAATCTCTGCAAAGTTTATTTACCATATTCCTTAGAGAATGCTTTTTGCCGCTAAAATAGAGGTTTTAAGTATGAAATAAAAAATAAATATTTTCTCAATATTTCCACTATCTGCAAGTTGCCCCAGCCAAGCCATGTTTTCATAGATTTGTTTGCTAGATTAGATTTCGTAGAAAAATTAGGAACAGGAATTAATAAGATGAGATACTGGATGAAGGAATACGGACTTGAAGTACCCAAAATAGACACTAATGGATTTTTCACCATAGTTTTTAATAGACTTGTTAATAAAGGCAAAAGAAAAATGTCGGTAAAAAATGTCGGTAAAAGTAAGCGTAAAGAATTGATACTCAAAAAAATTAAATCTAATGAACCTTTCACAATAATAACATTGGCAAAAGAATTTAGAGTAAATGAAAAGACTATAGAAAGAGATATTCATGAGTTAAAAAAAGATGGCAAAATAAAATTTGTTGGGCCGAAAAGAAAAGGCCATTATGAGATAATAATTTGTGATTAAATGCAAAAAATAATTTCAAATATGCATAGCTAAGGAATAGGCACATTATGGAATTTCAGAGGAAATTCTAGGTTTTGAGTTTTTGCGAAATTATATTTCGTATAGTCAAAGCTCTTCAAAAAGCCGACAATTTGGATTATCAGCCTATGATTGATTTTCAAAAGAAATATATTTCAAATTTTTCCATTTGAAACTTCATCAGGAAGTAAGAATAGACTTTTCCTTTAGATAAAAGTAGAAAAGAGACCAAAAAAATGGTAAATTTTTAGGGCAAGTTCAGACTGTGTTTTCTGTGTGGGCGGTTAGCTCAGCTGGGAGAGCGCAGCGTTCGCAACGCTGAGGTCGGGGGTTCGAGTCCCCTACCGTCCACAATTGTGAGGAAAAGATGAGTAGTGAGATATTAATACTTGCGG
>Ga0307380_10006093_pt1 | contig 15900 bp, 14 predicted proteins | sample UN3MG_FD_202239 | JGI IMG/M metagenome (GOLD analysis project Ga0307380, IMG submission 202239) | Soil microbial communities from Risofladan, Vaasa, Finland - UN-3 | ecosystem: Environmental > Terrestrial > Soil > Coastal area > Acid sulfate soil | place: Finland: Risofladan, Vaasa | collected...
ATCAAGAAGTAGTCAATTTTTGAAGGCAACTGCTTAATATCAAATTTACCTCTCCATCTAAACCCGGTGGACTTGAACTGTGTTTTCGGCACAAACATCCAAAATTCAGTTGGCCCCATCACGGTTGCTTTTTCAGGTATTATGGTTTGTAACTTCCGCTCCAGTAAAGAATTTACCGGTTCATACTTTTTCATATCGTAATAAATGTTTGCCAGAAGCATGAGCGTGAAATAAGCAGAAAAGGCAACGAGGATGGACTTGCCGGTTATGGCGTTGACCAGGAAGGCAATATTCAGTATCGAGAAAATAAACACGTAATAGAATATCATTTCAAAACCGCCACTGGAGAAAAAAGCCAATGATATGCCAAAAACAAGACAACCCAGCAAGGATGATTGAAAAGCCAGTCGATTATTCTTTTTAAGAAACAAACCTAACAGTAAAAGTAAAATCATGGGTATAAAATAAATAACATTTTTATCCATAATGTAGGAATTAAAAATGACTTTTAAGTTCAAACCAATGCGATCCCAATAATGCGTATCAAGTGTATTAATCCTCCTAAATCCCCTATATGGTTTGGTATATCCGATCAAATAAATGGAATTAAGATGAAATATCGCATAAAAAACAATAAGAGGAATTGAAAAAGCAACAAGCGGTAGTATTTTTTTCTTCATTAAGAATTGATAAATTAAAATAAGACCCATTGCAAATGAGATACTCAAAGTGAATGGATGAGTTAAAAAGCCCAAGCCGCAAAAAAATCCGGTCAGTAAAATATGTATATTGGATGGATTTTGCATGTGTTTAATAAAAAAGAACAGAGAAAGCAGTACGAAAAGAATGGCCCAGGATTCGGGCCTGGCATAACGAAAAACAGAATGGTAAACAGGTATGGCGATCAATGCGAATAGACTGAAAATAATCGCTCTATTGGGTACTTTCAAGTGTTTCAGCAATTTGAATAGAACTAATATTGAAAAAAGACCCGCCAATACAGATGCAAACCGGGCCATGAAAATGGAATAGCCAAAAATTGTGAACAGGATTCCCTGGATAACGGGAAATATAAAATTCAGATTGCCGCCGGAGCCCACGTTGGTATTAATGAGCCCATTGCCTTGTGAGAAATTGTAGGCAGGGTTGGAATACCAGGCTTCATCAGCCATGATTGGACGACCGTCGGTAAGGATCGGTATCTCGACCAGCAAAAATAACACACAGCCAACAACAATAATTAAAACATCATGGCTCAATACTTTATTTAATAATGCCAGCAGTTTTGATTTCATAAGGTAGGATTTGCTGAAGGGGATAATCATGAGTTAATCCAGCCAGCAATGCATTGTAATAAATGATTTATAGGGTTTGAATCCAATGCTTAAGAACGATCTGTTGACTGGATAATTTGTAACAAGGACATTGTGTTCTTCCCACTTGCATCCTTTATTTACTCCCCAGATTAAGCCTTGAAGCGCAAGCAGCCTAAATATATTCTGGTTTCTAAATTTTAGTGAAACAGCACCCTGAACTCCTGCAGCATAAAGTGATTTGTCATTATTCAATTTAAAAGATAAAAACCCACCAATCTCTTTTTCTTTTTCAGCCACAAAAACAATATCTGCAATCTCTTTACTCTCGCAACTTCTTTTAATCCAATCCATATAAATTTCCATGCACTTTTTTTGAGCCAATCTTTTATCAGCAAAATAGTGACCGTAAAATTCAAAAGACTCTTTTGCAATTTGAACCAGCATTTCGATATCAGCAGTTTTGGCTTCTCTGACAATAAAATCAGATTCTATCTTCTTTTCATTAATAGAATATTTTTCCAAATCGTATTTATATATGATTTGAAAATCCATTGTTAAAAAATTCAGTTCTTCGAGCTGATGGATTAATTGGATTTTTTCACATTCAACTCTACTAATTATCATTTTAATGCCGTCAGCCTTGAGTTTTTGAATTAACTCATTTGGGGGACAATCAAAATTGTTGACCTTCGCAATTTTAAAGCCAAATCTCATGGTGTCTAATTCACTTAAATATGATTTCATTGATTTGCCTTTTATTAAAATGTTTTTTCTTTGATTATATATATTGGACGATTTTTAACTTCATCATATATTTTTCCTAAATATATTCCTATCAATCCAAGGTTCAAGAATAACAATCCTCCAATAAACAATACAGTTATAATTATGCTTGTGTAACCTAAAGGTACATCAAAAACAAAATATCTTATTATAAGTATCATTCCATAAACAAAAGCACAAAAAGCAATAATGAATCCAAAATAAATTGAGAGAAATAAAGGCTTGGCTGATTGGGAAACGATTATTTTCAAGGCTAATCTAATTAGTTTTGTGTAATTATAGCTAGATTTTCCTACAAGTCTTTTTTTATGTAAAACATCAATTGCGGTAGTTCTAAACCCAATTAATCTAATGGATATAGGAAAAACCTTATTATTTTCTTTAAACTTCAAAAAATGCTTGATCACCGTTCCACTATAAATCCCGAAATTTGCAATCGTATAATCTATTTTTATATCAGATAAAAAATTAAACACCCGGTAAAATAACCTTGAAATTATTTTTTTAATAAAATGATCTTTCCGCATTATTCTTCTTGCAAATACAATATCAAAACCTTCTTGAGCCTTATAATAAAGTTTAATAATTTCTTCCGGCTGATCCTGCAAATCGCAATCCATGACCACCACCCACTCGCCCTTACAATGATCAAGGCCGGCGGTAATCGCATAGTGCTGGCCAAAGTTGCGGGAGAGGTTAATACCCTTGACCCGTTTGTCCTTTTTGGCAAGCTCAACAATAGTTTCCCAGGCATTATCGGGGCTGGCGTCGTTTACCAGGATGATTTCAAAGTCATTGGTTATATTTTCAAGGTTTTCCTTCAAACTGGAATACAGTTCACATAAACAGTTTTTGCAGCCATAAACCGGAGAGACAATGGAAATGTGCGGGGCTTTACTAACTGCCATTTTTTTTTGATTTGTTTTTAATGGGATCATATTTATTACTTTATTCAAGGATGATCATTTCATCATGGGCTACAAACTTTCCCGAAGCAGACTGATAAACATAACAAGCCGTCCGGTCATTGCTTTCTTTAACTTCCCTGATCTTGCCACCTATTCGAAAATACACTTCACTGAATATTATATCGTGATAATTTTTTGTGTGATCGGTGATCCTGTTTAACATGCCCGGTTTGGCAAAAATATAATAAATGCCGGAGTACATCGCATGGCTTTTCACAACGCCGTTGAAATTTCCGAGGACAATATCGATCACACCTTGCACAAAATCATAGCCGGTTGATAATTGGACCAGATGAGAACCAATGTAATCGCCGCCCATTCTGGCCCCGATCTCAACTATGTAAATATTACCTTCCGCTGTCAATAAAATCTCGGAATGGCTGGCGCCGAACTCTATTCCCAAACAGGTTAACGATTTTTTTATCAATGCTATTATTTTTTCTTTCATAACCACCGGAAGAGCGGCAGGTTGATGATGGGCTTTTTCCACATAATACGGTTCTCCGCTAGTTTCTTTTTCAGTAATCTGCAGGAAATGATGCTCACCCTGCCAGCTTATCATTTCCACGCTGTATTCCCGCCCTGTAATAAACTGTTCAACGATATGCTCGGAAATAAAAGATTCAGATGCAGCTCGCACGATCGCCAGTTCCAGCTCTTTTTCGCTGGAAACTTTGGTAACTCCCCTGCTGCCAGAACGATCGGTTGGTTTGACAATCAAAGGAAAATCACCGCAATCACTAAGAATCTCCTGTAAATCAGCAGATTTTGTATATTTTGGACATTGCAGCCCGCCTTGGGACAAACATTCACGCATGGCGAATTTATTTGTCGTCACTCTTGTGCACTCCAGCGAGTTGCCGATCAAACCAAGTTTATCGGCAACATAATTTACCGTGGCGGTTGCCAGGTCGGAACCAATGGAAATGATGCCATCGGGCTTGATCTTTTCCGATTCTTTTAATATCAGTTCTTTTTCAATTACTGAGATCGGAAAAAAATGATCAGCAAATTCTCTTCCTACCGCGCCCCTTTCCCAGGCAAAAACATGGGTCTCCAGTCCAAGCTGTCTTGCTTTTTTTACCAGGGGCAACTGAAAATTGTTGGCACCGATGATGACCAATTTCTTCATTTCGCTTTCCTTAAAAATTTTGCCGGATTCCCCACCCAGATCTCGTTATCACCTATATCTTTTGTTAACACGGAACCCATACCCAAGGCTGAATTCTTTCCTATTGCAAGGTTTTCCCGGGTGGTCGCATTTAAACCGATATGCACACCGTCACCAATGTTCATATAAGCGCCAACACAACATTGGGCAGCAAAATGGCAGTATTTTCCAATTTTGTTATCATGACCTATCGTGGCGCCCACCATGATCAGGCACCCCTTGGCAAACGATGTAGCGGATGAAATGGCTGCATTGGGCATTACCACTGTCCCCGGTCCCAGAAGCGCGTTTGGAGCCACGTAGGCCATGGGATGAACGAATGTGGCCAGCTTGTCATCAGGAATATTCAGGTTTTCGAACAGGTCGATCCTTTGCTGCTGGCCGTCGATCCTAAAAATGGTGTTGATAAAAAAGCAGCCCTCATCGGCAAACTTAGTCCAATCAACAAGTTTTCCCAGCACCGGATACGATTCAATATTGTTGTCAACAGCGATCCTGTCGTTCAGGTAGCCGGCAAACTCCCATTCATGATCGCTGCGGTGATTGGCATCGACAATGGCATTGGCGATCACACTGCCATTGCCGATCCCACCCAATATGATTACTTTTTTAGACATCGATTACTTCAATATTTTTTTTATAATAAATTTTGGCCGCTGCTTTGATTCCATGAAAACCCTGCCCAGGTATTCACCAATAATTCCCAGGAATATAAAATTCACGCCGAAAAAGAACAAAACCAAAACAATAATCGATGTCCAGCCCGGAGCAACCAGCCCGGATATATACCTAATAATCAGCACCAGCCCGAAAAGAAAGCTTAAAATTGAAATGGTCAATCCCGAATAAATTGCCACCCTGATGGGAAACATGGAAAATGAGAAAATCCTGTCCAGGGCCAATTTGAACATTTTTTTTAAGGTGTAGCTGCTTTTACCAGCAAATCTTTCTTCCCTTGTCAATTCAACGGTAGTAAAATCCATTCCTATCCAATAAAGTAAACTCAGGGTGGAAGATGTCTTCTCCTGGTATTTCTTCAGTTCCTCAATCACTTCTTTGTGCATGGCGCGAAAAACACCGAGATTGGGTTGATGTTTGATCTTGGTAATTCGCTGCGAGACTTTAAAGAATTGGCGTGACACAAACAGTTTGAAAAAGTTGTCTTTTCTGCTTTTCCATTTGGCAATGGCCATGGACACATCGCTTTTTAATAGGGCTTCCACCAGCCTGGGGATATCTTCGGGTCTGTCCTGCAGATCGGCATCCATCAGCACAACGATATCGCCTGCAACATGCTCCAAGCCAGCAGCAATCGCATTATGCTGGCCAAAATTCCGCATCAGCTTGATGCCCACGATGTGTTCATATTGTTTTTTCAATGTTTCAATTTTGGCCCAGGAATTGTCTATGCTGCCGTCATCCACCAAAACGATCTCGTATGCGTCGCAAATCTCTGGCAATACTTGGGCAAGGCGCTTGTGCAGCTCGTCCAAGACGCCTTGGTTATTAAACACCGGGATCAGGATACTTAATTTGCCTGAATATTTTTTCATATGGATTCCTTATTCTGAAATGAATTTTCTTTGCAGGCCCGCCTGTATCAGCCTGCAGACTTGCGGAATAGCCGGGTCTGTCAAATCCCTTTCTGAATCAGTCAATTCAGCAAACTGCGCTTTTTTCCCGGAAAAAGCCCAGTTGACGATATACGGCCTCGCATCTTTCAGTAAACCTTCGGGACATTTCTTGGGGGTTTCAAAAACTGTCCACATATAATAATCCGACAAGGAAAAACTTTCCAGCGGATTGGCGAATACATTCAAGCGAATCCTTCCCGCTTTGCCATCCTTCAACGCCGGTGGCACAAATTCCTGGTAGATGACAGTTTGACGAGAACCGAACAATGGGTCCAAAAGCTTGTCGAGGCCGCGGGAAGCCATGATCAAGGGCACCTGGTCTTTCCGGGTGAGCAGCAGCGCCGCCATCGCCTTTTCGAGCGAATCGGCTTTCAGCATAAAGATAGATTGGCCTTGTTGTTTTCCATTCGGTTTGATGACCAAGGTCGGCCATTGCGCCGAGCCGTCGCTGCTGGGGATATGCAACTTTTTGTCGGTTTCAGGAATATGGATTAGCGGGAAGGCATGTGGAGCGTGCCGGGTGGTTTCCTTCAGCCATTGATACGAAGCATACTTGTCGCTCAGATAATGCATAATGGGGCTGTATCCAGGTTCCAGACGCATGTACAGGGTGTCCCGCTCCAATTGGTCCGGCATGAAATAACGCCTGTAGTTTTCATCAAATTCCACCCAGGGATAACTTACCGGGATCATGTCGATGCCGAATTCAGCGGCTGCCGCTAAAATTTCCTGCTTGTACAAATGTAGGCGACTGTACATCACATACACTTTTTTAAATTGATGTTTCTTGGCAAAATCGACGATGCGGTAAATCTCGGGCCCATACTTGGTTTTATAAATGGGCCTGATTATTTCCAGAATTCCGATTGCGCGGTTCAGTTCCAGAATATGGTGCCGACCATAGCTGACATTGATATCCACGCCTGTTGCCGTGCCAACGAGCGCATGCCTGGATTTGTCATAAAAGAATCCACGATGCAGGGGATGCTGCTCGAAGCAGCTGTCAAAATCGGCCAGCGAAGCAAAGGCATTTCCTCTGTTGTCGATCATCCTCCCATATCGTAAATACAGCGCGGAATCAAAAAGGAAGTGGCAAAGTTTATCCGGCACCCGCTGATAGGAATGCTTTTGGCTTATCCCGATATAGCGGCGAAGGCAGATAGCGATCCGATCGAACCTCCGGCCCGACCTGGCCATGAAGGCGACGCGCCTTTCGATGCTCTTTTTCATTTCAGCTTGCTGGATCATCATGCCGGATTGCCGATTTTTTCAATCACCTTGAATTTGCCCGTTTTCTTGTCCATTGGAAATGCTTTTCGCCATTCGATGGTCAAAGGATAACCTGGATATTTTTCTGCCCATCTGCGCATGGCCATACTTTTCACTTTTTCCTTATCGGCTTTTTCATTGACTTTAAGTTGCAACACAATTTTTCCGGGCGTTTTTTCGACAAATTTATACTGCTCACACTCATGGAAATCACTGAATAATTGATAAGTCTGATGAAAAGCCAAAATGTAATGATCCCCAAAATGAATCACGTCCTCGCATCTTCCGAATATTTTACCTATTCGTCTGGCTGGAAAAGAATCATTATCGAGTACTTCCGCGTAATCGTCCAGATCGTATCTGATCAATGGCATGGAATGGTTGATCAGGTTGGTTATTATAATATCTCCTATGACTATAGCTCCCATCTGCCTTTTGTTGATTACCTCGACCAGGGTTGAATTGGAGAATATTTTTTTTACATCGCTTTGATTGCTTCCAAAACCGATTGAAGGCGATTCCGCGCATCCATAGAGGTCAATAAAGTTTTTGCCGATTCTTTCCCTGAATAAATGCAGAAGAGCTGGTGAAATGTTCTCTGCCATCAATAAAACCAATGGGATGTCCAGTTTCCTACTGGTGTTTTTCAGTTCCAAAGCAATGATCTCAATTATGGAAGGCGTTGACCATATTACAAAAGGTTTTATTTGCTCCAGTTTTTGAATGATGGTTTCAACTGGATCGAATATCGAAATCAGCTCATAACGAAACCATCCAATTTTTTTTTGTAGCCAGCCGATTTTTTTCAGGTCCGACTCGATTCCAAATTCATGGCCTGGTTCATAACGGGACAAAAGCACTATTTTTTTAAAAGGAAGGTATCTATTTTCCATCAAAGCCTTTGTCAATCGGACATGCGCCGAATAATCCTCAAATTTACTAAATGCAATTTTAAAAGGTTCTCCAGTAGACCCACTGGTGCTGTGCACGCGTGTTTTCTCATCCATGTTGTGGGTCATGATATTCCGGATGGAATAATTCTTCAGCAACGCCTTGTTTGTTGCCGGCACTCTACGGATGTCATCAAAACTCTCGATTTTCAAATCAAGTATCCCGTGGTCTCCATAAAATTCCCTGTAAAATATCGAGTTTCGCCGCGCATTCTCGAAGAGTTTTTTGAATTTTCTTACTTGCATTTTTTTTATAGAAGCGCTGGAAGCGGCTGACCAATAATGCAATGACAGGTAGTATGCGGCTAACTTAAGCAGCATGATTAGTTTATTTGCCGGGATAGGCTGTGCCCAGTCATGGTTAGTTCCAAATCTTCAAGGCCTTTAGCCAAGGCAGGGGGAAAACTTTTTGGGATTGCCTGGCCAAAGCCAGGAACATTAAAAAATAGCTCAGGGAATACGCGTAAGCGACTCCAATATAGCCAAACCACTTGATGAAAGCGATGTTCAATCCGATCATGACCAGCATGTTCAATATTGAAACCGCGCTGATGAATTTTTGCTTCTCGTACTTGATCAGGATCGGCGTTAAAAAAATATAGATGCTATGGAACAAAAAGCCCAACGTGAACCAGGGAATGAATTCAGCTGCGCCAAAAAACTTCGGCGTGGTCATGACCTTCAAAATGAAGCGCGAAAACACGTTTAAAAAAACTATCCCGAGAGAAACAATTCCCATCAAGCTGTAAAACAGGCGGGCGATGTATAATTTGTTGATCTCCCTAACCTTGGACAGCTGCTGGTACAAAAAAGGCGACCAGGACAGGCCAAGCGTATCTATCAACACCTTGATGGCAAAGGCAATTTGGAAGCCGACAGAATAAACTCCCAGCAGTTCCTTTGTGAAAAAATACTGGATAAAAAAGATTCCAACCTGAGAGATGACCACCGCTTGAAAAGAATTCGGCATAAGCGGCATTACAACTTTGAGAATGCGCTTGGTCACATCCTTGGAAACGGCGAAAGAGATATAGCCATTGGTCTGCAAATAGTGAAATGACCATAAAGCCGACAAAAAAAAAGCCAGGATAATACCCCACACTCTGCCTTGCCACCCGTATAGCAACACCACCACTAATATCATGGATATGAGCGCATTCATCAGCGTATTGCCGATTTGGTGCACGCTGTATGAAAACATCTGATTGGTGTTCCGTAGCACATTCAAGCCCATATTGAAAACGATGTAGAAGAAAGAAACCAGGGGGATGAGCAGCAGCCAAAACAGCGGCATGTCCAACGCCGTTCTGAATAAAGGATAAAAAATTAAAATGAGCGACATGACCAGTAACGAAAAGCAGAGAACGATGATGATGGAGTTCCCGATGATCTTTTTTAATAATTCCCTGGGTTGGTCAAAAAAATTCTTGTTGATGACCGAATGAATCGAAACACCGGTCAATGAATTGGAAACAGCCAGGCAAAAACTGAATAGAGCGACGTTCGCATACTGGGCCGGCGGCAAATACCTGGTGAGAACCGGCAGAAAAAGAAACGGGATGGCATTGTCTATTAAGGTTGTAACAAAATAGCCGCCGGACATCCTGCCCAAATGAACCAAGCCGCGCACATCGGCGTTCAATTTCATTATTGGTCTATGCCGCCTGTGATGGAAACAACCAAATTTTTAATACATTCTTTTTCGGTCTGATTCATTTGGGCTTTTAATCCCCGATAATAATAAGCCCGCAGTGAGTTCTTTTCAAAGGCCGCAAGATAGATCAACAACTTGTTTTCATCAAAGGTATAATTCCTGATGAAGTCGTAGATTTTGCCGGCTGTTTCTTCATTGAAAATTTTCAGCACTCCAGGGTAATTTTCATTCCAGGAAGAACCGAATAACAAAACAGGTTTGTGACGGGCCATGGCTTCCCAGCCCACGGTCCCGGTAATCGTGGCAACGGCCCTTGCTTTTACGATTAATGCAAATGAATCGATATGCAACGGCACAAGACGAATATTGGGAAATTTCAATAGATCATCATAAAATTCCTTAATCCTGCTCGCTTGACCTTCTCCATGCGATTGATACTGCGCAGGATGCTCCTTGACATAGATTTTCCAGTTGTCCGGAATATTTTTTTCTAATATTTCCACGCACAGGAACTGTTCAACAAAAATATCACCTGAAGGATTGGATGTCATTTCAGGTTGATAATGAAGAGATAGAAAAATATACGGCTCGTTTAGATCAGGTGTTTCGGTTCGGGAATCGTAGTATTTTTTTAATATTCTTTTCAGTTTATTCGTTTTAATTTTATTGACAGAATATTGGAAAATACTCAGATGGCTTGCTTCTATACTTATATCCTTTTGTTTCAGGTACGTTGGAAATCCCTGGCACAGGTATCCCTTACTTCCAAAGTACTTTGCCGGATGTTGAAATAAATCGGTTACGAACTTGATCGAAAGCGCCACGGCATTCGAACTTTGCTTATGCTGCAGCTCGTTTATTTCCATATAAGCGGGCTTGCCCTGCTCATAATCTTTTTGAACATTCAGGTACCCATTCAAGATATCCGGGGCGAGATTGGCTTGCAGCTTGTTGATATCCGGCATTCCCTTTAAAATCTCATCATAATCGTCTTTGATTTCATTGCCAAGGTCATAGATATCTCGCGAACGAATGATCCTCCCTGGAAAGGCCGTAATATGAAACATGATAAACGGAACATGCAGGTATCGGCATAACAGATACAGCACATAATCGTAAACGCGATGGGGAACAGTAGCGCTTATGACAAGTTCCGGCCTGAGCAGGTCGATGCAGGTCGTCCAGTTCTTTAAAAAATTCCTGTAATGCCTTTGCCGCTCATTGAAGGAAAAACTATGGTGGATGGGATCCATCCTTTCCATCATTTTTAAAGCCTGCAATTCATAGGTTGCGTAATTTCTCATAAAATCAACATTGATGCATGAGTCGGCGTAATGATGGCTTATCTTATCAGGAAATATTCCTTTCCAGGCATCGTAAGTATCGTGGTAGATGATATTGGGAAAAGTTCTCGGGACCAGTTTTTTCGAATCATCATCTTCATAACCGATCCAATAAACTGGTTCAAAACCATGCTTCTTTTTTAGTTCTTTCGCAACTTCCAACCAAGGATCGGCAAAACAAGTGTTGTAAATAACTTTCATCGATTTATCAACTAATACCTTGTGAGTGCGGGAGGCACTGGTTTTGGACTGAGGCGTACCAGCTGCCGATCCAATAATAAGCTGATGATCTCCCAGACCGCCTGAAATGGAATTTGCAGTTCAACGGCGATATCCGCAGTCGTTCGGGTTCCATCGCAGCGCTCCATTATTTTAAATAAACTATCATGTCCTGCTCTATTCACGGTAGGGTCGATCCAGATATTTTGGCCGGAACAAAAAATTTCACCTTTGAATTCATTGACCACATAGCGGTTCTTTTCCCAGGCATCCAGCATTTTCAATACAAGATCCCGGGAAGCTTCCAGGCGCTCCTGAGAAACAAGCGCCGGAGTATCCAGGCTGCTGTGATATTCATAAAACGGATAGTTGGGAGCTGTGCTCGGGTGGATGCAGCGGGATAGGGAAAGCATGGGCACCCGCACTCCAGGGGCATTGAACTGACGTTCGTCATTGCCGATCACTTCCCGATAGGGTTTGCGGACGATGGGCGGATCACTGTCCGCCAGTACGGCAGCAAAGCATTTGTCGACCTGACTTTCGACCATGAAACTGTGCTGCAAAATATGGGGGATGTCGGCGCCCAGCATTTCCAGGAACAGGCCACCGTTCATTTTCGGGATCAGTTCCTCGTGGTGGCTGAGATAAGCCACCGAACCGATGGTTTCGGGCAGGATCAACAAGCGGTAGGTGTAAAAAGGTTTTGGTCCCTGGAGCAGGGCGCGGGCCACGTCCAAACCAACCACGCATCCGCTCAGGTCATCGTTGACCATGGCCGGGTGGCAAAGATGCGCCGCCAATATGAAGCAGCGATCACTCTCACCGGGAACGACGACCTCCCCCACCTTCAGAGATCCATTTTCAAATCGGGTCCGTATGACAACCTTGTAAGCTTCATCGTTGATTGTATTTTTAAGTGTTTGCGGTAGACACAGCCCCCAGTCCCGGTCGTAATACTTGTAAACGAAGGGAATGGCATCGGGCAAACGTTGATGGGTATGAAGATGCGGCAATAGTTCTTCCCTTTTTACGACTCCTTCGAATGGCAGTGAATAGGATACCACGTGCAAGGGATGGTTTTTTACATCAATGATGCGCTCTCCAGCCAGTGTCTCGAGATACGCTTCATCGCAAGTCCATTTTTCAGGAACTTTCCATGTCCAACAGGGCGTGCCCGTAGGATACTCATGGATCGTCATGGGCACTTCCTGGGCCAGACGATTCAGTGCGGTATCATAGCCATCGGAAACAAGATCGCGCTTTAAATACCAAAGCTCGTCGATCAGAGCCATCATTGAGGTCATCATTGTTTTTTTAGTTTTTCTATCCAAATCACAAATTACTTATTTTTTAATTAATGATATTTTTTTCAAAACATTTTTTGCATTCTGCACCATCGGCGGTCCAATGAACTTGCCATTTATTATCGCTACCCCTTTTCCTTTTTTCTGTGCTTCATCGGCGAGCCTAAGCATTTCCTCGGCTTCCCGGACTTCTTCTGCAGACGGAGTGAAATATTGGTGAACAAGAGGGATTTCATTTGGATGCAGCACCAGCATTCCTTCAAAACCCAGGTTTTTGGCAATGATCAGGTTTTTCTCCAGGTCTTCAAGGTCATGCACTTTTATATGCACGGTATCGATCGCTGCCACCTTGTTTGCTTTGGCGGCCATGGCAATCAAGGCGCGGGCTGTGAAGAGGCTTTGTCCGTTGCTGTCGTGGATTCCTCCAAGATCGGTGATGAAATCTTCGCAGCCAAAGGCAATGGCAATGACTCGCTCCGAAGCCTGGCATATCTCCTGGGCATTCAACACGGCGGCAGCGGTTTCAATGATGGGAATGATCTTGTAAGTCCCCACCGGGATCCCTTTCTCGTATTCGATCGTTTCCAGCAGCTTGGCGAAGAAGTACACGTCCCCGCCCTTCTTGGATTTCGGGTACATGAAGCCGTGGACGCCGTCGATGGTCAGCTGGTGGACGTCCTTGAGCAGGTGGCCACTTTCCCTGTCGTTAACACGCGGAAATACCAAATGCTTATTAAACGCCCCTTTTAAAATCCATTCTTCTATCTTATCGCGGGCAATTTGCTTGCTGGCAATCGATTGCACGGAATCTTCAATATCCAGCAGCAATACATCGGCATCGGACTTGGCGGCGCTGGCCAAGAACTTGTCGTTGTGTCCGGGTACAAACATTAAGCTGCGCATTAAAAATGATGTCATGGGTTTTTCCTTTTAATCAATACTTTACGACGAAATTGAATGACATCCAGGTTATTCTGATTGAACCCAATCGTTTCCACATAAACAATACCCCTGTCAGACTTTGATTTTGAAGGAATGAGATCCAACACCTTGGATCGGACATAGATGGTGTCATTGATAAAAACCGGGGCCAGGTGCTTGATATTTTCATATTCCAGGTTGGCTATGGCTTTCCCACTGATGTCAGGCACTGAAATTCCGACTGCCAGGCTGAAGACCAGGGTGCCAACCACCAATATTTGGCCATGTTCTGATTTTTTGGCAAAGTCAATATTTATATGAAGCGGATGGTGGTTCATGGTGAGCAATGAAAATAAATTGTTATCACTTTCAAAAATTGTTTTTGACGCTTTGTGATAGATGATTTCGCCGACAGAAAACTCTTCGAAGTATCGTCCGATTGTTTCCATATTGTTCACCATTTTTTTGCCTTGATTTCCCGGTAACCTTCTTTTCCTTTGGCCAATACTTCAGGCAGTGGCTCGTCCTCTTTCAGGTCCAGGCATTTTAAAATTCCGGAAGCTGCTTCCTTGTAGCGAAATCCACTCTCTGGACAAACCATCAGACCATCTTTGCCTGGTTTCAGAGCGTGCCCGTGGCGACTCATCCAGCCTTTTTGCCTACCCGGAATTCCCACAATGAATGCATAATCCGGGACATCCTTCGTAACCACAGCGCCTGCCGCTATAAAACAATAACGTCCCAAAGTGATACCACAAACCACAGTGGCGTTGGCACCGACCGTGGCGCCGCGGCGGATCAGGGTTTTCTCATATAAAGAATGGCGCAGGACCTGGGAACGGGGATTGGAAACGTTGGTCAGGACGCAGGAAGGACCCAGAAAGACATCGTTTTCGATAGTCGTGCCTTCATAGACCGACACATTGTTTTGGATTTTGACGTTGTCGCCGATGATTACGTTGTTGCCGATATTGACGTTTTGGCCCAGGATGCATTTGGAACCCAGCTTGGCGCCGGATTGGACGTGGGAGAAGTGCCAGATCTTGGTACCGGGGCCGATAACGACACCGTCATCGACAAAGGATGATTCATGAATGAAATAGTTTTTAGTGGTCATTTAAAGACCTCGTTCTTGTAGATGGGTAGATGAGTAGATGGGGAGATGGGGAAGAAAGCTGCAATAGTTCAATCCCAATGCAATTAACCCATATACTCATTTACCTTTTAAAAACTTAATCAAATTCAACAATTTTTTTCTCAATCCTTCAATCACCATCAAGGATCCATCGATCTTCATATAATTCAGATCACCGGCAATAATTAAAAGAGTCTCAACTTCAGAGATAGATCCAAGCGAAATATATAAAAATTGAATGTATTCTTTTTTGCTATGTCGGGCAGCACCTTCAGAAATATTGACTGGGATTGAAACAACAGCTCTGCGAAGTTGAGAGATCAAACCATATAATTCATCTTTTGGAAAATTTGCAGTGGCAGAATAAATCTCTTTTACGAACTGCATGCTGTCTTTCCAAACAATAAGATCTTTATGTGTTTGCATTAGATTTCGCGAGAATATTGGTAAATGTGTAGATGAGTTGATGAGAAAAGAAGTAGATAGGTATAAGGGTATATGGGTAGATGGGGGAAGAAAACAGCAAGGGTTCTATCTCTTTGAATTCACTCATTTACTCATATACTCATTTACTCATCTACCTTTAGTTAACGAGTTGATGGGTAGATGAGGAAGAAAGCGCGCATTAGTTCAAACCCTATGCAATTGTCACATTTACTCATATATTCATCTACCTTTTGTTCGGTCCCTATGCGATTGCCCCATTCACTCATTTACTCATTTACCCTTAGCTAACGGATGAAAATCTCCCTTGAGACCAATAGGTATACTATGGCGAATATCATGAACTACTTGGATCGATGGGCGGGAATCTTCAAGGCCGAAGCCCCGGCCGCCCAGAGTCTCCCGATAGACAGCAGTGTGCAGGTCTGTGAAACCGCTCGAAAATTCGGTTTCCTTTCCATCGACGGTCAAGCTGCGATACGTGCGTTTCTTAGCCTCCAGGAACCCTTGGGGGAGATCGTCGGCAACAAGCGATAAAAACCAACGCACCCGGGCCTTGGGCAATTCCATGAACCCGGCAGCCCTCTCAGGAGTGGATAAATGGACTTCCAGTCGCATTAATGGCCCGAATATCCAGAGCAGCATGTCGAAAAAGTGTACACCTATATTGGTGGCGATCCCACCCGATTTTTCCGTATCTCCTTTCCAGGAGACCGCATACCAATTCCCCCGGGAAGTGATATAGGTCAGGTCGATATCATGTTTTTTGCCGGCAGGCGCTTGATCGAT
>Ga0307380_10006095_pt1 | contig 15899 bp, 8 predicted proteins | sample UN3MG_FD_202239 | JGI IMG/M metagenome (GOLD analysis project Ga0307380, IMG submission 202239) | Soil microbial communities from Risofladan, Vaasa, Finland - UN-3 | ecosystem: Environmental > Terrestrial > Soil > Coastal area > Acid sulfate soil | place: Finland: Risofladan, Vaasa | collected...
GGGGTAGAGGAACGCATCCCTCAGGCGCGGATGCGCGTAGCCGACGCCACCGGAGGCCGCGACGCCGACAAGAAAAAGGCCACGGGCACGAGACGCGCACGGCAGGCACCCAACGCACGGGTGCGCCCGACCGAAACGAGGTGACACGGACGAATCCGTCCCATGACACAATTGAGCCGCAAGAAACGCGCCCTCGTCACCGTGCGTCGGTCAGCGTCAGGACCACGCCCGCGTGCCGCTCGCTGGCCGCAAAGCCGAACTGGCCCAGCCAGTCCCGGCGAATGAACTCGGCCGTGATCACCTGCACGCCGTCAACGGTCTGCCGGCGGATGAAGTCCTTGACCAGGATGCGTCCAATGCCTCGGCCGCGGTGGCGGTGCATGACGGCCACCTTGTTCAGCAGAACGTGCGAGGGCGTGCGCTGCATGTACCCGACGCCGCCGAGCACCTGTTCGGTGTCGTCCACAACGACGAGGAGCTGTTCCAGGGCGCTGTGCCCGCCGCCCATCCCGCTGGTGTAGAAGATGCGGTGCAGCATATCGACCTCGCGGGAACTGGCCACCGGTCGGATGCAGACAGTCTTGCCGATGCGGTCGGTATGCTGCGTGACCAATTCGGCACGGTCGGTTCCGGCCTCGGCCGCAGTGATCAACTCAGCCCGCTCGTCGAGGTCCAGGTGCGGGTAGGCCGCCCGGGTGAGGAAGTACTTCAGGTCGTGCGAGGGCAGCTTGTGCTGCAGCTCGGCGTAGAGCCTACCCAGGGCCTCCTTCAGGTCCGCCCCCTCGCGAAGGTGCAGGATGGCGTGGTCGATGATGGCCCGCTCGGGCCCGGCGATGTCGGCCAGGACGGTTTGTGCGTAGAGCCACAGGCGCGAGCCGGGAAACTGGCGGTCCACCTCGTCGATGCGGTAGCTGTTCTGCAGTTCGCGCAACTGTGCGGCCCGGGTGTGTGCCGCGGCGTCGGGAACCTGCTTCGCCCAGGCATGGTAGCGACGGATGGCGAAGTACACGGCCCGGGGCATGTAGCCGCGCTCCGAGACCATCTCGACGTACTCGCGGAGCAGTTCCCGCAGCATGGGCAGCTCTTCGGAGGGTTCCTCGATACGTTCGGCCTCGGCGAGGGCCTGCTTGAGGAAGGCCAGGCCCTCGGTCTGGCCCAGTGCCTCCAGGGCGCTGGCGAAGATGAGGGTCTCCTCGACCTCGGCCTCCTGGGCGGGGTACTGGAAGCGGGCCCGATCGACGAAGTCGCGTTTGAGTCGCAGGATGGTGTTGAGGGTTCCTTCGAAGGGTCTTCGCCCGGCCACTGAGCGGATGCGGGTGTCGGTGTCGTAATCGTTCAGGGGGACGGTGACGTCCCGGGTGACGGTGCTGGTGAGAACCCAGCGTCGTTCGGTGCGGCGGTAGAACTCGAAGGCGGCGGTGAGGATGGACCAGCAGATGTGCCTCCAGGCGTCCCGCAGCCGCTGTCGGACGTTGGGGTCGGGGTACTCGCGGAGGTGTCGGACCAGGTCGTTGGCCGACTCGCCGGCGACGTACTCGACGGTGGCGATGCGGTGCTCGGGCCAGTAGCCGCCGAGCTGCGGCGTGAGGGGCCGCTCTCCGGGCTGTTCGGCCCCGATGCACAGAATGCGCATGTCGCGCAGGAACTTCTCGGTCTCGGCGGTGGTGCGCAGGTACAGGGCGAAGTCGCATCGTTCGCCGCTGCGGAGCCGGACGCCGATGTGGTAGATGCTGCGCCCGAAACGCGTGCCCAGCAGGCTGACCCAGACGCATCCCGGCTCCAGGTCGTCCAGATCGATGCGCCGTTGGCGGTGGATGACGTAGACGGCCTCGCGCACCAGCTCGGTGTGCTGGACGACGTCGATAATCCGCCATCGCTCGTCGCGATCGATACCGTCTTCCAGGACCAGGGTGCCGGCCCAGGTGTAGGGCTGTCCGGTCTGGGGGTCGACGGCCTGTTTTCGTCCCGGGCCCAGCCAGGCCCGGAAGTGCTCGGTCAACTGCTGGGCGGCGACGGTGGCGGCGTCACCGACGGATTCGATCGGAGGGGCGAACTGCCAGGCCATCAGCTCTCGGCGGACGGGCAGGAAGAAGTCCCAATCGAGCTCGGCGATACGGCAGAGCGAGCGGAACAGGTCGGTCATGAACAGTGCGCTGCGAATCCGGGCGTCATCGTCCTGTCCTTCGGCGGGTCTTCGCAGGGCGGCCAGGGCGCCGGTGAGCAGTCGCCAGTGCTCGGGCTGGAGCCCGATCCGCACAATGCGCCGGCAGGCCTCCCGGTCGAGGAAGCTGTGCCGCGAGGAGCAGAACCGTTCGGCGATGGCGCCGAATCGGGTCGCGGGCTGATGCTCGTAGAAGGCGGCGAAGGCCCGGCTCCGGACGGAGGCGTGCGGATGGTTCGAGGCGAACTGGAGGCGCGACTCGGCCAGTTCGACGTATCGGATCAGGCCGGCGCTCATGACTCGGGCCAAGTGATCGACGGCGTCGCGGGCGGCGGCCGGATCAGGCCCGTTGAGCATCACGGAAGCGGCGTGAATGGTGAGCAGGCTGGGGTTTCCCTCGGCGGCGCCGGCGAGGCGCTTGTGCCAGCCCTCGGTGGGAATGTCGGTGGGCTCGATGCCGATCATGCGGGCTTTGGTGGAGCGGTCGCCGGCCTCGAGCGACCAGAGGAGGATTTCCTCACCGGTGACGTGGGTGAGTTCAGCGTTTCCGACCCACAACTCGGGCAGGCGGAGCCAGTCGTCGAGGTTGAGCACGCTTCCGGGGAGGTGGTAGCAGCAGTTTCCGACCCAGACGCGCTGGGGGACGTCGGGATCGCGGCAGATGCGGAGTCGTTTGTCGATGGCCCGGAACTCGAGTTTGTCGTCGGCGACGCGGATGCCGGTGGTGGTGGCCCCCAGGTGCTGGAGGAAAGCGGTGGGCACCTGGACTCGCAGGCCGTCCACCTGCCGCTCGACGGCGGTGGTGGCGTAAAGGTCCTCGATGACGTCGCGGAAGTTCTGTTCCACGGTGGCCCGTTTGAAGGAGCCCTTGGGCGTCAGCTCGCCCTGGTCGGCGGAGAAGTCGCGGTCCAGGAGTGCGAAGCGGACGACTCGTTCGAAGGGGGCCAGGAAACGGTTGCAGGAGACGACCAGCCCGCGGAAGTACTCTCGCCGGGCGGCCACGGTCATGCTGGCGAAGGGGACCTCGGTGAACTCGACGTTGGGACGGATGAGGAGGGTGACGTAATCGCGTCCGTCGCCGACGGCGAAGACGCGGCTGATCTCGGGGAAGTCGGCGAAGAGGGCCTCGATGCGTTGCGGGGCGATGGTGTTGCCGCTGGCGTTCTTGTAGATGTCCTTTTTTCGATCGACGTGTCGCAGGAATCCGGCGGCGTCGCGGCTGACGATGTCTCCGGTGTGGAACCAGCCGTCCTGAATGACGCCGATCTCATCCTCGGGGTTCACGTAGCCGGGGGTGACGTACGGCCCGCGGAGGAGCAGCTCGCCGTCCTCGCCGAAGCCCAGTTCGATGCCGGGCAGAGCCCGGCCGATGGATTCCTCGACGTACTGCTGTGGCGGCGTCATGGTGATGCCGCCGGTGGCTTCGGTCATGCCGTAGCCGCTGAGCAGTTCGATTCCGTTGCGCTGGAAGAAGCGGAAGATGTCGGGGTCGAGGCGGCCGGCGGCGCTGAGCCCCCAGCGGAGGCGTCCGCCGGTCAGTTGGGCGAGCGTGCGGCGGGTGCGTTCGGGCTGGTCAGGGTCCTCGGCGGCTCCCACCCTGGCGGTCACCTCGGTGTGGAGGTCGCGCCATTTTTTTGGGACGCCGATGAGGGCGGTGGCGTGGAAGTCCTGCATATGGCGGAGCAGGGCCTCGGTGGAGGTGTTCTCGGCGAAGACGTAGGTTGCGGCCAGGTGAACACAGCCCATCATCTCGAGCCAGCGCCCGAAGGTATGGAAGAGGGGCAGGAAGCAGAGGAAGACCTCGTTCTCGTCGATTTCCGGCAGGGCCATGGCCCGGCAGAAACGCTTGCTGACCAGGTTGAGGTGGGTGAACTTGATTCCCTTGGGCGTTCCGGTGGTGCCCGAGGTGTACATGGTGGTGGCCAGGTCGGTCGAGCGGACGCGGGCCAGGCGTTCATCCAAGAGGTGTTCGGGCACCTCGGTTCCCGCGGCGACAAGTTCGGGAAGTGACATGGTCCTGACACCGGGCACGTGGGGTCGCGGGTCGAGGGTGACGATCCACTCAAGGTCGGGCAGCCGTTCGGCCGCGGCGATGGCGTTCTGCATCTGCCCGGCCCCGGATACGACGAGCATGCGGGCGCCGGACTCTCGAACGATGTGGATGAGGTGGGCCTCGACGGCGTTGGCCGGGACGGCGGTGTTGAAGATTCCGTTGGTCAGGCAGGCCAGGTCGACCAGGGCGCCCTCGATGCGGTTGGGGGTGTAGAGGGCGACGCGGACGTCGTCGGACGCGCCGGATTCGGCGCCGAACACGCCGAGGATGCCGCGGGCGATGTTGTTCGCTTCCTGGAGAACGGTGGTCCAGGTGTACTCGGTGACCCTCCGCCCCTTGGGGACGATGAAGAGGGTCTTGTCCGGGTACTGGGCGGCGCGCTGACGAAACAAGCGCCCGGTGGTGAAGTCGGACTGCTCGATGAGCCGCAGGATCAGGTCGAGCCAGCGTTTGCCGGGGCCGTCGTCGTCGGGCGGATAGGCGGCCGCACGGACGGACTTGAGCCGGGCGAGGTCGATGAACTGGTGACAGATGTCGGCCAGGTCGGGTTTGTGGGCCTGGTCCGCCGCGGGCAGAGCGTCGAGCAGGGCCTCGGCTGCCTCGCTGAGCGCTGCCAGGTCGATCTCGGCGGCGCAGGAGTCTTTGGCCCAGTCCAGGACGGCCCGGGCTTCTCGCAGGACGGTGTCCGCGGTCTTGGCGGATCGAAGCTGGCCGATCGCCTGATTCATGGGTGAGTTCCCAGTTCCAACCGGCAGCAGAGCGTTCCGGCCGGGCGATGGACTCCAGCCCGGTTCGAGGGTGTCCGCACACGCTATGCGGTGAATTTCCCCCATTCTAATTGACGAGGGCGGGCGGGCAATAGCGGGCAGGCCTCGCGGCCGGGGGATTGCGGCTTTTGCGGTGCAGAAAGCGGGATGGAAGGGCTGTGCGCCTGCGGCTTGCGTGTGGGGCGCGGGCACGTATAAAGCGTTCCGGGTGCGGCGCTGGAGCGGCCGGTGGCCGGCCGGTCTGTCATGGCGGCGCGCCGGGTCGAGAGTGGAGGAGTACACATGTCCGGTTCAGATCGATCCTGGGTGTTTCGGGCGGTGGTCGTTGGGGGAGTCGGCTTGCTGGTTGGCCTGCAGGTTTGCTGCGCACCGACGCCGCGGCAGCGGTACGAGCGGCAGATGCTCAACACGGGCGAGCCGGCCCTGCACGCCGTTCACAGCGAGCGGCTGGAGGAGGTGATGGAGGACCTGAGCGGCTTGACGCTCGATCGACTGCCGCAGGAGATGGACGTGAGCTCCGAGCGGGAGCGGCACATGGATGAGATCGCGGTCATCGCCCGATCTCTGGCCGAGACCTCGGCGGGGATCACGGATGCGGCGCCGGATTACGAGCTTGCGGCCGCAGAACGGGAGGTGTTCGACAAGCTGACCGCCAAGCTGCACAGCCAGGCCGTTCTGCTGGAGCACCACGCGGAAGCAAAGGACCTGCCGAGCGTGCGAGGCGCGCTGGATCAGATCACGGCCACGTGCAACGCCTGTCACAGCGCTTTTCGGCAGGTTCCACCGACATCGGGCTAGTGTAGTGTCTCAGAAATGCCGCGTCGTTCGATCAACGCCAATTTGGGGCGTCATCGCCGTTTTAGCGTCCGCGCGAACTGAAGTTCGCGGCTCGTTCCGATGCAATCTCAATGAGACACTACACTGGGCATCCGTTGTCGGTAATCCATTTGAGTCAGTCGGTTTGGACGAGCGGTTGGAGCGGATTCTGTTCGGCAGTGCAGGTTTTCGGGAGCCTGAAGCCGTATTTGGGTCGGTGGTGGCGTTCGGTGTTGCGCACGTGTTACGCGGCAGGCGTTGACTCTCATGCCGCGGCCAACAAGAATGAGAAACAATGAGGCGGAAGATCGGCGTATTGCTTACGGTCTGGAGTCTGCTGGTGCTGCCGGCGTTGTGCGTGGCCGGTCTGGTGGACCATGCTTGCGCCGACGATCACTCGGCCGATCGCGGTCACGAGGACGCATGCCCGGACGATCCGTGTGACGAGCCGGCCGTGGCACAAGCGGCGCCGCAAGCCAGGCCGCAAGCCGACGTGGTCGGCGTCTGGGCTGAGGCCGCTTTGCCGACCCCGTCCCCCGTTGATCCGCGGCTGGACGCGACCGCTGATGCAAGACAAGCCGGTGCGTTTCGGCAGCGTCTGCAACTGCCTTTCCCCTCGAGCGACATCCCACTGCTGATCTGATTCCCGATTTCCAGCGGCGTGATCTGTGCGATAATTGGGCTGCGCTTCGGCTGCGAATGCCGGGGTCGGGCCCGGACAAAACTCCTGTCGGAAGAAGTTGGGAATACCTCACATGTACCAGACAACGCGGCATCTCGTGAGGTGGAGCACATCGTTTGTCGTTGTGCTCTGTGGCTGCGCCACCGTGAACCCGCGGCTGGACTACGAGCGGGCCGGCCGACACGTCACGGAGGCGACGGGGCAGACACAGGTGTACCGGCCGGAAGAGGAAGAGCGGGTCGAAGGCCTCGTGCAGGAGCTGCTGGTCGACGGTCTGACTTCCGACGAGGCGGCTCGGATATGCCTGTTGAACAACCCGGGCTTACAGGCGGCGTTCATGAACGTGGGCATGGCCCGTGCGGACGTGGTGCAGGCGGGGCTTCTGTCGAACCCGTCGTTGGGCATCTCGGTTCAGCTCCCGGCGGGCGGCGGCCTGGTCAACCTGGAAGGCGCGCTGGCTCAGAACATTGCCGACCTGTGGCAGATACCGGCGCGCAGACGCGCTGCGGAACGGTCACTTGATCGGGCGGTTCTGGAACTCGCCCGGGAGGCGGCCGATCTGGCCACGGACGCGAAAGTGACGTACTTCGAGGCGGTCGGCGCGGACGGACTGCATCACATCGCGGTGGAGAACCACGGGATTGCCCGGAGCCTGCTGGAGCTGGCGCTGGCGCGGCAGCAGGCGGGGGAGGCCGCCGAGCTGGAGGTCAATCTCTCGCGGAGCTTTGCGTTGGAGGCGGAGCTGGCGGTGGAGGCCGCCCGTCTGGGTGCTTCCGACGCTCGCCGGGGGCTGGCGGCACTTCTGGGAATCGGGGGCGATGCAGACGAACTGGTGCTGCTCGACGGCCTTCCCGATGTTCCGCCGCAAGTTCCGGATCCAGAGGGCGTGATCGAGTTGGCACGCAGGCAGCGGCTGGACATTCAAGCCGCTCGGCAGATGGTGTCGGTCGCGGAGGCACGTCTGCAGGAGGAGCGGTGGCGCTTGTTTCCGGCGGTGGAGATCGGCGTCGGTCTGGAACGGGAGGCACGAGAGCGTGAAGAGGGGCGCGACATCCTGGCGGACACGGCCCGCGCGTCGATCGCGAACGGCGGGTTGACGGCACCCAGCATCCAACCTCGCAGCGAACGCGGTCAGAGCATGGACTTCATCATCGGGCCCAGCCTGGACATCGAGCTTCCGATCTTCGACCAGAATCAGGCTCAGATCGCCAAGGCGGAGTATGCCTGTCAGCAGGCCAGGAAGACGCTGGAGGCCCTCGATCGTGCGGTGGTGCAGGAGGTTCGGGCGGCGGTGGACGGGGCGCTGACGGCGTGGAGGCTGGCGGAGGCGTATCGGGCCCGGGCGATCCCGCTGGCGGAGGCGAACCTGGAGCTTTCACGGGAGTCGTATCGCGCGGGGCGGGCGTCCTTCCTGGCGGTTCTGGAAGCCGAACGTTTCTATCTGGCGAGCCGAAGTCGTTACGTGAGGGCTGCTCAGGCCGCGGCGACCAAGGTGCCGGAGCTGGAGAGGGCGGCTGGTTTGCCGCTGTCGTCCATCAAGGCCGAGCTCGAAGGCGAAACGATGGGCGACGACGGGGGCTTCCGGTTTGAAGAGGACGGAGAATGATGAGCAAGCGACGCTATCGACGAGACGTGACGGCACTTGTGCTCGCAATGGCGGTGGTGATGGCTTTCGTCGGCGGGTGTGTGCCGGGCGAGGGTGCGGGCTTGGAGACTTTTTTCAGGGATCTGGCGCTGCAGACGGCCGCCGCGTTTCTGCTGTGATTGTGGTGGCGTCGACAGGGTACGAATGCGATCCCGATGGCTGGCGGAGGGTAGACGAATGAGAAGGACACTTGCGTTACTGGGTTCGATGGTTGCGGTCGTGGTTCTTGGGGGCGGCTTGGTGGGCGTGCGCACCGCGGCCTCGATGCGGGGCGCGCAGCAGGTGGAGCCGCACGAGCACGGCACCGTTGAGGACGAGCATTCGGAGGGTGACGCCGACGGGCACGATCACGGGGGCGACGACGCTGTCGAGGACAATCACGGCCAGCCGGATCCGCATGCGGGTCATGCGCATGCCGAGGAGGAGGCGGAATCCGGACACGGCGATGGCGCTGATCACGGTGATCACGCCGATCACGCCGAGGAGTGGGTGGTCGAACTCAGCGAGCAGGAGCGGGCCGAGTTCGGCGTGGAGCTGGCGACCGCTTCGGTTGGGACGATCGCGAATCGGATCCGTCTGCCGGGCAAGGTTGTTTTGAACGGCGACCTGGTGGCCCACGTCGTGCCGCGAGCGCCGGGCATCGTTCGGGAGGTTCTCAAGAGCGTCGGCGACGCGGTCGAGGCGGGGGATATTCTGGCCTGGCTGGAGAGCGCGGAACTCGGAGAGGCGAAGGTCGACTATCTGGTCAGGTGGGCCGAGGTCGGCTGTTGCACGATCGATTTCACCCGGGCGCAGGAGGTGCACGACAACACGCTGCGTCTGGTGGAGGTTCTGAAGACGGCGCCGTCGCTGGAAGTCCTGCGCGACATGAACGGCATCGCGATGGGCGACAACCGCAGCGCCCTGGTGTCCGCGTATGCCGAGGTGGCCTTCGCCAAGGCGGCCTACGACCGGCAGAAGCCGCTGTTCGAGAAGAAGGTGGTCAGCGAGCGGGAGTACCAGGCGGCGGAGGCCGCGTACAAGAAGGCCGAGGCGCTGTACGCCGCGGCGCAGGACAACGTCCAGTTCAACGTCCGGCGCGAGCTGGCGGAGGCCCAACGGGCCCAACAGGTCCGCAAGATGGAACTCAAAGGGGCGGAGCGGCGCCTGTACGTGTCGGGGCTGACGGCCGAAGACATCAAAGGGCTGGAGCTTCTGGCTCAACGACAGACGGACGAGGGGCAGGATGCGGCGGTGTGCACCGATCCGAACTGCAAGGGCTGCGCCGGGCATCAGGGGGGGCAAGGCAGTGAGGACGACGGCGGTCCTGCGCCGCCGACCGAGGAGAAGCTGGCCTGGTATCCCCTTCGGGCGCCGTTCGACGGGGTGGTCATCGAGAGGCACCTGACGCTGGGCGAGAAGCACGGCGACGACGCGGACGCGTTCACCGTCGCGGACCTTCGGTCCGTGTGGGTGGACATCAGCGTGTTCCAGAAAGACCTTCCACAGGTGAAGAAGGGCCAGGCCGTGTGGATATCCACGCCCGACGGCATGGCTGCGCAGGGGACGGTGTCGTTCATCGCGCCGATCGTCGATGAGGCGACGCGGACGGCTCTGGCGCGGATGGTCCTGCCGAATCCCGATCTGCGGTGGCGCCCCGGGCTGTTTGTGAACGCGGAACTGTCGGGCGATGAAAACGAGGCATCCGTCGTCATTCCCAAGAGTGCCGTGCAGCGCATGGAGGGTGAGACGGTCGTGTTCGTGGATGAGGGGCACGGGCTGGAGGCCGTTCCCGTGTCGCTGGGGCGAAGCGACGCGCGTCACGTCGAGGTGTTGTCCGGTTTGTCGGCGGGTGATCGGTTCGTGGTCGCGGGGGCGTTTGAGCTGAAGGCCAAGATCGTGACCAGCGGACTGGGGGCACACGCGGGGCACGGTCACTAAGACAGGCACGATAGCCGACCGCCGGCGGGTTCGTTCGCGGGCGGGATCAATGACGCCCTCGCAGATGCGTCGGGCACAGGGGGATTCCCGAAGGAATCGAGATGATCGACCGAGTGATTGAGACATCCCTGAAGGCCAAGGGCCTGGTGGTTCTGGCGATCGCCGCGTTGCTGGCCTACGGGGCGTACGAATACCGGCGGATGCCGGTGGACGCCTTTCCGGACATCTCGCCGATCATGGTGCCGGTGTTCGCGGAAGGGCACGGCATGGCGCCGGAGGAGATGGAGCGACTGGTCACCTACCCGATCGAGTCGGCCATGAACGGTCTGCCGGGGGTGACGCAGATCAAGTCCACGTCTGCGTTCGGGATGGCGGTGGTTTACGTCTACTTCGAGGATGGCATCGACATCTACTTCGCCCGGCAGCTTGTGGGGGAGCGTCTGGCGTCGGCCGCGGCCGAGCTGCCGGAGATGGACGAGCCGCCGATGCTGGGTCCGATCTCGACGGGTCTGGGGCAGATCTTCATTTACTACCTGACGCTGGACGAGAACGCGGACACGGAGGGCAAGGCGCCGAACACGTACCTGCGCGAGCTGAACGACTGGGTGGTGAAGTTCCAGCTACAGACCGTGCCGGGGGTGACGGACATTCTGTCGATCGGCGGTCACGTGTTGCAGTATCAGATCCGCGTCGATCCGGACGCCCTGCTGCGGTACCACCTGTCGCTGGAAGACCTGGTGGAGGCGGTCAGGGCGAACAACAAAAACGTGGGCGGGCAGTTCCTGGTGTTGGGCTCCGAGGAGTCGCTGGTTCGCGGGCTGGGGCTGGTGGGCGACCTGGAGGCCATCGCCGACATCCCCATCAGAGTGGAAGACGGTGTGGCCGTTCGGGTGTCCGACGTCGCGGAGGTGGCGTACGGGGATGAAATCCGGCGAGGCGTGGTCACGCGGAACGGGGAGCGAGAGGTCGTCTCGGGGATGGTGCTGAAGCTGTTCGGCGAGAACACGTCGGAAGTCATCGAGCGCTTGTACGAAAAAGTGGAGAGCGTGCGAGCGTCGCTGCCGGAAGGGGTGTCGCTGGTGCCCTACTACGAGCAGGCCGAGCTGGTCGAGCAGGCCACCTGGACGGTGAAGAAAGCGCTGCTGCTGGGCGGGCTGCTGGTTCTGCTGACGCTGATCGCGTTCCTGGGCAATCTGCGGACGGCGTTCATCGTGGCACTGGCGCTTCCGGTCTGCGCGCTGGTGGCGGTCATCTGCATGGGGCTGAACGGCATCTCGGCCAACCTGATGTCGCTGGGCGGGATCGCCATCGCGATCGGCATGCTGGGCGACGGCGCGATCGTGATGGTGGAGAACATCTATCGCCACCTGAACGACGGGGCGAACGCGGGGAAGGAGAAGTCGGCGGTCATCCTGGCGGCCGCACGCGAGGTCGGTCGGCCGATCGTCTTTTCCATCGGCATTATCATCACGGTGTTTCTGCCGATCTTCACGCTGGAGGGCGTGGAGGGGAAGATGTTTTCGCCGATGGCGTTCACGATCGCCTTTGCGCTGGGCGGCTCGATTCTGACGGCCCTGATCGCGGCGCCGGTGCTGTCCGCCCTCCTGCTGCGACAGGGGCGGCACGAGGAGTTCGTCCTGCTGACGAAGCTCAAGGGTGTCTACCGGAGACTGCTCGTTGGTGCGATGCGGCACAAGGTCGCGGTGATCGGGTTTGCGTTTGTGGCGTTTGCGGCGAGCGCGGGCGTTCTGCCTTTCATCGGGACGGAGTTCATCCCTACGCTGGAGGAGGGCTCGATCCTGATCGGGGTGACCATGGCGCCGTCCATCTCGCTCGAGAAAGCGACCGACACGGTGATGAAGCTGGAGCGGCGCATCGGGGCACATCCGGAGGTGGCCGAGGTCATCTCCAGGGTGGGGCGTCCGGAAGCGGGCAGCCATCCCCATCCGGTCAACTACGCCGAGATCCACGTGGAGCTGGAGCCGCTGGCGACGTGGACGCGGTTCGGCAACAAGCAGGAGCTGGTCGGCGCGTTGAGCGAGGAACTGTCTTCCTGGCCGGGGATTCAACTGAACTTCACGCAGCCGATCCAGAACGCTTTCGACGAGCTGCTGTCCGGGATCAAGGCCCAACTGGCCATCAAGCTGTTCGGCGAGGACCTGGAGATCCTGCGGGATAAGGCCAACGAGATCAGCGCGGCCATCGAGGACGTTCCGGGGCTGGTCGATTTGTCCGTGGAGCAGAGCTTCGGGCAGCCGCAGGTGCAGATCGTGGCGGACCGGGCGGCCTGCTCGCGTTACGGCATCGCGGTCGAACAGATCCAGGAGATGGTGGAGCTGGGAGTGGGCGGTGAGGTGGTGGACACGCTGTATCTGCACACGCGCCGTTACGGCATCCACGTGCGCTTCAAGGAAGACCGCCGGGTGAGCCCCGAGACGATAGGGAACCTGCTGGTGCACACCAACGATGGGGCGCTCATTCCGCTGTCCCAGGTGGCCGAGGTGAAGGAGGTCGTCGGGCCGATCCAGGTCAATCGGGAGAAGAACCAGCGGCGCTGGATCGTTCAGGGGAACGTCCGCGGGCGAGACATGGGCGGCGTGATCGCCGACATTCAGCGGCGGATCGCGGACGAGGTCGAGCTGCCGGCCGGTTACTTCGTAGAGTACGGAGGTCAGTTCGAGAACCAGCAGCGGGCCATGTCGCGGCTGTCGATCATCGTTCCCGTTGTGGTGGCGATCGTGTTCGTGATGCTGTGGATGTCGTTCGGTACGACGCGGCACGCCTTGATCGTCATCGTCAACGTTCCGTTGGCGCTGATCGGCGGCGTGTTCGGGCTTCTGGTGTCGGGGGAGTATCTGTCGGTGCCGGCGTCGGTGGGGTTCATCGCCCTGTTCGGCATCGCGGTTCAGAACGGCGTCGTTCTGGTGAGCTACCTCAACGAGTTGCGGGCCCGGGGCAAGCCGTTGGCCGAGTGCCTGATCGACGGCGCCCTGCTGCGTCTGCGTCCCGTTCTGATGACCGCGTGCACGACGGTTCTGGGCCTGCTGCCTTTGCTTCTGGCACATGGGATGGGTGCGGAAGTGCAGCGGCCGCTGGCCGTTGTGGTGGTCTTCGGCCTGACCACGTCCACGTTGCTGACGCTGTTCGTCCTGCCGGCGGTCTATGGCTGGCTGGAGGGCAGGCGGGACGCGGTTCGGGCCTGACGGCTGCGGGGACGACAGACGTAGGGCACGTGTTCGCGGGGCACTTCGGCGCCGCTGTCAGCGGCGCAACTTCAGTGCGCACAATCCGGCGATCAGACCGAGCAGGGGCAGAATGCTCATGGTGCCGCAGGGCAGGGTGGGGAATCCGTCCGGGGCCTTGATGCGGCCGTTGAGCGTGGGCTCGTCGTCGACGGGCTGCTGGGTCTGTTGGTCTTCGTCGGCGACGGCGGAATCGGCGATGCGGATGCGGTCGTCCAGGGGCAGGTCGCCGGCGGCGGTGCTGTTGATGAAGACCGAATCGACCAGCGAGCCGTTCTGTATGGCGACCGAGGCGACGGTCGCGTTCTCGCTGCCGGGGGCCGTGGAGGAGACGTTGGGCGGGCCGACGAATCCGTCGCCGTCGATGTCGAATCCGGGCATTCGCCAGGCATACAGGATGGCCCAGACGTGCGGGTCGGGGATGAAGGTTGTAGTGCCGGAGGGCTGCAAGAGGCTGTGCCAGCCGAGCCCGATGCCGCGGCTGGCGTAGAGTTTGTAGACGGGGTCTTCGTTCCACAGCGCGGCGAGCCGTTCGAAGGTCTGGGTCGCGTAGAGGGGGTGGCCTTCGGGCGATCCGTCGTCGACCACGAAGAACTCGGCCGGCGGCACGGTGGCGGAGTCGTCGGGGTCGATGACCAGGGTCCACTCGCGGATGTCGGTGGTGCGCCACAGGCCGTTGGCGTCCCAGTCGGCCCCGAGCAGGTCCTCGATCTGGGACTCGGGCATCAGTGGCGGCTCGAGTTCGAGCAGGTCGGGTCGGAAGAGCTCGATGAGGGCCCGGATGTTCTCGGGGTTGTCCAGGACCTGGAAGTCCTGGGTGACCACGCCGCCGTCGCCCTCGACGAGGTCGTTGCCCAGGTCCATGCCGTTGCCCAGGCCGTCGTTGTCGGCGTCCTGATCGCCCTCGACGTTGAAGCGGACGATGGTGAGCTCGGCGTTGCCGAATGCCCGGGGGTTGATGAGCGGGTCGTTGTCCTTCGAGTCGCTGATTCCGTCGCCGTCGGTGTCGTCGTTGGTGGGATCGGTGAAGACGAAGCCGTCGAAGTCGTGGAGCAGGTTGGAGGGGTCGGGCTGGTCGGACCGGTCGGAGTTGTCCAGGGGCCATTCTCCGGGGCTGGGCAGGCCGTCAAGATTGAGGTCGTTCCATTCGTCGTCGTCGAGCAGTCCGTTGCGGTCCTCGTCGATGAAGAGCAGGCCGAAGACCTCGACGAAGTCGGTCACGCCGTCACCGTCGCTGTCGGGGTCCAGGGCGTCGGTGGAGATGGCCAGGCGGGAGAAGATCGGCGTGGGCGGCGTTCCGGGGACGATGGGGGAGGGTGCCGGGTAGAAGACGACGCGGTCGATCTGGTCACCGCCGGCGGTGAGGGCCTCGAAACCGCCGACCTCCCAGTTGTCGGGCAGGCCGTCACCGTCGGTGTCCGGCGAGTTGTCGGGCAGGCCGTCGCCGTCGATGTCCAGGCGGTTGAGGATGGCCGCCACGCGCAGGTTGGGGCTGATCAGGCGGGTGCCCAGCGTTTCTCCGGCCGGGAGCTCGTTTTCGGGAATGGCTTCCGTTCGTGGTTGTGCCCATGACGCGGTGGCCAGGATGGCCAGCAGCGCGCAACTCATCCGCAAGCCCAGTGGACCGATAATGAATCTGGCTGGCATTTCTTCCAAACCTCGCTTCTGGACGCCCGTTTGTGCTTCCAATTCGTGCCGCCGCGAAGACGGCGTCGTTGTCCGTTTACTTCTTCGCCCTCACCCGGAACTGGTGCGACACCACCGCGTCGCTGCAGTCATCGGTGAACTCGACGTTGAAGAAATAACTGATCGTCCCGTTGGGCATGTCGGCCAGGATGAACTGGATGCTTCCGCTGTCCGACCCATCGGCGAACTCGGTCCACGCCGCCGGTGCGAACAGGCCGACGCCGGAATCGTTGCCCGGAACTTCCGTGATGCGGAACTGCAGCGGCGGCGTGCCGGTGGTCAGGTCGCGCACGAAGGTGATATCGACGGTGTCGTTCACGCTGACGTCCAGCGGGTCGGCCGACAGGGCCAGGTTCGTCAGTTCGAGGCCCGGGTGGATCGGCACGGAGACGCTACGGGTCACGCTGTTGTTGGCGTCGTCGGTGGCCGTGACGTTGAAGGTCACGCTGGTCTCGGTGTTCACGTGGACCACGGTCCAGGTGGTGTCCTGGCCATCGGCGGGGTCGCTGCCGCGCGAGGCCGTCCACTCGATGTCCAGCGTTCCTACGCCGCCGGTGGCGTTGGCGTGCAGGGCGATCTCCGACGGGTCAAGTGCGGCCGGGCCGTGTGGGTTGGGCAGGCTGTCCGGCAACCCGACAATGCAGTCGGCGTCCACCACGGGGTTGAGTTTCAGGTCGGCGATGGCTTCGACGGTGGTGTCCGGCGTGGGGATGTACTGGTTGCCGGCCTGATCGGTGACCGTACATCGGACGGTGTAGGTGAGGGCGGAGTCGGCCACGAAGGACGGCGAGGAATCGGTCGGCCCGGGAACGAAGCCCGAGGTCGGCGCCGTACCGATGAACTTCCAGAGATAGGTGGGCTGCCCCACGCCGCCGCTGACGGGCAGCTCGAGTTCCACGGTCTGTCCAATGGTTACCTGATAGGCGT
>Ga0307380_10006097_pt1 | contig 15896 bp, 7 predicted proteins | sample UN3MG_FD_202239 | JGI IMG/M metagenome (GOLD analysis project Ga0307380, IMG submission 202239) | Soil microbial communities from Risofladan, Vaasa, Finland - UN-3 | ecosystem: Environmental > Terrestrial > Soil > Coastal area > Acid sulfate soil | place: Finland: Risofladan, Vaasa | collected...
CGTACAGCCAGGTGCGGACGACGTTCGAGAAGTCCATGCCGGCCGCCCGCAGAGCCGTTTCCATGAACTCGAACGTCTGACAGGCCTGCGCTTCGCGCGGCGACCGAATGTCCGACGCCCGCAAGTCGCCCAGGCAGCAGTGCCTGGCAAAGCCGTCGTCAAAGACGCAGCCGACGACGCGGCCCTGGAGGCGAATGCGCTCGACCTCGACGCCCTTGACGGCATGGACGTGGACGCCCGTCAGGGCCATGCCCGCGCTGCCGCCCTCGTCGAGCCAGGTGACGGGCCAGTTGACTTCGCCCCAGACGTCGTGGAGGGCCTCAAGGCCCGCCTTCTCCGCCGCGGGAATGCCGAAGACGTCCTTGGCAACGATCGTGGCGCCGGCCTCTCGGACAGCACGGTGCACGTTGTCGAACATCCGGTGGAAGTCGCCGCCGTTTCGCGGCGTGGCGGTGATGAACAGTTCGTCCAGGCCCGGCCGCGCGAGCGTGATCACCTTCAGGCAGGGTGAGATCGCCTTGCAGACGGTCGCCTTCGGAGGGGCTCCACGTTGTGCCATGGGCGGCTTCCTTTTCCGGCCGCTCCCCAGGCGGCGGCCAACTTAGCGCGAGAGAACGTACTCGGCCAAGTCGGCTATCTGCTGCTTGGAGAGTTTCGACGTCGCCCCGTGCGCATCCTTGGGATTGAATCTGGTCAGCACCTCCAGCATGGTCACGGCGCGGCCGTCGAACAGATACGGCGCGGTCCGCCACACTTCGACCAGCGTCGGGGTATCGAATTCCTTGATCCCCCTCTGGTCCGGCCCGGCGCCCACGTCATGTTTCGCCAGGTCGGTGCCCAGGTCGCCCGGATGGCAGGAGGCGCAGCCGGCGGATTCGAAGACCTGCTTGCCCCGCTCGGCGGCGGCGCTCCGTTTGCCATTCTCCAAGTGCGGACTGGACACGGGTGTAAGGCTCTTCAGGTACTCATCAATGGCAACGGCATCCTCTTCGGGGCGTATCGCGAATTGGATAAAGCGGATGCCGGCGCGGACGCCCACCTCGGCGCTCGGCCGGATGCCCGATATCATGACCGGCGGCGCGCGATGGGCCAGCAACAGGCTTTTCGTGTTCTTGGGATTTCCCAACCCATCGTTCAGGAGGTCCCAGTTGAGGGCGTCGGCCCGAACGTCGGGATGGCAACTGGCGCAACTTTGCCACGTCTGAAAGCAGAGCGCCGCGTCGTTGAAGAACAACTCGCCCTTGCGGACGGGGGTCATCGGGCGGACCGGCCCGAGCGGAATGGACCTGGCCTCGACCCGCGCGCCGGGCTGAATGTCCACCACGCCGAGGCTGTCGGAGAAATACTCCGCGGCGTAGATTCTGCCTCCGACCACGGCGAGGCCCCGCGGGCCCTTGCCCTGGAGTTTCAAGCGTGCCCGCAGGCCGACGAGGAAAGCCAGGTCGCTCGTCACGTCGGAGGGCGACGAGGAGACATCGGTCACCTTCTGGCCGGCCGCGACTTTTGCCAGCCTGTCGTGAAGCGCGGCCAGACCGATGACGCTCACTTCGTGGGTGCCGGCGTGTGCGACGCAGAGGAACTTGCCGTCCGCCGTGCAGGCGACGCCCCACGGGTTGGCGGCACCGAGGTCCACGCTGTCCAGCAGGACGGTGTTGACTAACTTCTTCGTCCCCAGGTCGATGATGCTGACCGCGTTGGTGTTCATCCAGCCTCGCTCGAGTTGCGTTGTTGGAATCTGATAGTGGGCGAGGATGTGCGTCACGTAGGCAAACCGGCCGTCGGGCGAAACGCAGATGCCTCGCAGGCCCGTCGACCCGTCGGGCAGTTGGACGGCGGCGGCAACCTGGCCGGTGTCGGCGGCGAGGATCGAGACGACTGCCGCCACGTAGTTGCCGCTCGCCGGGCCGAAAGGCAGATGATTGGCCACCGCGAGCCACTTGCCGCCCGGCGTGATCGCGGCCGCGATCGGCTCCCGCACGACCGCCGTCTTGACGACCTCTTTCCGGGTCGCCAGGTCGAGAATCGAGACACTGTTGTTGAAGCGATTGCAGACGTAGAGCCTTTTGCCGTCAGGACTGATGGCGAGCGCCGTCGGCGTGTGTCCCGCGGGCAGGCTCTCGACGACCTTCAGGCCCTGCGTGTCGATGACGTGGACCTTGCCCTCGGGCGACGCGCCGGCGACATAGAGCCGGCTCCCATCCGGCGCGAGCACCAGCCCGGCAGGGGGATCCGCGAGCGGGATCTCCTTCGTGACCTTCCCGGAGGCCGTATCGAAGACCGCGACCTGTCTGGCCGTGGCCTCGGCAACATACAGGGTGCGGCCATCCTGCGACGCAACGAGGGCCACAGGCGACAGGTACTCGCCCGGGCCAGCGGCCTCCGCCGCCAACGCGGCCCCCCCTGCTCCGCCGCCCGCCGCCATCAGAACCATCCACCCTGCCGCCCCGGCGGCCGCGAAAAAGCCCGCTGCGAAAAAGGCGCGCGGGCTGCGATTTTTCCCGACGTCACGCTGCCTGCTCATCCGCATCGTGGCTCCTCTTCACCCATCGGGACCTATGACGAGGCTCGGCTCTCCGCCTTCACGATGTCTCGTGTCTCGCTTCCTCGCCCCGCGCCGGACCGTCACTTTTCGGCGCGTGCGACGTTCGCCGGCGCCTTCGCCGCATCGGCCTCGCACACCACGCGGAAGCCCACGTCGAACACGGCCTGGTACGGCTCGTAGGCCAAACGCAGCGCCGACCGCGCCCAGGCCGGCCGATCGTAGAACGACCCGCCGCGAACGACCTTGAGGCCGTCGGCCTTCGCGTCATTCCGACCGTCGGCGGCGTCATAAGGATACGGCCTATACGTGGAGAGCGTCCACTCCGCCGCGTTGCCGTGCATGTCGTACAGGCCCCAGGGGTTGGGCGCCCACTTGCCGACGCTCTCCGTCACGACGGCACCATCGTTGACTTCGCTCGCGCGCGGGATCCACTTCGGGGAGTCGCGCGCGGTCAGGTTGGCGAGCCGCCCATCCGCCAGGTTCGCCAGTTTGCCGAAGTCGACACTCGCGTCGCCGTAGGAGAGCGGCGTGGCGGTGCCGGCGCGGCAGCCGTATTCCCACTGGGCCTCGGTAGGCAGGCTGAACCGCTTGCCCGTCTTCATGGACAACCAATCGCAGAACGCCATCGCCTCTTTCCACGAGACGCGGATGACGGGTCCGTTCTCCCGGTCGGCCAGCCGGCCGCGCCACGCGTGGTCCTTATTGTACATGCTGATGTAGCCGCTCTCGTGGTTGGGGTCGAACAGGGCGTACTGGGCGTTCGTGACCTCAAACTTGCCGAGGTAAAATGGTTTTTCAGTCCTGACGGAGGCGGGCGGCTGTTCGTCGGCGAAGCCGGCGCCGTCACCCATGACAAACTCGCCCGCCGGAACGAGAACCAGTTCGAGGCTCTTGCCCCCGCCGAGGTCCACCTTGAGTTCCGAGGGGAGTCCCGCCGCTTCCTGGCGTTGCTTGGCCTCGGAGGCGTCGAAGGTCCACGACACCAGGCGAATCGGCGCGGTGTCGGCCTGGCGCTCCGGCGCGGGCGGCACGAACTTCACCAAGCCGGGCTGGTAGGGATTGAGGATCTTCTCGGGATCCTCAGGCCGGTTCGCGTACTTCGTGCGCATCTGGATCCGGAGGTCGTGGTAGTTGCCGGCGATTTGCTGGTGCTCGCCCCACGTGCCGTGGTCCGGAACGTTCAGGTCAATCCAGGTAATGAGCCGGTCCCAGGCTTCGTCATCGAGCCTGACGTTGTGATGGCCCTTGCGGAGCATCTGGACAAGCGGGCTGGTGCCGGCATGGAACTCGTAGGGTTTCTGGAGGTGGTAATCGCTCTCCGGGCCGGGCCGGCGGACATACGGGTGCAACTCGCAGTAGGAGGGCGTAAAGTTGCCGAAGGGGCTCTTCCGGTCCACCGTGAAGTTCGGGCGCCCCTGCTGGCCGTTGTGACAGCCGACGCAGTACTTGTCGAGCACCGGCTGAACCTCGCGCTTGAACGAGAAGCCGCGAGCCGGTCCGTACCAGGGTGTAATCTCGGCCGGCGCGGTGCGGGCTGCCAGGTTCCTTACGGGCGGGGGGCCGGCGTTTTGTTTTTCATGGCAGCCGACGCACGAGAGGACCTCGCCCGGCATGGCGGTGAACCAACTCCGCATGACCTGGATGGCCTGGCCCTTCTCGTCGAGCGGCTGGACGGCGATGGGCCTGTTCGCGGGCACCTTGAACACCGCCGACCCGTCCTCCAGCACCGGCACCGTGCCGAGGATGCGGTGAACGTCCCACGGGCCGTCGATGCCGATGTTGATGTGCCCGCCCATCTTCGGGTAGGCGTAGTGGTACTCGTAGAGCCGCAGTCTCTTGACCGTTCCGCGCGGCACGCCCTTCAGGCCCGGGCCGGAGTAGATGTCCGTCAGGTACACGGTGGCCTGGTCGGTCTGGAGGTCCACGCGGTCGGGGACGACCGGCGGTCGCGGCGTCTTGCGGAACGGAACGGGCTCAAAAAGCGCGTAGCCGGGCATCTCGAGGATCGGGAGCATGTTGTCGAACACGTCCACGAGGTAGATGCCCCAGGGAGTCCCGTCGTTCGGTTTGCAGGAGACGAGGAAGTATTTGTCGCTCAGCGGATAGGGGTGGAGGAACTTCGGCCAGGAGTCGTTGACAAGGTCGTCCCTGATGATCGGCTCCACCTTCTTGCCGTAGCCGGGGATCCGCTGGACGGCGCCGTCGGCCTCGTGGCGTCCGCGCGCCGGGTCGAAGATCAGGAGTTCGCCCATCCTCGGCACACCGTGATGGCCCGAGATGACCGCCACAACCTTGGTCGGATGGCCGGGGATCGGGCGGGCGTAAAAAGTGGAGTTCGGCCAATAGGAGTTGCTGCCGTAGTACTCCATCTGTCCCGTCCCGTCGGGATTCATGCGAAAGAGGAGGCGGCTGAAGTAATGCGGCGTGTCGGAGTATTCCCAGCGGGAGTACATGACGCGGCCATCGTTCATGACGGTCGGGCACCAGTTGTGATCCTGGTCGAAGCCGAGTTGGCGAACGTTCTTCCCGTCGGCATCCATGCAGAAGAGATTGGCCACGGTGTTGCTGCCCGTCACGCACGGAATGCCGTGAAAAACGGCGGTGGAGTCGCAGATAATCCGGCCGTCGGGAAGGTAGCAGGGGTCGTACCAATCGACCTCCGGTTCGCTGGGGGTGATCCGTCGCAGGTTCTTGCCGTCGGCGCCGATCTCGAAGACATGCCACCGGCCGTCCTCTCCGATGGAGGAGAAGAGCATCTTGTCGGCGTCGAAGGCGAGATCCACATCGCCGACGAACTTGCCCGCGTCCGGCTGGTAGAGCGTCGTGAGTTTGCCGTCCGGGCTGACAGGCGACAGGACCGCGATCTCGTTGTTGTAGCCGGTCTTGGGCAAGGCGCAATTGCCCTGCCAGTTCTGCGGCAGGCCGAGCCGTTTTTCATCCCGCTTGACGAGGAGGAGGCGGTCGAAGTCAATCAGAGGATTCGCCAGGAGCGCCTCGCGCTGAAGGGCGCGGAACTCATCCGCAAGTCTCGGATCGTCGGCACCGCCAGCCGCCCGTTGCTCGAGCGCCTCCAGACGCTTCAGAAACTCCGGCCCGCGCGCGTACTTGCCGGCGAACGTCCGGCTGAGGTCCTCGATGGCCAGACGGAGAGCCTTCAGGTTCGCGTCGAGACCCGGGGCGGGCGGTGCCGCCAAGGCTTGGCCTGCCCCTAAAGCAACGGTGCACAGCAGCAACAAGCCCAGTAGCCTCTCCGTTGCTTTCACCTCACGCCTCTCTCGCGTCCAGCCGACCGAGCAGCCTCTGCGATTTTCACCTGTCCCCCCTGTCGCGGTTTCGTCATTTGCCGCCGCTCGCAACGGTCGGCGGCGCTTTGCAGGAAAAGCGTCCACCTCGGCCGGCCTAGACGGGTATCCGCTTGCCCCCTCTGCGCAAAAAAGCCCTTCACTTATAACCTAAACCCTGCCGGCGGGTTCCGTTCAAAACCCTCTATACTACCGGTACGACCTCGACCATTGTTCGCGCCAATCGCAGGAAATTCAAGTCATGCGGCGTCCTTATCGGCACAAGGCGGCCGCAACCCATGCCGAAGGGGCGGAAACCGCCGGCGCACGGTCGAGCTCGGCGTGGTCGAACGTGGTTAGAACTCTTTCTCTGAACTTCACTTCTGAGCACCCCCTGCGCGGTCAAGAGCGCTCTCGGCAGCAGGACCATCGAGGGTAAGCACGACGATGGTATCGAGTTCCTGCCGGTCGGCCGGCGCGACGGAGATCTCAATCGCCTCAGCCGTCTGCTTCACCTCCGCCTTGCCGCCCGTCAGGACCGCGCTTGAGAGGACCTTACGGTCGATGGCCGGCAACGCGATCTTCTCGCCGTCCCACTTCAGAATGTGCACGTACAGCGTGTTGCCCTTGGACGTGCTCGCCCCCCACGCGCCCGGCCGGAACGGGCCGCCTCGGGTCCCGTAGATGCTTGCACCGTACTTCCGCAGCCAGTCGCCCATCTCTTTGAGCCGAACGACCTGGCGCGGCTCGATCTCGCCGGTGGGCATTGGGCCCACGTTGAAGAGCAGGTTTCCGTCGCCCCCCGCACACCGGATGAGCGTGTCGAGACACTGTTTGAGCGACTTCATGGTATCGTTCGGCTTCCAGGCCCACTGGGTGCAGATGGTCATGCAGGTTTCCCAGGGGCGGTCGATCTGGAATTTGCCGATTTTCTGCTCCGGCGTGTCGAAGTCGCCGGGCAGTCCCGCACGGTCGTCGATGATGACGCGGGGCTGCAGGCTCCGGATCATCTTGAAGAGGTTCTCCGAATCCCAGTCGGCCGCCTTCCCGCCGAGACCGTCGAACCAGATGATGTCCACCTTGCCGTAGTTCGTGCACAGTTCGCGGAATTGGCCGTGGAGAAACTCGATGTAGCGGGCGTGGCGCTCCGTCCTGTAATCGGGGTGATACCAGTCGGGCGGCGAGTAATAGAAGCCGAGCCCCAGGCCTCCCTCGTGACAGGCCTTGGCCAGTTCCGCCACGATGTCGCGCTTGAAGGGCGAGTTCGTGATCTTGTAGTCGGTCAGTTTGCTGTCGAACATCGAGAACCCGTCGTGATGCTTGGTAGTGAAGACCAGGTACTTCATGCCGGCGGCCTTGGCGATGGCCACCCATTCCCGGGCGTTGAACTTCGTCGGGTTGAACTGTTTGTAAAGGTTGTCATACTCCTCGGCCGGGATGGGTCCGCGCCCGTTCCAGCCCCGGCGCTCGCCGCCTCGCGACCAGCCGATCTCGGTCCCCTTCAAACTAACAGGCCCCCAGTGAATGAACAGCCCGAACCGCGCCTCCCGCCACCACCGCATGGCCTCGGGGGCGGCTCGCAGAAAATCCTTCCTCTCCTCGGGAGCCCCGGCGGCAACTTCGGCCACAAGCGCCAAGACCAGACCTGCGGCCAGAATGAGACCGACCGACCTCGTTCTCGCGGCATCCATGGTTATCTCCTCCTTCAGGGCTCGATCCATAGTGGAAAACTTCCGGCAGGTTCGCCTGCCAACTTCGTCATTGAACGCGTCGATGCGGAAGGCTCTCGGCCTCCGTTGCCGGGCGTTGGCTCCAGGCCCGCCGCCCACGCCGTGCCGCGGCGAAAGAGTTCGACCACCTCCGGCGCCTCGAACGCCCGCACGTCGTGGCCCAGAACGCAGTGGAACACGCGGCCCTTGCCGTACGTCAGCACGAACGCTATCGGGTAGTCCTTCTTGTCCACCTTCGACGTGGCCTTGGCGAGGACGTGGACGGGCGTTTCACCGTCGAGGCACGTGTAGAGTTCGTCGGCCGTCTCGAACGACTGCATGCCGCGCGTGATCGGGTGTTCCGTGTCGACAATCTCGACGGTGAACGATCCATGCGGGTCGTGGCCGCGGAGTTTGGGATTCCAGACCCGCCCGGCTATTCTTTCAAACTCGGGCCAGTCCTGCCAGGCGCCGCAGGCGAAGTGGACGAGCACGAGTCCCCCGCCGTCGCGGACGAAGCGGGCGAAGTTCTCGCGCGCCTCGGTGCCGGGCGCCGGCACCTCCCAGTTCATCCAGTGGTGGATGAGCACCTTGTAGCCGTTCAACGCACCGGAGGCGAGCCACGCGGGGTCCTCGACCACGTCCACCGCCAACTGCCCATCCTTCTCGATGGCTTTCCGCAGGACCGGCGCCGTCTCGCGCCACTTGTGCCCGGGATAGTCGACGCCCGTCACCATCAATGCGCGGACCTCGGCCTTGCTGGAGGATCGGTCCACTTTCGCGGTCGCCGGCGCCGGGGACGGGGGCGTACGGCGGCCCGCGCCCGAGACGTCGATCGGCCGGATGCCCAGTTTCAGGGCGGGCGAGTCGGGGGCGAACCGGCAGACGCCCTTCTCCACGCCGGGGAGCAACTTCGGGTCGGCGCCGGGCACGGCCATCGCCTCGGCGCCCGCGGCGGCATAGTCTCTCAGGGCCACGCCCTCGATCTTGCCGACCCCGCTCCACAGCACGTTATCCTTGAAGGTGCTCATGGCGGCGGGGTTGGTGAACGTGATCTTGCCGCCGGCCGCCACGACGTTCTTCTCAAAGGTGAACTCCGAGGACCGGGGAAACGTGATCTTGGCGTCGCCCGCGGCCACGAAGAAATTATTGCGAATCGTGTTCCTGACGGCCATGTGGTTGTGCGAGGGCCGCGCCACGCCGAACGCCAGGTTGCCCTCGACGAGGCAGTCCTCGGCCCGCTCGTCCAGGTAGTACGCGCTGGCTCCGTACCCGCCGGTGTCGGGGATGTCGCGGATGAAGTTGCCGCGCATGACCAGCCGCCTCGGGCTGAACGAGTAGATGCCGGCCCCGTCGTGGAGAACCCTCATGGCGCGGTAGATGAGGTTGCTCTCGATGCGTACGTCCTCGCCGCTGAAGTTGACGGCCGAGTACGACGTGTCGTGGACCTCGTTGTGCGCCACCAGGCTCTGCGGCCCGCCGCCGAAGATGCCGATGCCGCTCGGGCATATCAGGCCCACGTCGTGCACCAAGTTGTCGGCCACGACCAGGCCCTTGCCGCGGACCACGATGCCGCCGGCGCCGGTGTGGTGCACGTCGCAGTTCTCGACGTGCAGGTTGACGGAGTTGGACGCCTTGACGCCCTGCCCCCCGACGTGAAAGACCGCGAGGTCCGCCAGGCAGCAGTCCTCGGTCTCACTCAGTGTGACCGCGCCCTCATACTTGCCCGCGCCGAAGCCTCCCGGCGCCAAGGGGATGCCCGTGACCGTCAGCGACAGACCCCGGATCGTGACGGCGCGCACGGGGGCGCCCTTCTTGCCCTCCAGGCGGATCAGCGATTCCACCGCGGGGGCCCAGGCCTCGGTCCGCGTCAGGTCTTCGCCCGGCAGCGGCCAGTAAACCACCTTGCCGGCCGCGCGGTCCAGGTACCACTGGCCGGGCTCGGTCATGCCTTCGCGGACGTTCCAGACCACGTAGTCCTTGACGCCGAAGGCCCCGGGCGGATGGCTCGACGGCTTGGAGAACGTCAGCGTGTGGGCCTGGCGGTCCACGGAGGCCACGCCGACGAGCGATTCGTCCCACATGTGATAGACGGTAATCTCGGCGTTGCGCGGGTCGAGCCACGGTTCGAGGTCTTCCAGACGGTACCGGAGGGTGGTCAGTTCCTCCGGCGTCGGTTTGCGTTGCCAGCCGCCGCCGGTGGAACTCATCCAGCGGACCCTGAATTCGGAGAGGTGCTTAAACCTTCCGGTCTGCGGCAGCCGCGCGCGGGGCGCCATCCGCCCGTTGACCACGAGGACGCGGAAGTCCCACCGGCCGGCCGCCACGTCGGGCACGCTGACCGACCAGAACCGGTCGCCGTCGCGCTGCCAGTCGGTCAGACGGCGGCCGCCGCAGAGCGTCGCCTTGGCGCCGGGCGCCGCCTCGATGGTGAGGCCCGAGTCCCGGGCGTCCAGCGTCAGCGCACTGCCGAGGGTGTACGTTCCGGCCTGCACCACGATGCGGCGAACCGCCGCGGCCCCGGCGCGACGGGCGGCGTCGCGGGTCGCCTGGAGCGTGGCCAGGGGGCCGTCCGACCCGACCGGCGCGGGCTTCGCGCCCGACCAGCCGTCGTTGCCGTTCGGGGCCACGTAGAACGTCGCCGGGCTCGCCTGAGGCTCCGCAGCGGCTGCCCCGACCGCGGGGAGCCACGCCAACATCGCCGCACTCGCCAGCAGAATCGTCCGACGATTCACGGAGAACTCCTTTCCTCAGACAGGCGTTCTGCCGGCGGCCGGAGTGCCCCCCTCCGCGCCACCGGAACGCCTGTGAACAACGCCACCTCCTTGTACCTGCCAACCACCGAAACGCCGATACGAGCGGCCGCGGCACACCTGCCGAAGCGAGCTGGGCGTTTCATGGCGCCCCTTTCTATGGGCCCTGCCCCGTGCGGCGAGGCGGCGCAAAATGTCCTTCCGCTCCTTGAAACCCAAGGGGCGGGTCGAGGTTATCGTCCCCCTTGGCGCGCTATAGGCACAAAGACCCGCCGTACTATTCCTGGGCGGCGACGGCCGCTGCCGAGGGCATTCACGCCTTCGGATCACCCCCGCCGCGGAACGCTGCGCCCTTCGCGCTGGTATTTCTCCAGCAGGTCCTTCAGGCGGGCCACGATCTCCGGGTGCGCCGCGTAGAGGTTCTCCCGCTCGCGCGGGTCGTCCTGCATGTTGTACAGTTGCATCGGCGGGGCGTCGGCCGGGACGGCCTTCTCCGCGAGGCTCCATCCGCCGGAACCTTTGCACAGCACAAGTTTCCAGGGTCCCTGGCGGATGGCAAACTTGCCATCGATAGAGTGATGGACCGTCGCCTCGCGGACAGGCTTACCCGTATCGCCTTCGAGCAGCGGCAGGATGTTGATGCTGTCCTCGCCAGCGTCGTCCGGCAAGTCAGTCTTCAGGATGGCAGCGCATGTCGCCAGGAGGTCCGTCAGACAGATCGTCTGGCCGCACGACGTGCCCGGCCGGATTCGGCCCAGCCAGCGCGCGACGAACGGAATCCGATGGCCGCCGTCCCACGCGTCGGACTTCTGCCCGCGGTAGATGTAGTTGCCCCGGTGACCGTACTGCTTCTCCAAGTTAAGCGGCTCGGTGTGGGCGCCGTTGTCGCTCGTGACGACGACCAGGGTGTTCTCGTCCAGGCCGTTGCGCTGGAGGGCCTCGAGGATCCGGCCGACGGTCCAATCGGTCTCGACGACGAAGTCGCCGTAGTTCCCCGCCCTGCTTTTGCCTTTAAATTCTTCGCGCGGCACATGGGGCGTGTGCGGCGCGGTCAGCGGAAAGTAGAGGAAGAACGGCTTGGCCTTGTCCTTGCCGCGCTCTTCGATGTACGCCTCGGCCTTCTTCGTGAGTTCCGCAAGGACCGTTCCGTGCTTGAACCCCGGCGCGCACAACCCGCCGCGCCAATAGGCCGGACTGGGCGAGCCCTTGACGCGCGCGGTCGGCAGTTCCGTCACCCGGCCGTTCTCGATGTATACGTAGGGGTCCATGTCGAGCGAGGCAGGGATGATGTACGAATAGTCGAAGCCCGCGGTGTGCGGCCCGGCCGTCAGGGGCCTGGAAAAATCGACGCTCTTTTCGTTCACCCTCTCGCCGCCGTGCTCCCACCCCAGGCCCAGATGCCACTTGCCGACACAGGCGCTGTGATAGCCCTGGGCCTTCAGCAGCGCGGGGACGGTCAGGCGGCCGGCTTCGATCAGCGGCTCGGAGTAGCCCCAGAGCACGCCGCTTTTCAGCCGACTGCGCCAGCAGTACCGGCCGGTCAGGATGCCATAGCGCGTGGGCGTGCAGACGGCCGAGCCGCTGTGGGCATCGCTGAAAATGACACCCGCCTTGGCCAGGCGGTCCATGTTGGGCGTGGCGATCTTGGATTCCGGGTTGAGGCAACTGACATCGCCGTAGCCCAAGTCGTCCGCCAAAATATAAACGATGTTCGGTTTTGTTTTCTCTGCTCCGAACGCAACTAACCCACGTGCTGCCAGCGTGGCGGCACCAAATCCTGCCGCTTTCAGAAAGGCGCGACGACTCCAGGCAGGCATGCTTTCTCTCCTTTGCCCCAGGTTACTTCGCCCCGGCGGAACCGGACACGGAAGGATTCTGTGCCACCGTTCGGCACGGCTACGTCCCCAGCGCCTGCTGCTCCGCGATGATGCGGTCGAATAGCGCGTGCCTTGCGGCATCCGGCTTGTAGGCGGTCAGCCGCTTCTTAAAGTGTTCCGCCGCCCCGACCATGCCCTCGTCCAGACTTACTTTGCATTCGAACTTTCCGGCGACGGCCATGACCTTCGAGTTGTCGAACATCACCGACCAGCACTTGTCGCCCAGAAGCGAGCCGACCCACTCGCGGTTGTAGCGGACGAGCGTGTCGGTGGCAACGTGGACGATCTTCGCCTCGACGCCGAGCGCCCGGCCCATGGCCGCGTAGATCGCATCCCACGTGTATGCCTCCAGGTGGCGGGTGATGTGAAACGCCTCGCCCAGCACCCGATCGTTCCCCAGGAGGCGCGCGAACGGCCCGGCGAAGTCGTCGCTGTGCGTCAGCGTCCAGATGCCGGTCCCGTCGCCCCAGACGATGAACGGCTTGCCGTTGACGGCTCGCCACGCGATGTCGTCGCCCGTCCCGGCGCCTCCGGGAAACCGCCGGCGGTGCGTATTGCTGGGGCGGACGATCGTCACCGGCAACCGGCCTTCCCCGTGCCAGCCCAGGAGCGCCGCCTCGACGTCGGCTTTCTTCTGGGCGTACGACGAATACGGATTCCCCAGGGGAACCTCTTCATTGATAACGATCCCTGTCATCGGCTTCTTGTACGCCGACGCCGACGAAATGAACACGTACTGCCCGCACCGCCCGCCGAAGACCTTGAGGTCCCGCCGGGCGTCCTCGACCTCGTAGGCCAGAAACTGGCAGACGACGTCCCAGGACTCCTCGCCCAATTTGCGATAGGCGGCCTCGTCGTTCAGGTCGCCCGTGATCTGGCGGACGCCTTCCGGCAAGGGTTCCTCGCACCGGCCGCGATTGAACACCGTCACGTCCTGCCCCAGCCGGACGCTCTCCAGAACGCAGGAGTACGAAATCTCGCCTGTGCCCCCGATATAGAGCACTTTCATCGCCTTCTCCCGCCTGGGTTCCTGTTTAGGAACATCCGGCACGGTCCCGCGCCATTATGGCCGCCGCCTCGTCTCCCCGCAAGGCGGAATCACCGGCCATCCGCCGAGACGAAATAACTTCCCGGAAAATGGTCGCGACGAGTCGTAGAATACCGGAGGAGGAAATCTTTGAAACCCACAAAGACCACGTCCGCCGGCCGGTTGCTCCGTGCAATCCTCGCCGTCCTCGGCCTCGTCGCCCTCCTGCTCCCGGCAGCGCTCGGCGCAGAACTCGCCGGGCTGATCGCGGGCAACGTGCCCGGCAACGACCCGCGGTGGCGCGGGCCGTAAGGGCCAGCGAAACAACAACCCATGCCCCCAGCCGTCGTTTACTCGTCGTTGAGTCTCCGGTTTGAGTGCCGCGTTACTGGTTGGGAACCACAAGATCGTAAAGGTTATCTTTACGGTTTCACCCGCTCCAGCACCAGGACCCAGTCCTGGGGCGAAGGCAGGCGTGGCGCCCTGAACTCGTCGGAGGATATCAGACGATCCACTTCCCTCTTGGGAGCAAATTGCGCCCGGGACACCTCGAAGTTGTCGTACTCCTGGCGGTCGCCAATCTGGTAAAGCCACAGGCCGGTCTTTCCCTCCGTGGTGTTTCCGACCTTGACGATGGGCGTGTGGTAGCTTCTTGTTCCATCGGTCAGGACCATGGCCGCATGGTCCCCGCAGGCCGCCGCGGTAATGTGGATTTTGGGGCCGATTTCGGGCACATCGACTTTTCCGAGAGGGGCTCCCCACTGTCCGTCCTTTCGGTCATGGAGATAGATCGCTTTGAGCGAGGGAGTGTACAGTGCAACAAGATAGTGTTGCGGGTCGTGAAACCGCAGGATGATGCCCGCCTCGGCATTGCTGTTGGCGTCGGCGCTGGCCATCAAATCGGTATCGCGGATCTTCTCCAGAATGGTCACCATGTTCTTGGTGCCGACCAGGCGGCCGTCCTTGCGATGGGTCGGCGTACCGTAGTCCTTCCAGGCCGAGGCATCGGCCCCCTCGAAACGATCTTCAAAGAGCCTGGGCTGCGTATGACCTTCAAAGGGCTTGGGAGGCGGGCCGGCACTAATCACGGTTCCCAGTTTGTACCGTTTTCCGCTGGCCGGATTGAAGTAGAAGGTGTGATACGGCACGTCGCGTTCCAGGTGTTTCACCGTGGGAGCCGACCAGTTGTAGTAGTGGCCGGGAATGTAGACGATCCGGACCTCGCCGGGGATGCCGGCCGCGTAGGGAAGGTCCCACTTGCCGCCGCGTGCCGCAAACTCTCGGTTGTCGTCGTACCATTGCGCATGCGGCTCAAATAGGGTCGTGCTGTGCGGCTCGACCCACTCGGGGTGCGGCTCGAAGCGCCACCAAGGATACTCCTCCAGCAGTTTCTTGGCCAAGCCAAGCTGCGTGGAGCCGGGCAGATGCATGGCCTCGAACCAGGGCGTGAACTCATACTCCGCGCCGCGCTCGGTTTCGGAGTTCATCTGCCAGAGGCCGCCTGCGCCGTAGGTGTGTCCCGCCGCGCCGTTGAGCATCGAGGACCAAAACATGAAGCGCTGCATCTCCGGCCCATTGGTCATCATGTGCCCTTCGTAGACCACCTCGCCGACCAGCACGGGCATCGTCGGCGTTTTGGAATAGTGCGCTGTCACTTTCGCGACGGTATTGGCGGCCGCGCCGCCCCAATCGCCCAAGGGGGCACCCCAACCGCCGCCGTGGCCGGTCTGGAGCATGTCGAAGTCGAGCACCGTGTCGTCGGTGAGAGACCTTCGGCCGGAGCTGGAGGGATGCGCGGTCGTTGCGCGGCGATAGGGATCGGTGGTTCGCACATATTTTGCCACGTCTGTCCATTGCGGCCCACCGGCTTCGCCGCCGACGATCCAGACCACCGGATACGCCCCGTAGCGCGCGATCAGATATCGCCAATGGCGGTTCATCTTCTCGACGCCGACGGACGGCATGTGCCATCCCCAGCCGCCGACGATTGCCGGGACGATGCCTGCCTCCACCAAGTGCTCGATGCGGCGGTCCGCATACTCGAAATACGCCGGGTTGACCCGCACGTAATCCTTCTCATAGGGCATCCCGCCTTCGTTTTCCCAGCGTGGGTCAAACGGCGGTTCGTCCGGATACGGCCCGGCGACGATCTGCACGACCGTAAACCCCTTGGCCTTGCGGTCCGCGGTGAGTTTCTGAAAGCCCTCAAAGGGAATCCGCTTGCTCAAGCCTTTCCACCACGTATCGCCCAGCCAGAAGAACGGCGTGCCGTCGGCATGTTCCAAGTGCCGCCGGTCCTTGGCCACCTGGATCGGGCCATGGCGGTACAAGGGATTGTCGCCTGCGTAGGCGACCACGTCGAGCTTCCCTTCGACGCCATGGAGTTTCGGGTTCGCCGTATCAGAGCATTCGGTCCGCCACACGACCTGGCCCGGCTGGCTCGATGCGTAACGGAAACCCCACCGATTGCCGCCGGCCCAGAACGCCGGCACCCGCAATGGGTTGCCATCCGGCTGAGTAACGATAGCGTCGAGTCGGATCTCCGCGAACGGGTTCGCATAGGTTTTCTCGGAGACCAAGGCGATTTCGGCAACGCGATTCGTCTCGACGCGCTGTCCCGCGTTGGCGCGGGCCGTAAGGGCCAGCGAAACAACCACCCATGCCCCCAGCCATCGTCTGCTCATCGTTGCGTCTCCCGTTCGAGTGC
>Ga0307380_10006098_pt1 | contig 15895 bp, 12 predicted proteins | sample UN3MG_FD_202239 | JGI IMG/M metagenome (GOLD analysis project Ga0307380, IMG submission 202239) | Soil microbial communities from Risofladan, Vaasa, Finland - UN-3 | ecosystem: Environmental > Terrestrial > Soil > Coastal area > Acid sulfate soil | place: Finland: Risofladan, Vaasa | collected...
TTACTCACCGCCGATGGGAGCGGGGAAGCAGCCGTGAGGGCCAGCGGCCTACTGTCCTGGCGTAGCCTGCTTGCGGAACGCGCCTCGTTGGCTTTCTACGCCAGCAGCAATCTCGACCGTACTGTGGTTGACAGTCAGCGGCTCTACGACTCCCACACTCTATCCATCGATGCCCTGATCCAGAGTCCCGCGGGACTCCTTTTTGGGGAGGGCGGGCTCAGCGGTTCGTTGACAGGAACCCTGGAAGGTCAGTCTCCGTACCTTCGTCCGGATTGGCGGATCGGATATGAGGGCCAACGGGAAGATCTTCGGGCTTCGGTCACGTATAGGGGATACTACCTCAATCAGTCCGAGACAAGTGAAGACTCCCTGTTTCAGGGGCTCACCCTCGCCCTGGAAGCACATCCCTCCATACGGATTCGTTATGGACTGGAGATTCTCGGCGGTTGGGAGAGGTGGACGGAGTGGTTTCTCTACGATGCCGGCGGTGGGGAAACCGATGAAAACCGGGATGACTTTCTCGGGTCTCTAAAAGTGTCGGCGGGCGGTCTGATCGGATATTTTCACGATTGGTCGATCGCTGCAGAGGGGGGAGTACGGTGGTCCGACGCCAATCGCTTGACCGCTCCTCTGCCTGTTGAAGAGGGAAGCGAGAGCTATCTGTTCTTCGCCGTCAACGGCGATTGGGCTTGGAGCCCGCACCGGCAGGTGTCGCTGGAGGTCGGGGCCTTTGCCCGCCAGGATCTGTATATCCAGCGGGACGCCCTCACCCTGGCAGGAACTCTTTCTGGAGTTCCACTCCGGGTGTTCTCCGCAGGCGCCGATCTTCGCGGCGATTGGACTCCGAACGACAGGTTGTTCCTTGTCTTGGAGGTCTCAGCTTCCCGCAGGTTCGCGAATGAACCGGGGGAGAGCTGGTGGAATTGCCTCGGCCGGGCCGGTATCGAGTTCAGTTTCTGAGGCGAAAATCGGGCGTGGATACGGCGGCGGCGCCCCGCCCCAAGATAGGATCTTTCAGCGCTACAGATACTTCTCCGGTTCGGAGGTGATGCGGTTGAGAGAGCTTCCGAACAGGTGCAGATGGTATCCATCGACGATGCGGTGATCCGCCGAAACTGTCAGGGGAATCATCTCTTTTGTAATGAACTTGCCGTGGTCCAGCATCGGAGTTTTTATCGATCCATGCACGCTGACCCTTAATATCGTTCTCAGGAAAAAGATTACAGGTTTCACGATAATAAAGTCAGCCGTTCCGCCGTATCCGACATTGGAAATTCCGATATTCGAGTTGATTCCTCGTTGATACACGATCTTGAACGCTCGTTTTTCGCTGATCAGCTTATACAGCTTCGTTCTTCCGTATACTCTGGATAAGAAATTGAGGTAGTCCCTCGGATTTTCCTTGTGCTCTTTCCGCTTTTGTTTCTTCAAAAAATCGAAATCATCCACGAGCTGTCCGAGAGACTTTTCATGGGGATTCTCAACGATAAAAGTGGTTAGAGTGTTCCCAACTCCCGGCAGCATGAAGGTATTGGTTATATGGATCTCTTCGAGCTCGTAGATATTGTTGTCCAGGACCACCCGGTTGAACACCCTGTTTTCGTCGATGATGAGGGCGATGATCTTGTTCATCATATGGGTCAGAGTGATCCTTTTGCCGGTACTCTCTCTCAATTCGTGGAGGTACGCTTTCAGCCGGGTGATCTCCATGTAGTACAGCACCGTCATATACGGGTCGGGGGAATGACTGAACATGTTGATCATGGTCTGCCTGGAGAGCACCAGGTCTTTATGCCGGAGCTTGTTTATCTTCAGTTGTCTTTTTGGCGATGATTTCATGATTCGATATGATGGAGCTTTTGTAGCATGATGCCAGGCAGGCGGTCAAGAGATGAGCTCGATCTGCCGCCACTTGCCGCTGCGGAAGCGCAGGAACATCACCAGCCCCAACCCCATGACGAATGCGATGAACACTACCCAGACGGTGACGGGATCCGCTTGGATAAATCGAATCAGGAAGATGGCTGTCCCGGAGAATACCCAGTGCAGCCCGATGGACATCCGCATGACCCATCGGGTGTCACCGGATCCGCGCAGAGCCCCCGTGAAAACCAGCTGGGCGGAATCCGCCAAAGTGTACAGAGCGGCCAGCCTGAGCATTACAACAGCCAGAGAAGCGATCTGTCCGGCATTGACACCGAAATCGGAGGTGAACGCTCCTACCAGGTAGCGGGTGCCGAACACGAATAGAAGCACCATGAAGCCGGAGTATAGCCAGGCAACCCGCAGTGCGACGTAGGTCGAGCGCTTCGCCTCCTCCCGGTCTCCGGCACCGATGTTCTGAGCCACCAGAGCGGTGGTGGCCTGACTCATCCCCAGCATGGGAATGAACGCCACAATATCCCAGTTAAAGGCGATCGTGACCGCAGCGGCCACCACGGTACCGTAGGATTGCATGAATTGTACGAAGAGGTTGAAGGCGGTAACGCTCAAAAACATCTCGAAGCCGGCGGGGATCCCGAAGCGCAGTAGTTTTTCCATGATCTGTGGCCGAAATTTTAGGGATCTGTTGGTATTGAACTGTTCACGATTCGCCCCGCGGAGGTAGAACAGAAGCAGGATGGCAAAGATCGTGGCGTTTCCTGCAATAGTGCCGATGGCAGCGCCTTGGAGACCCATCTCGGGAAAACCGAGTTTGCCAAAAATCAGCACATAGTTAGCTGGAATGTTGACCAACATGCCCACGATGTTTGCCAGCATCACAACCGTGGTTCGACCGACTCCAAGGAAGAATCCCGCCAGGGCAAAGCGGAGGATCAGAAACACCGACCCAAAGATCAAGGTCTGGAAATACAGGTACTCCAGTTCGATCTGCTGCGGTCCGTGACCCGCCAATACGAAGAAGTACCGCACCAGCGGTGATAGTCCAAGCAATACCGGGTAGCATGCCAATGCGATGAGGATCGATTGAAAGGTAGCCTCCCCGCACAGCTTGTAGCGCTTGGCCCCGTAGTATTGAGCTACAATCGCAGTCACATACCCCACCGTACCGATGAAGAAGGAACTCAAGCTGAACGTGGTCAAACCGCCGGCCATGGAGGCTGCCAGATGGAGCTCTCCCACCCTGGACAGGAACACACGGTCCACGAACATCATGATCGAATCCGAAGCCTGGGAAACTACCATAGGTAAGGCAATGGAGAGAAGTCTTTGCAGTGTCGTCTTGTTCGGTTTGTTCATCTCAGCGGAGCTAACTGGCTGAAAGTTCCTACAGTCGTCCTGAACGCAGGATGCCGATCAGGAACCAGATGCCCAGGATCCCGGCGGTGGTGAAGCCGGCCAGCCCGAGGATGGGTAGGCCGAGAAGTGACGGACCGATGGCTTGACGCATAAAAAACGACGAACCTACCAGCAGACCGGAGATCACCACGGCAAAGGACAGGCGGTTCACCGATCTGTCGATCCCACGGATCCGTGGATCCAGGTCCTCGAGGTCGAGACTGAGCTTGAGTTTTCCTGTCCGGGCTTTCTTCAGCAGCTCATGAGTGTCGTAGGGAAGGGAGCGCAGTAACTTGGCGGTGTCCTCGAGCAGATCGAAAATTTTCTCCGGATCGACCCATTCCTTCACGCGGCGGACCCGTACTCTCTCCACAAAGGGCCGGGCTACTTTGATGATGTCAAACTCAGGATCCAGCCGCCGCCCCAGACTCTCCACAGTTATCACGACTTTCAGAGTCAGGGTCAGATCTACAGGCAGGGCGATGCGGTAGCGGCGAATGATCGCACTCAAGTCCTGGAGAATCCTGGCAACGGACAGGTGGGCTACGGGAATGTGATGATAATAGTTTATCAACCGGGACAGGTCGTAGCTCAATTCGCTCCGCCGGGCCGTTTCGTCGAGAAGCTCCAGGGTGAAGAACACCCGCATCAGCTTGTTCGGGTCTTTGTTTACAAAGGCCAGGAGCATGTTGACCAGGGCCTGTTTCATCTCCTCATCGAGGGTGCCCACCATACCGAAATCCAGTGGGACAAGCACCCCGTCGCGGCGAACGATGAAGTTGGCCGGATGAGGGTCGGCGTTGTACACGCCATGTTCGAACACCTGAGCCAGGACATACTTGGCGCCGATATCGGCGATCTTCTTGGTATCGAGCCCTGCGAACTCCGTCTCCTCGGAAAGCCGGACCCCTTCGATATATTCCATGACCAGAACTCTGTCCGAACTCAATTCCCAGTGAACCTTCGGGATATGGATCCCGGTGTCGTGCCGGAAATTTTTCCGAACCAGGTCCATGGTCCGACCCTCGTAGTAAAAATCCAGTTCAAGGGTCAGAACTTTGGAGAAATGGTCTACCAGTTGCGCGGGCCTGTAGATGCGGGCCTTCGGCAGGTAGCGCTCGATCAAGCCGGCAAGATCGGTAAGGATAGCCAGATCGGAGCGGATCAGATCTCGGATTCCCGGCCGCTGTATTTTGAGTACCACCTCCTCCCCCTCGAGGGTCACTGCTCGATGGACCTGGGCGATCGAGGCGGAAGCCAGTGGCCTGGTTTCGATGCTGCGGAACTTTTTCCGCCACTGTCCTCCCCATTCCTCCCGCAGTATCGGTTCCAATTTGGTGAATGCAAGCGGCGCGGCGGCGTACTGTAGCTTCCTCAACTCCGCTGTTATCTCTTCGGGAATCAGATCGGAGCGCAGGCTGAGCAGTTGACCGAGTTTGATGAAGGTTGGGCCCAACTCTTCGAACAGGAGCCGCAGCCGAGCGCCGAAGGGCAAGCGTCGGATTCGTCGCCCCTTGGCAATCTCCGTTACACGAGAGCTCAACAAGCGGCGCTTTCGAAAACCAAGTGCTTCGGTCAGCTCGGTGAAGCCGTGGAAGACAAGACGAGTGAGGATCTGGCGGGAGCGGGCGATCTTATGGATTCGGTGACGGGGACTAATAAAATTAGAAAGCATCTACCCTCTATTGTACAGCAGGCCCTACCTCGCGGCAACTCAGGCAACCGCCAAAGATCAAATCCTTCGCGCCGGGGCTTTCCACAATCCCCTGGTGTACAAAACAGGCACCAGAGTCAGGGTGGATAGGGCGCTCAATACCATGGCGAATCCCAACACCACAGCCACCTGGAGATGAAGGCGTAGAGGAGAGAAGACCAGGGGAAGCAAGCTGCATACGATAGCAAGGGCGTTGGTGACGATCGGGATGCCGGAGAACCTCAGGGCTTCCGTTGTGTAGTATTTCCTCCCCGACTTCTTGTAGTACCGAACCAAAAACAGGAAATGGATGACGTAGTCGATCCCGACTCCAATGGCAACCGCGGTCAGTGTTACCGTCATCATGTTCAAGTTGTAACCTGAGGTCTGCAGAAGGCCGTAGATGCCGGCCACGGTCACACCAATCGGAATAAGGGAAGCGACCGTGAAGGAAATCTTTCGGAAAACAATCAACAGGACCACGATCATGCCCAACACCGTGATCACCAGTGTGACCCGCTGGGTTTCACCGACTAACTGGTTCAGCCTGGCGTAGAGTATTGGAGTACCGGTTATGATACGGATATCCTCGTTCTGGGAGGCGTAGGCGAATATCCTCTGCGTGGTTTCCGAGTCCCACTCCGTGGTTGTGCAGTAGAAGATAATCCCATCCTCGGCGATGAAGTTGTCCTGGACATCCAGCATGTTGAGTAGCAGCTTGGTCATCCGGGGCGGCGGATACTCGTCCTTTCCGGTCCGCAGCTGGTATACACCTTTCAGGATATCCACAATCGAGAAGACGCTGATAACCTTGGGAAGGTGCTCCATGCTCCGTTCGAGCTCGAAAATTTTTCGGATATAGCCGACATCGGTGAGATCCCCGTCCAGGCGGAATTCACCGGTCAGATACTGGCTGGAGCCCAGCTTCTGCTCTACAAATTCGATGTTCTGTCTGACCGAGGAGCGTTTCTTGAAGTAATGGAGCGGATTCGTATAGACCGACAGAAACGGTATGGATGCCATACCCCAGAGCACAACGAGGGAGAACAGAACAATGGGCAGATACGGCTTGCGATGGAAGGGCTGCAGAAGTCTGAGGATCCTGGCCCCGAGCTTATGCGGCCTGTGTTTCACCGGCAGGTTGAGCAGCGATAGCAGTGCGGGAAGAAAGAAGAAGGTAATCAGACTGGAGAATCCTACGCCGATAGAGGATAAGATTCCCAACTGCCTTGCCGGCAACATCCGTGAAGAGATCAACGAAGCGAAGCCGATGATCGTTGTTACGGCGGTCAGCAGGATCGGCACTCCCACCTGTTCCATGGTTTTTTGAATGACTATGCTGTGGTCGCTGTATCCCTCCCGGTTATCCAGGTAGTGAACGACAAAATGCAGGCCGTAGGCGGATCCCAAGCCGAGGACGAATATCGGCGTGATTACGGTAACCACGTTCAGAGGCGAGCCGATCCAGAAGATAGTCCCCAGTAGCCACAGAGCGCCTAAAGCGGCTGGAAGCAGAGTGATGATGGTGTAGCGTACGCTCTTGATATTTAAATAGAATACGATAAATAGAATTAAAATCGCCATTGGCGAGAGGACAGCCACGATCCTTCTTTGGGAATCCAAGAGTGTTTCAAAGATTACCGGACTGCCGGCGAAGCGCACCTTCAACCCCGCAGGCTGCTCTACGGAGCGTAGATCGCGGAGGACCCCAGCCGGGTCGGCTTTGCCATCGATTCGCAGCTGGATGGCTCCGGTTGTGAGATCCTCTGAAAGCATAGCCCCGAGCATGCTCTGGCGCGATTCCAGCACGGGTGCGAGGGATTGGTAGGACTCGGACAATAGTTTTTGCGAAGTCGGCACCAGCTTCGAAGTGCCCGGCAGGAAGGGAGGAATGAAGCAGAGGGAGCTCGAGATTCCTTCGATGCCTTTGAGTCTTTCGTAGTAGGACCAAACCTCCAGTATGCTGCTTTCCGCGGTAATCTTGTCATCCGAGGACAGGATCACCTGGACCAGGTCGGTGCCGCCGTACTTCTCCTTCAGCTCGAAAAAGGAGTCGGAGTAGCTCTCTCCGATCTGAAAAAAAGAATAGACCGACGGATCGAACTCCGCCTTAGGCAGGGAGGCGATCGCGAGCAAAGTCAGGAGGAGCACGGCGATAGCGACCCACCGTGCATTGGCCACGATAGAATTAGAGATTCGTTTCATACATTCGAGGCTTACGCTTCAAGATTCTACAGATTTTACGCGAAAAATCAACCTGTTATGTGTTTGCGGGTAGATGGATTGTAAGCGCCGTTAATAATAAACCGGCCCTTGACGGGCAACATAATAACTGTTAGAAAACTAACAGTTATTATTCTAATAATTTGTTTTCTAATTGGATAGTTGGCTTATGAACACGGATTCTATAACGGCTCGAGCCCTCACCACCTTTCCCCTGTTCATGCACAAGGTGTTTCACGATTTTCACCCTGATTCGGGAGATCTCGATCTGAACAAGACCCAAATCAAGGCGCTGATGGTGATTTATATCGAAAACTCACCTCACATGACCAAGGTCTGCTATCACATGAATATAGAAAAAGGCTCCCTGACTCCGGTTATCGACAGCCTGATCGAGATGGAACTGGTACAGCGCAGCCGGAATCCGGATGATCGCCGCAAGGTAAACCTCAATCTCACTAACAAGGGGCGAAAGCTCGTCCTCGAAAATCTGCGTCGTGCTCACGAACACATCTTGGATAAAATGAAACACCTCCAAAAAGGGGAGCGGCAGCGATTCGAGAAAGCCTTGTTGGATCTACATGAAATCACACTGAAACTGTAGGAGCAGCAACCCCGTGAAAGAAATGCAACAAGCCAGAATGCTCGGCACCGAAAGTATAGGTAAGCTATTGGCCAGAATGTCCGTTCCTGCCGCCCTGGCGATGCTGGTGATGGGTCTGTACAACGTGGTCGACACGATCTTTATCGGCCGGGGCGTTGGAACGGACGCCATCGGCGGTCTGACAATCGCCTTCCCGTTTCAAATCATCGTCATGGCCTTCGCCGGGATGATCGGATTCGGGACCGCTTCGGTAGTTTCTAGAAGCCTGGGTGCCGGAAATCGGGAGCGTGCCTCCACGGCTGCGGGCAATGCCTTTACCATTTCTATCGGCTTCGGTGTACTGGTGACAGTGGTAGGCTACGCACTGCTCGATCCGATTTTACGGTTGTTTGGAGCTACTCCGGTGCTGTTGGGGTATGCCAGGGAGTATCTATCGGTGATTCTTACCGGCAGCGTATTCATCACCTTCTCCATGGCCACGAACAACATTGTCCGCGCCGAAGGAAGGGCCACGGTGGCGATGATCACCATGGTACTGGGAGCCGTGGCCAATATTATTCTGGATCCGATATTTATCTTTGGATTCAACATGGGTATCCGAGGAGCCGCTCTGGCCACGGTGATCTCCCAGTTTTTCTCTTTCGCTTTTCTTCTATTCTTCTTCCTCAGCGGCAGAAGCTCGTTGAAGATTCGTTTGCCCCACCTGAAGCCTGTGGGAAGCGTCTTGAAAGAGGTGTTTGCCCTGGGTGTTCCGGCCTTCATCCGCCAAAGTGGGATGAGCCTCGTTATCATCCTTGTAAACAACCTCCTCGGCCGCTACGGAGGAGATATATACATCTCGGTGTTCGGGGTTATCTTCAGAATCCTTCATTTCGTGATGATGCCCCTTATGGGTCTGGTACAGGGGTTTCAACCGATAACCGGATACAACTACGGGGCCGGAAAAATCGATAGGGTGAAGCATACCCTCAGGTTGACGCTTCTTGTCTCCACGACCGTTGCCGTCATCGGATTCCTCGTTCTTTCTCTGTTCCCGGGTCCGATATTCCGGATATTCTCCAAAGATCTGAACCTCATCACCACAGGTATGCCGGTGCTGAGAGTCGTAGTCCTGATCGTTCCCTTCATCGGTATCCAGATGATCGGCACCTCGTACTTCCAAGCTGTGGGCAAGGCCAGACCCGCCTTCTTCCTCGGTCTGTCCCGGCAGTTCATCTTTCTCCTGCCGATGACGATCGTCCTGCCGCTGCTCTTCGGCCTCTGGGGAGTGTTCGCCGCCTTTCCGGCGGCGGATTTCCTCTCTACACTGGTGACGGGGTTCTGGTTGTGGAAAGATGTACGCTCCCTATCCGCTATCTCCTCGAACAGGCCGCGAGGAAAGGGCGGGGAGGAGACTGATAAGGAACCTGTGCCCATCCCGGGCCCGTAGCTACGACGGGGCGGATTATTCTGCTACAATAGCAGCGCAACACTGAGACGAAGAAAGGCGGGATTCATGAAAGGCACCTTCGGCAAGCTGTTAACAATCGATCTTACGACCAAAAGTAACCGGAGCGAAGAGATCCCGGACCATGTGTTCGAGGGATACCTGGGAGGAAAAGGCCTCGGTGCCTATCTGTTGAAACAGCTCAATCCTCCAGGAGTGGATCCGCTGTCCCCCGGCAATCGCCTGATCCTGACCACGGGCCCGGCCTGCGGTTTTCCCGTTTGGGGAGCCAACCGCTACGCCGCCTTCACAAAAAGCCCGTTAACGGGGATCTTCGCCGAGTCCTACTCCGGCGGCAAAGCCTTCCAGCCTCTGTCGAGGATCGGCTACGACGCTTTCGTGTTCGAGGGGGCGCTGGCCGATTGGGGGGTTCTGGAGATCGACGCTTCCGGAGTCGGCTATCACGATGCCGGATCGCTCATGGGCAAGGATGCCCTGGAGACCGAGCGCCTCCTCCGCGAACGCTACCCAGGGCGGGAGTGCGCCGTACTGACCATCGGTCCGGCCGGGGAGAAGCTGGTTCTCTACGCCTACGTGAACAACGACTACGGCCGCTGCCTGGGACGTACCGGGATCGGAGCGGTGCTCGGTTCCAAACGCATAAAGGCCCTTGTGTTTCGGGGAAGCCTGAGCAAGCAGGCTGCCGATCCGGCACTTTTGGAGCACTTTCGAAAGGAGTGGGGTAAGACCGGTAAAGATCACCCGGTGACAGAAGCTTACAGGACCAAGGGCACCTCCATGGTAGTGGATCTAACCAACAAGGCCGAGGCCTTTCCCAGCCGCTACTGGCAGGAGGGCCGAGTCGAGCATTGGCAGAAGATCAACTCCGAAGCCCTGCACCGGGAGTGCACGGTAAAGGCGAAGGCCTGCACCTACTGCTTCATGGCCTGCACCCGGCAGAGCGAGGTTGCCGGCGGCCGGCACAAGGGCCTGAAGATCGACGGTCCGGAGTACGAGACGATCTATGCCTTCGGCGGCCTCAACCTGGTGGATGACATCCGCGAGATAGCCTATCTTAACGATGTCTGTGACCGGCTGGGCATAGACACCATAACCGCAGGAAATGTCACCGCTTTTGCCATCGAGGCCTACAAACGGGGCAAAAGCGAGTTCGCCATCGACTACGGCCAGGTCGACAGGATCGCCGCGCTGCTCGAGCTGATCGCCGCCCGGGAGGGGATCGGCGACCTGCTGGCCGACGGGGTACGGGCAGCAGCCCGGAAGCTCGATCTGGAGGAGATCTCGATCCAGGTCAAGGGGCTGGAGCCGGCCGGCTACGATCCCCGCACCCTGGAGGGGATGGCCCTGGCCTACGCCGTGGCCGATCGGGGTGCCTGCCATCTGCGCACCACCTTCTACAAACCCGAGCTCTCCGGGATGATCGATCCCCACTCCAATAAAGGGAAGGCGGAGATGTTCCTCGAGTACGAGGACCGGCTGGCGATCTTCGACTGTCTGATCATCTGCCGCTTCTTCCGGGACTACTACTACTGGGGCGAGTTGTCTACGATTGTCGAGGGTGCTCTGGGGCTGAAGCTGCAGGAAGCGGATCTGAAGGCGATCGCTGCCCGTGTCGCCCGAACGATCCGGGAGTTCAACCTCCAGGAAGGCATGAGGCCTGAGGACGATACGGTACCGGAGTTCTTCTTCAAACATCCCGTCGGCAGCGGCAAGGTCAGGCTGGACCACGATCATTTCGGGGAGTTGCTGGGCGACTACTGCCGACTGCGGGGCGTATAACCGGGGGTCGGAGGGTGTTGCTCACAGCCCCAATTCCTATCGTTTTACATAGGCCGGAAACCTACTCACCTTTTTTGTGATAAAACACGCCATGTTGACCCTTTGAAATGAAAGTACTACCCTTTTTTTTAAAAGGCATATCGTTATGTATTCTCATGAAAAAACAGTGCTGGAAAGGATCAGTTCATCTCTTAAAAAAAAATGCCCAGAGAATATTGTATCGGTATATGCATTCGGTTCACGAGTTAGGGGAGATCATGCAGAGGGGTCCGATTTTGATATCCTCGTAATCGTGAAAAACCGTTCCATTGCGGTCGAAGAAGCTATTATGCCGCCCTGAATGCCGTCAGGGCGCTGCTTATTCTCGAAGGCGTCAATCCCGAAACGCATAATGGTGCCATTACAACTTTAAGTTTACGGTTTATGAAATCCGGCCTATTGCCGGTAGATACCGCTGAGGCAAAAGATTCATTAGAAAAAGCGGAGTATATCCTTCATCAAGTAGATACAATCAGGAAAAAATTGATTGCCGATCTATTGCAGTGAATGAGATGATTGGGAGCACCGAGCCGGCCAACTGAAAGGAAGATTGCGATGTCTTCTTCCAGCCGAGAAACTTGCAAATGCCCAGTAGACTCTCATCCATCCCTGCGATTCGCAGCACTTTGGCATTACTACTACCGTATCACTTCTGCCGGTTTCTTCGTTGCCTCCGTACTCGGGGCGATCTGCACCGCCATGTCGGGGGTAGGCGGGATCATCGTGATTATCCGAACCAATGCCTACACCGAGACGATCGATTATAAGAGCTGCGCGAAGCAGATGCAGGGGATGAGTCTACAGGGCTATTTCGAAGGCTCGATGGTTCCAGCGCGGAAGTGTGAAAAGTCTCAGTTTCGCCTGACCGTTCCCCTGATTCGGTACAGTTACTAAAGCTCCGACTGCTGCAGACCTCTTAGGCGGACCAGGATATCAGGAGACTCTTTCAACTCGCACAGTGGTTGCAGCTGGGAGTAGATAAATTCCCAGTCGAGTTGGGAGCCGCGGCGTAGAATGATTCCCTCGATATCCGCCCAGTCGCGGGTTCGATCCGCGAAGGCTTTTAGAATTACCAGGTCCTCTGCGCTGCAGGTTCGTAGGATAATGCCGGGAATGAACTCGAAATCAGAAGCTCGTTCAACAACCCCCTTTTCATAGGGCAGCCCTCCAAGGGCAAGATCTATTCCGATTCTCGATTTTGATTGGAGCAAAAGGACCCTGTTTGCGAGGGCAAACTCTTCTGCGTTTTCGATTCGGGATTCATAATGTCGGGAGAGATCACGGATGAAGGATATCTCGTTGCCGAATCCCGTGAATAACGTACAGTCGATATCCTGGGTAACCCTGGGTTCACCCCAGCGCTGAAGTGCCAGTCCGCCTATAAAACAGAACTCCCATTCCCTGCTTTTGAAAAAGTCCTGTAATTCCCTGGCTACGTCAAAGAGATCGATCATTGCCTCAGCTTCTGAAACCAGCGCTGCTGTTCCACAAGCCCGGAGTACTGCGAGGGTTTAAAATGGATGCGACATGATTCGAAAGCGCGGGCGAGACGTTGTATTACCACCTTTGTCTCGATTCGCTCCAATTCGCTCTTCTTTAGCTTCCTGAGCAATGGTCCAGCGTTGCGCCATCCGATAATCCACTGCTTCGCCCGGCTTCGTTCCTTATCGTTCATGATCTTGCTGAGCTGATTATACCCCACAGATAGGGTTCACTCTACCAGACAAAATCCGTCCCCTGGAAAATCATCTGCATTTTGTGCTCCTTCAGCATTTCCGCCATCGCCGTGTCGGCGTGCGATCGATTTTATCGTCTGGAGGGGAATCCCCTCCAGGGGTCCTATGAAAAAGCCGCGAAGCGGAACATGCTTTGGCGGCTTTTCCTGTCGATGGGGAGGTATACCATACACCACTCCGACGTAGAGCTTTTATGGATGAGCAGGGAACGCAACGCGGAACTGCTCCGGCTAGCTGTAATTCGATGCCTTTAATGCGGCTATGCTATGCAACGCTCAACTGCTGATGTTCCGATGGCCGTGTCCATGTTCGAGATGTTCTGACGCGTGAACTTGCCGAGTTTTTTACCAAGTTCATCCTGGGTTAGATCGTGTAGCTCGCGGTAAATTCGCATATTCTCTCCAGGCGTAAGCTGTTTGCGGATATCGCGATACCAGTCACTTTTCGTGACTTCAACGAGCTCATCGTCTTCATTTTCGATCACTTCCACCACTCCGGTCGAATAGGACCTTTCTCTTCCAGGTCCTCCACCAGGTTAGCGAAGAGCTGTTGTTCCAGCAACGGCATCTTCATCACGCGACCATCCAAGAAACGCGACAAAATATCGGTTCAATTGTGTTCTTTGACACTCTCCTTGCCGGTGGTTATACTCATGGTATGAAAACAGCAATATCTCTTCCTGACTCGGTTTTCAGAGAAGCAGAGCGATTTGCTCATCGTTCCAAGAAATCCCGGAGTCAGTTGTACACCGAGGCGGTTACCGAATATCTCGCTCGCCATGCACCAGACGCAGTAACAGAGGCAATGGATTCCGTTTGTGATCGTTTGGACTCAGAAGATGACAAATTCACCACTATGGCTGCACAAAAGATCCTGAAGCGCGAATCATGGTAGCTGTCAGCCGTGGAGACATCTGGTGGGCCGACATATCTGAACCAATAGGATCAGCCCCGGGATTCCGGCGACCCGTGATAGTTATTCAGGGGGATCCAATAAATCGGAGTAGAATCGCGACAGTAGTATGTGTTCCGTTGACTAGCAATATGCAATGGGCGGATGCACCAGGAAACGTATCACTATCGGCCGGACTGACAGGATTACCCAAGGACTCTGTGGCAAATGTTTCTCAGATCGTTACTTTGGATCGGCGATCTCTCACCGAACGTATCGGAAAAATCCCGGTTAAGAAGATCGAGCTTATTCTATCAGGAATAGATATTATCCTTGGTAGGTACCCATCATAGAGTCCAAAATCCCGGTGTCGTGGTCGACACTGCGCGCCGCTGCCTCGGAACCTTTGCCTGAAACAGGGAGTAGGTGTAGAAGGCGTAGTAGTCAGGTTGGTCCAGGATGAACTCCGGAGACGACGGATCGGTGATGCGTTGGTACAGCCGCCGGTCCTCCTTGCTCAGCTCCTTCTCCGCTCCCGGCCACCGCATTTGCACCAGGGCGAGCAGGGCGTTGCGCATCCCTTCGTCGAGGGGTGCGTATACACCTCCGGAAAAGGGCTGAACCGAAGCATCAACGAATCCGGCCTTTTTCAGCCAGCCGAGGAGCCGCAGAAAATGGTATTCCGGCGGTTCGTGCTTTTTGAAAGGGGCTATCCCCGGCGTGGTTGCGTTCAGCAGTGCTTCCAAGCGGGGATAGCCAGGCAGGAGCTGCTGGGATGACCAGATCAGGATCAACAGCAAGCCACCTGGCTTCAACGTGCGGCGAAACCCCTGCAGCAGCTGTAGAGGCCGATTCACCGTATAACAGGCACAGTTGGCGCTCCAGATCCAATCGAACTCTTGATCTTCGAATGGCAAATCGTAGATGTCATCTTGGACCAGGGTCACGCGGTCCCCGAGGCCCCAGTTGCCCACATTCTTCCGTGCCTCTTCGAGGAACTCTCTGCTGATATCGAGGCCGGTGATATGTCCTTGCGGCCCCACGGCATCGGCAAGGGGCGGTACCTGGAGTCCTACACCACAACCCGCATCCAATCCACGGCTTCCCGTCGGGGGGTCTATGGCCTGCACGACCTTTCGTACCAGCGGCTCCTGAAGAGGATTGCTGAGGTACAGTTTTTCCATATACGGATCCGGATTGGGTGAAGGCATGCTCGATGCTCCTCGCTTTTTAGTGTGCCACAACAGGGGCTGCATATAAAGCTCCTTTTTCTTACTGGACCGCGACCATTACAACAACCAACAACCGTATAATAAGCGAGAAGAAATCGTTACAATCTAATATAGTCTGCAAATGGAAATTTCGAGAAACGGAGGACAGAGATGAGCTATACACCCTTTGAAAAACGCTACGAAACGATGAAGTACAACCGCTGCGGCAGAAGCGGACTGCAGCTGCCGGCGGTTTCTCTGGGATTGTGGAACAACTTCGGCGGCGACACCGTCACGGACAATGCCCGCCGCCTGATTTTCCGCGCTTTCGACCTGGGCATCACCCATTTCGACCTGGCCAACAACTACGGACCTCCCCCGGGCGCCGCGGAAACGAACTTCGGCAGTATCCTGGCAAAGGATCTGGCCGCCTACCGGGACGAGCTGATCATCTCCACCAAGGCGGGCTACGATATGTGGCCGGGGCCCTACGGGGAGTGGGGCTCCCGTAAGTATCTGCTGGCCAGTCTGGACCAGAGTCTCAAGCGTATGGGTCTGGAGTACGTGGACATCTTCTACACCCACCGCTTCGACCCGGATACTCCTCTGGAGGAGACCCTCGGCGCCGTGGCCACGGCGGTTCAAGCGGGCAAGGCTCTCTATGCCGGTATCTCCTCCTACTCCGCCCGAAAGACCGCCGAGGCCTCCGGGATCCTGCGGCAGATGGGCGTGCCCTGCCTGATCCATCAGCCTTCCTACTCGCTGCTCAACCGCTGGATCGAGGAAGGTCTGCTCGATGTCCTGGGAACCGAGGGGATCGGCTGCATCGTGTTCTCTCCTTTGGCGCAAGGCATGCTCACAGACAAGTATCTGAACGGCATCCCCGCCGATTCCCGGGCAGCCAAAGCGAGCCATTATCTGCCGGCGGCTTTCTTGGGCGAGGAAAACCTGGCCAAGGTTCGCGGTTTGAACGAGATCGCTCATAAGCGGGGA
>Ga0307380_10006100_pt1 | contig 15894 bp, 4 predicted proteins | sample UN3MG_FD_202239 | JGI IMG/M metagenome (GOLD analysis project Ga0307380, IMG submission 202239) | Soil microbial communities from Risofladan, Vaasa, Finland - UN-3 | ecosystem: Environmental > Terrestrial > Soil > Coastal area > Acid sulfate soil | place: Finland: Risofladan, Vaasa | collected...
GATCATCCGCTCCGTCTTACTGGTCGATGCGGAAACCCGCCAGCGCGCCGGCCAGCTCGAAACCCCCCGACCGTAATCCCCATACAGTCAGTGCCCACGGTGCGTCTTGACGCACCGTTCTCCTCCCTCGCTAGCGTCGTGCTTGGATTAACCGCTTCCTCACGGGCGCGGCTCTGATCGGCCGGCGACGCGCTGGCCGCTACGTGAAGACGTCCGCCGCGGGAGGCGGACGCTACATTTCGCTGCGTGGCTCGGCGGGAGCCGCAGCCCCCCGCCCCGCGGCGGGTCAGTGCCATTCGCCGTGCATGTACTCGTAGAGGTAGCGGATGGTCTCCTGCTGCTCGGCACCCTCGTCCTGGAGGATATCGCCAACGGAAATGATGCCCACGAGTCGCTGGTCATCCACGACCGGCAAATGGCGGATGCGCCGGCCGCGCATCACGCCGCGACACTCGGCGCGGCTGGTGCCGGGCGCGCAGCACGCCACGGGGGTGGTCATCACGTCGCGAACGACGGTCTCGGCCGGGGCGCGCTGCTGGGCGACGACCCGGTTGAGGATATCGCGCTCGGTGAAGATGCCGACGACCTTCTCCCCCCGCGTCACGACCAGCGCGCCGATGTGGTGATCGTTCATCACCTTGGCGGCGTCCATGGCCGTGGCATCCTCGGCGATGCTGAACACCGCCTTGCCCTTAGTCTCGAGGATCTGCTGTACCGTATGCATGCTTCACACCTCGCGGCCCGCGCGATGGGCACCGGGCGCCGGCGGGGGCCCGCGCGACAGCCGGCTTCGTCCAACCCCGTCCGTGACAAGGTGGAGTTATCCGCCGCCCAGCCATGCGCGTCAAGAGAATTGCCTGGCCTGAGGCGATTCCGGCGGTCTCCGCATGGCTGCTACGAAGCAGCCATGCCACCCAACGCCGCTGCCCATGCTGCGGGACTACTCGAAGAACTCGGCCGGTATCGGACGGCTGGCTTCGTTGTATTTGATCAGGGGAGCGAGGTACTCGCGGGCGAACCGCCGCGAGGCCCAGCCCAGATGGGTGCCGGTGGCCCCGTGACGCTTGAGGCGCTCGTCCCAGGCGACCTGGCGCAGGCGCTCGTGGTAGAGGGCCCGATCCTCAGGAGCGAGGGACTCGGGGATCTCGAAACCCACCGCGCCGGCCGAGAAGCCGTGCCGACGGTCGATCTGGCCGAACAACGCCGTACCCACCTTGAGGAAGCCCACATCACGCTTGGAGTAGAAGTTGCAGACCCCGACGTGTGTCCGCCGCAAGGCGATGGAAAGATCGTAGTCCGGCGACAGGGCGGGGGCCAACAGGATCGCCATGTCGATCTGCCGACCGGGCGGAAGGGCTTCGAGCGTCAGGACCGCGATTCCCCCGCCGCCGGAATGCCCGATCAGGTGCACCGGTCGGCCGGGATAGCGCTTGCGATAGGCCACGATCTTGTTGGCGAGCCAGCGGGCCTGTCGCCGATTGCGCTCGAGATTGGCGAGGTTGACGACCTCGCCGCCCGGGAACCCGACGGTCCAATCGTAGACCTCGATGGCCGAGGTGACGCCGCCTTCGTCCAGACCCAGCGCGATATTGCGATTCCAGGGGCTGCGGCCCTCGATGCCGGGCAGGATGTAGACCACGCCGCGCTGGTAGCGGTCCGCACTGCGGAAGTGGCCCGGGGTAGTGCAGCCGGCTGACAAGTGCAGACCGAGAAGGGAGAGCGACAGGAGCGCGCTCCGCCCGCAGCGGCGGAAGAGAGACGCGCCTCGGTATAAGGATCGAATCATGGCTTTCGGGGGCTACTATCGCGATGAGGAGTGGTTCGTCAACGCCTTGGCGGGCGTGTTACCTGCGGGCCAAGAGGTGCACGCGGCGTCGCCGGCCGGTGATCATGCGGGGGTAGGCAGTGACGATCGCGGCGGCCAAGGCGGCCACGAACGCGGTCCAGACCGACGAAGCGAGCAGCATCCACCAGGACTCAAACGGGGCATTGGCCCAGAAGTGCAGGTGCAGCCGATAGAGCGCCACGCCCGCCCAGGCCACCGGGAAGCCCACCAGCAGCCGCACCCACCATAGGTTCACGTTGACCATCGCGCGCAGGGCGGTGACCAGCAGGCCGGTCAACCCGAGCGCGAAGGCGTGAATGCCGAGCGCATCTGCGGCACCCAGATCCTGCACGAACCCGATGATCCAGGCACCGATACGGGCGTCGTGGACCGGCACGGTCAGGCCATACGCCAACGCCAGCACCAGGAAGAGGTCCACCCAGGGCAGATCGAACAGGCCCACGACCGCGGTCTGGAGCACATAGACGACCAGCAGCGTCAGGGCGAAGAGGCCCCAGGACATCAGGGCGTTTCCTTCTTCGTCGCTGGAACGTAATCAGCCGAGACGGGCACGCGAAACCGGCGTGCCGCGCCGGTCACCACGGTCTTATCCCTGCGCTCATAGCCGAACTCGATCTCGATCAGGCGACCCTCGAGTTCGACATTCGGCGGCCAGTTGAGCATGAAGCCGTAGAAGTAACCGGCAACGCCCTCTTTTCGGACGCGGTAGTTCAAGGCGGCGGACTCGTCGAATTCCCACATGTGGGCCAGGTTGCGGGTCGGCTTACGGTCCGGCCCGCGCTCGAGCGTGTACACCCACACGAAGATGGTGCCGGGGACGAACGCCCCTTTTTCGGTCTGCCCAGAAACGAAATAAACCGGTGCGCGGAAGCCGACCACCCGATCGGCTTCCCAAAGCCACGGCACGTTGGGCCAGAACTGGTGGATGGCGACGATGTCGTCGCGTGTCGGAATCGTGGTCGGATCGATTAGCTCCGGAGGGGAGAGGGGCTGGCCGCGCCTGCCAGTATCCGCGTAGTTTTCCCCCTGCTTCGGCGGCGCTTTGCAGCCGAAGCACAATACGACTGCGCCCAAGGCCAGGCCCAGCAACCCGCGTGTTTTCCACTGTTGGCGAAAACAAGCAATCATGCGAAACCAGCAATCATCCCGCTTCACGTTTGCCGAGAATGCGCCTCCATCGTGTACTACGGCCGACAGGAGCGTCGCCTGTTACGTGGCGATCAGCGAAACCGCCGCGTGATCGGCACGTCATACGAGTTCGGATCGACCTGCGTGCCGGCGTCCGCCGGTCGGTTCGACGCCGGTCCCGGCGGGCCATACGTATCTTCGTCGTCCGATAGGCCCTGGTCCTCATCCGTGCCCGGCTCGCTGGGGAAGGGGCCGAGCAGGTTCTCGTCCTCAAGCGGGACGCGCTCCTTGGGCTCGATCCGCAACCCCTTCATGAGCGGGCTGGTCAACACGTCGTTGGGCAGCGTGCCCGTCTCGTCCCGCACCTCGATCGAAGCCGTGCGGTAATCCTCGATGGTGCGGAGCACACGCGGCGTAAGCACGATCAGCAACTCGGTTCGCGAGCTGCTCTCAACCTGGCTGCGAAACAGCCAGCCGAGCCCCGGAACGTCCCCGAGGATCGGCACTTTCTGCTCCTGCTGCTCCTCCTTGGACGTGATCAGCCCGCCCAGTACAACCGTCTCGTTATCCTTGACGGTGACGGTCGTGTTGGCGTTGCGCGTGAAGATGATGGGCAGGTTCACGCCGCCACCCACATTCACGGTCGAGCCGGTGAAGTCGGAAACCTCCTGCTCGATCTCCATGCGCACGAAGCCGTCCGGGTTGATCTGCGGGGTGACGATCAGCTTAATCCCGGCATCCCTGTAGTCGGTCTGGACCTGGAGCTGCCCGCTGATCGTCGTCGTGCTCGCAGTGACGATCGGCACCTGAGTGGTAATGTTGATGGTCGCTTCCTGGTTGTCCATCGCCACGATCTGCGGGCGGCTCAGGATCCTCAGGCTGCTCTGGCCCTGAAGCGCCCGCAACAGGAAGTTGAAGTCACGCCCGGTGACCGTAAAGCTGAAGCCGCCCAGGCCGGTGCCGGCGGCGCCAATGTCCGTCCCACCCACGAAGTCGAACGTGGTGGTGTCGTTCAGCCCGGCCTTGGTGTATTGCAGGTCCTGGAAGGCGAACTCAATGCCCAGCTCGAGCGAGTCGTCCGTGGTCACCTCCAGGATCAGGACCTGGATCATCACCTGCGGCGGGGGTTGGTCGAGCTCGTGGACGATGTCCAGGATATCGCTCTCCATGCGCGGGTGCACGCTGATCACCGCGCGGTTTGCCTGTTCACTGGCAATGGCCCCGATCTTGCGTTCATCGCGGCGCTGCATGGACAGCTCCGGCCCCAAATCCTGCAAGCGCTGCTGTTCCTGATCGCTGAACTCGCGAAGCGAGCTCACTAGGTCCAGCGCCGGAATGTTGCGCGGCGCGTAAACGAACGTCCGGCGCTCCGCGATGGGCACCATGTCCAGACCGATGATCAGCTCTTCGACGAGGTCGAGATAGCCGGTCGTGCCGGCGGCAATGACCGAGTTGGTCCGCACGTCGGCGGTGAAGACAAGGTCCTGACGACCGCCTTCGCCCAGCCCCTCGCCCAGGACCAACTGCCGTTCCTGCCCTTCCTCGCCGGCACGCCCGCCGCGCTGCTCCGCCTGTTCAAACAGCTCCTTGAGCATTTCGACCATATCTTCCGCGTCGGCGTTGCGCAACGGGAAGACGCGGATCTTGGCGGCGTCGGGCGGGACGTCGATGGCCGCCACCAGCGACTCCATCAACACCATGCTCTCCGGCGGAGCCTCGATCACTAACGAGTTGGTGCGCAGGTCGGAGATCACCACAACGTCCTGGGTCATGGCTTTCATGGTCTCCACGCCGAGCTCCGGATGCTCCCGCTGATACACCAGCATGATGTGCTCGGCAGCATCCTGGCGCGAGCCGCCGCGGGTACCGCCGCCGACTGTTCCCCCGCGGCCTTCAAGGATGTTGGTCAGCAAATCACCCGCATCCTCGGCGTCGGCCTGCTCGAGCTTGAAGATTTTGAGCACGGCACCCTTGAGGGCCGCGGTCAGGTCCAGGCGGCAGATGAAGTCTTCGACGTCGTTCAGCAGTGCCGGCGGGCCGATCGCCACGACCGAGTTGGTGGTCGGGTCGAACGTGACCGTGAAATTGCCAACGTCTTTTTCAGCCTTGTCCTTGAATACCTCCTGTACGCTCTTGGACAGCTCCTCGGCGTTGGCGCGGGCCAGCGGGATGATGCGCGTCATCCGCCCTACCTCGGACGGCCGGTCCAAAACCTCCACCCACCGCTCAATCAGCACCATGTCCTCGTGTGACGCCGCCAGCAGCAGGCTGTCCGACAGCGGGTCGGCCGCGATGTGCATCGGCGTCCCGGTGAGCTTGGAGTCCTGCTGGCTGAGGCTCTTGTCAATCATCTCCTGCAAGAGCGTGGCGATGTTGGGCGCACTGTTGAGCCTGACCTTGCGCACCTTGAACTCGACTGTCGGGTCGAAGCTCCGATCGAGCTCGTCGATCAGCGTCTCGGCCTCGGCCAGGTAATCGCGCGTGCCGGTGATCATCAGCGAGTTGCTGCGTGCGTCGGCCGTGACGTAGAGGATGTCCTTGGACTCCGCCTGCGTCTTGCTGACCGCATCTCCCTTCCGGTCGAAGACCTCCTGGAGCATGCCCTGTAGTTTCATCGCGTCGGCATATTCGAGGTGGCGGTAGCGCGTGTCCACCACGCGGTACATCTCGGCCTCGTCGAGCCGAACGGCCAGGTCCTCGACCATTCGGAAGACCTCGTCCGTCGCCAAGATCACCAGCGAGTTGGACCGGTCGTAGGGCACAATGATCGCACTGTCGCGGGCCACGTTGTCCTCGCCGCCCAGCGCGTCGGCGCGCTTGTCCAGCAGGTCGGTCAGCTTCTCTTCCAGCGTCGAGGCCTGGATGTTCTTGAGCGTGATCACGTGCGGTTGCATGGCGATCTCGCCACTCGGCCGGTCCAGTTCGTTGATCAGCCCGGCTGCCAACAGGACCGCGTCCTTTCGCCCGATCACAAACACGCTGTTGCTGCGCGGGTCGTGCGTGACGGTCACGTTATAGGGCAGGCCCTGGGCCGCCAGACCGGGCGGGACCGGCGGCAACTCGCCCGTTGGCAGGTCCTTCTCCGACGGCCGCACCAGGGCCTTCCTACCCTCGTCGAAGATACTCTGGAGCAGCTCGGCCACCTGCTCGGCCTTGCCGTACTGCAACGGGAACGACTTGACGTCGATCTCGGCCCCGACCGGGAGCGTGTCAAACACGGCCACCAGCTCCTGCATTGATTCGTTGTTCTTCGGCGTCGAGAAGATGATCAGCGAGTTGGTGCCCTTCTCGGGGATGAGCCGGATCGGTTTCTCCAGATCGATTTCCGCCAGCACCGCGCCGTCCGGCGCCGTCAGCCGCAGTTTGCGGACCACCGGCACGCCGGGCTGCCTGGCTCCCGCCGCCTGACGAGCCGCCTCCTGCTCGGCCTCGATCAGGTCGGTCAGCACCTTGGCGATTTCCTCGGCATTCCCGTTCTTCAGCCCGACGATCACCATCTCGCTGAACGCGCCGAAGCGCTCCTCATCTGGCGAAATCTCGATATCGATCGCCGAGATCAGACTCTCGATCTCGGTAATGTCGCTCGGCGTACCGACAACCAAAATGGCGTTCGAGCGGTCAATCGCCTCGATCGACGGCTGGGCATTAGCCGGCAAGTCACGCATCTTGATCAGCTTCTCGATCACCGGGTTCAACTGCGCCACCGCTTCCACCGCGCGCATGTACGTCAGCGGCACCGTCTTGAACTGCGTGCCCTCGCCCGTGTCGATGTCCAGCGCCGCGACCAACTCCTCTATCATCTCTATGTTTGTCTTGGAAGCGGAGACGATCAGCGAGTTACTGCGCGCCTCGGCGGTGATACTGAACTGGTCCGCCGGCCCGGGCCGCTGTGTGTACTGCTCGGTGCGCGAGCGAACCATTTGCTCGATGATCGGCTGCAACACCGTCGCTTTGGCGTGCACCAGCGTGTACACCGCGATCTCGAACCGCGGGGCATCGAGCTCCATTTTCTTCAGCAGGTCCGCAATAAACGCGACGTCGTCCGCATCACCGGTGATGACGATCCGGCGGCTGTCGAGCACCGTGGCCGTCACCTCGCCGCGCAGCCCGCCTGTTACCGGCGGTCTTTGCGGCAATGTGGTGGGTTGCTCCGCAGACTCTGCAGGCTCTTCCTGCGCCGCCCGCTCCTGGCGACGTTGCTCCGGTTGCCGGCGCTCCCGTTGCCCGCGTTCCGCGGCACCGGCCCTCTGCTGCGGGCGACGCCGCTGCGGCCGGGCCTGTTCCTGCTCCGCGTCCGGATCCTGCGGTTCGTCCACGCTTTGAGCAACGAGAGCCTGTGTGAGCAGCGGCATCGCGATCAGTGTGCCGACGAACGGCTCGCCGTACGTCGCCGGTATGACCGCAGCGTCGTTGCGAAGCTGGCGCGGCAGCGGGCTCCACAGCATGGCGCGCTGCCGACGCCGGCTTCCGCGCGTGCTTCCGCCGCCGCCCGAGGAGCGCTGCCGTGACGGCGTGCTCCGGCGTATCGACCCGCCGCGCGACGAACCGCCGCGATTCTCTTGCAGATAATTGATGACCTCCACAGCGCTATCCGCCGAGAGGTTCTCAAGCTCCAGCACAATCGTCTTCGGCTGGAAAACGTCGAGCTCCTGAAGCTGCTGAACCACCGTCTTGACGATCGCGTACTGCGCCGGATCGCCCGCCACCATGATCACGTTCGACTCGGGATTGGCCTCCACGGTGATCAACCGCGGCTGGCGACCCTGACGCTCGGCCAGAAGTTGCTCGCTCTCGTTGACCAGTCGCTCGACCTGTACGGCTAGCTCCTGAGCGTCCTGCCCCCACGGGACGGCGATCAGGTCGAACTGGTTCATGCGGGTGTCCGACGTGTCGAAGCGGGTGACCAGCTCCTCGACGTGGCTAATCTGCCTAGCCGAGCCGTAGACGGTGATCGTGTTGTTGTTGTCGTTCGGCAGGACCTGCAAGCCGCGTCGGCCGGCCTCGCCACCGCGACCCCGACCACCACGAACGTCCGCCTGCGGTCCGGTCTGATCCAGGAAGGGCTGAATGTAGCTGATCAGTTGCGAAGGCAACGTGTTCTCGACGGTGAACGTGGCGAACTGGAGGTACTCTGCCGCCGCGTTGTCCATCTTTTGGATGACCATCTGCTCGACCCGCTCGATGTCCTCGGCGCGCCCGTAGACGATGACGGCGTTTGTGGACGGCTCGGCGATGGCCTGCACGTCCAGGATCACCCCGCCGCCCATGACACCGGACGTCGTGCCCCGGCCCTGCCCGCGGCCGCCGGACATGCGCCCGCCACCCGCCGCACCGCCGGAGGCGAACGCATTGATCGCGTCGGCGACGTTTTCGGCCGGCACATTGTCGAGCACGAAGACGTGGAACTGCTTCTGCACGTCGGCGGGCGTGTCGATATCCACCGCCGTCAGCACCTCCTCGATGAACAGAAACGTCTCGGCCGAGCCGACCACGATGACGCTGTTGGTCCGTGGGTCGGCCATGGCGGTGAACGCATCGATGTCGAGTTCGCCTCTGCCGCCGCTGGTCATCCGCGATATCTGCATCATTTCCAAGAACGCGGACTTGACGGAATCGACGACGACCTGGGCGTCGGCGTGCTTGAGCGTGTAGCGGCGAATCTGGAACTGCTCGCTGGGCGTGTCGAGCACCGCGACCAGCTCGACGATCTCCTCGAACAGCTTCTCCGGAGCACGGACGAGCAGCTTCTTGGCGTTGTCGTCGCCGAGAATGACTACGCGTCCGCCGGCGGCGGCTTGCCCACCACCACGTTGGCCACGCTGTCCGCGACGACCGCCGGCAGGCATCGCGCCGGCCTGCCCGCCGAAGAGCTGCATCAGCTTGTCGGCCAGCTCCTCGGCGTCGGCGAATTTGACGGGAATCTCCTGGAATGCGCGCTGGCTGCGCTCATCAAGCTCCTTGATCTTGGGCATGATGATGTCGCGCTTGTCGAGCGGACCCCAGACGATAATCGTATTCGTGGCCGGCTCGGCGACGATGCGTATGTCCGCCCCGTCCGCCTGCTGGCCCGGGCGGCGCCCCGCACCGGCCCCGGTGCCGCCGTAGATCGCCTCGACGACAGCGGCGATCGACTGCGCGTCGCCCCACTGGCAGAGGTACGTCTCGGCGTCGTTGATGACACCCTCTATGTCGAGCGCGCGAATCTGCTCCTCGACGATGGGGACGTCCTTGGCCTCGCAAGTGAAGATGATCGTGTTCACGCGCGGGTCGCCGGAGATGGTGACCGGCCCCAGCGCGCCGGGCGACGTTACGCGGCCGCCGCCGCGCGGTCCGCGGCCGCCGCCACCTTCGGCACCGGCGAAGATCTCCTGCAGCAGCGGCAGCACGTCATCCACCTTGGCCTTCTCGAGTCGGTGATGGTTGATGACGATGACGCCGTGGCCCTCCAGCCCCTCCAGCTCGTTGATGACGTTCTCGATGATCTTCATCACCTCGGGCGGGGCGGACACCATCAGCGAATTGGTCACGGCGTTGGGCACGATCTCGACCTGCTCGATCTTGGCGCCCCCACCCTCGGTCCCGGCAATCGAGACCATCTGCTGTTGCAGCATCTGCATGAGCTGCTGCTGCTGGTTTCCGCCACCGCCCCGCAGGCCGGCAAACGGGTCGCGCCGGCTGCGGGCCTGTGTGATGCCGAGGATCTCCTTGATGTTCTGGGCCGTTTCGTTCGCATCCAGGTTCTTGAGCGGGAAGACTCTGATATCGACCTTGCCAGGTTGAATGTCCAGCTCCCACAGCAACTGGCGAATTTCGGGCAGGTCGGACTCGTCACACTTGACGATCAGGTAGCTGTGGCCGGGGTCGGTGGCGATGCGGACGCGTTGTCCGCCGCGCGTCGTGCGATCGCCGGTCTGGCGGCCACCGACCATCCCGCGCAACTGCTCCATCAAGCCGCCCTGCTGCTGCTGACCGCGGCCCTGCTGCCCTTCCTGGCCCCGCTGGCCGCGTTGCTGCGGCTGCTGTTGCTGCTGCGGCATGCGGATGACCTGTCGCTCGTTGAACATGCGGTCGAGGATCTGGGCGGCCGCATTCACGTCACCGAAGTTGAACTTGAAGATGCGGATCACCTCGCCGACGCCCAGGTCCTCTTCCAGCAGGTCCATCGCCTCCTCGATCTCGTCCACCTGGTTCTTGGGACCGCTGAGGACGATACGATTGTCGGCCAAGACCTGAACGCGCACGCGCTCGCGTTGCAGCGGCGGTTCCTCAGCCTGTGCCGTCGGGCGGCGCGCACCCGTCCCGATCGGCGTCCGGGGCGCGGCACCTTCTTGTTCCGTCTCCTGCGATGGGGCGTCGGCCACAGCGTCGTCACGGCGTTTCCCGCGGGCCTTCTGCGGATCCTGCTCGTCAAGCTCCTGGAACCACCCCGCAAAGACTGACGGGTCGAGCAGGTAGGGATGAACGTCATCGCCGACCGTTCGGGCGTCGGGGGAGTCGTCCTTGGGGCGCAGCTCCTCGACGATCGTCTCGCGCCGCGACACGCCGGCCGGGCGATCGACCTCGACGCCCAACTCCCGCAGTTTCAGGTATTCCAACACGCGATCGATGTCGTTAACCCGACGCTGGACGATGACCGTCTCGACGCGGGCACGACGCTCGAACTGGCGAATCAGGTTCTCGATCGCCGGGAACTCGCTCGGGCGACACTTCACGGTGATGTACTCGCCGAACCAGTCGGCCTGCACGCTCGGGCCGCCGCGCTCCTCCGGCGGCAACATGTCCTGCACGTCGTAGGCGATGTCGTAGGCGTCGCCGCGGTAGATAGTAATGAAGTAGAGCTGTCGGCCGCCGGACAGCCCGAACTCGACTCCCTCTTCGGGTTGCTCGTCAAGCTGGGCGATGAAGGCCTCGACCTGGCGCATGAGGCGTTTGTTGGCGGTGACGATCAGGCGGTTGTAGTAGTCGTCCTCCGTGATGGTGACGCGGTCGGTCGGGCTGGGGCCGCGACCACCACGCCGACCACCGCCAGCGGCGCCGAACACGCCGTTCAACGCGTCGGCCACCTCCATCTTGGTCGCGTACTCCAACTGGAAGATCTGGAGCTCGGGCACGTTCACGCTGTTGATCTCCAGCTCCTTGATCAACTCCTCCACCTCGGCCACGTCCTTGGGCAGACCGGCAACGATGATCGAGTTGCTGCCGGCATCGGCGATGATGCGCACCTTCTCCGGCGCTCCGCCGCGGCCGCGGGGGCCACCGACGAACTGTTGGACAGTGTCTCTCAGCGTCAGAGCCAATTGCGTCACGTCGGCCTGCTCCAGTGGGATGATGTGGACGATCTCGCCGGTCTCGACGTCCTCGTCCATCATGCGGATCAGCTCAGCGGCCAGCTCCTGATAGTCCGGCGGGGCGAACACGAACAGGCGGTTCGTGGCCGGCTCCGAGAAGACCGCCGTCTTGAGCTGCATCGAACGGCTGCGGGCGGGGCCTTCGCGCTCAGCGACCTTGGCCTTGAGCATCTGATCGAGGTGCTGCTGTACCTGGTCGGCGCGGGCGTTCTTGAGAACATAGCTCTTGGTGGTCGCGGTGTCCCCTTCGCCCAGCGCCTCGATCTGGGTAACCAGCCCGTCGATGAACGGCAGTTGGTCGGCCGGCGCCATCACCACCAGCGTGTTGGTGGTCGGCTCGGCAAAAGCGCCCGGCTGCATCTGGCCGCGACGCTGGACCGGACCCAGACTCCGCAGGAACATCTGCACCTGCCAGGCGACCTGCTGGGCGTCGAGCAACCTCAGCTTGTACAGCTTGATCTGCAATTCGTTCGGGTTCTCAGCGTCGATCTGGACGATGAGCTTCTCGATCTCGGCGCGTTTCTTCGGCGGCGCCTTGATGATCAGCATGTTGTTGTTGACCGTGACCTGAACCTCCTGCTTCTCGGTACGGCCCCGGCCCGCGCCCCCGAAACTGCCGGCCCCAAACATCTGGTTGATCATGTTCGCCGTCTCCCACGGGTCGGCGAACTGGAGCACGATGGTCACGGGCGTCTCGTCGATTTCCGCCATGGCGGTATCGATCCGCGTGATCTCCTCTTCCAGAACCTTGCGGTCGGCCTCATCGCCGCCGTAGGCCAGCACGGTATTGGTGATCGTTTCCGGTGTAATGGTAAGTGGAATGTAGGACTTGTCCGCGCGGCGCTGGGCGGCCTTGTCCTGGAACAGCGGCCGCAGCGTGTTGCAGACGAGGCTGGCGTCGGCGTTGGTCAGCGGGATCGAGCGCAGCTCGCCTTCGACCATGTCGGGCGGGACGTCGAGACTGGCCAGCACCTTCTCGGCCTCGGCCTGGACCACCTCGGGCGCGGTGACCGCGATGCGGTTCGTGCGGGTGTCCGGCACCACGCTGAGCTGCTGCTGCGCCCGGCTGCCGCGCGTCTGCATGATGCGCGGCTGGAGGATCTGGTTGAGCGTGCCCACGATCTCGTTCGCCCGCGCGTAGACCAGCTCGTAGAACTTGGTCACCGGTGTCCGGTCGCCGGTCCCCTCGGTGAACTCGGCAATCAGCTCCTCCACCTTGGACATCTGCTCCTGCGGGACGGCGGCGATCAGCGTGTCCGTCTGCGGATAGGCCGACACCGAGGCACGAGCCTGTTGCCGGCTGCGCGGCGAAATCGTGTCCAGTATCCGCTGAATCTGAGCCGCCAGGTTGTTCAGCTCCCAGCTCATCCCCGGCAACACGAAGGTCTTGACCACGATCCCGCCGGTATCCACCACGTCCAGCTTGGCGATCAGGCTCTTGACGTCTTCGAGCTTCTCTCTCGGGGCCTGCACGAGCAGGTTCGAGCCGACCACCTGCACGTTCACCTCGCTCTGCATGTTGCGGCGCGTGCCCCACTTCATGCCCGACTCGGTGAACGCGTTGCTGATCACGGTAACGATCTGCCACGGATCGGCGTATTCGAGCTTGATCAGCTCCGGATCGGTCTTGCGGACGATCGCGCCTTCGTCGATCTCCTTGGCCTTCTGCTCGATCCTTTCGAAATCCTCATCCGAAGCGGTTACCAGCAGCGAGTTCGTGATCGGCTCGCCCTGAATGCGCACTTCGATCTGCGAGGCGTCCGTCGCCCGCCGCTGCGCCGCCCGCGTGCCGAAGAAGCTCTGCAGGATGCCCGCCACGGTGCCCGCGTCGGCATACGCCAGCTCGATCGTGCGGATGCGGCCTTGATCTTCCTTCGGCTCCACGTCGAGCTGAGCGAGCAACTCCTCCAGGTCCGGCACGATCTTCTCCGGCAGATAGCAGATCAGGCGGTTCGTACGCGGATCGGCCATGATTTGCAGGTTCTGAACGGCGCGCGTGCTGCGGCCCTCGCGGTTGAGCTTGTTGGCCAGCATGTTCTGAATCTGCCCGGCGGAGGCCCCCGCGTTCAGGTATTTCAGCTCGATGAACTTGGTGACGGTCTTTTCCGCCTCGAACAGCCCCTTGAACTTCTCCATCATGGCTTCGATCTCGGGGAACTGCTCGGTCCGCGCGGTTACGATCATCGTATCGGCCTGCGGATACGGCGTGATCGTCACGCGCCGCTCGCGCTCGCCGATCTTACTGTTGACCGCGTTGGCGACCTGGGCGGCCAGCGCGTAAACCTGATTGCCGATGCCCAGTAGCTCATAGCTGCGCACCTCGACTTCGTCCTTGATCTGGTCCAGCCGCGTCGCCAGTTCCTCGATCTCGGCCATCTTCTCAGCCGGAGCCTGCACGACCAGGCTGCGGCCGGCAATGATCGAGAAGGAGATGTCCTGACCGCGGCGGTCGCGCTGCCCGCGGCGCGGCGCAAACTGAGCATTGAGGATGCCGAGCACCTCCCACGGGTTCGCGTTCATCAGGTCGACGATCTTCAGCTCGCCGCGGGCGGTGACGGCCTGCTCATCAAGCTCCTTGGCCCACTTCTCGATCTCCGCGAAATCCTCCTTGTTGGCCGACACGATGAGCGAGTTGGTCATCGGTTCGACGCTGATTTGCAGCGTCCGCGTCTGGCGCATCCGGTCGCGCAGCACGTTGTTGAGGATGCCCACCACCGTGCCGGCATCCGCGTTCTCCAGTGGGATCGTGTGGATCTGGCCCTCGGCCGTCATCACCTGATCAAGCTCCGCGATGAGCGACTCGGCCATCGGAATCACGAACTTGGGCGCATTGATGACCAGGCGGTTCAATCGTGAGTCCACCGTGATGCTCACACGGCGTGCCACATCGGCCCCACGCGTCCGTGTCAGTTGCTGGCTGAGCAAATTGCTCACCTGCCCGGCAATGTAGTTCGCGTCGGCGTTCTGAATCACCACGAACTTCTGCTCCGGCGTCAGGTCCGCCGTCTCAGCCTGATACTCGGCGATACGCTGATCGATCTCCGCAAACTCATCCTTGGGCGCACTCACCAGAATCGTTTCGGTTACCGGATCGGCGGCGAACACGGACCGCAAGCGGTCCGGCCGCGGCGGCTTGTTCGCGAAGATCTGAGTCAGGCTGCGCGCCAGCGTGTTCACGTCCAAACCGGGCAGCTTGTAGGTCTTGGTATCGACCGGGCTCACCGGCGCCTCCGGCGCCGGCACGTCGTACTGCTCCAGCCAGCCCACCGCCAGATCCACCGCGACCTGCGGGGCGTTGATGATCACCCGGTTCGTCCGCGGCTCGGCCGAAACCACAATCTGCTGCGCCGCACTGCGGCCGTACTGCTTCGTGATCGCGGTCACCAACTGGTCACGCAGTTGCGGCGCCACTTCCGACGCCTGGGCGTGATGCAACTCGCGGAACTCGACCTTCGTGATCATCGGCTTGTACGCTTCCTCGTACTCCTTCAGAAGCTGTTCGAGCTCCGCCTCCACGTCCTTGGTGTAGGTCAACAGAATGGTCTCGCTCGACGGATCGGCGTCGAACCGCGCCACGATTGATTGCTGGCGAGCCTTGATGCTGAACGCCGAATTCAGCTTGGCGGCAATCTGATTGACGTCGGCCCCGGCCATTTTGATCGTCCGGATGGTGATTTCGCGCCCTTTCGGATCGTCGAGCTGCGCGACGAACGTGTCGATTTCCGCCAGCTTGTCCTTCGGGGCCTCCACCACCACCTGGTCGCCGACTACGACCGCCTTGACCTGCGTGCCCACCGATCGACCGCCGAAGCGGCCCCCGCCACCGTAAATCTGCTGAACCGCGCTCGCGATCGCCTGCGGCTGGCCGTAGCGGGGCGTGTAGAATTTCCGTTCAGGAAGCTGACCGCCGACCTTCTCGTCCATCTCCTTGGCGAACGCCGTGATCCGCTCCAACGTGGTCTTGTCCGCCCGGATGATGAGCGAGTTCGTGACCGGCTCGGGTACCACACTGTTGCCCCCGGCCACGAAGCGGCCCCGCCCGCCCGGTTGATCGAGCAGCGGCTGAGCGTACTGCGAAACCTGCACCGCGTCGGCGTGTTGCAGCGGCAGGATCACCAGCGGTTTGCCGGCCGACTCGATGTCCATCGACTTGACCAGCGCCTCGATCTCCTCCAAGGCCGGCTGGATCGCTTGCACGTAGATCGTCTCGCCCTCCGCCGCCATGAACACCGGCGAACGTCCCAGTGTCGGGTGCGTGTAGGTGCGGTAGAACATTTGCAGCGTGTTGGAGATCGTCTGAGCGTTGCCGTTCTCAATTGCGAAGCTCTTGATCTCGGGCGTATTGCTGATGGCGTTGCTGTCCCAAAGTCGGATGGTCTCCTCGACCTTGCTCCATTCCTCGTCAGAGCAGAAAACGATCAGGATCCCGGCCTCATCAAGCGGGATGACCTGGGGAGTCGCGGTCGTTCGGACACTCCGGCCACGTCGACCCGGCATACGTGGGCCGCCCCCGCCGGCACTATCCAGCAGCGGCAGGACGATCTGGGCCACGCGGCTGGGCGCGATATTCTC
>Ga0307380_10006101_pt1 | contig 15892 bp, 8 predicted proteins | sample UN3MG_FD_202239 | JGI IMG/M metagenome (GOLD analysis project Ga0307380, IMG submission 202239) | Soil microbial communities from Risofladan, Vaasa, Finland - UN-3 | ecosystem: Environmental > Terrestrial > Soil > Coastal area > Acid sulfate soil | place: Finland: Risofladan, Vaasa | collected...
CCGCTCCTACGAACTTGCCACCGGTGCGCTGCCCGATTCGCTCAATGTTCTCGTTCCCGATTTCATCGAAGCCATTCCGATCGACGACTACGACGGCAAGCCGCTACGCTACTCGCCGCGGGAACGCGCTGTTTACTCGCAATTGAGCAGACCTGGATCACGCAAGGAAAGCATCTGTTACCACATTGGAGGACGAGCTGTCTGCTCGACGCGATGGGACTGTGATGATGCGGAACAACTGGAAATCACCTTCTACAATACTGACCTCACGGCCACTTGGCTTGTGTACTCTCACGATGACCTGCAGACAGTCATACAAACAGTAATCGCGCCGGCCGACGGGACAGTGGTTACGTTGACAGATGACGAGGCGCACGTTGAAGACGACCAGGGCTTCGTCCACGTGCCCGGCGCGGGCGTGTACCTGTACGACCCCGCAGCACGCGCATTCAAGTGCCTCGCGGAGAAGGTTGACGCCGCAATCATGACCGCCGACGGCCCCGACGCCGCCCGCCGGGAATATCTGCTGCGGCTGCTCGGGGCCGCGAAGGCTCCGCCGCAGCCGTAGAAAGCAGACAGGGCCCGGCAAGCCGTGCCCCTACGCGGCGGGCGTCCTGCCTTCTCAGGCAGGTTTCGCCCGCACTGATGCCTGGGATCGCGGGCGTCCCGCCCGCACCCTCAAAAATTCCCCTCCTCACAAGCCCGCAAGGGCGACAGTCTTCCAGCCATGGCCTTCAGGCCGTGGAACAAGCCATTGCCTTCAGCCCGTGGATCATGTTTTCCCGGCAGCTCTTCCTTTCCTCTTGCAAGCCGGCGTGCCTTGCGCTATACTTGCAAGCGTAAGTCAGCAACCCATTTCGGGACGCTGCAAGCTGCATTTCGGGCCGACACTGAACCGTGCGCCCGTTCGCACAGCTTCCGGGAAGATCATTGGCGAAGGTAGTGAATGAATCCGAAAACAGCCGCAATAGCCGTTGTTACGCTTGTATACGTGTTTCTCGTCATCAGCAAGCGCTACCGCGCGTCCGCGCTGTGGGTGGGCGTGCTGGTGCTGGCGCTTCTGGGGATTTACGCCGCCGATGCGGACGCCGGATTCACCGAGCGAGTCGAACAGACCGTCGGCACCATATTCGGCCTCATCAACTGGAACGTGATGGGCATCTTCACGGGCGTGCTGATCGTCGCCGAGTTTTTCATCATCACGAAGGTTCCGATCCTCCTTTCAGACATCCTGATCGACCGCTCGCGCAACGTGGCGCAGGCGATGCTGCTGGTTTGCGCGCTGACGAGCGTGGTGTCGATCTTCGTCGAAAACGTGGCCGCGGTGCTTATCATCGCTCCGCTCGCGCTGCAGCTTTCCAGGCGGCTGCAAATCTCGCCCGTCGCCTTCCTCACCGGCATCGCGATATCGTCGAACCTGCAAGGAACGGCCACGCTCGTGGGCGACCCGCCGAGCATGATCCTCGCGGGCGAGATGGACCTCAACTTCAACGACTTCTTCATCTACATGGGCCGCCCGAGCATCTTCTTCGCCGTCCAGGTAGGCGCCATTTTCTCCTTCGTGGTGCTGTGGCTGTTTTACCGGAAATACGATCAGCCGACTGTGTACGTCGAGAAGGAGCGCGTGACCAGTTGGGTGCCCACGATCCTTTTGGCCGCGATGATAGTTGTGCTGGCGCTCGCACCGGTGCTGGAAGACATGCACATCAATATGCCGGCCGGCCTGATCTGCATGGCATTCGGAGCCGTAACGCTGATCTGGGCGGCTAACCATGACCGCCGGCAGACATGGCGCGTCATCCGGTATTTCGACTACCCGACCGTGGGCTTCCTGATGGGTGTGTTCGCGCTCATCGGCGTGCTGAGCCTGCCGCAGGTGGGCGTGATCGACGACATCCGCGGATTCATGATGCGGCTCGTAGGCGACAGCCGGGGGCTTGCATTCCTGGTGATCGTCGGGTTCTCGGTGGCATTTTCGGCGTTCATCGACAACGTGCCTTACCTCACGGCGATGCTGCCGGTGGTGAAATCATGGACCGGCTCCGACGATCCGCTCCTGGCGTTCGGGCTGCTGCTGGGCGCCTGCCTGGGCGGCAACATCACGCCCATCGGCGCCGCAGCAAACGTCGTAAGCGTGGGCATCCTGCGCCGCGAAGGACACGTTGTCGGGTTCTGGGAATTCGTGAAGATCGGCCTGCCGTTCACCCTGGCCGCAACCATTCCGGCTGGCATCTTCATCTGGCTGATATGGGGGTGAATCTCAGCAGGGCCGCTGCTGTCGGGGCGTCCGGCGTTGGATTGGGATCAGGCGTAATATGAGAAGGTTCTTCTCAGCTCTCGGCGAAAAACTGCGCTCCCTGCGCGACGGTTACCACCGCAGGAAGTACATCCTCATCGCACGGTTGGCCGGCCGGGGCGGAGCACACGACGACCTCTCCAAACGCGGGCTGCTGCTGATCCAGATCGACGCCCTCCCATACGAAACGCTGTGCTCGGCAATGGAGCGCGGCTACCTCCCCTTCCTCCGGCGCGAACTGCTCCGGGGCAACTTCCACCTTCGCAAGTGGTACAGCGGCATACCCAGCAACACACCGTCCGTTCAGGCCGCGCTGCTTTACGGCAACAACAACGACATCCCCGGTTTCCGCTGGTACGAGCGCGACCAGGACCTTCACATAAACTTCAAGAACCCCCTGAACGTCGGAGTGGTCGAAAACCGCCTCAACACACTATACCCGGGGCTGCTGGACGGCGGCAGCAGCTACTCCAACATGTTCAGCGGCGGCGCTTCCACCAGCGTCGCCACGCTCGGCACATTCGCCAGCGTCAACATCGCCAGGCGGCTGCGCGGCCTCCAGATTTTTATGCTCGTACTGACCAACTTCCTCACCGTGCTGCGCACCGCTTACTACACCATCAAGGAGTTCCTCATTGAACTCAACGACTGGTTCTATGCCCTGCGGCACGGTTTGATACAGCGCGGCGAATACCTTTTCCCCCTGTACCGCATACTTATGAACGTGTGGGTGCGCGAGGTGATAACCATAGGCGTTCTGACCGATATCGCACGCGGCACGCCCTCGATCTATGCTTCCTACCTGGCATACGACGAACTCGCTCACCAGCGCGGCCCGCTGTCCAAGTCTGCGCTGGCTTCGCTGAAAACCATCGATCACAGAATACGCAAAATAGTCCGCCTCGCAAGGCGCCGGATTCTCCGCGAATACGACATATTCGTCTTCTCCGACCATGGCATAACCGCTTCGATGCCCTTCTTCTACCTGTACGGCCAAACTCTCGACAAGTACGTCGCGGAGCTGGTCGACGACAACGTCATGGCCTACCAGCACGAGCACACCGGCGAGTCGCAGGTGACATACGCGCGCATCCTCGCACTGAGGCTCGAGGCATACGAACGCGAGCTTATGCACGGCGCGAGGGCCATTGTCAAGGCATTCAGAAGAATGCTCGTGCGGCGCATCGAACGCGACCAGGAGATGCGAAATCAGCAGCGCACGGAGGATGATGTGATCGTAGCCGTGTCAGGCCCCCTCGCCCACATCTATCTTCCCGGCGGCGAGCGCCTCGACGAAGCCCGCGTAACCGAACGCTACCCCAGGCTCATAGACGGCCTCGTCAGCCACAAGGGAATCAGCGTGGTGATTACCCGCCGCGGCGATACCGTCGCGATTCGATCCAGCGAAGGCAGCGCGATAATCGATACCCGCGGCTTCGCCATCGCAAGCGAAGGCGATCCGCTGCCGGGTATCGAGCCGAAACAGCCTGCATTCCGCGACATCCGCCGGCTGCTCGACATGCACAACGCAGGCGACGTTGTCGTCTTAGGCACAAACACCGGCCGCTACACCGTGAACCTCGAGGAACAGATGGGCGCCCACGGCGGGCTGGGCGGCCTGCAGAACTCCGCATTCCTCATGTACCAACCAGACGCCGTCCCGCCGGGAGTAATGGTCGACAACATCGACAGTTCGCGCAAGCTGCACCAGGTGTTCAAGGCCGCCAGGAACCGCGAGGAGATCAGCCGGCAGCAAGCGAGTGTGAAACACGCCTGACCGGCAGTCATTATGCAGAGCATCAAATGGTAAATTGTCATCGCGATTGATCTATAAGCCCCCGTTGCCCGCCCGCTCTGCTGGGATCGCACAGGCGACCGCCGGTCGCCCCGCCTCGCCCGCATCCTCCAAATCCCCTCGTTACAAGCCCGCCCGCTCATCCTTCCAGGCATACGCCGGCCGCCGCCAAGGCTTCCCGCAATTCATCTGAGCTTAGCTCGCGCGTGCCGCATTTCTTCGCTGCGCACAATGCTGCCGCAGTGCCCGCCGCTTCGCCCTGGCCCATGCAGCAAACCGTGTTTCGCGTCGACATATGGGCGTCGTGATCTGAAGTGATCATCATCCCGGCGGCCAGCAGATTGTCGAACCCGCTCACGCGCAGCGCACGATACGGCACGCCGTATGTATCGCCACGCCCCACCTGGAAGCGGGGCGCCGCGTCGTGGAAGCCGTAAACCATCACCTCGTCGTCAAAATGCTTCGCACCGAGCACGTCGTCGAGCTTGATGTCGTAGTCGCAGCAGATGACGCGGCCCCGCCGGATGCACAGCGACGGGCTGGTTCGCGCGATAAACGCCCTGTCGCAGCCGGGTATGAACTCCCTGAACAGCTTGATCGCCGCCGCCTGGCGCCGCCGCAGCTCAAGCTCGGCGGCGGCGGCCGCGTCGCGATCCGTCGGGCTTACCGGCATCCGCATGTTCAGCTTCACAAACATCAGGTAATCGTCGTGCAGTGTAGTCGTGGTCAGCCATAGTCCCAGCTCGCCCGCACGGCGCAGGAAATCGCGGGGCAGCTTGCCCTGTGCGGCGCTCACGCGGATAGCCCGCTGTCGGCCGTCGCGAGGCCCTTCGCTGTATTCAGTCAGGGCATCGTGCTCGACCAGGAAGTCGTACAGGCTGTCGATGCTCATCCCGCCCACTCCCATGCTGTTGGCGACGTCGTAGTCGTTCGGCTCGGTGAACTCGGCGCCCGCGGCGGCAGCGAGATCGCCATAGCCGGTGCAGTCGACGAACGCACTCGCGAAAACGGCCTCCCGGCCCGACCTGCTTTCCGCCAACACGCCGCGCACTTGAGGACCTTCGGCAATCGCACCCGCCACGAACGTATTGAGCAGCATCGACACCCCGGCCTCCGCCAGCAGTTGCATCGTGGCAAGTTTGTACAGCTCCGTGTCGATGGCCGTGCAGACCGAATCATAATCGTAGCCCTTGAGCATTTCGGCGTGGCCGGACGTGCCGCCCATCTGCGCGAGGCGATCTACAATCTCCTGCGGAATTCCCCGCACGACCTGCCGCTTCTCGACGCCCGGAAACGCCTTCCACAGATTGTAGAAGCTGTGCAGCGCGGTTCCGCCTTCCACCGCTATCCCGCCGGTGTAGCCTTTCATTTCGATCAGTGCGGTCTTCGCACCGTGCCGCGCCGCGGCCAGCGCGGCCACCGCTCCGGCAGTGCCGCCGCCCGCAACCACAACGTCATACTCACGCGCAGCCAGGCTGCGTGCAGGTTCTTCATATTGACGTTCCATCTTGCAGCTCCTTCTTGCCTTGCGCTCTGCGGATTCCTTGCCATCTACGCCGGAACGCGCCGGCCGTGAATGATACGGATTCCTCTTCGCAGGATCAAGTGGAATCGCGATGAATGTTTCGCCTGATGAACACCGGTATCCGGAGCTTGCCCCCGCACCGGCCGCGTCTTTAGTGCTTGACTTCTCGCCGGCGAAACGCTACGATTCTATTACAGGTACACCACTGCCGGAAAGGAGCCAGCCATGCCGTTTAGAATACGATGCAGCAACTGCGGGGCAAGCCTGGAAGCGAACGACTCCGCCATGGGCAAGACTTTGCCATGCCCTAAATGCGGCAAGCAGTTGGTCATATCAGCTCAGTCAGCCGCACACGATCAGTCGCCGCCGACCGGAGGCGTTGCCGCGGCCGCCGCGAACAGCGGTGATGATGCCACAGACGAACCCGATTTTCAGTTGGCAGACGCAACCGAACCGTCTGAAACCGATGACGACGAAGGCCGGCCGGTTGAATGGTATCACGGCGAGGAGGAGAAAACAGCAGGTTCGTTCGTTATGTGGCTGATCCTTCTGCTGGTGTGTGTTGCAGGGGGGGCGGCCATTTTCCTCATCGCCGGTGGGCGCAAGGGTGAATCGGACCAGGCGGCTTTCACCAAGGCAGTCGACAACTTAGACGAGTTCACGCGCGAAACGAAGAAACTGTATGACGAGGCGCGAAGCCTTGCGGCGGATGGGAAAATCGAGGAAGCGATCGAAGCGTACGACGGCGTGCTGTCGCGCCTCGGGCGGCTCCCGATGAGCGCGGCCAAAACGTTCGGCTACGAAGGCATCCAGAAGGAGCTTGACGCGCTGAAGGCGAATGCCGCCAGGGGCGATGCAGACGCCGCCGAGCCTGCGGCTGGGCAGGATGAAGCACCGACTGCCGCAGGGGGTGACGCTGCTACGGAGGCGCCTTAGGAGTCGTACGCAATTAACATATGCAAGCAGATAATGTGGCACAGGCGTCCCGCCTGTTATTCCGGCCTGCTCACAGGCGAGACGCCTGTGCCACTTTCCCCAATCTGTACAGCTTATTTGCGTACGGCGCCTTAGCGGTGCGATTTGCCGCCGCTACTGCTCGAGAAGCTTCGCTATCTGCCGGCGCTGGCGCCACGATCCCGCACCCACCAGCACCAATCCGCGACGCCCGGGCACCATGTACTCCCGCACCACGCGGTTGAGGTCTTCGGCCGTCACCGACCGCAGCCGCTCCATCTCGTCGTCAGGCGTTTCCATTTTCTCGGGTGATGTAAGCAGCTCGCGCAGCCCGAACCACTCGTTGAGGTCGGCCGGGCTGTCGAGCATGAAATCCATCTGGCAGGCCACGCGGTCTTTCACCCGCGCCAATTCCTCCTCGGTCACGCCGCCGTCGGCCAATATGCGAATCTGTTCCAGCACGCACTTGAGCGTGGGGATGAGTTTCGAAGCTTTTGTGCTTGTTATGACGTCGATGGAACCGACGTCAGAATACATCGTTGCACCCGACGACACGTCGTAAACCAGCCCAAGCTCCTCGCGCAGCGTTGAAAACAGCCTCGAAGATATCCCGCCGCCGAGGATGTCGCTGATCACCAGCACCAGGATCAGGTTGGGATCGCGATACGAGCAGGCTTCGTGGCATAGCTTCATGTATGCCATGCGCGAAGGCATCCGCTTATAGACCGACCTCGGGAAGCCGAGGCCTGTTTCATATTCCGGTTCGCGCAGCGTCGCCTCGCCGGAAAGATCGCCGAAATGCTCCGCCAAAAGCGCGTCCAGCTTGTCTGGGTCGTAGTTGCCCGCCACCGACAGCACCATGTTCGACGGCACATAGTGATCGCGGTAGTGCTCGATGAGCTGCCGCCGCGAGAACGACTTGATGGTCTTGTAGCTGCCCAAGGCGCTGCACGACATCGACCTCATCGGCCACATAAGGCTGCACGCAAGCTCGTCGAGATTCACGCTGTCGCCCGCAATATCGCTGTACTGGCTCAGCTCCTCAGCGATTATCTCCTTCTCGTTCTCAACCTCGGCGCTGTCGAATGTTGAATTGGTGAGAAAATCTCCGAAGATGCGCATTCCATCGGCCAGGTGCCGCGGATGCACGATCAGCGAAAACTCCGAATATTCCGGCATAGTGCTGCCGTTGATGTCGGCCCCGATGTTATCGACGGCTTCGGAAATTTCGCGCGAGTTGGAGTAGTGGGTGGTGCCCTTGAACAGCATGTGCTCGACGAAATGGCTGATGCCGCTTTCGGAGGATTTCTCCAGCCGCCAGCCCGACTTCACATACAGGTTGGCGAATACGGAATGGACGGCCGGCATGTGAAGCTTCATCACGCGCAGGCCGTTGGGCAGTGTTGTTTTCTGGTATGTATGGTCCATCAAGGAACATTATCGCCCCGGCGCGCCGGGCGCGGCTCGATGCCTACATCGGGGCGTTGAATGGTTTTCCGATCTATTTTCCCGGCACGCGCACCTTTCTCGGCGCGTGCTTCTCCGCCTCGGCAACTGCGTCGGCCAAGGCCTGCTGCAGCTCGTCTGGGCTGATCAACCTGACCGGGCGCGATGCCCACATCGCCAGGTGCCTGCCGTTGTGCAGCGGCTTGCGCTCCCACACGACCAGCATATCGGCGGTGGCAGGCACCTCCGCCGGCATCCGGTAGCCGACGTGGTTGAATATGAAATCATAGCTGCTCAAGACGCCGTCGGGCAGCCGTTCCGGCTCATCGTCCAGCGGACATTGCAGCAGCGTCTCATCGAGCATTCCGGCATCGATCACTTCCTTGATCGATCTCGGAAAGCTGAGGTCGAGCGTGGCGTTCTTCATGTCTTCGTGTATTTCACGGGCTATGTAGCTGTTGATGGCGTTGTGAATGCTTTCGATATTCTTCCTCGAGGCCGCCTCGGCCCTGCGAAGCTCCTCCGCCCGGCGCCGCTCGTTTTCACGCTTGCGCTTCTCCGCAGCATCCGAGAAGTATGCCGCCGCCACGCCGACTATATCTGCATCGGCCGTGAACCGAACAATCCCGTCGCTCCGCACGGCGCTCAACGATGCAGCGGCGTCTGCATCGAATAGCTCAGCAAGCGACGCCTCCAGGCGCCCGGCGAGGGCCGCAGGCCGCAGCTTCGCAAACATGCACAGCACGCCCTTTTCCGGCCGATCAGCCGTTACGGGCGATGCGGGGCCGTCGATCAGACCGCGCACCGACGCTTCGCTCGCGCTCAGCAGCACGAAGGTGTCGTTGAAAGCAGCGGCCGCCCCGTCCGCCGTTATCAGCGTAAACTCCTTGTGGCGTGCCGGCGTGCCTTTGCTGACGGCTGCGATCTTCTCGAATGCCGCCTTCAACTTGGCCGCGTCTGCTACGGGCAGAATGGCCACGGGGGCAGCGCCTTCTGCCGCCGGCACCACGAGCGCCGCCTCCGGTTTCAAGGCGGCCAGAATGTTGGCCACGTAACCGGCGGCCTCGCCCGTGGCGTCGGCGCCGGCCAATGCCGCCGGCCGCAGCAGATCATGTATGGTTTCCGGCGCAATGCCCAGGCAAACCGCTGCGTCGGCCGGAGCCAATTTCAACGCCTCGCCCGTAAGCTGCCCGCCCAGTATTTTCGCCGTCGCACCCGCCGCCGACAACACGCCCCACAGCGCCCTGCCCGACGGATCCAGCGTCATCTGCAACGACGTCACCAGCTTCGCCTGCAGCGTTCTGCCCCACAGCGAATCCTGCATGTCTGGGCTGTTAGCGGGCATGAAGCACAACCACGAGCCTTCGCCCTCGCGAACCGATAACGCCTGCACGAACTGCTCGTCGTTCATCAGGCTGTCCGGCGGTTCCTGTTTCAACCTGCCCAACACGCCGCTGACTGTATCATGACCCAGGCCAAGCACCACGCAATTGTCGTAGTAGCCCGTGAATAGCTGCTGGCCTTCCCTGCCGCTGAAAATGTCCGTCGATACGCCGCCCAACGTCAGCGTGCGATCGGGCTTGACGTCGCTCGCCTGGCCGAACAGGTTCTCGCTCGAGGGCGGCTCGTCCAGCGCCACGATCACCAGCGGCCATCCATCGAGGCTGTCGAACGCCAGGTGAACGGTTCGCGCCTTCGCGACCAAGCCGCCCAATTCCCCCTCATCTCGCCCGTATCTGTGCGCCGCAAGCAGAACAAGCTCATTGAGCGCGTCGCGGCAGCGCTCGACGGCCACGGCCTTATCCTTCCACGATGGCAGTTCGGCAAGCCGCTGCATCAGCTCCGCCGGCCGCTGAATTTCGACGTACAGCCACGTGCGAGCCGACAATCCCGCCGCCAGTCGCCTCGTATCCGCAAACGGAGCGTCGTCGCGGACCGCGACAGGCTCGTCCGCCTGGTCGTCGGCGCCGGCCGGATCATCGGCCGGGACGTCCTCATCGGGAATGCTGATTGCCGGGCCGGCTGTTTGCGGGTCGGTGGTGCCTACGCTTTTGGACAGCACGAACCAGGCAATGGCCCCGCCTATCAGCAAAACAGCCGCAGGCAGCAGAACTGACAAACGAACCGGCCGGCCGCCGTTTGCGGCCGCAGGCTGGGGTGCAGCCGTAAGGGGAACCGAATCGACGCTCAGGGATATCTCCGGCCCGCCTTGCCCATAGCCGCCAGGCTCGTCATCCGCTGGAAGCTCGGTCGAATACTGCGCCGGCTGTTGGGTGGGCGGCGGAATATTTTCCGAATCGGCAGGCGACACACCGGCGATATCCGGCGGCGTGCCGGCTGCAACGGCCGCGGGTTCGCAGCCCTCCGGCGCATTCTCAACCGTGTTGCCGGACGCGGGAATGTCGAGGACTTCTCCGCAGTAGGGACACTTGCCCTTCTTTCCGGCGAACGAATCGGGAATCTCCAGTTCTTTCTGGCACAGTCTGCACTTGAGCTTGATACTCATAACAGCTTACCGTTCTCCCCGGTGCGGTGGCAGGCTCTATCTGCCGGTCCGATAATGCGTACGTGTTACCTACTCAATTATAGACTGCACCGTCGGCTAGATTTGAGGTTTTTTCGCCGGCATGCCTGACCGCAACCCGCCCCCGCATCTCCCTCATCCTGTAAATCCTGTCAATCCTGTCTATTCCCCCTCGTCCATCTCCAGTGAGTCCTGTCGATTCTCCCGCACCGGCCGGCCGCCGGGTGCAAACAGCCCTCGCCTGTCCAGCAGGGAGCCGTCGGCCCGATGCAGCCGTATGAGCGCCTTGAGGTATGTTACGACCGCCCGGATTTCCGAAATCATGCTGGCGGTAAGATCGCGCTGGGCCTGTGCGACCAGCAGCGAGGTCGACGTGCCGACGCGGAATTTCTCGGTTTCCGAGCGGAATTTCTCCTCCTGCAATGCGCGCGTTGCGGCGGTGGCTGCTATCTGCTCGCGGGAGCGGTTCACCTCGATATACGCGGTGTGAACGTCCACCTGTGCCAGTTGCTCGAGGTTCAGCAGCGCCTCGGCGGCCTGCTCGCGGCTGCACAGCGCGCGGGTGTGCCGGGCGCGTGCTGCGCGGTTTCCGAGCGGATACTCGAGCGCCAGCCCCGCCGTGATATCATATGCGCGGCCGCTGATATCTTCGACCGAGCCGCCGAAGCTGTCGGAATAGCCCGACTTGCCCAACGCCACAAACAGGTCGAGCCGCGGCAGCAGGCCGTTTTTCGTTCGCACCAGTTCAAGTTCGTTGCGCTGGAGTGCCAGCCGCGCCTGGTTGAGGTCGGGTCGCAACTGCATTGCCACGGCCACGTGATCGTTCACCGCCTCCAGCTCGACATCGGGCGCCGCCGGCTTGTCCAGCAGCTCCACCTTGCGCTCCCAGAACGAATCGGCCGTCGGCGGATTCATCAGTTGCAGCAGGCGGATTCTTGCCGTTGCAAGCTCGCTCGCGGCGTTGATCAGGTCTTCCTTGCGAAGCGCGACCTCGGCCTGCGCTGCGGCAAGCTCGCTGCCTGCAAGCTTGCCGATTTCAATGCGGTCTTTCGTCTCGCCGAGCTGTTTTTCGGCAAGGCTGAGCGATTCCTCGAAAATCTCGATTTCGCGGCGCGCGAGGGCATAATCCCAGCAGGCGCTTTCGGAGTCGGCAACGAGGGCCTCGGCAAAACCGCGCAGTTCGTATTCAGAGGCCAGCACGTCGAGGTTCGCCTGGCGCAGGCGCGCAAGGTTCGGGCCAAGCCCCCGCCCTTGCAGCAGCGCCTGGCTGACGGTCAGGCCCGCGCGGGCGGCCGCCAGTCTTTCCTCCTGCGTGGTTGAATCGGCGATGGAAGATTCGATTTCAACTTCCAGGTCGGTCCCGGTGGGGAAATATTTCCCCAGCACAACACGTCCGCCCATTTCCTCGGCCGCCGAGCTTCGGCTGCCTGGGGCATTCTGGCGGGGCTGCTCCACGCGCGACCGGCCGCCGTAGATTTCGCCCCCGGCCGTGGTGTCGAACTCCGCCCGTTCCTCGGCGGCGAATGTCGAAGCGATCGCAGGCTGCACGCGATGCACGGCGAGCGCTCGGTTATGCTCGAGCGCCAGAAGCACCGCCTCCTGCACGGTCACCTCGAGCGGCCCGGTCTGGTCGGCAGGCGCTCCTTCCGTCTGCGGCGCATCGGCCACCACACGCCGCGACGCCCCCACCTGGTCATCGAAATTGATATCAGGCACCGATTCCGTTCCTGTTGGAACGCATGCGGCGAGCACAAGACTTGCCATGCAAGCCGCCGCGGCGATCAGGCGCGCTGATTTCCACAGCCTTGTTGAATCTGCTGCTGCCATTTACTGCCTTTCATTGCGTCTCGAGTTGTTCTTGTTGGCCCTTGCCGAGTTTGCGCTCGAATATCGAATAGACCACCGGCACGAACACAAGCGTTATCAGCGTGGAGCTGAACAGCCCGCCGATGACCGCCCTTGCCATCGGCGCCTGTGCCTCGCCGCCCTCGCCCAAGCCGAGGGCGAGGGGCGTGAGGCCGAGCATCGTTGTGAGCGCAGTCATCAGGATCGGGCGGAGCCGCCGCCGGCCGGCTTCTTCGATCGCATCGCGCAGCGGCAGACCGTCGCGCCGCCGGAGAAGGTTGGTGTGGTCGACCAGCAGGATGGCGTTGTTGACCACGATACCGCCGAGCATGATGCAGCCGATGAACGACTGCATGTTGAATGTGGTGTCGGTCAGGAACAGCATCAGGATCACGCCGATCGCGGCCAGCGGCACGGAAAACATTACGACGAACGGATCGCGCAGCGATTCGAACTGGCACGCCATGACCATGTAGACTAGCGTGAGCGCGAGCACGAGGCTCAGCAGCAGCTCCTGGAATGCCTCTTGCTGTTCTTCGTAATTGCCCGTGTAGGCGATGCTGAACGAATGCGGCACAGCCACGGAGCTTACGCGCTGTCGGATGTCGGCCATCACCGAACCCATGTCGCGTCCTTCATAGTCGGCCCAGACGGATATGATTCGCTCCTGGTCCTTGCGCTCGATGGTCACAGGCCCGCTGCGCGCTTCCGTCCCCACAACGTTACGCAGCATTATCTGCTCGCCCTCCGCGTTGGTCACAGTCAGGCGGAGCACGTCGTCCAGGCTCAGCCTTTCGGCGTCCTTGAGCTGCACGAGAATGGTGTATTCATCGCCGCTTTCACGGTAGTTGCTGGCGCGCGTTCCGGCGAGGGCGGTCTGAAGCGTTTGTGCTATTCTCGAGACTGTCAGCTTCATGTCGGCCGCTTTCTCGCGGTCGATGATGATGTTCTCCTCGGGGTTGCCCGAGTCGCGGCTCATGCGGACATCGGTGATGCCGGGAACCTGTTCAACTTCGTGCCTGACCCGTTGTGCGAGGGCGTCGGCGGTGTCGAAATCGTGCCCCCTGACCTCAACGGCGATGCGGTCGTCGCCGCCCATCATTCTGTTGAGCAGGCGTCCTATGCTGCGCCCGGGGCGCGTGCGGATTGTCAGCCCCGGAATGCCGCTCAGCTTCTTCCGCAACTCCGTCGCGATCTCGTCGGTCGACCGTTCGCGTTCATTCTGCGGCACCAGCGATATGCGCAAGCTGCCCGAGTGGCTGCCGCCGCTGCGCCAGCCGCTCGAGCCCGCTGTTGTGATCAGGTTCTTGAGTTCAGGCACTTCACGCCTGACTATCTGCTCGGCGTACTTCAGCCGGGCATCGAGCAGCTCGAGGCGCGTGCCTACTTCCATCTCGGCAGTTATGTTAAGCTCGCCTTCATCGCCTGCCGGCATCAGCTCAACGCCCACAAGCATGACCAGCAGAAGGCTGCCGGAAAGCAGGGCAACTGCAGAAACGATAACAATCGCCCGGTGCCTGAGCGCAGTGTGCAGCAGGTTTCTGTAGCCGTTCTCGAGCGACCGGAAGAAACCGCCGATAGCGCCCGCAGCCCCTTCTGACCCGTGCTTGAGCGGATTGTGCTTGCCGCTCCCGCGCATTATGCGGGCAGCAAGCATCGGCACAAGCGTTATGGCCACAACAAGCGAACACAGCAGCGCAAAACTTACCACGAGCGCAAATTGCTTGAACATCACGCCCGACATTCCGCGCACGAACAGCATCGGCAGAAATACCGCCATAGTCGTAAGCGTGCTCGCGATGATGGCGGAGGTAACTTCCTGGCTGCCTTCGGCGGCCGCTTCGTCCGGCGGCAGACCGCCTTCGCCCAGCCGGTAGATGTTCTCGAGAACAACAATTGAACTATCCACCAACATGCCCACGCCCAGGGCCAGCCCGCCCAGAGTCATTATGTTCAGTGTAAATCCATTGAAGTACAGCAGCGCGAATGCTGCGATGATGGAAACAGGGATAGCCGTGGCGATCACCACAGTACTGCGCAGGCTCCGCAGGAAAATCAGCAGCACGATCACCGCCATACCGCCGCCCAGCAATGCCGACGTGCTGACGTTGGAAATCGACCGCTTGATGTAGTCGGAGCCGTCCATTATCACCGTCAGCTCGATCTGCGGGATATCCCTTCTGATACGCTCGATCTCGGCGAGGGCACGGTCGGCCACGCTGACGGTGTTGGTGCCGGATTGCTTGCGAACCGCCAGATAGATGCCCTGCTTGCCGTTGATACGCACGACTCGCGTGATGCGAGTCCACGAATCTTCAACGGAAGCAACCTGGCTGAGCCTGATTTCGTTGTTGTTGCGGACGGCGACCACCGTGTTGCGGAGTTGGTCAAGGTCCGTGTATTCGCCGGGCACGCGCACCGTTACCTCGAAGTTGCCGCGGTCTATCTTCCCGGCCGGCAGGCTCACGTTGGCAGTCCTTATCCCATTGAGCACCTCATCGAGCGACAACGCGAGGCTCTCGAGCACGTCGGGATACACGTCTACGTGAATTTCGCGGTCGTGGCCGCCCCAAACATCCAGCGAAGCAACCCCCGGCACGCGCTCGAGCCGGTACTTGATCTGATCTTCTATGATCTGTTTCATCTGAACCGGATCCAGCCGGCTCGATGCCCCGAGGATCAGAATGGGCATGCTCGCAGGGTCGAACTTGAACAGCGTGGGGCGGTTGGCATCCTCCGGCAGACGCCCCACCACGCGGTCGATCCGTTCGCGGACGTCGTCGGCCGCTTCCGACAGGTCTGTGCCCCAGGTGAAGCTGATGCGGACACTGCTGGAGCCTTCGCTGGATGTGGAGCTAACTTCCTCAACACCCGGCACAGCGCTGACGGCCTCCTCGATCGGCCGCGTTATCAGCTCCTCCATTTCCTGCGGGCTGGCGTTTTCATAGTCTGTGCGAACCGACAGCGTAGGGAACGTGATGTCCGGCATCAGGTCGATCGGCAGGCGCATCAGCGACACGCTGCCCAGGATAATCACGATCAGAGTGACCATCGTTGTGAAGATGGGCCGGCGGATGGAAAATTGCGACAGCTTCATTGCCCGCCTCCTGTTGCATTCACCGGCTGCCCCTCCGCATCAGGCTGTTCAACGTGGGCTTGCCGGGCCGGATCGACCGCCTTCGACTCCGCGGCTGCTCCTTCCGATTCCGAAGCATTCTCCGTATCCTGCGGCAACTCGATCTCCGGCAGCATGATTGCGTCGCCGTCCTGCAGCAGGTGCTGTCCCATCGTTACCACCTTCTCAGCTTCGAATCCATCGGGCGGATGAACAATCTGCGCCAGTGCGCCGTCAATTATGCCAACCGTCACGGTTACGAATCGCGCCCTGATTCCCTGCTCAAACTCATCCACCAGGAAAACGCCCCGATTGCCGTTGCGGCGGCACAGCGACGCCACCGGCACCACGATCGCCTCGGGCTGATGATCGAACACGACTTCGGCACGAAC
>Ga0307380_10006103_pt1 | contig 15886 bp, 10 predicted proteins | sample UN3MG_FD_202239 | JGI IMG/M metagenome (GOLD analysis project Ga0307380, IMG submission 202239) | Soil microbial communities from Risofladan, Vaasa, Finland - UN-3 | ecosystem: Environmental > Terrestrial > Soil > Coastal area > Acid sulfate soil | place: Finland: Risofladan, Vaasa | collected...
CATCAAATTCGACTAGGCGACTCGATCTAATAGTTGTCCGACAAGATCCTACAATTGTAATTGCTCCAGGCAGGCTTCGCTAGGCATGGCTGTTTCTGAGTGCCAACCCATTAATTCATAATAGCGTCGCTTGGCCCAGGCGAACTTCTCGTCTGTGATTTCCATACCAGCAATTGCTCCGGTCAGGGGCGACTTTCCCCCCACACCATGCCGTCCGGAGCCAGGCAAATTGGTGCCTTGCATGATGCCCGGGGCGAAGATGAGCGGATTATCGGGACTAAGCGGGTCGGTATTCAGGGGCAGGTCCCTGAGCAACAAATAGGCAACCACGGCCCGGCCACCTACCAACAACCGGGAAAAATCATCGGAGGGCTGTTCGATCCTTGTCTCGGTGGTGGTTAAATTGACGTGCAATACTTCCCCGTAGGTGCCACCAATCACGTGACTTGTCGCCTTGTCCTTTACAGATAACCACCCGGTTGCATTACTTCGCGGGGAAGCAGTATATTGAATTCGTCTCGTATTTGTCTATCGATTTCTTCAGATACAATTTTCGGGAAGTGGCTGCGCAGAACTTCCCGGGCTTGCCGGCGAGCTCGCTCACGCATATCGATGGCTCCGGCCGCTTCCCAGTCAGCCCGGGTGCTTCGATCAACCGTATGTGGATAATGATATTCGCTTTCCATCAAGGCGATGGTCTGTGGATGGCCCAGGTAGTGGCCTTCGCCATAACAAACCTCATGGATTACGTCCAGCGATAACGATTCCTCGGTCACTTCCAGACCGCGTACCAGGCGCATGGCCTGACCGTTGATATCATCATCGATGACATATTGTTCGTAAGCCACCGTCAGCATCGATTCGAGCATTCCGGCCGCATGGTGATTGAATTGGGCCCCGGCTAAGGCAACTGCGGCTGTGGTTAGCCCTTTTTCAAATCCGGCCTGTATGTCGGGTAGTTTACTATCGGTCAGTGCGGATGAACTGTAAACCGGCAGGCCATAAAAATGGGTCATCTGGGCTGAGGCGGCGTTCATTAAGGCCAGTTCGGCTGTTCCACCGATCATGCCGCCCGTACGTAGATCGGATACCAGGGGCATACCGCCCATCAAGATGGGATGACCAGGCCGCAGCAATTGGGCGTAGGTAAGGCCAGCTAATTCCTCGGCAATGACCTGTACCAGGGCGCCCACCAGTGAGGCGGGGGCCGTCGCGCCGGCTTGTGGGGCAGATACCAACGAAACTGGGATGCCGGCTCGAACGGCAGCCGTGAGTGTATCCACCGTTTCTTTGGCGAAACGCAAAGGGCTGACCATGTAACCCAAGTTGAATGAGAAAAAGGGGCGGGCCAGAAAAGCTTCTTCCCCACCTGCCATAATGACGCCCAAACGCTTGATGTCGGCCACTTTCTCGACGTAGTAGCAGCCACCCATAACGTGTTTATTCGTCGCCATCAGGCATGCGTAGAAGGTATTCATGTCGATATCTTCGTTGGGCACGTCACGGGCGACCACCGGGCGCAAGTAAAAGTGGATATTGTCCAACGTCTCGACCAGGCGGCCAATATCGTATAGGTCGCGCAGACTCGTGTCTCTCGCCCGCCCGCTATCCAGATCTAAAACATGGACGGCCGCGCCACCCGTACCCAGGTGCACCCGTCTTCCGCGTAAATGCAGGTCGGTCCGTCCGTCCTGGCTATAGAGCACGACATCCTGATTGACTACTTCTAGCGCGCGCTCGACCATTTGGCGTGGGAAAAAGACCCGGTCGCGGGCCTTATCTACCCGTGCCCCGGCCTGCTCCAAGATATGGCGACATTCAGATTCCAGTACTTCGACACCGGTACGTTCGAGGACGGTCAGGGCAGCTTCATGAATACGCTGCACGTCGGCGTCCGCCAGTGGCTTGTATTGTCCACCTTCCAGGCCAGGCGGTAAATAATTGACTTTATTCTGCTCACTGCGTCTAAGGCGTTGCCTTCGTTTCATTAGTCCCGACCCTCATTTTCGATCATCGATTTTATCTTATTCCTGGCGATTATCTTTGTCCAGGTCGTTTCTGTCTAGACAAAAACGACGGGCGCCTGTATAGCATCCAATCCCTCTGATACGCATCCGCTGCCACCTGATATCGTGATGTGGGATCCACAAGCAATCGTCCGGGCGCGTAGGCCGCCAGGCAGTAAATTATCCCGGAGGAAGAAGACGCGAAGGCGGGTATGGCCATCACGCAACAGTTGCCTGCTTCCCCCATTATCCACATAACAAAGGTCGACTCGCGCCGTTGGGATAGCCCGTTGGGCAACGACCGGCCAGGGCAAAGCAAGATAACGTTCCAATACATCCTGCCAGCTTTCAGCGGTGTGCCGGGCGCCGATTTCCAGGCTTCGTCCACCCCAGGCCTTATTGCCGCCGTCATAGGCGGCATATTTGACCACCCAATCCGCTCGCTCATCGTACAATCTGGCCAGGCTTTCCTCGGTCAACAAAAATGTCTCAGGTATACAACGATCCAGCACAGCCAGGCTACTCTCGTCGAGTCGTCGGCGAACGGCCGCTAAATTTAAAGCAGCCATTATGGATTTGTTCTCGAGAAAGAAGGTGGTCGGATTCAATAAATACGCCCCTGCGGATTGCCATCGCTGAAAATGATGAAGCGTTTTGGCCCTGAAACAATCGAAGTAACCGAAACGGAAGACGACGGCATCACCGACATCCAGGGGCCAGGTTTCGTCGATGGGCCAAAGGAACGATTCAAGATCATGCTCCCGCAGGCGGCCGAGAACATCGTCATTCCAATCCGGCGTCTTTTCAGGAATACCGAATAACGGTGGTAACCAGCGCTCTCCCCGGCGTATCTCTTCGGCCATGGTCGCCAGGGGTAGATCATAGAGTACCCGCCCGACGATGCCCTCATCGGCGAGCGCCTGGCAAAAGAGTAACTGCTCGAAAAGAAATTCACTCCAAGCTTGTGTGCCGGCGAACAATAAATTGCGGCCGTCCAGATAACGGGCGAAACCTTCGACCAGATCAATCGGCAATCCATAAGCAGCTTGCATGGCGTGGCAGAAGCCATGAGCCGAAGGGCAGATCTCGAGCTCAGTCAACACCAGGCGGTAGGCTGAGCTGCCATCTGAAGCCGGGTAGAGCTGGAAATCAGGCCGCAGCGAGTCAACGCGACCTTCGGCTACCAGGCGCTGGATGTAATCTGGCACTTTGTATTCCAACAACCACTTCAATTGGTGACTGGTACCGCTCTTGTATAAGTCAACAATCGCATCGAAAAAAGCAAACAGTGCTGGCCCGATTTCATCAAGTTGCCCGGCAACCTCATTAGGCAGGGGGAAAGGTTCACATGCCGGACGCCACCAAACGCCCTCTACGCCGGCATAGCCGATGCCGGTATCAGACAGCCGTCGTCTCAAGCCGTCATCAGAATGAGTGGCCACGTTAAGGTGTGTGCCTGGGCCGGGCGTAGATTGAAATCTGTTCCGTCATTTTTAACTCTGCATACAGGCTGAAAAGTAACTGTTCGTTACGATATTGAGCCGATCCCATAGGCGCCATGTAGAGATTTCCCGCTATCAAAACGCGTCATGTCGTAAATATCTATGGGCAGGCGAGGCTCTAAACCTAAAACAGAGTGGGCCAGCGCCTCCCCAATGGTGGGCGCCAGCTTAAAACCGTGACCACTAAAGCCTGTTGCTACATACATTCCCTCGAAGCCTGGTACCGGCCCAACAAGTGGATTCCAGTCAGGCGTAATGTCGTAAGGGCCAGTCCAACCGGCGACATATTGCGCCTCATCAAAGGCCGGCATGCGTTTGGAAATCAGCTTGTCAATGCGCGAAACGTGATCTAGGTCGACGTGGTCGTGCATGATGTCCGGATCTTCGATGGGATCGCCGTGATCGCCCGTACCAACCAGCACAACACCACCTGTATCCGGGCGGAAGTAAATTTTGTCAGGGGTGGTTAAATCTTTAACAATGGGCCAATACGCCTGGTAGGCTTGGTAAATCTTGAGGGTAATGACTTTGTGCCGGCTGACCTCATAGGGGAATTCAACCCCAATCATACGCCCCAGGTGATTGGCCCATGGCCCGGCAGTTATGATCACAACAGGGCTCTCATAATCGCCATTCGTGGTTTGTACTATTTTGGACGCGCCATTCAGCCGAAAGTCGGTAACGGCCGTGCTCGTCTGAATATTGACCCCCAGATCTTTGGCTCGATTGGCGTAGGCTGTTGTCGTTAGATAGGGATCAGCGTAACCAGCCAACGTGTCGTATCCGATCACATCAACATCATCGAATTGTAACAGGGGATGGGCTTCCCGAGCTTCGGCCGTAGTCAGGATAGCCGTGTCGATGCCATGGGCATTCTGTCGTCGGAACACCGCCTCCATCTGTTCCCGGTGCGCCTCTGGCCCCAGGATTAAATAGCCGGTGCGGTGCCAGCCCACGTCCCCACCCACGATCTCGTCAAAGTTGGCGAAGATCTTCAGGCTCTCAACCGCGTGAAGTAGATTAGCCTCAATAGAATAATGAGTGCGGACGATGGCGCATGATTTGGCCGTTCCGCCGGAGCATATGTCGCCCCGTTCTAGAAGAATAACTTTGTTGGCGCCGGCCTTGGCCAGATAATAGGCCGTACTACAGCCGACCACGCCACCGCCAACGATGATGATATCTGCGGTTTTATTCATGTTCCCAAACTACTCCTTAATCAATACTCACATCCAGGGAAACGGCGCATTGGATTTTGGAATTGACCTTTGTTCTTCAAAACGGTTGAATGAGAAAGGTGCCAGCAGCTCGCTCGAATCACCTGTCAGGATACGGGCTACCTGTTCACCCACACCGATCATTTTGAATCCATGGTTAGAGTCAGCGATGGTATAGACATTGGGGCGCATGAAATCAAAGATCGGGAAATTATCGGCCGAAAAAGCGCCGACACCGCCCGATGGCTTCTTGGAAGCAAATTGGCGCTTCCATTCATACCGTTTCATACAGTGAGCCAGCGAGGCCACCCACAGGTCGTAGAAATTGTCATCCACACAGTAGTAGGGACTGCGGGTGCCGTAAGGATCGATGTCGATTTCCGAGCCAAGATTGAGAGGAACGGCCCCACCCTGTACCGAATGTTTATCCCGCTTAACGTAGATACCCCAGGGCTCATCCCACACCAACCGGCCATCTTCGCCATACAAAGGCAGGTCACTATCGACATGGATCAAGGGTGGTCGTTGGCCATCATTGGTAATGTGAATGTAGGGATTGACCTCGATCTCGCCCTCCTGTAGAGCCAGGAAACGCCACAATTCCGTCGTTTGTTCAGGGTTATCAGGATCGGGCACAGCCAGCGGTAGTTCCATCAATCGCCATAGATTCTTGATCCAGGGACCAACGGCTACGACCACGTGGCCAACTTCGATATCTCCCATGTCCGTTTCTACTATGCTGACTTCGCCTCCGCTCTTAAAGCGAAAGCCGGTTACCTCAGGGCCAACCAGCAGTTTTACATCTTCCCGTTCCGCCTTAATGGCCAGGCCATGGATCGCCTGGCGACTCCAGGCATGCCCGCCGCGATGTTCGTGCAAAAGCACCTCCAGCTTTTCCGCTTGCCAGTCGTGAAAGATGTTTTGCATGTATTTTTTTACTTCCTTCTCGCCAACGACCAGGGTGGAAGGATATCCCAATGTTTGATGCCGGCGGTGAACGGCCTCCAGGCCTTCACGCATGGGCGCGAAAGAGGCCGTCAGATAGCCGACGGAATTATAGGCAAAATAATCTGGATCCGATTCCCAGATGTCCATGCAGTGAATCATCAGCCGAGTCATAGGTTCCTGATAATAGTTACAGCGCACATTACCACAGGCCACGCCCGATGCCCCGGCGGCGATACCACTCTTTTCCAGGACCAATATATCTTCGCCGCTGCCTAACCCTTTGGCTTTGAGATATTTGGCCAGGTGATAGGCGGTAGAGAGCCCGTGCACGCCGGCTCCGATGATCAGGTATTCAACTTTGTTTGGTAAGCCCATGTCGATACGCTCCTACTCATTCAGGGTTGATAAATCCACAAGGTCACAGATTATGGCGACTCGCCTGTAATTGCTACCGGCGCCACTTCGGCGCCGGTCAGGCGGATCAGATCTTGGGGGTCCAATTCCACTCCGGCCATTGGATCACCGCTGCTGATGTTAACCCGGTTGCACCGGGCAATGGCTTCGTCAAAAATGACCGGAATGTGCTTTGGCAAGCAGAGGGGCGCCACAGCACCCTGGACGAACCCAGTTATCTCATGAATCTCCTCGGCTGAGGCGAAACTGAGCCGCTTCCAGTCGCCCGCCAGATGGTCTCGAAGCGCCTTTGGATTCAGCCGAGCATCGCCGGTGACACAGGCCATCACATAATGGCGATTTTTGTCCCGCAATAAGATGGATTTAACCATCTCTTCTTGGGCGACGCCCCGCTGAGCGGCCGCCGCAGCCACCGTGTAGGCTGGTTCATTGTGGGGCAACAGGCGAAAGGTTATTCCTTTTTCCACAAGTAGTCGGGTGACTTTTGTATCTGGCATCGTGATTATTATTCCAGGTTTGTCGGCGAGGTCAGCAGATCAAGCAGGGTAACGATGTCAGGCAAATCGGCAACTTGCCAGATCATCTCTTCAAGCTTTCGGGCTCGAACATCTGACAAGGTGGTGCGGGCCAGCCAATGAAATTTGTCTCGTAAGACCTTATTGGCCGGGGGATCTTCCGCTCCCCAGGTCGCTTCCACTTCGCCCGAATCAAAAAAGGCGCCGTCAACCGTCTCAATCTGAACCCGAGCGAGCCTTTCGGCCGGAAATCGCTCACTGTAAGCAGGATCTTCCACCAATTCAACGCATTCGGCCAGTTGGTATACCAATGGATGGTCCAGATTCTCTCCGCTCAGCTCAGCCGGTCCCAACCGCTGATGCACCAGGGCAGCCGCTACTGGAAAAGGCAAACAATATTGGGCTTCTTCAGTGGTCTCTGGATGGCGACTGGCCAGACGAACGGCCTCGTGAAAGGTAACAATGCGAATTCGTTTAACGGTATCCAGGGAGAAATTGTAACGTTTTCGCATATTTACAGCACCGGTCACCGCCGGCTGAGCCCAGCGGCAGACTGCATGGGGTTTAAAATATTGCTCTGTAATTAGCCAGCGCTCCTCCAGATCAGCCCAATACTCGGCCGATTCGCCTGACTCCACCGTCAGCGCAGGTGCACCCGTGAAGCCGTTAACCGCCAGCAATGCTGCGCTGACACCGGCCATAGCTCCCCAGCCTGAACCGTCTTTGAGCATAGTTGGGTGATCAATACAGCGCATCATTTGAGAACGGGGGCCGTGGTACTCGGCGATCCCGAGAGCGTGCCGGGTCTGATCGGAGTTTGTTTTCAGACGACGGGCCGTGATGGCCGCGCAGCCCAGGGCGTTCCAGGCCCCGGATGTATGGTAGTCGTTAACAGTGGCATGCAGCGCCAGACCGGCTCGCAGGGCTACTTCGTATCCTACGACCAGGGAGGTCAACAGCTCCTGACCGTTTATTTTATCCCCCCGATCTAGAGAAAGGGTTGCCAGAACGGCGGGAACCAACGCCGCACCGGCGTGCCCCTTGGTCAGGGTGTGGCCGTCGTGGACATCTAACGCATCGATAGTCATTCCATTGGCCAAGGCTGCGCCTGGTGGCGAAACTTGCCGACCGTCCAACCATAACTGGGCGCCTTGCCCACCGTAAACAGCTGCAGCGAAATCGTGGATGATTTGTGATAGCCTGCTTTGCCTTCCGCCCAAGGCCGCCCCAATGGTATCGAGCAAACAGCGGCGGGCTTGGCCCCGCACCTGATCAGGAAGATCTTGCCAACTGCTATCATGTATGAATTCAATCGATCGCATATTTTTGACCTGTTACCGCACGTGGTTCATTTGCCAAATTGAAATCGATCCTACCCAGTCATGATGTGGAACTATCTTAGCCTGGGCGGAAATGAGGTAAAACTTCATCAGCCAGGGTGGCCAATGAAGCCAGGTTATCCAGATCATTGTGTTGGAGCATAAATCGTTCGATGCCAGCCTCGACAAAGGCGCTCATTTGATCGATCATTTGCCCCGGGCTGCCACCCAGGAAACCGGCCGCTAGCCACTCAGTGTGCGTAGACGGTAGACCTGAAAATGTTGCCCGATGAGCATCGATACGTTGTTGTATGGCCCGCTCATCGTGGCCAATAACAAAGGGGATCATTAATGACCGTCGCACTGTCGCCGGATCGCGGCCGATTTTCTGGCAGTTCCTATCCAATTCGTTTGACTTCTGGCGAAAGACTTCAACCCCCACGTAGGAGCAGTTCCATTCCGTGGCGTGTTTCGCGACGATCTTTAATGTTTTCTCCCCTTTACCGCCCATGATAATCACCGGATCGGTCTGTGCCGGTTGGGGATGGGTTTCGGCCATATCTAACTGGTAAAACTCGCCCTGAAACGAAAAGGGTTGGCCTGACCATAGGGCTTTGATCACCTGAGCACCTTCATCCAGCATGGCCAGCCGGGTCAGATAGCGCGGATAATCAATACCGAACATTTGGTGTTCGCCCTGATGCCAGCCGGCGCCCAAACCCAAGTCAAGACGACCTCCAGAAAGCTCGTCGACGGCCGCGGCCATTTTGGCCACCATGACCGGATGGCGAAAAGTCATTGAACAGACCATAGGACCAAAACGTAAACGTTTGGTTCTTAAGGCCAGGGCTGTGAGCGAGGGCCAGAGCGCCAAAGATGATCTGTGGGGGTAGCCTTCCAGGGCAGTCAGATGGTCAGATCTAAACAGCGAGTCAAAACCCAGGACCTCAACAGTTTCGGCGATCTTAAAGAACCGTTCCCAGGTCATATTTTCTTGACCTTCGATCATAATACCTATATCAGCCATAGTCTTTCACCTCCCATAACCTGGCCATCTGTTCGGCCAATATTGAGCCAACGACCGCATTGACCACCGGAAGAAACAGACGCGGCACGGCCGGGACGGCCAGGACAGCTGAGGCGTGGACACCCTCAACGGCGGGCAGATCCTGGTTACCGTCTGGTACCAACAGGATGATCACCGCACGGCGAGTCCGATAGACTTGCGTATCGACCAGCGCGGCCGCTTGAAACAGAGGATCGGTAGCCAGGATGACGATCAATGTGTCGTGGTCGGCATCGGGTCCGCCAACAGTGGCCAGGGGGCCATGCCAGGCCGAATCCGTATATAGGGCTTCGGCTAAATAGCCCTGGGTGCGAAGTGAGCGGGCGATGCTGGCGGCAGCAGCATAGTCCTGCCCCCCGCCGATGATCTGCACTTTGTCGTAACCGGCGCTGACAAGAGGGGTCAGGATTTGGGTTAAATCTCGGCTCAAACGATCATCGGCCAATATGTCGGCCGCCAACAGGGGTAATTGAGCCAGCCCGTTCTCCCACATAGCCGTATTAAGCCCTCGATACCGGGCCAGACGTATGGCCAATCCGATCATGTACACGGCCGACAATAGCTCCAGTTGTAGCGGTGACAGATCTGACGGCACGGCGATGGTTTGCGCATCGCGAATGGCCAGGAACGCGCCGGCACGGATGAGTCGCAAAGTGACAGTGTCTGGCCGGGTTTTTTTAATATCGTGAATAAAACGCCGGTAGCTGGTCAGATCGACGCCTGGTAACATCTGCCAGGCTGCGGCCGCCATGGACACGCCAATTTCCGTGGCTTCATCATCGGTCAAAACGATGAGCTGGTTGACGCCGAGTAAGCCCAGTTTCTCGGGCAGCGGATTGGAGATGACGGTTATGGCGGCTCGCAAGGCCGTCGTTGCCATCAGAGCCGCTCGCGAAGGTCCGGCCCTGGCTTTATCCCAGGCCAGGTTGGCCTGCTCGCCTGCGCTGAAGTCGGCCAGGGATACATTGACAAACTCGCGCCGGGCTTCGACCACAGCCCGCATTTCGGCGCCGGTTACCGTAACCGACTTGGCCAGATTACGAGGCCGGTCGATCTCTTCTGCTGTGAGACCCCGTGCATAAGCCAAAGCGACAGCCAAATCAAAGAAGAACGGGGCATCAATTAATGGTTGCAAAAGCCTGGAAACAGGTGGCGAGACAAATACCTCGACGTTAGGGAGCTTCTGCCAGGATGCCAGTTGATCATGGGGCGTAGTGTGGATGAGGCAGAAAACGCCTAATTCATTTAGATAGTGAATGATATGGGACGCTTCCTGGTGTGCTTCGGCCGAGGTGGCATTGATAATGAATAGGATGCGCCGGCGATCGTCGTCGATCAGGGCGCACCGTTCAATCAGCGATCGCAAGCTGGCGGCGTGAAAATCGGAAGCACGGGCCACAACCTGGGCTAATTCTTCAATTTTCAATTCGGCCTCGATGTCGACTGGGCTGTCGCCAACGACCACAACCTTATTAAAGAGATGGCAGCGCCGGGTGATGTCGCGAAGTCGCTCTCGCCTTTGCTCGTCTTCTATCAGGCTGCGCACCTGCTTCGGGATAACCAGAGCCAACTCATTTATCAGTTGGGCAACTCCGGCGACTTCAAGGCCGTGCCCACGCATACCGGCAAGTTGTAGGGCCAGCATGTTCAATATCATCAGGATGGCCTGGTAGCCTTTTACCGTTGCCACTGAAACCTCTACGCCGGTTAGCACATCTACCGTCCCCGCACTATCAGTCGTTCGCCGGCCAAGATCGCTTTGCGTACGCCCTGTGACTGCCAAGCGTTTGACGCCGGAATCGCCTAACCAGCTATCGACCTTCAAAAGGGAATCAGTCGTCCCGGACCAGGAAATCTCGATCGCCAGATCACAAGTAGGGTCAACAGCCGGGCCCAGGTTAAGCACTTGCACCGGCCGGTAAACGGTCACCAGAACGCCGGGCAGAAGTTGGCGAAACAATGGAGCGGCCGCTTGAGCGTTGCGCCAGGAACTTCCTTCGCCAATTAAAAGCAAGCGACCGAGACGTTTAAGGTGTAAACCGAACCAGCTATTCAGGACTTCGATATTCAGGCCAGGCCCTACCGGCCGGCCGGCTATCCAGGCGCTTTCAAGAGCCGGTTGGCCGTCCCTGATATAGTGGTTGACGATGCCGTCCATTACGTCTGGAATTTCGGCGATGTGACTTTCTGTGAATGAAGCAAAGCCCCTTTTGCCAATCATGGCCGGATTAAGCCGCATAGGTCGGGCAAACACAGGGACCGGCGTGCCATCATAACGGCTCACTTGAACCCGGGGCTTAACCAGGCCGGTCTGATCTTCATTATCGATACGAGCAAATAATTCATCACCTTGATGAAGTTCGTTATCGAGAAAGATGACCTCCACAGTAAAGGCTTCGAGGATCTTTTGGATCTCTTTTTGGGCGTGAACGCCGTCAGTGTTCTTTTCTGCCGTAGCTTGTTGTATGGCGCTGATCTGTTGGGCGGCCGCGTTCACCTCATCCTTTGACCACAACATGAGCGCCGCGTTGATATCCGAAGCCACCATCAGGTCCCACCCCCCGTCTCTATACCTTCGTTTGGCGATGGCGATGGGCTTGTTGTGGCTAGTCACGAATAGCGTTTCCGGTCGCTGCCGGTCGTAAAAGGCGCAGGCGTGCGCATTTCCATGCCGTAGCCGCCAAACGGCCAGGCGCAAAGATCTTTCTTCTGGGTCAGTTACGCCCCACTTGTCTAGCGTCTCCAGAAAGTAGGCGCTACCCGCCGGACCCTCTCCTTCGGCAAGCTGGTAGGCTAAACGTTCCCATTCATAGGCGATGACCTCGGTTGTATTTGTCGATCGGTGGACTGGCTCGCCATCAGGAACCCCGCGTTCTCGCCACCATTTTTCCTGTTCGGCGCAGGCGCCCAACATCAATGTTGCGTTGTGGGAACCATTTTCGCAGGCTACGCGATCCCGACCCCGGTCGCTTAATGGATGGGCGTTGATCTCGTTGACCTCGCCAACCATGGCCCAGCGGCCGTGACCCATAACGACCTGAACAGCACCTGAACGCAGAGCGGGCAGGGGCTGCTCTGCGAGCCTGGCTCGTAATTGTTCGCTGGTTCCCACAACCCGGCGAATGGAAAATTGACCATCTTCGTCAATCACGGCGATGCCTGAGGAATCCGGCGCCCGGTAGGCCAGGAGATCTAGCGCGTCAAGGACGTGAATGACACCTTTCGACCGGCCGTAATAACAGACAATGCCGCACATGGTTCAATTCCCGGCGAGAAAGTCGTCACGAAAGCAGATCTCAGGCACGAGATCGGTTATCCTGTTGTAACCTCTCCAGCGCTGCTTGTCCTATCGGGCCAATATCTAAGTCGCTGCCGGCCTCAAGAATTGTCCCCCACAAATATGCAGCCAGCGAGCGGGCGCCGATCAACGAATAGGCCGGTGTATCGCCCATATCGCGGCGCAGAATGAGCTGTCGCGTCTTAGCCACAGTGCTTTGTTTGGCTGTCAGATCGGGAAATTGGCCAGGATGGAAATCTACTCCACAAAGCCGGCTTAGTAATACCGGGCTGGAAGGGCCGACCAATAACAGGTCAGCCCGGCCGTGGGTGATATCGGTTACGGTTACTTTTTCACCTGTCTCTTGCGTCACTTCTATAAGACGCCGGGTTACATCTTGTTCCTGGCCGGCAGGTATATGGATGAAGAACTGTTCTTTTCGCAGGCGATAAAGGCGTCCAGAGGCACCGATTACTCCCTGGCCGATATTCGTCGCCGGCATGGCCCAAGTCACCTGGAGAACGGCCGCGGATGGTGCCCCTTCGACTACGATCTTGCCGCTAGATGAAGCGTCAGCCAGGGCGAGACCATGCCTGGCCGTAGCCACTTCTTCCTCAACAGTTTGGTAGACTTGGGGCACTTGCCAGCCGGCTATCTCTACAAATTGGGCGCCGAGTTTTCTAGCGAGACCATGAATTGGCGATATCATGCTGGGTGATTGAATCATATTTACTTACATCCTCAACCGTTTTCCCGGAGGATCATAGAAAGAACCATGGTGAACGCTCGCTTCAACAAAGCTACCATTCCGGAGGATCGTGAAGGATGTTCCTTCTTTTTCGGCCATATCGACCGGTAGCCAACAGAGACCGATCCCTTCCCCAAGAGTGGGACTATAACGGCTGGACGTCACCCAGCCAATGATGTTCAGTTGACCGTTTGCCCCTCTCTTCACAATCTGCAAGCCTTCTTCCGGAATCACATCGACATTTAGGAGCTTATAGCCCACAAGTCGTTGCCGAGGGCCTTCTTTGGCGATACGTAGCAACGGCCGCTGGCCCAGGAAATCACCTTTATCCAGCTTAACCGCCCAGGCCAAATCTGCGGATATCGGATCGGAAAGGGCGTCGGTATCTTGCCCGATGATGATGTGGGCTTTTTCCAGGCGCAATACACGCTGGGCTTCAACACCGTAGGGAGTGATGCCAAATGGTTCTCCGGCTGCCATTAGCGAATCCCAAACATATTGTCCGAATCCGGCCGGGCAGTGAATCTCGTACGAAAGTTCGCCGGTAAAGCCTATTCGTAGCAGGCGGCAAGAAACGCCGGCCAGGGACACGTCGCGCAGGTGCAGATAGGGAAAGGTTTCTTTAGACACATCTGCTTCTGTCAACGTTTGTAGGACCGCCCTGGCCTTTGGCCCGGCCAGGTTGAAGGCAATATATACTTCGCTTAGATCGGTTACCTGCACGCCCTCACCCCAACCCGACTGCAACCACCATTGGATCCATTCATAAATGGCTGTTGCTCCAGATGAGGTGGTGGTCATATACCATTCTTGTTCCGCCACCCGCGCCGTTACCCCGTCATCCATGATGATGCCCTCGTCGTTGCACATCAAGCCATAACGGATCCGTCCTACTTCTACTTTCTGCCATCGGTTCACATAGAGCCGGTCCAGCAGATCGGGGACGCCAGGTCCCGTCAGCTTCAATTTGCCCAGCGTGCTAACGTCGATAAGCCCAATCCGCTGGCGAACAGCCTGCACCTCATCAAGCGGATCGCCATAATGCTCTGGCCGAAGCCATAATCCGGCGATCATCATTTTAGCGCCGCGATCTATATGCCAGTCGTGAACGGGTGTTACTCGGATCGGTTCCATGTTTTGTCCGGCCAGCACACCCAATGAGACCGTTGTCATAGGTGGTCGGGCGGTAGTCATCCCCGTCTCTTCAATGGCCTGGTCGTTTGCCCGGGCGCATAGATGGATAGTATTCTGTGAGCACATTTTGCCCTGGCATGGCCCCATGGAGATGGTGCTGTACCGCTTGAGCAACTCTATGCTGTTATAGCCCTCGGCGATGGAGAGGTCGAGATCCTTCTTGGTTACGTCCTCGCAGAAGCATAAAAATTGTTTCTTCTTTCCCGGCACGTAAACGAGGCTTGAAGTACGATGGGGTTCGGAAAGCTTGTTTGCTTTGACTGCGGCTTGTTCCTCTTCGGTGGGTAGATCTCCCAAATCCAAAAACGCGGCCGCCTGCATTCCGGTAAGCCGCGCCCCGGCCATTTGAGTGGACAGATTGTAATTACCGGCCAGCCGTCCGGCGGCGAAGATACCCGGAGGCAACGATTCAGGTAAAAATTCAGCCTGCTGGTGATCATAGGCGACCCGACCACCCGCTTGGTATAGTAAGCCGTTAGCCGGCGCCCAGCCGACGCTGACGACGATCAGGTCACAGTGAACCTGTCGCATGGCCGATGGGTTGACTTGTCCCCGCTCGTCCAGCGGGGCAATCATGGCCAGGCCAACCGCTCCCGGGCCATCAGCAGCCACGATAGTGTGACCCCAAAGAACACCGGCGCCATCGTCGATCACCTGTTGAACTTGCGGCGATTCGATAGATTTGCGCTCGTCGACAACGACGACAACCTTAGTGCCTGCTGCCTGTAACTCGGCGGCCACCGTCCAGCCATCGTCGTTGGCGGTGACAATGAGGGCGAGTCTGCCTGGGATGAGGCGGTACAGGTTCAAGAGTCGTAAAACGGCGCTACCCAGCATCACGCCGGGTAGATCGTTGTTGTCGAACAGTAGTGGCTGCTCATAAGCGCCAGTGGCGAAAATGAGACTACGGGCCCGGATCTTAAAAAGGCGATCCCCGTTGGTGGCTGCTAGCCAATTCTCTTCATAGCAGGCCAATACGGTCGTGTCTGAATAAATGGTTAGATTCGGGGTCCGATTAACAGCCTCCAGCAGTGCCGGCAAAGGTGACTCACCCATCGAGGGGGTGAAACATTGATGTCCACCCAGGTCATAATTCTCATCAAAAAGAAGCACGCGAGCGCCTTTTTCAGCTGCCGCCAAGGCCGCACTCAATCCGGCCGGTCCACCCCCTACCACCGCTATATCGGCGTGCAGATATTGTTTGCCATAGTGGCCAGACGGTGTATCAGGATTCACTTTCCCCAGGCCGGCGGCACGGCGCAAGATCCGCTCGAAGGTGGGCCAAAGAAAGCGAGGCCGGATGAAGGCCTTATAATAGAAACCGGCTGGCAATAAACGATCTACCAGGCTGGTCAGCGACATTACATCTCGCTTTAACGACGGCCAGGCATTTTGAGTGCTTATGCTCATATTGGGTTCAACCGGCCGGACGCAGGCGCGAACATTTGGTTCATCGCCTACCTGGACCAGGCAGTTTGGACAGTGGCCGGCACAACACATCAACCCACGCGGCCGGTGATACTTAAAAGAGCGGCTAAAAACCTTGACGCCGGCCGCAGCCAGGGCAGAGGCGATAGTGTCACCAGGATAGGCCTGGTAGGTTTTCCTATCAAAAGAAAAGGAAAAAAGGTCATCCCGTTTTATTACTTCTCCTGGTTTGGGTGGAAGCCGGTTGCCTGC